>Ga0233364_1000099_pt1 | contig 14851 bp, 15 predicted proteins | sample ElkDunMinimDraft_19_FD_180675 | JGI IMG/M metagenome (GOLD analysis project Ga0233364, IMG submission 180675) | Fecal eukaryotic communites from dung pellets of Tule Elk in California, USA - Elk Dung C2 | ecosystem: Host-associated > Mammals > Digestive system > Large intestine > Fecal | place...
AAACCGTGCGAAAAGAAGAGAAACGTCGATTGTTTAGAAGACGAGTAGCTTTTGTATCGTCGGCTGCAGCAGTGCTTGTTATTGTGCTTATGGTTTCAATCTTTTGGAAACCTTCAACAGGAGAACTAGTAGCCATTGCTCCTGAAAAAACCAAAACTGAAACACAAACCATTATGCAAATACCTGCTGATATTGAAGAAATAGTAGAAACACCTGCTGCTAAGAGCGTTTCTTCTCCTACGCAAAATAGGGTTCTTGCACAAAGTCAAAAATCGACAAGCACTAAAATGGTCTCTTCTGTTGCTACTGCAAATGTTGAAGTGGAAAGAAATGGAGAGATTACATCCTCAATTATGGAAGAGTACACTGAAGAACTAGAACAGGAACTTTATTGCGATGCATTGCTTGACCTCGACCTCTATCTTGATCTTTGTTATGAATACTAACCTACAATAAATATATATAACATTATGATTAGAAAATCTCTTTTCCTATTCCTTTTTACACTCTTTACGCTACAACTTGTTGCGCAAAACGAATGTAAGTCCATCTTTACGATGCAAAAGGAATATGTGGCGGCAAACTTTCAGGTAGCAGACTCTCAAAAAGTTGCGTTTTGGAATATTTATAACGCTTTTCTTCAAGATGAAGCTGAAATTCATCATCAATTTAGAGAAGTGTGTAAAGCCTTGAATGTGCGTCGTGGAAATGAAGATTTTAATATGGAAAATCTTGATAATGAGTCTATTGAAAGATATTATATTGCTTATTATGACTATAAAGATAAGCTTCTAGAACTTAACAGACAATTTTTTGAAAACTTCACAAAAGTGTTGAGCCCAAGTCAGTTTATTCAGTTTAAAAAAGTTCTAAGAGGCTTTAAATCAGACATTAAGAATAAAGCTAAAGATGCTTGTCCAAAGTCGGAATGAGTAAAATCTTCTTTTTAGAAAAATTTATTTTTTTAAGTGCTTTTTGCATTAAAAAAAAATGTATTTTTGCAGTCCCCAAAAAAAGGGGCTTTTTTATTGAATATTTTTATCTATTAAAAACCAAAATTGTATGCCTACAATACAACAATTAGTAAGAAAAGGAAGAAAAAAATTGACTTCACAAAGTAAGTCAAAAGCGTTAGACGCTTGTCCACAAAGACGTGGCGTATGTTTGAGAGTTTACACTACAACTCCAAAAAAACCTAATTCAGCAATGCGTAAAGTTGCGAGAGTACGTATGACCAATGGTAAGGAAGTAAATGCTTACATTCCAGGAGAAGGTCACAACTTGCAAGAACACTCTATCGTTTTGGTTAGAGGTGGTCGTGTTAAGGACCTTCCAGGTGTAAGATATCACGTTGTTCGTGGTGCTTTGGACTCTGCAGGGGTTAACGGAAGACTTCAAGGAAGAAGCAAATATGGTACCAAACGTCCTAAAAAGAAAGCTTAGTTAGTGCCAATAGGAAAAATATACGATAAGAAAGATATATTCGCATATTTTCCCAAAAAAGTTAATTGAAAGCCAAAATGGGCTTATCAAGAGTAAATAATTAATATTGAAGATACAAAATTATGAGAAAAGCGAAACCAAAAAAACGGATCATACTTCCCGATCCAAAATTCAATGATGTTCTTGTAACAAAATTTGTGAACAACATTATGCTTCAAGGGAAGAAATCAATTGCTTTTGAAATTTTCTACGATGCAATGGAACTTATTAAGGATAAAACAGGAGAAGATCCAATTGAAGTGTGGAAAAAAGCTTTAGCAAATGTTACTCCAGCATTGGAAGTAAAGAGTAGAAGAATTGGTGGTGCTACTTTCCAAATTCCTACAGAGTTGCGTCCAGAGAGAAAGCAATCAGTAGGTATGAAAAACCTTATCCAATTTGCTCGTAAACGTCACGAAAAAACAATGGCTGCTAAGTTAGCTGCAGAAATTCAAGCTGCATATAAAGAAGAGGGTGCTGCTTTCAAACGTAAAGAAGATATCCACAGAATGGCAGAGGCTAACAAAGCATTCTCACACTTTAGATTCTAATAAAGCCACTTAATAAAGAGTTCTTTTATGTCAGAAGAGTTACTTGCAATCCGAAATATTGGTATTATGGCGCATATTGACGCCGGCAAGACCACTACGACCGAAAGAATTCTTTATTATACTGGAAAAAATTATAAAATCGGTGAGGTTGATGAAGGGAATGCTACTATGGACTGGATGGTTCAAGAGCAAGAACGTGGAATCACCATCACCAGTGCTGCAACCACAGTAATGTGGAAGCATCAAAATAAAGACTTTAAAATCAATATTATCGACACCCCAGGGCACGTCGATTTTACTGTAGAAGTCGAACGTTCTTTGAGAATATTGGATGGAGCTGTAGCTATATTCTGCGCCGTAGGTGGCGTAGAACCACAGTCTGAAACCGTATGGAGACAAGCTGATAAGTACAATGTTGCTCGTATCTGTTATGTCAATAAAATGGATAGGTCAGGTGCGAATTTCTATAATGTACTTCAGCAAATTAAGGAGAAGTTGGGTGCACATCCACTTCCATTTCAGTTGCCAATTGGTGCTGAAGATGAGTTCTCTGGAGTTGTTGACTTGTTGGAAATGAAAGCTTATGCTTGGAATGAAGATGACCAAGGTGTTTCCTACTATGAAGTGGAAATCCCTGAGGATATGATTGACGAGGTACAAGAATATCGTTTGAAACTCCTCGAAGAGTTAGCTGAATTGGATGAGAATCTTATGATGAAATATTTCGATGATCCAGATTCAATTACAATGGAAGAGCTAATTGAGGTGGCGCGTAAAGGTACAATTACCCGTGCTATTCAACCTGTTTTTTGTGGTTCCTCTTTCAAGAATAAAGGTGTACAGCCTTTATTAGATGCCATTGTTCGTTATCTTCCTTCCCCTATGGATATGCCTCCAGTAACAGGAATTAATCCTAAAACTGATAATCCTGAGCAGAGATTAATGGATGCACAGCAGCCTTTCTCTGCCTTGGCATTCAAGATTGCAACTGACCCGTTTGTGGGTAAACTTACTTTCATTAAAGTTTATTCTGGTAAACTAAATGCGGGCGAGGCAATTTTGAACCAATCAACAGGAAAAAGAGAGCGTGTTGCGAAAATTTTCGAAATGCACTCTAATAAACAGAATCAGTTAGAAACAGTTACGGCAGGTAATATCGTAGCTTTGGTCGGTATGAAAGAGATTCGTACAGGAGATTCACTTTGCGATGAGAAACACCCAATTATCTTGGAAAATATAACTTTTCCAGATCCAGTAATTCAAATTGCAGTTGAACCTAAAACCAAAGATGATGAAGATAAGTTAATGTCTGCTTTGAAAAAATTATCCGATGAGGATCCAACCTTTGTTGTAAAGCAAGATGATGAGTCAGGACAATTGCTCATCAGTGGTATGGGTGAACTTCATTTGGATATTCTTATGGATAGATTGAAACGCGAATTTAATGTAGCTTGTAATCATGGGAAACCGCGAGTAACCTATAAAGAAGCTGTTCGTGAAACAATTCTTCATACAGAGACTTTTAAGCGTCAAACAGGTGGTAAAGGTTCGTATGCACAATTGGCATTCCAAATCACTCCTTCTGACGACGAGGCAAAAGGATTAACTTTCAGCAGTCAAGTAAAAGGTGGAGCAATTCCGAAAGAGTATATCTCTGGAGCTGAAAAAGGATTTGAAATTGCAATGAAAAATGGTGCGTATGGTTTCCCATTAGAAGCCCTTAATGTTACCATTTTAGATGGTTCAGCACATACCATTGATTCTGATGCAATGTCCTTTGAGATATGTGCAAAGAGAGGCTTCAGAGAAGCAATTCGAGGTGCTAAAGTTGCAATCCTTGAGCCTATCATGCGAGTGGAAATTATCACTCCAGATGAATATGTAGGAAGTGTCTCTAGCGATTTGAATCGTCGTCGTGCGGTAGTAGAACAAGTAGAAGCAAAAATAGCTTTCCAAACGATTAAAGCTTTGGTTCCACTTGCAGAGATGTTTGGATATGTTACAGCACTCCGTTCATTGTCGTCGGGCAGAGCGAACTATAGTATGGAGTTCCATAGTTATGCAGAGGTTCCAGCCGATATCAAAGAATATATTTTAAATGTAGGTAGATTTACCTTTTAAATATGTAGCAATTAACCAACTCAATAATAAAATAACAATATGAGTCACAGAATCAGAATCAAATTAAAATCGTTCGACCATACTTTGGTTGACAAATCAGCAGAGAAGATCGTGAAGACGATTAATGCTGTAAAGGACGATAAGGTTGTGTTGGTAGGTCCTATTCCACTTCCAACTCACAAAAAAATCTTTACAGTGAATCGTTCCACTTTCGTTAACAAAAAATCAAGAGAGCAATTTGAACTCTCTACTTACAAAAGATTGTTAGACATCTATGGAACAACTACTAAAACAATTGACGCTTTGATGAAGCTTGAATTGCCAAGTGGTGTTGATGTTGAAATCAAAGTCTGAGTAGAGGTCAAACTTTCAAGATTACGCCCTAGAGGGCAAAAGAAACAATGCGAAAGCATAATTATTAACAATCAAAATTAAAATTAAAAATGTCTGGTTTAATCGGAAAAAAAATTGGTATGACTAGCATCTATGATGCCTCTGGCAAGATTGTGCCATGCACGGTATTGGAAGCTGGTCCTTGCGTAGTAACGCAAGTTAAGACTGTCGAAACAGACGGTTATGATGCAATCCAATTGGGTTATGATGAAAAGAAAGAAAAAAGAACATCCAAATCTTTAAAAGGACACTTTGAAAAAGCAGGAACAACTCCTAAGAAAATTTTAAAAGAGTTTACCCGTTTTGAAGCTGGTTCACAAAAGAAATTCGGTGAAGTATTAGATGTAACCGTATTTGAGGAAGGTGAATTTGTTGATATTAGTGGAATTAGCAAAGGTAAAGGTTTCCAAGGCGTTGTAAAACGTCACGGATTTGGTGGTGTTGGTGATTCTACGCACGGTCAGCACAACCGTTTAAGAGCTCCTGGTTCATTAGGTGCATCTTCATGGCCATCTCGCGTATTCAAAGGAATGCGTATGGCAGGAAGAACTGGTGGTGAGAAAGTTAAGGTTCTTAACCTCCGCATTATGAAAATTGTTAAGGAGAAGAATTTGATTTTAGTAAAAGGTTCCGTTCCCGGACCTAGTGGTTCATATATAATTATTGAAAGATGGAGTTAAAAGTATATAAAACAGACGGAAGCGAATCAACGAAATCGGTAACGTTGAATGATCGTATTTTTAATGTTGAACCGAACGATCACGCAATTTGGCTTGATGTTAAACAATATCTTGCAAATCAAAGACAAGGAACTCATGATACTTTGGAAAAATCTACAGTTTCTGGAAGTACTCGTAAGTTAAAAAGACAAAAAGGTACAGGTGGAGCACGTGCAGGTAGCATTAAATCACCTACCATTCGTGGTGGTGCTACAGCTTTTGGTCCTCATCCAAGAGATTATAGTTTTAAGTTGAATAAGAAAATCAAGAAATTAGCTCGTTTTTCTGCATTAACTTACAAAGCTAAAGAGGAAAGAATCCTTGTTTTGGAAGATTTAGCACTTGAAACCCCAAAAACAAAAACGATGGTTGACATTTTGAAGAAATTCAATTTGCAAGATACCAAAACTTTGTTCTTGGCTAACAATACTAATGCAAATGTATATCTCTCAACAAGAAACCTTCCTAAAGCAAAAGTTATCAGAGCATGTGACGTTAACACATACGAAGTGTTGAATGCAAAACAGCTTGTAATTTTTGAAGGTAGTTTCTCAGAAATTGAAAAGATGATTGCTGAGTAAGGTAAAAAATATTGATAACATTTAACAGATAAGAAAATGAACGTTTTAATTAAGCCCATTATAAGCGAAAAGATGTCAGCAGCCGCTGAAAAGCGTAATTGCTACGGCTTTATTGTTGACAGAAAGGCTACCAAACCTCAGATTAAGAAGGCTATTGAGGATACATACGGCGTTAAAGTTGACAAAGTGAATACACTTATTCAACGCGGTAAAGCCACTTCTCGTTACACCAAAGCAGGTGTGATTGAAGGACAAAAGAACACATTCAAAAAAGCGATTGTGTTTGTAAACATTAATGATAAGATTGATTTATTTAGCAGCATTTAATAGTAGATTATGGCACTAAAAAAATATAAACCAGTAACGCCGGGTCAACGTAATAAAGTTATCAGTACGTTTGACGAAATTACAACAAGCACACCAGAAAAGAGTTTGTTGTGCCCAAAACCACGTACCGGTGGTAGAAACTATAGTGGTAAAATGACGATGCGTTATCGCGGAGGCGGACACAAAAAAATGTATCGTTTTATTGACTTCAGAAGAGATAAAGATAACATTCCTGCAACAGTAAAAACTATTGAGTACGATCCCAACAGATCAGCACGTATTGCATTGTTGTGCTATGCTGATGGTGAAAAGCGCTATATTATTGCTCCTCATGGTTTGAAAGTGGGTCAAGTGATTCTTTCTGGTTCAGGTGTGTCTCCAGATTTGGGAAACACTCTTCCATTAGGTGAAATTCCATTCGGATCAACAGTACACAATATTGAACTTCGTCCAGGTCAAGGTGCCAAGATGGCACGTAGTGCAGGTTCTTATGCACAGTTAATGTCTCGCGATGGCAAATATGCAACTTTGAGAATGCCTTCTGGAGAAACAAGAATGATTCTTTGCGCTTGTCGCGCTACTATCGGTATTGTTTCTAACATTGATCATAATCTTGAAGTTTCTGGTAAAGCAGGTCGTGTTCGTTGGATGGGCCGCAGACCAAGAGTGCGTGGTGTTGTTATGAACCCAGTTGATCACCCAATGGGTGGTGGTGAAGGACGTGCTTCCGGTGGTCACCCACGCTCAAGAAAAGGCTTGCCAGCTAAGGGTTACAGAACCAGAGCTCCTAAGAAACACTCTGATAAATATATTATTGAAAGAAGAAAAAAATAATTTAAAAGTTAGTTAGTATGAGTCGATCACTGAAAAAAGGTCCATATATCCACTATAAATTGGAAAAACGCGTTATTGAAGCTCAAGAGTCTCAAAAAAAATCAACAATCAAAACTTGGTCTCGCGCTTCTATGATTTCTCCAGATTTTGTGGGTTTGACTATCGCAGTACATAACGGAAATAAATTTATCCCTGTTTATGTAACTGAAAATATGGTAGGTCATAAATTAGGCGAATTCGCACCTACTCGTATCTTTAGAGGTCACGCTGGACAAAAAGATAAAGGTAAAAAATAGTCCGCTATTTGCGAGTCTATATATTAAAAAGATTATCGGAACTTCTGTTCTGATAATCTTTTTTTGTTTTTAACTTACCAATAGAATGAAATTGGATAGCTTTTTCTCTATAAGAAAAATTATTAGATCATTCACTTTCTAAAAGAATGGTTACAGGTCCATCATTGATAAAATCGACCTTCATGTCAGCACCGAATCGACCTGTTTCAACTTGAAGCCCATATTTTTCTCGCAGTTGTTGATTGAAGTAGTCGTATAGCGGAGATGCAACTTCTGGACGTGCAGCATGGATAAAACTAGGCCTATTCCCTTTGCGTGAGTCTCCGTAAAGGGTGAATTGTGAGATGCTAAGTATTGCTCCATCTACCTCCTTTAGGGATAAGTTCATTTTTCCTTCATTATCCTCAAAAACACGCATTCCGGAAACTTTTTTTGCTAAATAATCGGCATCTTTCTCAGTGTCATTATGTGTAATACCTATTAAGAGAAGAAAACCTATTCCTATTTTTCCTGTAATTTCGCCATCAATTCGAACTTCGGCGCGACTACATCGTTGTAATACAATTCTCATATCAATCTTTCTATTTTATTTTTCTGATTATTTACGGCAGCATAATAGCAAATGTTTTTCTGGCTCTACGGTAGTGGCAAAAAGGTAATCGTTGCCTCCATCACGGATTTTTAGATTCTTTTTTAGATTATCTGCACTTTCAGGAAAGTTTCGTACTGTTAAATTGTAAGATTTTTGTGGTAGCATTTTTTTTAGATTAATTTTACTGAAATTATCAATAATCTGAAATATTTGGAATCTTCGACCAGGAAAATTTTCTATTTTTTCTTTTGATATGTATAAATGGCTGTTTTTGTGAATTTTAGCAACATTGTATTGCAGAGTAATCGTTTTATAGCCACCCGATTTCATAATGGCAGCATTGGGTTCGTAGAGAAAATCACCTTCTTCTGGAGTGCCTAATAAGAGAAGAGCTTTAGCTTCTGTTTCTTCTGAAAATTCAAATATTTCTGCTTCTTTCTTTTTAATATTAATCGTTTTATAGATTCGATTTTCCGTTATTGGAGTTCTTGTGTCTATCTCTAACAGGATTTCTTTGCACTCATTTTCTGTAGCTACAATATGAATTTTATCACACTCTGGGAACTCTCGAAGCAGCATTTTAATGTCGAGCATAGGGGAGAGTTTGATGAGAATTTTATCTGCTATTTTTAGAATTTGCTTTTTTAGTGCGAAGATGTCTGGGGTGTAGAACTCTATATTAACGCGGTTACCCTGAGAATTACGGCGAGAGGGATCGATGTAGAGCCAATCAACATGCTTTGCGCTTTCTGATATTAGGAACTCTTCAGCAGTTTGGTTAAATTGTTTTAGTTGTGTGATTTTTAGTGCGTTTGCATTTGCTTTTACAAGATTGCACAAATCGCTATTGGGTTCAACGCCATACACGACTGAAAAATTAGGAGCCATAGTTAGTAAATCGATGCCAAAACCTGTAGTGAGATCTAAAAGGGAGTTTCCGGCACATAAGGTGGCTTTGTACTGAGCTGTAGTTTCTGAAGAGGATTGTTCAACAGATATTTCAGAAGGGAAAAGAAGGTGTTCGTTGCTATACCAAGAGGGAAGTTTATTCTTTGCACGTTGTCGCGAAGCAATCTGTTTTAGGACGAAATTCCAATCGGTTACGGCATATTTTTTTTTTGTAAGTGCTAACTGTGCAACATCATCCTTGAGGTGTTGCATAATAAACATTTTGTCGGAATCGGTTCCGTTTATGGTTCCCATTTCTCTTTTTTTTATTTTACAAAATTACAAAAAAAAAGGCGAAAGATTGCTCTTTCGCCTAAAAAAACTTGATAGGACTATTTGTGATTTCTGATTATAGCTAAAGATCCGCTATAATTAACAGTTTTTACTTTTCCTTTGTATTTGAAAACAAAGTAATATTCACCATCAGGAAGTCCTTCTCCACTGAACACTTGCTCACCTTCAAAGATCTCTTCTTGTTTCATATAGGTGTCGTAATTTTCAGCATAATATACACGTTTACCCCAGCGGTCGTAGATGAATAGTTCATTGGTTCTGTAATCATCTGGGTCTTCAAAATTGATATTTGTATTTAAGTTTTTGATAGCGAAAACATCATTAGATCCGTCACCATTAGGAGTGATAATATTGGGGAAGATCAGGTCTTCATCGATAGTAACTACGTGGGTAATTTGGCTTTTACATCCGTATGCAGTGTTAATAGTGAAAGTTACGTCGTAGTCGCCCCAGATACTATAGGTATGAGAAGGAGACCATGCAGAAGAGTCTTGCGTGCCATCGCCATAATCCCAATACCAAGATACAGTAGGGTCGTTTTGGTAAAGTGTTGAATCGCAGTAGTTGATGAAGTTTACAACGCCTTCAGATTCTGAGTAGAGAGAAACTTCAGGGTCATATTCAAAAGCAGCGATAGGTTGTGCATATACAGTAATGAAGTTCCATTTTACGATTGAATCAACGCATCCATTATCTGTAGTAACAATAAGTTGAACGTGGTAAGAACTTGGCTCATCTAATTCAAATCCAGGATTTTGAACATTAGAAGTTGCTACTAATTCGCCATCAAAATTGATAACTCTCCATTCGTAAGAAAGGCCGATATCTGTTGGAGTTGTAAGGTCGGTGAATTGAACTTTAAGAGGAGCACATCCTTCATCAACATCGACTTCAAATTCAGGAACAGGTTGTGGGTTTACAGAAACGTACACTGTATCAGAACCTGTACAGATAAGCGTACTATCTTCGTTTACAGTAGTAATTCTTACATAGTATTCACCTTCGGTAAGTACCATAATCTCGTCAGATGTTGCACCTGTATTCCACCAATAAGATACATTAGGGTGTTCATAATTAGCATTTAAGATAATCATTTCACCAGTACATAGCTTGGGATCTTCACCCAAGTCAGGATTTGGAGCAGGGAGGATATTTACTGTGAAGTTACTATCATATTCGCAACCATATTCATCGATAATGGTAAAGTTGTAGTTAAATTGCCCATCATCAACAAGGTCGATTCTTGATGAAATGTTGGAGGTAGGATGGATATTAGCACCATCCCAAATAACAGTATCAATAGCTACATTATATTCCCATCCACCAGGGATAATAGATTGGTCAAGAGCTAACTCCCAGCGGAAAATATATCCGTTATCGGAAGCGAGGTGGTCGGTAACGGTAATTGTCCAAGTTCCGTTCAAAGGGCAGCCCAAGAGGTTTGTCATAGTTTGGTATGCACCATACGTTCCCGCATTTAGTTGACTATGGTTAGATTGTGTGTTGTTACAGGGGTCGGTATAAGTTACTGTAGTTTTAGGTCCATCGGTTCCGAAAGGAACTGTAGATGTTGGGCTGAAAGTATAATCGAATCCAACTCCAGGAGTAAGGTAGCAAGGATTATTGCTGGATGGGTCTGGTGCAAAACCTAACCAAGTACCGCCACCGCTCAACGAACCAGGAGTTGCAACAGTAGTATTTCCTGTTAACGAAGGGTTGCTTGCGGAGTATGCTTTTAGCACTACGGTTTGGCCAGAAGGACAAGTAAGTCGTATAGATAAGTCTCCCATATAAGAGTGTTCTAAGCAAAGTGTAACGCCTAATAGGTGATTGATATTTGACAATGTTTGACCGGGGTCAAAGATGTCGTAAACGAGGTCTGAGGTATAGGAGATATTGGAGCCATCGGGGAGGAAGGTGGTGTCTGCGTGAGATAGAGTACCGCTGACACTATGTCCGACGGTTGTTACCTGAATATCTGCTAATGGGTCGGTACCTACACGCATATCCAAATGTCCGCCTGCGCACACATCAGGAATAGGAGGAATTCCTGCTAATGGGTTATCAGAAACTCTTACTCTACCTTTAAACAAAGAGTTAGAGTAGCAGCCCATAGTGTCATAGCCATAAACTGTAAAATCCCATCCTTTTACTTCTTCGAAGCAACGGGTAATTACTCTTCCGGTATCTAATCCAGAGTATCCGAAACGCCAGATAAACATTGTGTTGTTGTCGTCTTGGTGGTAGTTGATATTATTTTGGAAATAGTCACCCTTTACTGCGAAGTCAAGACAATCATTCATACAAGCGTTAAAGTAGAGTTCGTCAACGATAGGTTTAGTTGTGAGAGCGGGGTCGATAACAGCGTTAAAACCTTGGCAGGGGGCGCGGCAGGTGATGTCTGCTTCCCAGCCGATTTCGTTAGCGGATCCAGAAACGAATTCTATACAGATAGCACCATTAGATTGGTTTGTTGCTGTAGCTACGATAGCAAGTCCAGTTGGGTTGATAAATGCGTCGTAAGTTGCAATAATGTCTGCTGAATTTCCAGTAGGAGCAGCAGCGTCCCAAATCGTCATTACAGCACCTTCACCCACGGTAAATACGTTAAATACTAAACGGATAGACATATTAGGATTTCCAGGTTGGAATACGATTCTTGAGTTTTGGTTAGTTCCGTGATTTCCTAAAGCACCGCCTGCATCGTAAAAAGTACCATTACAAGTAACGATAGGGGTGTTGTTAATGCTGTTAGGCATATTATACACTTGAGCGAATAGGCTCAGATTTGCCAAGCAAATCAAAAATAATAATACTTTTTTCATAGCTTAACGGTTTAAATATTCTTTGAATTTATTTGTGATTTCATTTCCTGGGTGGAACATAATAATTTTGTTGGTATTACCCAATCTGTAAATTGCTCCAGAAACAGGATTGATATTAATTTTGAATCGCAGTACGTTTAGTTTTTCCAATCCAGCAGGTGAAAAATCAGGCATTTCGCCAACAGCTGGATTTCTAAGTGTTAGGCGTTCCATCTCTTCCAAATCTTTTACTTTTTCTTGAGGAATCTCAGCGATTGTGTAAGATTGGTCAAGGAAGAAATTGTAGTACTCGATAGTGCGAGGACTTGTTTCGATGAGGTGTTCAACGGTAGCTTTGTCGAAAGCTTCCCAAATGCGCGGGTCTGGGGTAGGAGCCGAGCTGTTTTGTGCCAATGCCACTCCAAAGAAGGCGAAGCAGGTTAATAAAATTACAAGTTTTTTCATCTTATTAAAGTTTTAAATTTGTCGTTTTATATTGTGATGTCAATTTTTTTTGGCTTTTGTTCCCGAAAAAAGTTTTTTATACAGAAATATTGAAATCACGGAGTGCTTCATTTAGTGATGTCTTTAGGTCAGTGCTATTTTTTCTTTTTCCGATAATGAGTGCGCAGGAGACTTGAAACTCTCCAGCGGGGAATTTTTTAGGATATGTACCAGGAATAACAACAGAATTTTCTGGAACTATTCCTTTCATTTCTATAGGATTAGGTTGGGTTACGTCAATAATTTTGGTGGATTGTGTAAGTACGACATTAGCACCGAGTACTGCACCTTTTTTCACGTGTACGCCTTCCACAACGATAGCGCGTGATCCGATAAAGCAGTTATCTTCAATAATTACAGGAGAAGCTTGGAGGGGTTCCAAAACGCCACCAATGCCAACGCCACCGCTAAGGTGAACATTTTTGCCAATTTGTGCGCAAGACCCCACGGTAGCCCAAGTATCGACCATTGTGCCGCTATCAACGTATGCACCTATGTTGACATACGAGGGCATCATCACCACGCCGGGTGCCAAGAATGAGCCATAGCGTGCCATGGCTTGTGGCACTACACGAACTTGCAAGTCAGCAAAGTTGCGTTTAAGTGGAATTTTGTCGTAAAACTCAAAAGTTCCCGATTCGATAGTTTCGTTAGGACGTAATGAGAAATACAATAAAACGGCTTGCTTTACCCATTGATTTACAATCCATTCATTATTAATGGGTTGTGCAACTCGAATCTCCCCTTTGTCGAGCATTTCGATGGTGGTAAGAACCGCATCTTTTGCTTCTGTAGTGGATAAAAGTTCTCGATTATTCCAAATTTCAGTTATCTTCTTTTCCATAGTATCCAAAACTGCAAAAATATGTATAATTTTTCAATTTTGCAAGGGTGAGAAGTGAGTTTTGTGCATTGCGTTTGAGTAGGTGCAGTTCGGGAGTATTGCATTGCGTGGAAGTTAGCGCAAAAGGCATGCGCAAGGGATAGAAGCGGTTATGAGCGCCGGTTTTAGAATTTTAGGTAGTAATTCTAAAAATGTGTAATTTCCGGCAAATCTGAGATATTTGCAAAAATAATCTTTACACAATAAAACTCACCCCGCCACTTATTATTTAGTAGCAGGGTGAAGAGTGTTATGGTATCTAAATAAACATTTATTTCAATGTCATATTTTTCCAAGTACTCCTTGCAGCTGTACTTGTTGCAACAACTGGGTTTTGAGGTTTCTCATTGCTTAAGAACGCCTCTTTTTTTACATTCTTATTGATATAATCGGCTAATTCCGAGTAAGAAACATTGCCTTGTGTTTCTTGTAATTTCTTCAGCAAGAAATAGGTAAATAATCCGTGCCCTTTCTCTGGATAGGTCATGGCAGTTTCATCACCACTTGATGCCGAGAATACAACAGAATTACCCTGCAATATCTCTTTTTTTGCTTCGCGAGCCACACCACGAGCTGCTACGAGCATACTGCCCTCCTTATTTGCGCCAGTGAAGCAAGCATCCATAAAGTAAGTGATGTTTGATGCTTTGGTGTTTGCCAAAGTGGTATAAAGCGTATTCAAACTGTAGCAGGTAGTGGTGTTTGTTCCCTTTCCATCTACAGGAATGATATATGCATCACCTGTTTTCTCATCTGGAATACCATGACCGCAGTAATACACAATGGCTTTGCTACCTTCAAAGTTGTTAAGTGCATATTTCAGCCAATCTACGCCACCTGAAATTACACCATATGAAGCATTGGCGCAATAACGAATCTGACGCTCAGGAATACCTAAAGTCTTGATACAATACTCTTTGAATATTTCACCATCGTGTGCAGCAAAGTTTACATCATCCACAAATTGATACTCCTCATTTGCGATAATCAAAGCGTATGTGTCTTCAGATTTTTTGTTACTTTGAGGAATGTTTTGATCCACATCGGACTTAACAATATTCTTTACAGGCATTGATGATAAGTCATTTGCATAAAAAATGGAGTTACTCTCTTTTAATTTATCAACTAAATAAGTAGAATTTTGTTCAATATAATCTCTAAATTTTTTCATAATATACTTTGTCGCCTCTACTAAACAAACCTCTGAAGTTTTTCCATAATAAAGAGCATAATAAGAACGTCTTTTTGTAGAATATTCATAAGTATCTAAAATATTATTATCTACATCTAAAACCTTAAATGATAAGATTACTTTATGATCGTAACACTCAGAAGGGAAACCCAAAAGATTTAATACCCCACCAGTTATAACTGAAATAAAAAGCGATCCAAAAATAATATTAGAAGAATGTTCAATCTTACAATCAACTTCAATTATTCCTCTTTTTTGTGCCGAAAAATCAATTATATTATGATTTATTTCATTACGAACAATATTATTAACCAAAGAGTAATCATCATT
>Ga0233364_1000109_pt1 | contig 14127 bp, 12 predicted proteins | sample ElkDunMinimDraft_19_FD_180675 | JGI IMG/M metagenome (GOLD analysis project Ga0233364, IMG submission 180675) | Fecal eukaryotic communites from dung pellets of Tule Elk in California, USA - Elk Dung C2 | ecosystem: Host-associated > Mammals > Digestive system > Large intestine > Fecal | place...
ATCACATTCGGAGATGTGCACACAGGTATCAACCGCGCGCGGCAGCAATTGATGATCGCCACACGTGGCAACGCCACACCGGAGTGCCGCTTATGTGCACTGCGCTACCGCTGTATCAACTCCTGTGGTTGCAGCAATTTTGCATCCTCCGGTGCCATAAACCAAGTATCCCCCTTCCTTTGCAACCTGCAACAGCTCATCATACGGCTGGCCGATTCCTTGGCCGAAACGCTCTACGCCGAGCGCAACCCTGCCTTCATGCAGCAATTTTACGGCTAATGCCTCCCCTCCGCTTACGCTATCGTGCCTTCCGTCACACCAATGCGGTCAAGCAAATTGAGCTGCTGCATCAGCGCCTCCGGTTTGAGCCGCCCGCGCAGAAGGTCGCGGTAGAGGGAAATAAGCTGCGTAGTCTGCTCGGGTGATTCCTCCAGCAACTCCAAACGGAAGCGCGAAAGCCCCCAGCGGCGCATCCCCTCCACATAGCGCGCAGCCGTCTGGGCCTGGCCATTGAACAAGGTATTGCGGCAGCCCTCATCGCTGCGCAGATAGTGCATAGCATGGGTGCGGTCCATCACGCGCACGCGGTGGTGCTCGCATGGCTGGCCACAATCCTTGAAACTATGCCCCCGGGAGAGGAAGGTACAATACACGCAATGCTCCGTATGGAACATGGGAATGTGCTGGTGCAGGGTGAGCTCCAACTGCGGGCCGCAACCACTGCGCAGCATATCTGCCAACTGCGCTGCATTCAAATCGTAGGAAACGGTGAGTTGCTTCAGCCCGAAGGCTCGCCATTGCAACACGCTCTCCGGATTGGCGGTGTTGAGTGAGAAATCCCCCACCAAGGGTATGCCTTTATCCCGCCACCAATGAGCTGCACCCAAGTTGCGCACCAACACGCCATCCGGCTCCGCTGCCACCAAATACTTGAAATACCCGGCCTCATGCGGTTTCATGATGCGCAGCGTAGCCACCCACACGGCCACTCCGGGATATTCCGCACGAATTTGAGCCGCCACGGGAGCCAGCTGCTTCAAATCCTTGAAATCAAGGTACAGGCGTTTCACCCCGGCTGCAGCCGCCGCCAATGCTTGCTCCGGCTCGCGGCACAGGACAGACAATTTATACCCCTCTGCCGGTGCGGGGGCAGAGAATGCCCCCTGCCAAGCATTCCACGCAGGAGCTGCGCGCCGGGAGCTTTCCTCTTTGGACTGCGGCGTGGCATCCAATTTCTCCACCAGCTCGCGGCGCATGCGGTTCAGGATGGAAAGCGGCATCATGAGCCCCGCCTCCACCTCGAAATGGCAATCGCCCAACGTGTACCCCGTGCCGCCTAAACGACCGAATTGTGCCAGCAGCACATCCGGCGTGAGCGGGCGTTTTTCCGCAGGCTCCAGCGGCTGCCCGCTCCCCACGACAACGCCACGGCATTCTGCCGTGAGCTGGCTTCCCATGCGCCCGATGAAACGGATGGAAAGAGCGGAGGTTGCCCCGGCTTCAGCTGCTCGCGGAGCGAATTGAGACCAAGTGGCATGCAGCGTCTTCTCCAAAACAGGGTCAGCCGTCTTCCACAAAAGATTTCCGGGGCGCACGCGCCACCAATCAATGCGAGAGGCCTTGCCATGGAAAAAGAGGCGCGCTCCCTGCACCTTCCAAATGCGCCCGCCCTGCTCTTCATTGCGGTCTTGGCCTGCGTCAATCACAAAACCATCTCCGGGAGCCAGCGGCATAGGCGGCAGCCCCTCCAGCTCCACCCACCCCTCACCACAGCGTGCAATACGCCCGGCCAATGCCCCGCGCTTCTTGCCAAAGCGGCCATGGGTGAGCAAGGGGTGGTCTGTTCCATCCAGCCAACCCGTAGAAAAGCCGCGCGAAAACGCCATCTGCATGGCATATAAATCAGCTCGGTGCTGCGCTACCGAGGGGGCTTTTTGCTCCATAGCTGCATCCAGCGCCCGGCGGTAAGCACGCGTGGTGGCGGCCACGTATTCGGGACTCTTCAAGCGCCCCTCAATCTTGAAACTCATCACGCCGGCTGCCAGAAGCTCCGGCACACGCTCCAGCGCGCACAAATCCTGCGGGGAAAACACATAGCGCCGCTCGCCCAAATCGCGCATGCGGCCATCTACCTCCAAACGGTATGGCATGCGGCAGGCTTGGGCGCATTCCCCGCGATTCGCACTTCGCTGCCCCAAGCTCTCGCTCGTGAGGCACTGCCCGGAGTAGGCCACACACAAAGCCCCGTGGCAAAACACCTCGATAGGCTTGCTCGTAGCCTTGGCGCATGCCTCTATCTCGCGCAGCGAAAGCTCACGCGACAATACAATTTGCTGCGGGTCAAACATCTCATCCACCAAGCGGACCCCCTCGGGAGAAGACACCGTCATCTGTGTAGAGATGTGTAGCTCTATCATCCAACGTCCCTCGCGGCGGTAGCGGGATATGATGCCGGCCAAACCTATATCCTGCACAATCACGCCATCCACCCCTGCGGCATCCAGCGCGTCTACATACTCCAGAGCCTCACCCATTTCAGCCGGGAAAATGAGGACATTCATCGTCACATACGCCCTCACTCCATAGCTATGCAAAAAGGGAACCAAGACCCCTAAATCTGCCCGCGTAAAGTTGTCCGCACGCATGCGGGCATTAAATTGATCCAAGCCAAAATAAACCGCATCGGCCCCATTGGCCACAGCTGCTCGCACACAATCCCAATTCCCTGCTGGCGCTAATATCTCCGGTTTCCTCGCTGGCATCTCCCCCTTATTTTCCACCATTTTCCCCTCCATGGCAAGCCTTATCACATGAAACGGTGAATTTCCGCCATGACTGGTATGTCTTTACCCTCCCGTGTAGGGGAGAATGGCCCTATTTTTTCTCCTAAAGAGGGTGCAGGAGATGCGGCGAGTCGTTATTATTGTGCAAGGGATTGACAAGGGGAAGTGATTGCGATAAGGTAAATTTTGAACACCAAAGGCCCGAAAGGAGTCTACCCATATAACCATGAATACGAGAACCCTCCTGACAACGGCTGCTGTGGCTTTGCTGAGCCCGGTAGTACAGGCAGATATTAACGCCGGCATGCCTGCTGTACCGAACATGACAGCACAGATGCGCGGCAACTGTGATTTGCTGGCTTCTAACACGGTGCGCGCCACCTACAAAGGGCTGCGCGACCTGACCAAGCCCACATTGAGCGATGCGATACAACCCACGGTGACTCGTGTAGCAGTCTTTGAAGTGATTGAGCCGCTGGCCTACCGCCGGTACGGGCGCTATGGCAACAACCGCATGCGCATGGGCTCGCTTTTTGCCATCGAAATGAGCAAGGAGGTGCTGGGGCAACCCGCCGCCGTGGTGGACACGATTGCGCAGATGCAACCGGGCGATGAAGCTGTGGTCAAAATCGATCATCTTTACATTTTTGATGAGACGGAAAACCGCTCCGTGAACCCCTGCACCCGCATTGCCCGCAAGATGACCGCCCCGGCCGCGCCGATTCCCGCTGCCACTCCCGGCAGTGCTGCCACAACAGCTACCCCGGCTCCCCTGCCCACCACGGTGGCTCCGCTCACCGGTGGCAACGGTTTTGCCCACGCCACGAGCAGAGAGACGCGCATTTCCATCGTACCCGATGGAAATGGCGGCATGAAGAAGGAGCGCATTGACATTCACCGCGAGCTGGATCCCGCCACGCAGGAGATGAAGACACGTATGTACATCAACGGCACGGAGGTAGACCCGAACACTCGCCAGCCGCTTTCCCCGGCTCCGGTAGCCGCACCCGCTCCTGCTCCGGCACCGGCTCCTGCCCCGGCACCCGCTCCTGCTCCGGCACCGGCACCCGCTCCTGCTCCTGCTCCGGCACCAGCTCCTGCCCCGGCAGCCGCACCCGCCCCTGCTCCTGCCCAAGCGGCAGAGGGGAATGATAGCGACACCATCGTGGAGCATGCTCCGGAAAATGCCGTACAAGTAGCCCCGGCTGTGCCGGCAGAACCGGCACCGGCAGCAAGCGGCACGCCCTTGCCGGAGACTGAGAGCTTCTAATTCTCCTTCATCCAACAACAATCCACACGGGCAGGCGCAAGACCTGCCCGTTTTTACTTGGCTAACGCGCGCATGCGTGGTAGAATACGGGCATGGTAAGGATACTGGCAGCAACTGACTTTTCAGAGGAATCACAACCGGTGTTGGATTTCACGGCCAACATGGTGCGGCAATGTGGCGGCAAGATGTACCTCTTGCACGCAGTGGAGCCCTGCATGATTGATGCCGCCGGGAGCTTGCCGGCAGATGACATGTTGGGAATGCTCCCCCAGCCCTGTGCCTGTGCACAGGACGAGCTGTTGCAGCAATGCAGGAATGTGTTGGAGCGCGCAGATGCGCGCGCCAAGCAATTGGCCGCCGATATCAGCCGGCAATGGAATATCCCCATCTACGGCAAAGCGGAGGAGGCAGATGACATTGTGAACTGCGTGCATAGTTTCTGCAAGCGCCACAACATTGATATTCTGGTGATTGGTAATCGGCATCACACCTTACTTTCATCCCTTCTGATGGGCAACACGGCGGAGAAACTGGTACGCGCCGCTACCATTCCGGTGACGGTGGTACCCTGCGGAGCCAAAGCAAAAGCACTGCGATGAGAGTCATCTTTTTGGGAGACGTGGTAGGGGAGCCCGGGCGCTTGGCCATGTACCGGGCGTTGCCTGAGCTGCGGGCGGAGTATGGGGCGGATGCCATAGTGGTGAACGGCGAGAATGCCGCCGGGGGCAAGGGAATCACGCCGCGTATTGCCAAGGAGTTTCTGGAACACGGGGTAGATGTCATCACGCTGGGAGACCACGTATGGGACCAAAGTGACCTAGTGCTCTGGATTGATACGGAGCCGCGCGTGCTGCGACCGCTCAATTTGCAGAAGAATAATCCGGGGGGTGGGTGCGTCATCATCGATACGCCGGCTGGCAGCTTGGCTGTCATGAGCCTGCATGGGCGCACCTTCATGCGCAACGGGGCAGAAAACCCTTTCACCCGCGGCTGGGAAGAAGCAAAAGCGCTGCGGGAAGAAGATGATGTGAAGGCCATTTTGGTGGATATTCACGCTGAGGCCACCAGTGAGAAAGTGGCTCTGGGGCATCATTTGGACGGTTGCGTATCTGCCGTACTGGGTACACACACCCATGTGCAAACAGCTGATGCCCGCATTTTGCCGGGCGGAACTGCCTACCTGACCGATGTGGGCATGTGTGGCTCGTACAACAGTGTTATCGGGCGCGAGACCGAGCCTGTCTTGATGGGCTATGTATCCGGCATGCCGTACAAACTTCCTGTGGCCGGATGGCCGGTCATGGTAAGCGGGGTCTGCATCACGATTGATGAGAGCACCGGCAAAGCCACCGACATCACCCCTATTAACCGGCTATACAACAAATGATGGATACAGAACGCTTTGGCGGCATAGCCCGCCTGTATGGAGTTGCCGCAGCCGAGCGTTTGGCAGAGGCGCGCGTGGCTGTGGTAGGCATTGGCGGGGTTGGCTCATGGGCGGCAGAGGCGCTGGCACGTAGCGGTGTGGGCACCATCATCCTGCAAGATTTGGATGAGCTGTGCATCACCAACACCAACCGCCAAATTCATGCTATGGACGGCACCTATGGGATGCCCAAGGTCGATGTGATGGCAGAGCGGCTGCGCCTCATCAACCCGGCGGTAGAAGTCGTGCCGCTCATGTCATTCTACACAGTATCGGCCCCCGACCGCCTGTTCGATACGAAGCCTGATGTGGTGATTGATGCGATTGATACGATGCGCCCCAAAGCTCACCTGATAACAGAATGCCACCGCCGAGGCGTGCCCATAGTGACCTGTGGCGGAGCGGGTGGGCGCATTGATGCCTCCTGCATCAGCGTGGCAGATTTGGCACGCACCTGTGGCGACAACATGCTGTCTCAACTGCGCAAAAACCTGCGTCGTGATTACAATTTCCCGCTTCACGATCGTTGCCCCGAACTCGGCATTCCTTGTGTATACTCTCCTGAGCGGCCTCGATTTCCACGCTGCGACGGCAGCGTGAGCTGTGAGCGAGAAGCCGGGCAAAAAGGCGGCATCGGCTGTGCCAGCGGCTTTGGCTCGGCCACCCACATCACCGGCACTTTCGGCTTCATGGCTGCGGGTGCTGCCCTGCACATTCTCACCTCCACCCCTGCACAACAAGATGAAGTTCACTGACCGCACCGCACGTGCCAATAAGCACACAGCCCGCCCGGAAACCCGCTACGAGAAATCGCCGGCACGCCCCGTTGTCAAATCGCTGGATGAAGGCGCGCTGCAAGATATTCTTGCAGAAAACCCGCAAGGGCTCTACCTTGTCTTAGACTGCATCCAAGACCCTCACAATCTGGGTGCTATCCTGCGCACGGCAGATGGTGCCGGGGTAGCAGCTGTCATCGCCCCCAAGGATAAGGCGGTCTGCATCACGGAGACGGTATTGCGCGTCTCCGTGGGTGCCGCAGAAAAAGTACCCTTTGTGCAGGTGACCAACTTGGCCCGCACCATCAAGAGCATGAAAGAGGCCGGTATTTGGTTTGTGGGCACCTCCGACCACGGAGACCGCTCCCTCTATGATATGGATTTGAAGGGCGGCATCGCCATCGTGATGGGGGCCGAGGGGGACGGCATGCGCCGGCTCACCGAAGAAAACTGCGATTTTCTCATCCGCATTCCCATGTATGGCAGTGTGCCCTGCCTCAATGTATCCGTAGCTACCGGCGTGTGTCTGTATGAAGCTGTGCGCCAGCGCCAAGTCCAATGACAGATTGCCCCACCAGTGCGGCGGATGGATGCAGCAGCATCATCCGCGTGGAACCACCACCCGGCATGCGGGTGCGATTCATCTCGGATTTGCACTATGGGCATGAGCGCTGCCAAGCGCCTTCCCCGCGCGAACTCGTTGACACGCTGGAGGGAATCGGCATGTTGGTGGTGGTGGGAGATATGGCGGAAACACGCCAATGCCCCTGGCAAGAGCGCGGGCAAGCCCTGCGGGATGAATTGCGCCGGCTCTGCGCGGAGCGCGGCATCGAACTGGTAGAAATATCCGGCAACCACGACCCGGATGTACCCGCGCTACTGGCGCTCTTTTGGCAAGGGCGCGTGGCGGCCATGCACGGCCACGCCATTTACAAAGAAGTGGCTCCATGGAGCTGGGAGTATCTGCGCAACAAAAAAGCTTGCCAAGCACTCATCAAAAGCTATGCGGATTGCGATGAAAACTTGCACTCGCGATTGGAGCTTTCCCGCGCCATGTGCACGCTCACCCCACCCATCATGCGGAGAGAGGGCATTAAAAACCGTTTTCTACGCAGCTTTCTGCACTGCTTTTGGCCGCCCCAGCGCCCGCTGCGTATTGTATGGGGGTGGCTTACCTGCGGTCGGAAGGCAGAGCAATTCACCCGCCGTTTTCTGCCGGGGACAGAGACTTTCATCCTCGGGCATTTCCACCGCTTTGGCAGCTGGAGATTCGGCAAGCGTGCCATTCTCAACACGGGTGCGTGGTTCAAACACGCCACACCCTATGCCGTGGACATGCAGGATGGGCGTATTATCTCCCACTCTCGCATGGAAGTGAGCGTGCCTTAGCGGTCATCCGATGAGCGCGCCACGATGTAATGCGGGCGGCGCTTGATTTCCATGTACATCTTGGAGAGGTACTGCCCGAAAATACCGAAACAAAATAATTGTACTCCACTGAGCAGCAAAATAATACACACCATAGAGGTCCAGCCGTCCACCGAGTTCTGATACACGTACTGGCGTATCACAAGACCCACCATCGCGACAGCAGAAACCAACATGAACAACAGCCCCAAAAAGGCGGATAAGGTGAGCGGAGTGGTAGAGAAAGCCACAATGCCTTCCAGGGAGTATTTGAAAAGCTTCCAGAACGACCACTTGGTCTCTCCGGCCACACGCTCTACATTCTCGTATTCAAACCACTTAGTGCGGAAGCCAATCCACTCGTAGAGTCCCTTGGAGAAGCGGTTGTATTCCGGCATAGAGAGCAGAGCATCCAACGCACGGCGCGACAGCAATTTGTAATCACGCGCGCCATCCACAAGCTGGGTGGATGACAAGCAGTTGATGAGACGGTAAAAGCAACGGGCAAAGAACGAGCGGATGGGGGGCTCGCCCTTGCGGGATACACGGCGTGTACCGGCACAATCAAACCCTTCCTCTCGCACGGCCTTGAGCATATCCGGCAGCAAGGCGGGCGGGTCTTGCAAATCGGCATCCATCACCGCGGCGTAATCCCCCTTAGCTGCGGACAAGCCGGCTAGGATGGCGGCCTCTTTGCCGAAATTGCGGGAGAACGAAAGCCAGCGCACCATGGCATACTCACCGGCCATTTGCCGCATCACCTCCAAGGTGTTGTCGCGGCTACCATCATCCACCAATATCACCTCGGCATTCACGCCATCCATCGTCCCCAACACTCGGGCAAGCTCCTGCATAAACGGACGCAAAGACTCCGATTCATTATAACACGGGACAACAAGAGATATCAGCACCATTCTTTTCTTAGACTAGCACCCCGCCCGCCCGGAAACAAGCACAAAATACACGAAGACTCACAACTCAACAGTTATTCTAACCTTTTGCCAGCGGGAAATGTTCTGTTTATAATTGGCCTCATGTCTAAAGCAGCCCACAAAAAACTTACCACGGCTGCCGGAGCCCCGGTAGCACACAATCAGCAATCGCTCACCGCCGGCGAGCGTGGGTCCATGCTCATGGAAGATGTATGGCTCTTTGAGAAGCTAGGCCACCTGAACCGCGAGGTTATCCCGGAGCGGCGTATGCACGCCAAAGGGTATGGGGCGCATGGCGTATTCCGCACCACATCCGATATCACCCGCTACACCAAGGCTGATTTATTTGCCGAAGTGGGGCGAGAGACCCCCGTTTTCGTGCGTTTTTCCACGGTAGCAGGCGAACGTGGAGCCGCCGATGCCGAGCGCGATATTCGCGGGTTTGCCGTCAAGTTTTACACGCGCCAAGGCAACTGGGATTTGGTTGGTAACAACACGCCGGTCTTCTTTCTGCGAGACCCAAGGCAATTTGCGGATTTGAATCATGCCATCAAGCGCCACCCTGCCAGCGGACTGAGCAGCCCGGCTGCTAAATGGGATTTTTGGACCTCATTGCCGGAGGCTTTTCACCAAGTCACCATCACCATGAGTGAGCGGGGCATCCCGGATGGATTCCGGCACATGCACGGATTCGGTAGCCATACTTTTTCCTTGGTCAATGCAGCCAATGAACGCGTGTGGGTCAAGTTTCACTGGATTTGCCAACAAGGCATCCGCAACCTGACGGATGAGCAAGCCGCCGCCATCATTGCCCAAGACCGCGACAGCGCCGGGCGAGATTTGTACCAAGCAATTGAACGCGGCGATTTTCCCCGCTGGAAACTCTGTATCCAAGTCATGACGGATGCCCAGGCGCAGCGCTTCCGCTTCAACCCCTTCGACCTCACGAAAGTATGGCCACATGCGGATTACCCGCTCATTGAAGTGGGTGAGATGGAGCTCAACCGAAATCCTGAAAATTATTATGCAGAGGTAGAACAATCGGCCTTCAACCCGGCTCAAATCGTGCCGGGAATCGGGTTTTCGCCGGATAAAATGCTGCAGGGGCGTCTCTTTGCCTACGGAGATGCCCAACGCTACCGATTGGGGGTCAATCACCACCAAATTCCCATCAATAAGCCGCTGGCGGGTTGCCCGCTGCACAGCTTCCACCGCGATGGGCAAATGCGTGTGGATGGCAACGCCGGAGACACCTCCACATACGCCCCCAACAGCATGGGTGAATGGCAGGAACAAGCGCAATTCACCCCACCACCCGCCCCCGTGAGCGGAGAAGGCGACTTCTACAGCTTTGCAGAAACGGAAGAAGATTACTACGCACAACCACGGCAGCTTTTCCTGCTCATGACACCCGACCAGCGCCAAGCCCTCTTCGATAACACCGCGCGCGCCCTAGCGGGTGTTCCCGAGTTCATCTGCCGCCGCCATCTGGAGCATTGCTACGCCTGCCACCCGGACTACGGCAAGGGAATTCAACAAGCGCTGTGTCCAAAGTAAAAGAATCCGTGTTCAACGCAGGGGCTGCGCCGTTTGGTTCTTGACCCGGCGCGGCTTTTTTGCTAGTCTCGGTGCAATGGTTAAACGTATCATCAGCTACTTATTTTGTGCCTTCTGTTTCACGGCACTCGTGGCTTGCCATCAGGAAGACGCGAATAGCAAGACGGTACGAATGGGCTGCTTCCCCAACGTAACCCACGTGCAAGCACTCGTAGCACGCAACATGAGCCGCACCGGCGAAGGCTGGTTTGAACGCTACCTGCCCGGCTACCGCATCGAATGGTATACATACAACGCCGGCCCCACGGCCATGGAAGCCATCTTCGGGCGCACGGTAGACCTCACCTACGTAGGCCCCAGCCCCGCGCTCAATGCCTATGCCGTGGCAGCCGGGCGCGAGGTGCGTATCTTGGCAGGCGCAGTGAATGGCGGGGCCGCCCTGCTGGTGTCTCCGGCAAGTGGCATCAACCAAGCATCCGATTTTAAGGGGCGCAGCATAGCCACTCCCCAACTGGGCAATACGCAGGATGTGTCATGCCGTGCATGGCTCAGCAAAAACGGGCTCAAATGCACCCTCGAAGGCGCGGGAGACTGCCGCGTGGCCCCCACCCCCAACTCTATGCAGTTGCAACTCATGAAACAGGGGGATATTGATGCTTGCTGGACGGTGGAGCCCTGGGTGTCCCGCATGGAAATGATGGCCGATGCACGGGTTCTGGTGCAGGAACCGGATGTGGTGACAACTGTACTGGTCGGGCGTGTGGCCTGGCTCAAAAATCATCCGAGAGAAGCCGCCATCATCCTCCGGGCACACCGCGAGCTGACACAGTGGATTTCGGAGCACCCGCAGGAAGCACAAGCGCGTGTCACCAACGAGCTCACAGAGCTCACCCAAGCGCCCATGGATCCGGAACTGGTGCGCCGGGCATGGAAGCGCCTCACGCTGACGGATAGCATTGATGTAGCCGGGCTGGAGCAATTTGTGAAAGACGCTCAAATGAGCGGCTTGCTAGACCGTGTGCCACCGTTGGATGAAATGATTTACCGGGAAACCCCATGATACAGGAAAAACTACACGAAGAGATTCACAACTTCCCCACCGCTAAGCTCAGCGTGGAGCATGTGTGCAAGGATTTTGTCACCAACAACGGCACGGTAGTACGGGCACTTGATGATGTATCGCTCACCATTAACGAGGGCGAATTCGTTTGCTTTGTAGGCCCCAGTGGTTGTGGCAAATCAACCTTGCTCAATATCATCGCCGGTTTGGAGAAACCGGATAGTGGCATGGCATTGATAGACGGCACCCCCATCACCGGCCCCGGGCGCGACCGCATGATGATGTTTCAGGAGCACGCGCTCTTCCCATGGTTAGATGTCATCGGCAACGTGATGTTCGGGCTCAAGCAAAAGCCCAACCTGAACAACAAAGAGCGCTTGGAAGTGGCCAAGTATTACCTGTATTTGGTGAAAATGGACCGCTTTGCGCACTCCAATATCCACGAACTTTCCGGCGGCATGCGGCAGCGCGTAGCCTTGGCTCGCTCCTTAGCACCCAATCCTAAAATTCTGCTTATGGATGAGCCCTTTTCCGCGCTGGATGCAATGACCCGCGAACGCCTGTACGGTGATATCCAGGATGTGTGGGAAAAGCGCCGCAAGACCATCATCTTTGTGACCCACAACGTGCGCGAGGCCGTGTGCCTTGGCAGCCGGGTGGTACTCTTCTCGCCCCACCCGGGACGCGTGCGCGAGAAGTTCCCCGTGCACCTGCCCCGCCCCCGCAATATCAACAACCACGACTTGGCCGACCTGTCGCAGGAAATCACATCGGCGCTCAAGGGATACACCGCAGCAGAATCCGATTAAGCAGCTATGAAACGCATCCTCATCACTCTCTGTTTCTTTCTTCTTCTCATACTGGTATGGGCGGCCCTCACCGGGGATTTGGCATTCATTGGGGTGGATATTTCCCTGTGGTCGCCGTATGTCCTGCCGCCGCCCAGTACAGTGGGGCACTATCTGTGGGACAACACGCTCAACGGCAAGATTCCGCTCTCCATGCTCATCACGCTGCGCCGCCTGCTCATCGGCTACGCCATCGGCCTTATCATCGGTGTACCGCTGGGCATGATAGCCGCCCGTTTCCGCAGCGTGAACGACACTTTGGGCATGCTGGCGCTGGGGTTGCAAGCACTGCCGAGCGTGTGCTGGGTGCCGCTGGCATGCATCTGGTTCGGGCAAACGGAAGCCGCCCTACTCTTTGTTGTCATCATGGGCACGCTGTGGAGTGTGCTTCTCTCCACCCAAAACGGTATGAAAAACGTGCCGCCCATCTATGCACGAGCTGCCCGCACCATGGGTTCCTCTCCCATCCACACCTTGGTCTTCGTGACGCTGCCGGCCTCTGCCCCCTTTGTGGTGAGCGGCATGAAACAGGGTTGGGCATTTGCCTGGCGCTCACTCATGGCAGCAGAGATTTACGTATCGGTGGTGTCCGGGTTTGGTATTGGCCAATACCTGCACTACGGGCGCGAGCTGCAGCGCATGTATCAGGTCATCGGCATCATGTTCATCATCATATTGGTGGGCTTGTTGGCAGATAAGATTCTCTTTTCACCCGTGGAGTCCTGGCTGCACCGCCGCTGGGGAACCGGCAAAGAATAACCCCCTATGGCCGATTGGATTGAAGAACTGCGCCGTGAGCTCGGCGGCTGCATCCACACGGATGCCCCCACGCTGGAAGCCCATGCGGGGGACAAATGGCATGCATCCCACCTGCCGGAAGCGGTACTGCTTGCCACCACGGCCACCCAAGTATCTGCCGCCATGAGAGTGGCAACAGCGCACCGCGTGCCGGTCACGCCGCGTGGCGCAGGCGTAGGCTATGTGGGCGGGTGCGTGCCTGTGCAGGGTGGATTGGTCATCTCTACCGCCCCTATGCAACGCATGGTGGAGCTCAACCCGGCAGATGGGGTAGCCGTGGTGGAAGCCGGGGTGCTGACAGCAGATTTGCAGGAGGCCTGTGCCCGTGTGGGGTGGTTTTACCCGCCGGATCCGGCCTCTCGCAAAGAATCCAGCATTGGTGGCAATATCGCCACCAACGCCGGTGGTCCCCGCTGTCTCAAATACGGGGTCACGCGCAACTATGTGCTGGGGCTGGAAGTGGTGCTGGCAGATGGGCGCATTTTGCGCTGTGGAGGGCGTACCCACAAAAACAAGCAAGGTTTTGACCTGACAGGGCTTTTCTGCGGGTCGGAGGGTATGCTGGGCATCATCACCCAAGCCACCCTCCGCATCATCCCCGCCCCGCCTGCACGCGCTGCATTGCATGCCTCCTTCCCGCATTTTGCGCTGGCGGCGCAGGCGGTGCAAAATATTCTGCAAGGCGGCCACCTGCCCAGCGCCATCGAGATTACAGATGCCTACACCTTGGCAGCTGCGCGGGCTTACCTGCAAAATGATGTTCTGCCGGCAGATGCGCAGGGGCATATCATCGTAGAAACGGACGGCCAGGCCGATGCCGTGGCAGCAGAGATAGCGAGCATCTCCCGCATTCTCCGAGACACAGGTGCCACCACTATCTGCCCGGCTCGCACCGAGGAGGAAGTGGAGCAAATATGGCAGCTGCGACGCGAGTTTTCATACAGCCTCAAAGCGACCGGACTCACCAAGCTCAACGAGGATATCGTCATCCCCCGCTCGCAGCTGGTTCAACTGGTGGATTTCTGCGAATCCATGCAGCGAGAAACGGGCATACCCGTGGCGTGCTTCGGACACTCCGGGGATGGCAACATCCACACCAACATCATGGTACCGAAAGATGCTCAGGGGCGGGATATTCGCCAACCGGCAGATGAACTGGTACACCGGCTTTTCCGCTGGGTCACGGAACACGGCGGTAGCATCACCGGCGAGCACGGCATCGGCATTGCCAAAGCTCCGTGGTTTCCCTCAGCTATTGGCGCCACAGCCA
>Ga0233364_1000110_pt1 | contig 14003 bp, 7 predicted proteins | sample ElkDunMinimDraft_19_FD_180675 | JGI IMG/M metagenome (GOLD analysis project Ga0233364, IMG submission 180675) | Fecal eukaryotic communites from dung pellets of Tule Elk in California, USA - Elk Dung C2 | ecosystem: Host-associated > Mammals > Digestive system > Large intestine > Fecal | place...
CAGCAGAATGGTTACATCATGGTGGTGCAAGCCCGTGGTGGGTTCGTCAAAGATGAAGAGCGTAGGGGTGGCATTCTCCTGAGCTAAGAACGATGCCAACTTCACACGTTGGCTCTCGCCACCCGATAGTGTGCTGCCTGCTTGACCAAGTTTTACATAGCCGATACCTACATCTTGCAATGGGCGCAAGCGATTGACAATCTTCTTACAAGCCGAATCTTCGGAGAAGAACTCAATCGCTTGATTGACAGTCATTTCAAGGATATCGTAAATATTTTTTTCTCGATATAGGACATCCAATACATCTTGCTTGAATCGTTTGCCATGGCAGTGCTCGCACTCCAACGTGATATCTGCCATAAACTGCATCTCAATGGTCACTTTACCCTCGCCTTGACACGCCTCGCAGCGTCCGCCCATGGTGTTGAACGAGAAATGCGCAGGGGTGAAACCCATCTGTTTGCTAAGTTGTTGATCGGCATATAATTTGCGTATCTCATCGTATGCTTTGAGATAGGTTACTGGGTTGGAACGGGAGGACTTGGTCAGTGGGTTTTGGTCCACAAACTCCACATTCTGAATCAGATGCAAGCTGCCACGCAGACTGCCGAAGTCGCCAGTTCGCTCTGCGATACCACCGTAGTGCTTTTTCAAAGCAGGGTATAGAACCTTCGTAATAAGCGATGATTTGCCACTACCACTGACACCCGTTACCACTGTCATTACATTCAGCGGGAAGCGGACATTGATATTCTTGAGGTTGTTTTCGGTAGCACCGATGACCTCAATGTAGTTGTTCCATGTGCGACGGAAAGGCGGGATGGAGTAGGTGAATTTCTCTATCTTGGGTGCGCCTGCATACACCACTTCGCCGCCATGACGACCCGCTTTGGGTCCAATCTCAATGGTATAATCCGCTGCTTTTTGTATCTCATCATCATGCTCTACAACCACTATCGTATTGCCGAGATCTCGCAACTGTTTCAATACATGAATCAGGCGCTGCGTATCGCGTGGGTGCAGACCGATGCTGGGCTCGTCTAGCACATAGAGCGAACCTACTAAGCTGCTGCCTAGTGACTTAGCCAGGTTGATACGCTGACCTTCGCCACCTGACAATGTGCTCGACATGCGGCTGAGAGTCAAATAGCCTAAGCCCACATCTTGCATAAACTGAAGTCTCGAACGAATCTCCAAAACCAAAGGATTAAAAGCCTCAGGAAGTTGCCAACTGTCAACTATCAACTGTAAACTGTCAATCGGTATTTGACAAAGCTCCGTGATGGATTTGCCACCTACCAGCACATATTCCGCCTCCTTGCGTAGGCGTTTGCCAAGGCAGTCGGGACAAATGGCTTTACCGCGGTAGCGACTGAGCATCACGCGGTATTGAATCTTGGTATATTGTTTGCTTTCCAACTCGTGGAAAAAGTCGTTTAGTCCGTGAAAATGTTCATTTCCGAGCCATAGCAACTGCTTTTGTTCGTTTGTAAGTGCATAGAAAGGCGTATGGATTGGAAAATCGAACTTATCTGCTGCATAGATCAGCGCATCATTCCATTGGCTCATCTTCTCGCCTCGCCAGCAGGCGATAGCACCCTCGTAAATCGTTTTGGTTTTGTCGGGCACTACCAAGTCGGGATCAATGCCAATCACATTACCATAACCGCCACAAGTAGGACAAGCACCCAGTGGGTTGTTGAAGTCAAATAAATGCTCGGTAGGCTCTACAAAGGTAATACCGTCAGCTTCGTAACGCTGTGAGAATGTTGCATGATAATAACTATCTGATTCACGATTCCCAACTCCCGATTCCTGTTGCACATTTGCGGGCAATTCTATGGCCAATTTGCATTCGCCTTTTCCTTCGAAGAACGCTGTTTGTACCGAGTCCGCAAAGCGGTTGAGCGTACTTTCTTCACCATCCGCAATGATTCGATCAACAAGCAGATAGGTGGTGTAGGTAGGATTATGCTGCTCTTCGTTCTGCGCAGAAAATTGGGAGATACGCAGCACTTCGCCCTTGCCATCCTCATGGAGGCGATAGAGACGCGAAAAACCTTGTTGCTGCCAAATCTCCAATTGCTGAGCCACATTTTTAGCAACAATAGGCGCCAGTAGCATCACTTTCGTACCCACTTGTTGTTGACGCAGACACTCTACCACATCATGGATGCTATGTCGTTTCACCTCTTGTCCGCTGACTGGCGAGATAGTCTTGCCAGCGCGTGCGTACAGCAGTTTGAGGTATTCGTAAATCTCTGTCACCGTTCCCACGGTACTACGTGGGTTACGATTAGTGACTTTTTGCTCGATAGCAATAGCAGGCGGAATACCGTCAATAAAATCCACATCGGGCTTTTGCATACGACCAAGAAATTGACGCGCATACGAACTAAGGCTTTCCACATAACGCCTTTGACCTTCGGCAAACAATGTGTCGAAGGCCAAAGATGACTTGCCGCTACCACTGACGCCCGAGATGACTACCAACTTGTTGCGCGGTATATCTACGGTGATGTCCTTTAGGTTATGGGTGCGTGCTCTGTGAATATGAATTACATCCTCATTCAATTGTCACCTGTTAAATACATAGTCGCCAGACTATCAACCAGTTGTCTTAATTCTGGATTGTACAAATTACGATACTCTTCGCTCAATTCAGGAATGCGAATATATACGCCTGGATGCACTTTAGAAGGATGTTTAATAAGATCGCGGTTGGCTTCGTAAATAAACACCCATAAGTCTTTTTGTGCATAGTATTTGTATGCAATCCATGCCAAACGGCTATCTTGTCCCACACGCTCAATGCCAATAAAATTGACGTATTCGCGTGGCTGATCTGCCAATGAAACGACTATAGGCTCCTCTACCACTTCCTCCACTATAACCTCTTCGGTCGCTTGTTGGCAATCTTGTACGCATTGCCACCATTGCATGATTGTCTCGCGGAAATACCATCCTGTTCCTGCAATTCCCAATAATAAGGCTGCGAATATCACCCAACATACCCATTTGTGGCACTTGCAAGTAGGTTTTGGTGCAGGTGCTGGTTTCACGATAGGCTGTTTTTCTACTTTTGCTGTAGGCTTCTCAGCTGGTTCTTCCACTGGCTCCACTGATGCCGATTCTTCAATCGTCTCTGTTGTCTCTTCCTTCGAAACTTCTGGAACCTCTACCACTTCTTCAACTTCCAAACTTGGTTTGGTCATTGCCTGTCCCAATTCTGCCAATATATCTACAATTTCATCGGCTTGTTCACCCAATTTCTTGAGTGGATCGTTATTCAATTCAGATAGGACTGCTCCTGTGCGTGGTTGTTCTAGGCGTTTCTCTACACTCTCTTTCAGCATCGATTCTGCGCTGAAAGTCAGTTTGTTATATCCTTCAATTGTGAACGTTTCTCCAGTGGCGATATTTACACTTTTACGTGGAGCAACTGCCTTGAGTGAGAAACTTCCTAAACCTTTGATTTTTACTTGTTTATCTACTTTCAATCCCTCGATCACACCATCCAATAGGGCATTGAGAAACTGTCCCGCCTCTTGTTCGGAAATATTGGCATATTCTGCCACTGCCTTACGCAGTTCGAGCCATGTAAGTTTTTCGTTTGCCATATCTTATGCGTTTTTCAGTTGTTCTTTGATTGTGTTACTTGCTTTGAACGCCAATTGCATCTTTTCTGGTATGTTGGTACGCTCCTTTGTTTTGGGGTGTACTACGGTACGCGCAGCTTTGCGTTGCATCTCCAATGTGCCAAAATTTTGCAATTGCACACTCTTTCCTGCAAGTAGCTCTTTTTGCAACACAGCCACGGTGGCATCCAATAGTTCCTCTGTACGTGTCTTGGTCATAGAGGTGGCTGTGGCAATGTGTTGAATAAGGTCTTTTGTTTTCATAATGTAGCGTAGAGGTCAAAATCCTCTGATTTTATGATAGTTACAGTATAATATTCTCCCGTTTTTAATGTCTTTGCTCCTTGTTCTTGGCTCCTTGTTCCTTTCGCTATCAGCACTTCGCAATCCACTTCAGGCGAGTCATATTGCGTGCGTCCAACGTAGTATTCTTCTTCCTCGCGATCAATCACCACACGTTGCTCTGTACCTACCATTCGGCTCAAAATCTCCGATGAAATCTCCTGTTGTATTGCCATCAATGTTTCCACGCGGCGCTCTTTTTCTTCTTGAGGAATATCGTCTATATAATGTCTCGCAGCATAGGTGCCTTCTTCTTCACTATATGCAAATGCTCCCATGCGCTCAAACTTCATCGTTTTTACCCACTCGCAAAGTTCATTGAAATCCTCCTCCGTCTCGCCGGGGTGCCCAACAAGCAACGTGGTGCGGATACATATGCCGGGCACTTCTTTTCGAATACGAGCAATGACAGCATCTTGCTCCGCGCGAGTGATGTGACGGTGCATTTTCTTGAGCATATTGTCCGAACAATGTTGTAGCGCAATGTCCATGTACTTGCACACATTCTTATGTTTTGCCATCACGGGCAGCAAATCGTATGGGAAATCCGTAGGGTAGGTATAGTGCAATCGAATCCACTCTACGCCTGCTATTTGTGCCATTTCATCCACTAGCTGTGCCAATCGATGCTCGCCGTAAAGATCTAACCCATAGCTAGATAGATCTTGAGCAATCACATTAAACTCCTTAACTCCTTCACTCACCAACCAACGCACTTCAGCCAATATATCTTCCATCGTGCGCGAAGTAAATTTGCCCGTAATCAGCGGAATAGCACAATACGAGCAATATCGATTACATCCCTCTGCAATCTTCAAATACGCATAATGCTTTGGTGTTGTGAGCGAACGCTCATAATCCGCGCCTAATCGCCCAATTGCCTTATCGCCTAATCGCCCAACCTCCTCAACGATTCCAAGGTAATCAAACTTCCCGAACCACTTATCCACCTCTGGAATCTCAACGGGCAGCTCTTCTCTGTAACGCTGTGACAAACAGCCCATTACATACAATTTGCGGAGTTTACCTTTGGTTTTTCGCTCTGCGAATTGCAGTATAATATCAATACTTTCCTCTTTCGCATCGCCAATAAATCCGCAAGTATTAATGATAGCTATCTCACCTTTGGGCTCCGCCGAATCATGCACACAACGATATCCTGCCAACTCCAGTTGGCGCATCAATCGCTCGGCATCCACCAGATTCTTCGAGCACCCCAATGTGATAATATCTATCTCACCTTTTCTCACTAAACACTAAACTAATTACCCAACTCACTGTGGAACTTAATTCTCACCAAACGCACATTGATCTCGTCGTAGTCATCTTCGCCGAGTTCTTCCATCGCCAATTTGATGCTATCATTCTCCGCATGGCGGAAATAGTAGTAAATATCTGCCTCCTCGTCTGGATCGACCACTTCTTCGATAAAGTACTTGATATTCAATTTCGTACCTGAATATACAATCGCTTCAATCTCCTCCAGCATCTCCTCCATTGACATGCCCAAACGCTCTGCTAAGTCGTCCAATGCCACACGGCGATCAATAGCTTTGATAATCTCTATCTTACGTGCAGAGTTCTTTGCTACGGTACGCACACGCAGGTCCTCAGGACGAATCACCTCATTTTCCTCTACATATTCCTTAATCACACGAATAAACTCATCGCCATAGCGTTTAGCTTTGCCTACGCCCACGCCGGGTATATTCTGCAACTCCTCGATAGTAATAGGGTAGGTTGTCGCCATCGCCTCCAAACTGCCGTCTTGGAAGATGACAAACGGAGGAACATTCATCTTCTTACTGAGTTTCTTGCGCAAGTCTTTCAGGATAGAGAACAAGACATCATCCGCTGCTGCACAACCTGCTACGCCTGCACTCAAATCACCATCTTCCTCGTCGTTCTTCACCTCAATTGGCACCTCAAACATCGTTGGGCGTTTCATAAATTTCTTACCAGTAGAGGTAATCTTCAAATCGCCATACGACTCGATGTCCTTCTTTATATATCCAGTCACCATGGCTTGGCGAATGATCGCATGCAAGTTGGCCTCGTTCTCATCTTCGGCGCAGCCAAAGTTCTCCAATTCGGTATGTTTGTATGCCAATACACCTGCCGACTCTTTTCCGCGAATGATATCCACAATATGTTCCGCACGGAATTTCTCGTTCAATTGATGAATAGTCTCCAAGATCAAACCGAGCAACTCCGTCGCATCCACCATCTTGTATGTCTTACGGCAGTTATCACAACTTCCGCAGTCGTCTTTCTTGTAGTCTTCGCCAAAATAGTGCAACAGCAGTTTCCGACGACAAATCGAACTCTCTGCATACGACTGTGTCTCAAACAGCAATTGATTGCTAATCTCCTGCTCCGATACAGGCTTGCCTTGTTGGAATTTCCTCAAACGCTCAATATCTTTGGGCGAATAGAAGCAGATACATTGTCCTTCGCCACCATCACGACCAGCACGACCTGTCTCTTGGTAATATCCTTCCAATGATTTTGGGATATCATAATGCACCACAAAGCGCACATCTGGTTTGTCAATACCCATACCAAACGCGATAGTCGCCACTATCACCTGCACTTTTTCCATCAAGAACGCATCCTGATTGGCGCTTCGGGTCGCAGCATCCATTCCCGCATGGTATGCCAACGACGATATATTATTCACGCGCAAAGTCTCTGCCAACTCCTCCACGGTCTTGCGGCTCAAACAATACACAATACCCGATTTGCCATTCATACTGCGGATATAGCGTACCAAATCTTTATCCACATCGTCTGTCTTCTCGCGTACTTCGTAATACAAATTCGGACGATTAAACGACGACTTAAACACCGTCGCATCCATCATATCCAAGTTCTTCTGGATATCGCTTTGCACCTTAGGTGTTGCAGTTGCGGTTAATGCAATGATTGGTGCCTTACCAATACGCTCCACAATAGGGTGAATCCTGCGATACTCTGGACGGAAATCGTGTCCCCACTCCGAGATACAATGTGCTTCATCCACGGCATAGAACGAGATTTTCACATCTTTCAAGAAGTCCACATTCTCATCTTTATTCAGCGACTCAGGGGCTACATACAGCAATTTCGTCTTGCCGCTCAATACATCAGCCTTTACTGCGTGAATCTCAGGACGTGACAACGATGAGTTCAAGAAGTGCGCCACACCATCCTCTTCCGAGTAGTTACGCATGGCGTCCACTTGGTTCTTCATCAACGCAATCAGCGGAGAGATCACGATTGCCACACCGTCCATCAGCAACGATGGCAGTTGATAACAAAGGCTCTTTCCTCCACCAGTCGGCATCAACACAAACGTGTCTTTGCCATCCATAAGGTTGTTGATAATTGCTTCTTGATTCCCTTTAAACGAATCAAATCCAAAATGATGTTGTAGTGCTTCAATCAGTTGTTCATGTCGTGTCATACGAACAATATTTATCGTTTTATTCTTCAGTTACATGAATATGTTTTCATTCTTCCCCATTCACTTCTCGCACGTATTTCCAAATAGGTGCACTGCCATCGCTATATACATCGCTAGTGGTATAGCAGGTGGTATTGTCTAACCATGCGACAGCTTCTCCTTGTGGCTCTCTTTTGTATGCAGTCACTTTCTTAGGGCGACGAGCTAATGTTTCTCCGATACTTTCAAGACGACCATCTATACTATCGCGAGCCCAAATCAGCATGAAAGCTTCATTTTTAATCATGATATGTTTGCCGTCAGGAGTAATATCGCCGCCAGTAGGATTCTGGAACAAACCAGCTGCCGTACCGCTAGCAGATAGGATATACATATCACTACCACCCAATTGACATTCTTCTGTCAGCACATGCATAGTGTCCAAGTTCATATCAGTACTAAATGGCAAACTATACACCATACCCGTGCTGTTAAAGGTGTTCCATTTGTCCACTATATACAATTTTTGCTCCACATTATCGTACATCAGCACCTCTGCATTATGACCCTTACCATCTGGGTAACCGAAGTGAATAATCTTTTTCTCCACTTGAACTTCACCATCCACGACCTCGGGTTCTGCAAAGTAATAAATATAGTATTTGTTTTTATAACTCAATCCATTATCTCCAAATACACCTACAAACAAATAATTGGTATCGTTGTACACACCTCCGCTCAATCCTTCCCAATCTCGATAGCTGTTGTGTAGCTTAATAGTCGTCGTGAATGTGCCGTCTGGCAACATCGCACGCACTTTGTAACTATCATCACCTTGCACCCACAAGTATCCTGGAGTTACGCGACTACATACCATACCCGAAATCTCTGCCAAATCTTTTCCATATGCAGTACCAGCTCTTTTGCGAGTAAATGTAGTATCCAAATCCAATGTCTCTGGCAGATTTGGGGTAATAGTGTCTTCTGGTGTGCTGTCATTCTGATCGTTGCCACCTGGAAGAGAATCATTTTGACTGCCGTTGATGCTCGGGTCGTTGTTGTCTGGAAGAGGGGTGACTTCTGTGCAACCAACTACTACGCAACATGATAGCAATAGGGCAAATAAAACGTTCTTGTTCATATCTTGTATTTTTTTAAAATGTTAAATCCAAATCAACTGCAAAGATACGGACTTTTTTTTATTTACGCAAATTTTTTTGAGTAAAAATTAGCAAAAAATGTATTTTTTTTGAGTTGGTCATTCTTTTTGTAGTTATATTCTTCATGTAATGATAAAAAAACGAGATGTCATTGTTGTATGCATTCGCCTTAGTATTTTATCTAAATAGACTAAACCCCTGTCTTTCCGCTGTCAATTACGTACCATATACGTAGGATATACGTAACATATACGTAAGATATACGTAGGATAATCGGGTTGTTATCGAAGGAACTCCGTGTCTTCTTCTTGCCTTCGCCGAATGATTGCACTAGCACTACTATACTATTGCTGTACCTTTGTTAATCGAAAACGTTTGCGCTGTTATTTTTATTTTTTTTCTCAAGTGCTCTTGCGCGTGTAAAAAAAAAGTAGTATCTTTGTGCCCGATTTTGACAAAATCGTAAATTTTATCGATAAAATACATGTCATGACAGAAAAACGCAACTTGTCCTTTGGACAGCTATTTAACCTCAGTTTTGGATTCTTTGGAGTCCAAATTGCTTATGCACTCCAGAGTGCAAACATCTCTCGTATTTTTGCCACACTTGGTGCTGATCCTCACCAACTTTCATTCTTCTGGGTACTCCCTCCATTGATGGGTATGATCGTTCAGCCTCTCGTGGGTAAGTATTCCGACAAGACTTGGAATCGTTTGGGTCGTCGCAAACCTTACCTCATCGTCGGTGCGCTTATTGCGGTGGCAGTAATGTTGCTCTTGCCTAATGCAGGTAACTTCACCTTTACACAATCCCTCTTCCTCGGTCTCAATGCGGCCATGTGGTTTGGATTGTTCTCGCTCATGTTCCTGGATACTTCTATCAATATTGCAATGCAACCATTCAAAATGATGGTAGGCGATATGGTCAATGAGGAACAAAAAGGTCTCGCTTATTCTATCCAATCATTCCTCTGCAACGCAGGTTCGCTAGCAGGTTACATCTTCCCAATTCTCTTTACTTGGGTAGGTATCGCTAATACTGCTCCAGAGGGCGTTATTCCAGACTCTGTGAAATGGAGCTTCTATATCGGCGCAGCAATTCTTATGCTCTGCGTGCTCTATACCTTCGTGACTGTCAAGGAGTTGAATCCAGAGGAGTATGCTAAGTTCCACGGACTTGACACCAAGAAAGACGAGAAGAAAGAAGACCCAAGCTTCATCAAACTGCTCATCAATGCACCTTCTACCTTCTGGACAGTTGGTTTGGTGCAGTTCTTCTGCTGGGCAGCATTCCTCTTTATGTGGACATACTCTAACGGTGCTATCGCTACCCAATGCTTCAGCTGGGACGGCGTGAATACAGCAGCGGAAGCATTCCAAACAGCAGGTAACTGGGTAGGTGTATGCTTTGCTATTCAAGCGGTGGGTTCAATGCTTTGGGCATTGATTATGCCAACTCTTGAGAAATACTTCCACAACAAGGGCGCATACGCTATCTCGTTGATTGTAGGTGCGTTAGGCTTTATCTCAACCTTGTTTGTGACCAACCAATATGTGTTGCTCGTTTCTTACGCATTCATTGGCGCAGCATGGGCAGCTATGTTGGCAGTGCCATTCACTATCTTGACCAACTCGCTCAAGGGTGACAACATGGGTTACTATCTTGGTTTGTTCAACTGTACCATCTGTTTGCCTCAGATTGTGGCAGCATTGATTGGTGGTGCAATCCTTAAGTATGTATGCGCGGGCTCACAGGTGGGCATGTTGGTTGCAGCAGGAGCATTGCTCATCCTCGGCGCTATTAGTGTAGTCCTCATCAAGGAAGGCAAAAAATAATCTCATTTGACTAATTTGACCAATTGGCCCAATTTGACTAATAACAAATAAAACAATAATTATTAATTTTATAACATGATGAAAAACAAACTTTTTATTCCGCTTTTCGTTCTAACGATGGGATTCGGTTTGGCAGCTTGTCAGCCGGATGTTGATGTCATGGGAACGAACATGGACATTGCACAAGAAACTTTAATAGGCGAAGATTCTGCCCGATCTGTTTCTTTTGTGTCCGGTACAACAATGCGAATTGTTGAGTACAAATTCTTACCTGGCGACAAAGCAACTCGTATAGAGTGTACTTTTGGTGACGGAGTAGATAAATCTAATTCTCAAAACCTTTCATATGTGATGGAGTTTGCTGAGAAGAATTATGGACTTAATCTTACATTTACACCAGAAGACATTGAAAAAGATCCGTTTGATGTTTATTTCGTGGGTAATGTGCTGATTGAGAAGAGTGGTGATACAATTACTGGTCTTGCCTCAACATGTAATAAGTTAGATAAAATTGTTAGTCAGTTGTCTAATAGCAAATGGATCCATGTCGATTCTGCTCTTTGGATTGATACCATTCCAGTTTTTGACTCTATAAAAATTGATACGGTAATAGATTCTAAAATCGTTGGTTTTCAGCCTGGAGTAGGACCTATCATTAAGCTAGATACTATCATTAAACAGGATTCTATTTTCAGAGATTCACTTGACATTATTGGTATCAAGCGTTATGAACGTACAGAGATGTCTTTCAATCGTGATAAAAATACTTTTGCAAATTCGGGACACTATTCTTATTCATATGAGGAATTTACCAAAGATTTAGTAAAAGTAGATTCTGTTGCAAAATATATGGATAAGGATTATCGTTGGGGACTCAGTGATATTTCAACAGAACGTCGTTTTGGTATTAGAACAATATCAGATGATGCAAATCAAGAAGTCGTAGATTTGGCCATTTCGTTGTTTATGGATCCAATAAGAGATAATGATAAGAATGTGATTGGCTATACCATGAAAGTGGATGGAACAACTGAATTTAAACTGAAAAAATAATAAAAACAATGAAAAATAATATTTTTAGCTATCTGCGCAAGACATTGTTAGTGGTTTTTCTCCTTTCCGCGACAATGGTGACTTATGCACAAAGTATGATTACAGGTGTTGTAATTGATGCTGCGAACAACGAACCTATTATTGGTGCCAATGTGATTCAAAAAGGTACAACCAATGGTACTATTACTGATTTTGATGGTAACTTTGTATTGTCAGTGCCAACTGGTGCTATTTTGGAGATTAGCTATATTGGTTACAAAACGATTGAACTTGCAGCGGTCGACGGTATGCAAGTACGTTTGGGTGAAGATACCGAGTTGCTTGATGAGGTAGTGGTGGTAGGTTATGGTGTAGTGAAGAAAAATGATGCTACAGGTTCTGTAACCGCTATCAAACCAGACGATATGAATAAAGGTCTTCAAACCAATGCACAAGATATGATTCAAGGTAAGATTGCTGGTGTGAACATTGCAACAGATGGTGGTAGTCCAGGTGGTGGTGCTGCTATTCGTATTCGTGGTGGATCATCGCTCAACGCTTCTAACGATCCTCTTATCGTTATTGATGGTCTTGCTATGGATAACAATGGTATTCAGGGTGTATCAAACCCTTTGTCATTGGTTAACCCTGCTGATATTGAGACCTTTACAGTCCTCAAAGACGCTTCTGCTACTGCTATCTATGGTAGCCGTGCTTCTAATGGTGTCATCATCATTACTACCAAGAAGGGTAAAGCTGGACAGAAGATGAAAGTGACATACGATGCCAATGTAAGTTTTGGTAGCGTACTCAAACATCTGGATGTGTTTACAGGTGATGAGTTGCGTGCATATGTGACAGCAGCAGGACAATCAGCTCAAGCTAACGCATATCTCATGAACGATAATGTAGATTGGTTCAATAAAATTTATCGTACTGCTATATCTACCGACCACAATGTATCTCTGATGGGTGGTGTGAAAAACAAAGTGGTAGATATGCCTTATCGTGCATCTGTGGGTTATACACTCAATAATGGTGCAGTCAAAGGATCGCAAATGCAACGTGTTACAGCTTCGCTGAACCTCAATCCTTCTTTCTTGGATAACCACCTGACATTCAATATCAATGCTAAGGGTATGTATATCTATAACGAGTATGAACCTGGTATTGCTGGTGCCTATTTGGATAAAGATCCTACGCAACCTATATACTCAACAGGTGATCTTACCAATGTGTATGGAGAACAGATTCTTGCGGGTGTAACCAATGATAAAAATTATTATCTTACCAAAGAAGAACTTGATACTTATTGGGATGGATTCTTCCAACCATTAGGAACTTCTTCTAATAACAATGGTCCATATGATGATCCTAATTGGATGTATAGTTTGAAGTCAGGATCTAACCCCTTGGCTCAACTCAAACATCAGTCTAATACTTCCAATGCAACTCAGTTTGTAGGTAACCTTGAGGCAACCTATAAGGTACATGGATTTGAGGATCTTTCACTCAATGCTCACTTTGGTGCAGACTACTCTCTTGGTAGAGGTACTCAAGTGAATAGTATGTATGGAACTGCTAACCACTATACAGGTTGGAATGGTGGACAACAAAAGATGAAATACAACCTCCAATTCAACTGTTATGCACAATATGGACATGATTGGGAGGAAGCACAACAGCACTTTGATATTATGGCTGGTTATGAGTGGCAACACTTCTATAATGAGTACAAAAGCTGGGGTAATGGTTGGTATCCAATGACTTATCAAGGTAAAACTGGTGTTCCTGGTGGAGAAGCTTATGCAAGTAAATCTACAGGTATGGGTGAAAACTACCTCGTTTCTTTCTTCGGTCGTGCTAACTACATTGGTTGGAACCAACTTATGTTGACCGCAACTCTTCGTGCCGATGGTTCTTCGCGTTTCGCTCCTGAGCACCGTTGGGGTCTCTTCCCTTCTGCAGCTCTTGGATGGAAGATTAAAGAAACTTTCCTTAAGGATGTGAATGCGATAGATGATTTGAAACTCCGTTTGGGTTATGGTATCACAGGTCAACAAGATGGTATTGGCGACTACTCGTATATGCCTACCTATTCACAAACTTCTGGTCACACTTCTTATTACCCAGTTGGTGGTGAGAACTATGCTACCGAGAATAACGATGCTGTAAATGTAGATAGAGTGGTGGATATCAACGGCAATGTACTGTATATCTCAGACCGTCCAAATGCTTATAACCTCCACTTAACATGGGAGAAAACTACTACCTACAACGCAGGTATTGATTTCGCTTTCCTCAATAACCGTATTTCAGGTTCTTTGGATTACTATTTCCGCAGTACAACGGACTTGCTCAACAATGTCAATGTGGCTATGGGTACCAATTTCCGCAAACGCGTGATGTCAAATGTAGGTTCTCTCCAAAACCAAGGTGTGGAGTTTGCTATCAATGCCGTTGCATTGGATTATGGTAAGAAATTCAAATGGGATCTCGGATACAATGTGACATGGAATGAAAATAAGATTACCAAGATTAATGGCGAAGAAACGATGATTGATGGTTGGG
>Ga0233364_1000111_pt1 | contig 13894 bp, 6 predicted proteins | sample ElkDunMinimDraft_19_FD_180675 | JGI IMG/M metagenome (GOLD analysis project Ga0233364, IMG submission 180675) | Fecal eukaryotic communites from dung pellets of Tule Elk in California, USA - Elk Dung C2 | ecosystem: Host-associated > Mammals > Digestive system > Large intestine > Fecal | place...
TTCTACTCGTCTCAAATCGGGTACAGCGCAAAAACTCGTTTGCAATATGATTACCACTATCACGATGATCAAGATGGGTCGCGTAAAAGGTAATAAGATGGTAAATATGCAACTCTCAAACAAGAAACTCGTTGACCGCGGTACACGTATGTTGGTGGACGAACTTGGTTTGGAGTATGATAAGGCAAAAGACCTGCTGCTCTTGCATGGTAGTGTGAAGAAGGCAATGGATGCTTATCGTGAAAAATAGTTAAAAAACGCTTAAAGTTTTGGTGATGTGATAGATTTTTAGTATCTTTGTCGCCAGATTTTGGAGCGATTAGGTAGAAAAACATTAAAAACAATATCTGATATTTATGAAGAAAATACTCTTTGTTCTGACCTGTTTGATGGCATCTGCTGCTATGATGGCGAGCATAACCGTAACAGGTACTGTGATTTCAGCAGAGGATGGACTTCCTGTTATTGGCGCCTCTGTATTGGAAAAAGGAACATCAAACGGTACGATTACCGACTTTGATGGTATTTATGAACTGACAGTAGATGATAAGGCTGTCTTGGTTTTTAGTTATGTGGGTTTAACTTCACAAGAGCTAAAAGTTACTGGTCCTAAAATGGACGTGACGCTGCAAGGTGATGCCATTGCTATGGAAGAAGTTGTGGTTACTGCCATGGGCGTGGTTCAAGAGAAAAAGCGCTTGAACTTTGCTGTGCAAAACATTGGTGGTGATGCGCTGACCGAAAACAAGAGTGCTAACTTTGTGAACTCATTGCAAGGTAAAATTGCGGGTGTATCTGTGACTAATGCAGGTGGTTCGCCTAACTCTGGTAGCCAAATTATTATTCGTGGTATATCTTCTGTGAATAATAGCCAAAGTAACGAGCCTCTCTTCATCCTTGACGGTGTGGCTATCTCTGGTGGTGGTTCTACCGCTGCGGATATCAACCCTAACGATATCGAGAATATTACTGTCCTGAAGGGTGCTGCTGCTGCCGCACTTTATGGTCAAGATGCTGCCAATGGTGTCATCATGATTACTACAAAACAAGGTGAGGCTGGTAAGATCAAAGTGCAAGCTAATGGTAGCTGGCAATGGGATCAAGCAGTTCGTCTTCCACAACTCCAACAAACCTATGGACCTGGTGCACAAGGTTTTTATAAGGAGCAAACTTCTGGTGGTTGGGGACCTATGCTTGGTGAAAATGATGTCATCTATGATAATATCGGCAATTATTTTAAGACTGGTTTTTATCATAAATATGACTTCTCTGTAACTGGTGGTAGTGAGAAATTCCAAGCTTATGCTTCTGCCAACTGGTCAAATGCAGAGGGTATCATTCCTGAGGATTATAAGACACGTTTTGGTGCATTAATTAAAGCATCTTATTCTCCTGCAGATTGGGTTACATTCCAAGCTGGTGTAAATATTACAGACACAAAATCACGTTCTACGAGTGGTGTGAGTTCTGTTTATGGTTGGCCTATCAATGATGATATTACCAATTATAAACATGCTAATGGACTTCCACGTTTCCGTTACTGGAACGAAGCACAAAAGTATAGCTCTCCAATGAGTCCTCTTTATAGTATCTATGAGGATGATGGCGTAGCAAAGAAAATGCGTAATGTGATTAATGGTAGTGTGACTTTCAAACCTATAAAGAATTTGCAAATCGTTGGTCGTGTAAGTTACGATGTAAGTCACTCTTCTTCTGATAGTTATTCTGTTCCACGTTGGGACGATAGTAGTTTGCGCCAATCCGTGAAGATGCCTACAGTGGAAATGCCTGCGGGGTATGTATATACTCCTGGAACAATCCGTGATGTGGCAACTGACGAGGGAAAATGGGATGAGTATAACGAGTATATCGCATGGTTGACTTCTAAAGAACCTGGTGGCTATTTGCATCCTGATAACTATATGTTGACCACCGATGATAAGACCAATATGAGCAAGTCTTCATTTGGTTCATATTCAGCTTCTATGAGCCGTAGTCAGCTTTTTACTGCTGGTGCGAACATCACCTATAAGATTGAACTTCCAAAGGATTTTTCTATCGATTTGATGGCTGGTACAGAAATGAAGATGTCTGATGGATTCTCTATGTCTAACTATGGTGTGGACTTTATTATCCCAGGCACTTATAGTTTATCTAATACCAATCGTGAGTATATGGAACTTTCAGACCGTACCTCTGGTCATAGCAAAGTGCGTCGTTTTGGTTACTTTGGTGAGATCCGTGGTGATTACAAAGGTTTAGCTTCTCTCTCTGTTACAGGTCGTTGGGACTGGTCTTCTACCATTAACAATAATCCATTCTTCTATCCTTCTGTGACAGCAGGTGTTATCCTCTCTGAGTTGATTCCTGGTCTTAACGAAACTAAAGATAACTGGTTCTCTTATTGGAAACTTCGTGGAAACTACGCTGTTGTAGGTAAAGATGCTCCAGCCAACCTTTATGACCGTAAGTTTAAACAATTTGGTACCTATCCTGATGGTGGTTATGGTATTGATCCTACTATGTCTTCTGCATCACGTGATCTTATGCCTGAGATGTCATATTCATGGGAGGTTGGTATGGATCTCAAGCTCTTTGATAACAAGACACGTCTTGACATAGCTTATTATTCAACTAAGGTGGACAACCAGATTGTGACAGTGCGTGTATCTCCATCTTCTGGTTATATTCTCCAAACACGTAATGAGGGTGCTATTCGCAACCAAGGTGTCGAGTTTACATTTGATCAAGATGTGATTAAACGTAAGAATTTTGATTGGACACTCAGTCTCAACTTCGGTCTTAACCGTGGTACAGTGGTTGACTTGCCTGAGGATGTACATGAGATTACAGGTAGTCAATATAGCGATATCTTTACTTCTGCATATCTAGGTGGTTCTACCACTGCGCTTACTGGTAAAGATTACCAACGTAATGCTGATGGTCAAGTGATTGTGGATGAGAATGGCTATCCAAAGATCAATCCAAATAAGAATGAGTATATCGGTAACCGTGAAGCTAAATTCCAAGCTGGTCTTAGCTCAAGTATGAGTATTTACGGTGTACAATTCTCATTCCTCTTCGATGGTCGCCTCGGTGGTGATGTGGTAAATGCTACAGGACGTAGCCTTCTCTCTAGTGGTAACCACAATATCCTTGAAAAATACCGTGGTCGTCAAGTGGTATTTGATGGTGTGAAAGAAGTTTTGGATGCGGAAGGTAAAGTGATTGATTATGCTCCAAACACCACACCTATTACACTCAATCAAACCATTATCACTAACTATTTCTATAATGTATCTACTAACTTTATTGAAGATGGTTCGTACATTCGTTTGAGCTATGTTACATTGGGTTACGATTTTGCGAAACTGATGAAGAACCAAAATTTCTTCAAGGGATTGAAGCTTAACTTTACTTGTAACAATGTATTCCTCTTAACAAAGTACACAGGTACAGACCCTGTCTGCAACGCTTCTACTTCTGCTAAGGGTACTGGTTCTGCAGGCGTTGATAATTCCCCTATACCAAGTACACGTAGTTACAATATTAGCCTCTCGGCTTCCTTCTAATCTTATATAATAATAAGGAATATGAAAAAGTATTTTATTATAGCTGCTCTTTTTGGAGCGATGATCCTGACAAGTTGCGAGGGTTTCTTGGGTGAAAACAAGAGTGTGGACTCTCCTATCACTACATCGGTAGATCAAGTATTGCCAGTAGCATGTTTTTATGCATCACAAATTTGCTATGACCATGCTGAATATGGTGTATATCTGTGTCAAGCATTGACCACTGGTGGCAAGAGCCAAACGGGTTCTTATCCTTATAGTCAGGGCTGGGAGTTTCTTGGTGTAAACCGTCACCCAATGTGGCGCCGTCATTTCTATGACCTAGGTGCTAATATTCAAAAGATGAACGAGATAGCTGAGGAAAAAGGCAATCGTAACGCTATCCTTATCGGTCGTACCATCATGCTTATGTCAACCATGATGACTACTGATGCTTTCGGTGACATGCCTCGTTCACAAGTTTATCAAAGCAACTCTCCTAAATACGACACACAGGCAGAGGTGTATGAGTGGATGTTCCAAGAAGCTGATGAGTTGTTAGCACTGTATAATAACCCAGAGTGGGTAGACTGTCCTACCAACCTTGTTATTAGCAAAACGATGGATCGCATCTATGGTGGTAATATGGATAAATGGGAACTCCTGTGTAAGGCGCTTCGTGCACGTCTTTGGTTGCGCAAGTTGCCTAACTGGGATAATACAAAAGAAAATTGCCAAAAGATTATCGCAATGGTAGATGAGGTCCTCAATGATGCTAATTGGGAAGAACCACGCTACTACTACCCAGGTGGTAAAACGGAGTCTAACTGTCCATGGGGACCATATGCTCCTAAAATCAACTCTTGGGAGAGTCGTGATAACCGTCTTGCTTCTTCTATCCCTACTACCTTCTTCTTGCATGGTATCTTGGGTGGTATTGATGGTGGTTATGTGGCTAACCGTGGATATGCACTTGATCCTCGTGCTGAGCGTATTATGCAACAACGCTCTACTGAAAAAGGCCCTCTGCTCCACTTGGAGAGCAATATCGGTATGAGTATTGATAAGAAGATTACTAATTATCCTGATCTATTCTGTACCGACAAACTGACTAATCCTTTTACACAAAATACTGGTTATGTAGCATTGATATTGCAAGAGGAATTGATGTTTATCAAGGCAGAAGCACAATATTGGAATGGTGATATCAATGGCGCTTTTGAGACTACAGTAGCTGCTACCAAGTTCAACATGGAGCGTTATGGACTCAATGAGTTGGCTATTCAAGCTGGTAGCGAAGGAGCCAATGTGAAAAACTGGTACAATCGTTTCTTTAATATCAAGTTGCCAGGTGCTGCTAAGTTTACTATTGCTGACTTAATGCAGCAAAAGTACGTAGCAATGTACCTCCAACCAGAACAATGGACAGATATGCGTCGCTACAATTATAGTTCAACCAACAATGGTATCGCGTATAACAACGTGTTCGTTTATGACGTGAAGAATGTGCATAATGGTAAACGATCTGCATTTGCTAACGACTCTGTAAACTATGATCAAGAGTATCAATTGAAGCGCCCTTACAATCTATACGAGGCATATTGGTGTACAGCTGATAACTATGGTGTAAATGCTCCTCTATCTCCTAATGCATGGGTGGCTCGACTCAATGCAGATACTGAGACTGAAACTAAGTATAACAAGGGTGAGCTTGATCGTATGGGATATTATACTACCAATGCTCAAGGCGAAAAAATCTTGGATTATAGAATCCTGAAAAAACGTATGATTTGGGCTAAGAAAGGTGGTGGTAATATCACTTGTGCTGATGAAAACATCGCTTGGAACTAATCCGTGAAATGAATAGAAATCACAATAATTCTTTATAAGATATGAAAATTACATCTAAAATAATGGCGCTTGGCTTGCTCATCATTAGCTTTGCGTCTTGCGAAAAACATGATTTCTTTGATGAAACTACTATCACTGGTGCTGTAGGACCTGAGGCATATTGGGATGTAGATGGTACAGCTATGAAAGCAGGTGGCTTCATGGGATTTACTGCACAATACTATTCTTCTAAGGAAGAAATAGATCGTTCCGAGGTGTGGTATGATATCAATGAGAAGGTTGATAAGACCGTTTCTTGTCCGTTGATTAAATCACTTACTTTTAACTACACAAGTAGTGTGCTGGAGAAAAAACGTATTATTCAAAAGATTCAAGAATATCCTCATAAAGAGGAGTATTGGAATGACTCTTTGCGTGCTTACCTCTTGGTTGATCAATTCACTGTCAGTGGAACATTGAGCCCTATTTCATGGGTAAAACCTAACGAGAATCCTGAGGTTATCAATGAGAAGATGGATTTGTATTTCGGTCCAACTTTCCGTGAGACTTTCAAGAGTGATTTGACAAAAAAAATGACCTATGCAGCATACATGGATGTGTTCCAAGGTTTGGATAAGATGGATACTACATATATCAAATTAATCAGTGACTCCACTTACAACCAAAACACCTTGTCTTGGGTCAAGGATTTTAAGAAGGATACTATTCCTGCAGGTGCAGCTGATGGTACAGACTCTATCTATGTAGAGCCATGGATTACAGATACTATCAACAAATTGTGGGAGCAAGTTCAATTTACCGATTTGGTATTGGGCTCAGAAGGTTATGCAATTGAGTATCAAAAGAGCTATATCATCAATGCCGAATTGCGCGTATTTGATGAAAAAGGCACCTATAGTCAAACAGTATCAAAAGAAATCGCTGTGAACTAAATAAAAATTACGAATATCTAATTATCAAGAATATGAAACGTGAATTTTTGCGCATATTATTAATTGCATTTTTGCCTTTATTTGCGGTATCTTGTATTGACAATATACCAGACGAAGAAGATCTTCCACGTGATGCTGTTTCTTTCGATTATCTCATCGAGGGTGACTATGCATTAGATTATTACGTGGGTTCAGAAATTACTTTTATCAGTACTTCTCCTGAAACTACTGTAGGTGAGCCTACTTGGAATTTCGGTGATGATACAGATCTCGTTGTAGGTAAAGAAGTGAAGCACCGCTTTAAGACTGCAGGTACGTATAATGTAAAACTCACTATAGGCGATTTCTCTAAAACTCAAGTAATCTTGATTTCAGACATTAAGCCAATCATGACCATCAATCCTATTGAGGGTGGCATTTGCGAGGTAAATGTATCTAAGGTTACTTTCTCTTTGGATGTTCCAAACCCAGAAGGTCTATCTATTGAATATTTGTGGACTTTGCCAGAAGGAACATTGAATGCTAATGGCGAGACTATTGAAATGTCTACTGACACTTTGCCAGGTGAGTTGATCTTCTCCAACGTAGGAACTCAGACTGTTCGCTTGCAAGTGAAACTTGGTGGTCGTACCCTAGAAGAAGGTTCTGCGAATGTGCAAGTAGGTTATAGCGAGGCTGTTCCTACATTATATTATGCAGTACAAGGTGGCCGTTTGATGGCACATAAATTGATAGCTAATGCACCAAAAGGCATGAAGATTAGTTCTTACGACCTTGGTGTGGCTTCTGGTCAACACCCATTCAATCTTCTCTTTAAGGACTCTTCTTTGTACGTATTGGATTGTGGTAAGCAGTTCTACTATGTAAATGATGAGAATGGTGTGTTGGGAGATGGAAAGATTTCTGTCATCTCTAAGGACGGATCAAAAGTAGAAACCATGATTTCTAACGCTGGTGGTCCAGCTTTCCAAGATCCATTCTATGGTTGCATTGATGGTGATTTCCTCTATTATGCAGATCGTAACACAGGTATCATCAAGTTGCCATTGAACACGCGTAATGCTGTGTGGGGAGCCACAGAGTATCCATACTATGTCAACCACAATACCTTGGGCTACTACAATAATGGTTGGGGCTATGGTTGTATTGGTGGTATGCTTGGTAAGATCAAGGGTGTATGGCACTGGTGCAAATTCTACAATGGTAATGGTATCTATCGCTTCAAAGATACGGATATCTTATCTGCATCTATCGCAGCAGGTGATGATAGCAACTTGCCAAAGGATGGTATCGCCTTGAGCGGTATGCAACCTAAGTCATTTGCTTATTCTTCTGTAAGTGATAAGATCGCTTTCTCTATCATGGACGTAGGTTATGGCGGTGTATATCTCTGTACTATGGCTGAGTTTGAAGCTATTGGCTCATCCAAGGCTAACTTGAAGAACTATAAACTCACTTACACCCCTTCTAAGGCAGATCAAGAAGCTTATCCAGAACTCAAAGGAAAGAAGAATTTAGAGTTCGTGCCAAATATTTCTGGTAAACCAGCTGCAGTTGAAGGTACTGGTTCTGAGGCTGTAGGTATTTGCCAACTTGCGTATGATGAGGTAAATAATTGTGTATATTTCGCTTTCCGTAATAATGTACCAGACGATACTAGTGCTCCTACTGGTATCTATGCGTGCGATGTTAAGAAAGGAGAGGTTACATTGTTAGTTTCTGGTGTTAGCGTATATGGCTTGACAGTAAATAATACTCCTTCTAAATTGTTCTAATGAAATCAATTAAGCAAATATTTTTACTCGCTATTGGTCTGTGCTTGGCGCTTTCGCTACAAGCACAGCCAAAGCGTGAGTTTCGTGCAGCATGGCTGACCACAGTATGGGCGATTGATTGGCCTACACCTCATAGCCAAGCCAATGCTTCTGGACAAGATAAACAGCAGGCATCATTGATTGCCATCATTGACTCGCTTGCTACAGCTAATATGAATGCTGTGTTTTTCCAGGTACGTGGTTTCTCTGATGCTATGTACAACTCCAAGTATGAACCTTGGAGCAAGTATTTGACAGGTACTCGTGGTAAAGCACCTAATTACGACCCGCTGCAATTGATTATCGATTATGCACACACCAAAGGTATTGAGGTGCATGCATGGGTGAACCCATATCGCTATGCTTCTTCTAATGATACCTATGGCAAGTGCGAAAATGATTATCACTATACGCATCCTGAGTGGCTGGTAAAGTGTGGTGATATTACAATCCTTAATCCTTCTTTACCAGAAGTACGTAAGCAAATCTGCTGTGTAATTGCGGATATGGTAGGTAACTATGATCTAGATGGTGTTATCTTTGATGACTATTTCTATCAATCTGGTTATCAAAATTCGTATGACGATGCTCAGTATAATGCTTATAAAGAAGAGGCAGGTAACGCAGCTATGACACGCGCTGATTGGCGTCGTGCGCAGGTCAACTTGATGGTTCGTGAGGTACGTGATACCATTAAGACAACCAAACCATGGGTTACTTTCGGTATCGGTCCTGCGGGTGTGGCTGGTAAAGCAAATACCTCCGCTCCAGTATATGGTGTAGAGCCATGCCCTTCTCCATCAAGCGACTGGCAATACAATGGTATCTACTCCGACCCTCTGGCTTGGTACAATGAGAAAACAATCGACTATATGGCACCACAAATCTACTGGACCATTGATTCATACACTAACTACGAGTTGTTGGCAAAGTGGTGGTCGGATATGGGAAGTCATTTTGGACGTCATATGTACGTAAGTCATAGTTTGAGTGATCTTAAGGCTGACCATGTGTCGATTGCAAACTCTGGTTTCCATGCTGATGAGATTGGTGCGCAGACAGAACTCAATCGTAAGTTTGACCGCATGGATGCACCTGGTAGTTGTTGGTATGGTTTGGGTACGGGTCTTGACACTAAAAACTTTATCCAATACATCAAAAAGAACGTATATACCAATCCGTCTGTAGTACCACAAATGTCATGGTATCATTCGGACGAGTGCATCTATGTAAGCAATATACGTACACAAGGCAATATCCTGATGTGGGATGCGCCAAAGACCAATCTCCGCTATGTAGTATATGCATTGCCACAATCGGAGGTAGGTAAGCCTGCTATCATAGGTTCGAGTGAATATCTGTTAGGTACAACTTATACAACTAATTTCGAGGTAGAGAACTTGCCAACAGGTTATGTGTATGCAGTAGCAGTACTTGATCGTCTTGGAAATGAGTACCCAGCTCGCACAATGGACAACACCAACTGGGGCAAATCAGGAGCAGCAACATTGGTGTACCCTGCTGACAAAGCAGCAACATTGATGCCTTGCGACTTCAGTTGGCATCCTGTTAAGGAAGCTGATTCCTATTTCTTCCAATTGTCGAAATCTGCTGATTTCTCTACGTTGGACTTTGAGCATGAAACCGTGGATACAACATTCTATATCGGTAAGATTCATTGGTTGGCATCGGATGACACTTATTACTGGCGCGTACGCACACGCAGTATCAACAAAGAAGATACCTATTCGGCTACGTATGCGTTTGATGGGTCGTACTTCAAAGTCGTTTCTCCTGCGGAAGGAGATACTACTACGCTCACCCCTACCTTCGTATGCGATAGCGTGCGTGCGGAAAAGGTGGAATACACCTTTGAGGTTGCTAATCGCGTAGCATTTGATGAGGACGATATCCTATTCTCTGCAATAACAAACAAACCATATTTCACCATGCCAGACTCGGTATTGATGGCTTCGCGTAACTATTATGTACGTGTACATGCTGTATTTGGAAATGCTAAGGTGGTATCCAACAATGTGGTGAAATTCCGTACTAACGCGTTGCCAGTGCCTGTACCAGAGATTACTTCTCCTAAAAATGGTGATTGTTTTGCGGAAACATTTGTAACCATAACATGGAAAGAGCAGAACTCTTCAGGTTTCCAAATAGAGTTGGCACAAAAGGATAATTTCCCTGCTCGTTCAACAAAAAAATACCGCGTTGATCCATACGTTTATACGTACACCACTCCAGAGTTGAAAGCAGGTGTATGGTACGTACGTGTGAAAGCCGCAGAAGAAGAAGGATTGGGTGAGGCATCGGCTGTGGTTAGTTTCACATTGGGTGCAGATCCTACAGCGGTTGAGGACATCAATGCGACTACTGTTCCCGTTAAAATAATAGAAAACGGACAAGTAATAATACTGCGCAACGGTAAGCGCTACAACTTGCTTGGGGGCACCGTACAATAACCGCACAATTACCGCACAATAAATAGAGAATTCCTGAGAGAGACGAATGACTGCGATCTAACAGCCGAAGGCGGTCTAACAGCATAGCGGTCTAACTTCTAACAGCGAAGCAATCTTAAAAAATAATAAACAAACAATTTTTTACTTAACGCAACCGAGGTCCACCGTGGACGTGTCCACAACGGATGAGGAAGCAATTTATTAACCAAAAAACAACAAAATTTATGAAAAGATTTTCAATCTTTTGCGCAGCTATTCTAGCAGCTGCAACATCTTTTGCTACCGTTACTTATGAGTTGAACGGTGGTGTACAAAGTTCCTATTTGACTGCACAAGACATGTATGCAGATCTTAATGTAGATTACAATGCGGCTACTGGAGCGACCGCAGCATGGCTCTCACTTGCAGAATGTACCGCTACAAATCAGGGTATTCCTACTGCTGTGGCATCTATGGATGTTACTTTCTTTACTGCTGCTGGAGCAGAAAAGTGGGGTTGGTTGGCAACTTATGTGGATAAAGTTTCCGCAGATCAAGCTGTAGCTGTAGCTTCATCTTCTTCAGCATCTATGCGTTACAATTTACAATCATTTTTTAAGAACTGGCAGCATACTGGTTGGCCAAAATCTGCTGATTACACTACATGTGGTGTGAGCACATTAGAGGCTTATCAACCTTATTGGAAGAGCAGTTTTGCTAACCCAACTGAGCCTACTACAGAGGTAACTCTCTACGCTCCTTACAAAGAGGGTGCTACCTTCGATGGTTGGTATGCTGCAGCTGACTTTTCAGGTGAGAAAGTGACCAAAATCGATGCTAATACTACTGGTACTCTTTACGCAAAATGGGTAGAGTATATCCCAACTATCGCTGAGGTAAAAGCATTAGCTGACGACGTAGTAACCAATGTAAGCGGTGTGGTTAACCATATCCAAGGCAAAAACGTTTACATCCAAGATGCTACTGGTGGTATCCTCGTTTACACATCAGAGAATCCAACCTGCAAAGTAGGTGATAAGATCGTGGTTAAAGGTGTAAAGACCATCTACGGTGGTGCTCCTGAGGTGAAAAATGCTGTTATCAATACAACTGAGGCTAGTACATTGGCAACACCTCAAAAATTCGAAGGTCTTAGCGAATTGGTAGCTGATATTAAGTACTTCGCTACTCGTGTTACTGTTCCTGGCTTGAAGATTGTTTCTTACGATAGTTACAACAACCCAACTGTAACTGATGGTGTAAACGAAGCTCTTTGCTATAGAATGTCACTTGATCCAGCTCAATTCCCAATTGGTAGTAAGATTACTATTACTGCTGTAGCTGGTTGGTACAATGGTTTCCAATTCGTAGGTGATGTAGCAGGCATTGAGCTCGTTGTGGTTGGTAAGAAAGATCAATATGAGTATCCTGTTCGCAATTCAGAAGAACATTCTTATACATTGATTAACGATTGGGTAATCTCTAACAACGAGGATAACTTCGCTGCCAATGCTCCTGGTAAGACAGATTACGTTCGCGGTATGGCAGTAAAAGACGGTATCATGTACTTTATCAATCGTGACACCAAGTCTATCGTGCCTGTTGTAGGTGCAACTGCTGAAATGCTGGATCCTATCGCTATTACTGGTGAGCACGTATTTGAGCGCGAAAGTGTGGTACAAAAATATACTATTGATACCATTACTACTATCACAGATAAAGAAGTAGAAGGTGTTATCAAAAAAGATACAGTAGTTACCTATGACACCCTTTCTGTGGAAGATGTTACTGTTTGGAGTTCTTCTTGTACACTTCCTTACAACGATATCAAGTTTGACCAAGCTGGTAACTGCTTGATTGGTAGTTGTGTATCTGGTGGTGGTACATTCCAAATCTATTTGGTTGATCTTGAGACTGGTGCTGCTACTTTGGTAGTAGAGGAGCGCCTCTATGATAACCCTGACTTTACCGACAACGGTTACCGCTTCGACGCATTTGGTTGCGCAGGTGATGTAACCCAAAATGGTGTAATCATGGCTGCTGATGCTACTGCAGGTTCTTGGAACGTATATCGTTGGTTGATTACTGATGGCGAAGTTGCACCTGCTGAGCAAATCACCATGTTGCTTGATCCTGAATACGACCAATCATTGTTTATCAGTGCAGCTGGCTGGGGTACAGCTCCTCAAATCTTCCCACAGGATGAGATTGGTTCACTCTTCTATGTAGATGGATTCAACATGTTGCCAATGCTCTTCGACGAGGGTGGTATGTTGGTTGATGACTTTATCAACTGCCCAACTCAAACTAAAGTTACCAATAAAGACGGCGAAGTATTGAGCATGAACTTTGGTCACAATGGTCTCGTAGAGTTCCAAGTGGGTGATGAGTACTTCTTCTTGATTGCAGCAGGTAATACTGCATCAGCTGTACCATCTAGCTTCGCACTCTTCAAGTTTGCTGATGAGGGTCGTACCTTCGATGGTCTTGAGCCATTGTGGTATTTCCCTGCTAAAGGTATGGGTACTGCTACCAATGGTTGCCGTACAGCTGTACCTTCTGTAGAAGTAGTTGATGACAAGACTGCAAACCTCTATCTCTACACCAACAACAATGGTTATGCTCGTTATACTTTGAAGGTTGGTGAGAAGGCTGCAGGTGGTGTAACAGCTCTCGAAGATGTAAATGCCGCAGCTACTATCAACAAAGTAGTAGAGAATGGTCACGTTTACATTATCAAGAATGACGTTAAATTTAACGTACTTGGTACTGAAGTGAAATAAGACTCGTCTTATAAACTATTCAAGAGTGTACCCAATTGGGTGCACTCTTTTTTTTGTGTAATTATTTGCATATATCAAAAAAAAGTAGTAACTTTGTCGCGATTTTTGATATCGATGAACGGATTCTATCATTTAACCGTAAGACATTATACGAACTAACTTAATTATACACAATACCATGAAGAAATTATTACTTTCTATTTTCGCGTTGAGCGTTAGTCTTTTGTCCGCAGCGAATATATCGCTGAATGGTGTGGAATACACGATTGACACATTGTCGATGTATCCTGCAGGTCCTGGTACGATGTTTTATGAATTGCGCATGTTGCGCGCAGCAGATGGCTCCAACCGATTGGACTGCTGGTTGATGTCAGTGGACACACGTGATCCATACGTAGGCATTGAGCAAATTTTGGGTAAAGACCAAGTGACAGGTTTGGAGCGTCCGTCCGATATGGCCAAACGTAAAACTACGGATACGAAGGTGTTTTTTGGTGGTGTGAATGGCGACTT
>Ga0233364_1000117_pt1 | contig 13582 bp, 6 predicted proteins | sample ElkDunMinimDraft_19_FD_180675 | JGI IMG/M metagenome (GOLD analysis project Ga0233364, IMG submission 180675) | Fecal eukaryotic communites from dung pellets of Tule Elk in California, USA - Elk Dung C2 | ecosystem: Host-associated > Mammals > Digestive system > Large intestine > Fecal | place...
CCGCCGATACGCGCGCACAAGCAAGTATCTATAACATCGCGGGCGAGGTTATCTGCATCACCGAGCAGCCCAATCAGGCCATGACGCAATTGCCTTCTGGCATCTACATCATCCGCCAAGGTGCAACCACTCGCAAGGTCCTCATCCCTTAACCCACTAAAACCTTTAAAGGAATTTACATATCTGTTGACATTTGTTGCAGAATAAATTATTCTTTTGTTTTGGGTCACCAATGCGGAACGCATTCTTATGACCCAAAAACAAAAGTTTACTTCGAATTGACATGCATTGTCTAAAACAATCATCCCTTGATTTTTATTTATTTTTATAGCAAAGCGTATTTTTGTTATAAAAAAAATCATTAAAACCTTTAAGCCTTCCTATTCCCTTCTAATTTTCAAATCATAACAAATCGCATGAAAACATAAATTTTCGTGCTATTTGCTTGCATATACCAATTATTCTTTGTACCTTTGTAGCGTCTTTTCAAAAGAAAACGGTTAAGACACTCTGTTTGATGAAGACAAAGCTTTGTATATTAGTCAATTAAACACCAGACGCACATAGCCCAAGCTATGCCGCCTGCGTGTTTTGTTGTTATTTATGCGTGCGCCCACGCGTGCACATACATGTAAGCAGAACCAAATGACCGATCAGAACCACATAAGTCTATTCGAAGGCAAGCAAGTGCGCTACCTTTGGGACGAGGAGAAGCAGCAATACTTCTTCTCCGTAGTTGATGTTATCCAAGTCCTGACGGATAGCCCCCGTCCCCGCAAGTATTGGAACGCTCTAAAAACCAAACTACAAGCAGAAGGAAGTGAAGTGTCCCAAAATATGGGACAGTTGAAACTCCCCGCTCCTGATGGCAAAATGCGCCTCACCGACGTAGCCACCGCCGAGCAGCTCTTCCGCTTGATTCAGTCTGTTCCAAGCAAGAAGGCAGAGCCGTTCAAGTTATGGTTAGCGGAGGTAGGACGTCAACGCTTAGAGCAGTTGCAAGACCCTGAGTTGAGCATTGAGCAGGCTATCCGCGACTATCGCCGTTTGGGCTATTCCGAGTCATGGATCAACCAACGCATCAAGACCATTGAGGTGCGCAAGGGGCTGACGGATGAGTGGAAACGTGGTGGCATGACTGAGGAGCGTGACTATGCGATACTCACGGATATCATCTCCAAGGCGTGGAGTGGTATGACCACTCGCGAGTACAAAGCGCATAAGGGATTGCGCAAGGAGAATTTGCGAGATAACATGACCAATGTGGAGTTGATGCTCAATGGTCTGGCGGAGGCAGCAGCCACCGAGTTGAGTCAGCGCGAGAACCCGCAAGGCTTCCAAGCCAATGCACAAGTCGCGCAACGGGGTGGCAATGTGGCGCATGTCGCTCGCGAGCAGTTGGAGCATGAGTTAGGCAGGACGGTTATTTCCGACAAGCGTGCAGTGCATTTCACCACTCCGCCCGACGAACTACCGCTGGCCACTGGGGAAGAATAACCCTTCAGCCCAATCAGTCTAATTCGACCAATTACTCCAATTCGCCCAATTAGACTAACCTACAAGAAGCATTCCCCCAGTGTATTGCCCCTTGTATGCCACCTAATTTGATTGGAACCTCATTGGAATCTCATTGGAATCTGATTGGAACCTCACCGTATGTCCCCCGTAGGATCCCCGAGTGACAACCGAGGGTACATAAGGGATAAACAATATATTACAAACCCTAAATACAGGAAACAATAAACATCCTCTTCGCTAAGGATTCGGCATCCCTTCGGCAGAAGACAAAACAAAACAACGCGCTTTGGGCGTATACAAAACGATAAGACATGACAACGCCTCATTTTGTAAATAGAGAAAACATGATCGCTGACAGCGAATACATCCAATGGCTTTCGGATGTAAAGAAGCGCTTTCGCCAGAGCCAAGGACGCGCTCTTGTAAAAGTAAATGCAGAAATGCTTGACTTTTACTGGAGTATCGGTCGCGACCTTGTTATGCTCAAAGCAGAAGCACGATGGGGAGATGGTGTTGTCAAACAATTTGCATTTGATATGCGAGAAGCTTTTCCTGAAGCAAGTGGCTTCTCATATTCCAATGTAAAATACATGAAACAATGGTATTTGTTTTATAATCAGCAGCTTGAAAAAAGCCAACGACCCGTTGGCCTTTTTGAAAATAAGGACGAATACAGCCAATTGGAAAAAAGCCAACGCCCCATTGGCTTTTTACCAATGCCAGAAATGTTTGGACGTATTCCTTGGGGACATCATATAGACATCGTTAGTCGTTCTACCACTTTAGACGAAGCTTTGTTCTATGCCAAACAAGTCGCTGAGTTGGGTTGGTCAAGACCGCAACTTAATGCTAAAATGGATTCGCAGTTCTTTCAGGCTCAGGGAGCTATCTGTTCGAATTTTGAATCTACATTACCAGCGGAACAAAGTCAAGTAACACAACAGTTATTCAAGGATCCATATCATTTTGAGTTCTTAACGCTTCAGGAGAATTATAACGAAAAGGATTTGGAGGATGCACTTGTAACGAACATCACACATTTCTTATTGGAACTTGGACAAGGATTTGCTTTTGTAGGAAGACAATTAGAATTGTGTATTGATGATGAGACTACTTTCTTTCCTGACCTGATATTTTACCATATACCGCAAAAACGCTATGTAATCATCGAACTGAAAGCAGTAAAGTTTATGCCCGAGTTTGCAGGAAAGCTTAATTTCTATGTTACCGCTGCTGACAAACTATTGCGCGGTGACGGAGATAACCCTACAGTAGGATTACTCATTTGCAAAACGGCTAAAAACACCATCGTAGAGTGGTCATTGCAAGACATAAACAAACCACTTGGCGTCGCGACATACCAATTAGAGGAAGTAGTAGAACGAACTGTGAAAGAAATTGAAATGCGCAAAAACTAACTCATATATATCAAACAAAACAACAATATACACCCCCGAAAGGGAGAAAGGAAATAGTTATTTCCATTTGAGAAATACTGCAGCATGCTAAAAATAGAAAAAAACTTCAAGTATAATATAAATGTCATTTATGAGTAGTAGTTTATTGCCAAATATACCTCAAAAACCAACACAAATTATAAAAAAAGATGATATATTTGTTAACAAGAATGCTTTAGGAAGTAGGGGAGAATCTATTGCCTATGTTAGACTTACAGAAGGCTACAAGTTTAATCTATATTTTATGGGAGAAAAAGCTCAAACAATTGATTTTTTATTAGAATTGTGCAATAAAGAAACTCCCTATTTCGCTTTCTTACAGATCAAAACAACTGCACAACATGAATATACGAATAAAGGATACTTGAAAGTAGGTATAACAACAGATGACTTAAAACTATTAATAGATAAACCTTTACCAACATATTTTGTTGGTGTAGATGAATTAGAAGAGTCCGTGTATATAGCTCCTGTTTTTAACGACACTATTTATGGATATACCTCCTCAATACCTAACACTTACAAGTTGCAATTTGGTGCTAAAGCCGAAAATAAAAAAGTAATGGAAAAATTAGAGAAAGACATAATCTGTTTTTCTAAAGTGATTAAAACAAAGAAACAAAAATACAAGACAAAATTAAAATTCAAGGAATAATGAAGTTAATACAAGCAAACACACGTACTTTAGCAATTGCCGCTAACTTATTATATAAAATATGTGGAAGCTCTATTCGAATCCAATTAGTAGAATATGAGTTATTTCACATATTGGTGTCTTTGAATGATGGAAGTGAATCGCAATTTGGTATTGTTGTTGCCGAACCAAATTTATTATCAACATCAGAATATCAATCATATATTGAGGTATTACGTCAAAAAACGTATCAAAGGGATGATTCAGACAATCTCCCAATATTGTTAATGATTGTTGATAGTATACAAGAATGCGCACAAATAGGAATACAATTAGGTTGGAGTTCAAGTTTTACGCCAATCGTTTATTCTAATGTTACTTTGAAAAACTTTGATGAACAATGGTACTCTAAATTATACATGTTAATTAAAGCAATGAATTCGACTATAACAGTCCTATCACGAGAATATTTATCCGTCCTAAAAAAAATATCCATACATGGAATTGCAGAAAATGGACATAAATTCGAAGGATATCTTCTATATGCGAGATCTATTTTCCCTGCAATACCATCATTAGTTCCTAAAATTAAGAAAAACCTGAATGAAGATATTAGTGGATATCAATATACGCTACAATCTGGTGATGATGAATTAGATAAGTTTATTTTTGAAATTACAGAAAAAATGTTTACTAATATAGCCATCGTGTCGCATATAGATGATAAGTTATTATTTACTAATAAAGATGTTCAAGCATTGCAAATGTATGGAAAAATACAAAACTATGAAAAGAGAAACATTCAATATAACTTATTACCAACGATAGATAAGCATGGCGATTATTGTATGTTTTCTAAATGGATTACTCCAACTAAGAATTAATAAAATGACTTTGGTCATTAGAGGACAATATAATAAGGATTGGGCGTCAACTCTAAACCAATATATACATGACACTAATATAAAACTTGACGAATGGGTAGAATATTCAAAAAATATGAATACCAAATTAGAAACAATGATTAATTTATATGATATCATCGAATGACAGATGCAAATTATCATAATGTTGAATAAGATATAATCACCCAAAAGAATATTAACAAAGACTATAGCCAATTGCCTATAGCCGATAACCAAAATAAAGATATGAAAAATTCTACTTTTTCTGCCGTGATGGCAAACAATCTCTTAACGCTATTGCAAGGGTATAGCAAGACTATACGCCTCTTGCTCGTCATGTTCGTAGCCCTAACCGTCAATGCAAATGCGTGGGCGGATACCCATACTATCGGTTGGGGAAGTGCCACGGGTACAGCAGGAACTTTTACAAACTTCACAGCTGTTTCAGGAACAGTGACTAATGTTGTTTCTTTTTCTACAGCAAAGAATAGTGCCTCAAGTGCTCCTGCATACAATAGTAGTAAAGAATTACGTCTTTACTATGGTTCCTCTGGTAATGGTTCCTCTGGTAATGGTTGCTCGATTACATTGACACCAACTACTGGTGTAACTATTACTGCTGTGAAGATTACTGCGTCAAGCACTTCATATACTCCAACCGTGAAGTATAACGTTAATGGTGGTACTGATATAACTGGAACATGGAGTTCAACAACAATGACTATCAGTGGTATCAATGCTACAACTGCATTAAAGATACGCAATGCTAATACCAGCAATAAACAACTACGTATAAAGACTATTCAAATTACTTATACCGCAGCAGCCTCTTGCACTCCTATAACTCCATCGTTAAGTTATGCCCCATCTTCTTTAAGTGTGGGAGGAACTGCAAACCCAACACTTAGTGGAAACACAGGTAAAGGCACAGTAACATATACGAGTAGTAACACATCCGTTGCTACTATTAATGCTTCTACAGGTGTTGTTACTGCAAAAGCAGCAGGAAAAACTACTATTACAGCAAATATTGCAGCAAATAATGGTTATTGTGAAGGTACTGCAACCGCCCAAATCACCGTTACTCCTGATCCTTACACCGTCATCCTCAATGCAGGTTCTGGCACTTGTGCTGCATCCGTAACAGAAGCATCTGCTGGTGCAGGTGTCACATTGCCTACTCCCACATTGGATTGTGGTGATTGGGATTTCGCTGGTTGGGCAACTTCTGCAGTTAGCACAGAAACGACAACAAAACCAACCCTTATCGCTGCTGGTGCATACTCACCAACATCCGACATCACCCTCTACGCCGTTTATCAAAGAACAGAAGGTGGAGGTGGCGGAGGTGGTAGCGAGGTTACATTCAACTTTGGATATAAAGATTGGGGCAAGGATGCTAGTTTTTCTGGCACAACTTATAGCACTGTAGAACAAAATAACAATGGTGTTTCTGTTACATATACACGTAACGATGGCTCATTATATGCTAACACGACATCGCTTCGTCTTTATAAAACTAACACACTCACATTTGATGCTGGAAGTAACACTATTACGTCTATTACTTTTACAGGAAATATAGGTCAAAGTGATATTACAACAAATGCAGAAACATGTACTAATAGTACTAATACACTTTCATGGGCAGGTAGTTCAAAATCTGTTACTTTTACAAGACCAAGTAATGCTTCTAGTTATGCTACATTAACATCCGCTACCTTGACAATAGGAGGCGGTTCCACCACCTATTACCATTCTACTCCTGATTGCGCTGCTGGCGACCCTTGCGACGCATTGCAAGCACCAAACGTAACGGCTACTGCTACTGCCTATTCTATCACCCTTTCATGGGATGCTGTAGATGGAGCAACATCGTATAATGTGTATAACTACACTACCGATGAAGCAGAAGAGGTTAACGTATTGACATACACTTTCAATGGATTAGATCCAGAAACAGAATACGAATGGGGAATAGAATCGGCTAAAGATGAATGTTTTAAGGAAACTCGAGGAACAACAACCACCCAAAAAGTTTGCACTGATGCAGTTAATGTGATTAAAGGGACACCTAGCAATGGCTCCTTTACGATGGTGAGTGGTTACCAATCAACGTGCAACGGACCTGTAACAGTTACACTTAGCAATATTGAACCTGCCACTGGGTATCAATTTAGTGCAATCACCCAATCGGGAGTTGATGCTGCAAAAGTAACTATTGACAATACTGCCAAAACAGTTACCTATGCTAAAAATACAACTGGAACTTCAACAATCAATGTAACGTTTATAGAGATACCGAACTACACAGTAACATTAAATCCTAACTATCCTACGGGTAAAACTGGTGTATTCAAAGACAAAGAGGGAAATATCATTAACGGCAACCTGGAGGTTTTGCTCCCATCAGGAACCGCATCACAAGCTCTTACAAATTTCTATAGTTCAATAGAATTGGACAATTATGCTTTTGATGGCTTCTACACCCAAGCAGAAGGCGGTTCAAAACGAGTAAATACTGGAGATATCACAGGAAATATAACCTTCTATGCTCATTGGAAAGAAAAATACACTATCACATGGAGTGTGAATGGAAATACCGCACTGATAGAACCAACTACTTTTGCCGCCGGAGATAATACATGGGAGATGCCAACTACCGATTATGATTGTAGTGGAAAAGGATTTGTTGGTTGGACTACTAATCCTATCATTGCTGCGCAGGACGAAGCACCAGATCCATTATATACCAATGCAAGCCAATTCCCTAATGCAACTGCAACTTACCATGCTGTTTTTGCAGAAGGAGGAAGTGGTGGTAGTGGTGGCTACAAGAAACTTACGGAAGCTTTAGATGACTATTCTGGCGAATACTTGATTGTATATGAAACAGATAAGGTCGCATTTAATGGCGGTCTTACAACCTTAGATGCCACAAGCAATTATATTTCCGTTACTATAACAGATGGTGTTATCGCAAGCAATGCCACCACCGATGCTGCAAAGTTTACCTTTGCAAAAGTAGATGGCGGATATTCAATCTTATCAGCAAGTGGAAAATATATTGGACGTGAAGCTACATCAAATGGTTTGAATGCTACTTCGACATATGCAGCGGGGTATCTCAACACAATAACATACAATAGCATAAAAGGCAAGGGGGGACCTAGTTTGAAGTACAATAATGCAAATGATCAAAAACGCTTCCGCTATTTCGCTTCAGGTCAACAAGCTATAGCACTTTACAAGAAATCAGGTAGCTCAGCTACTTACACCGCCTATACCACCTCTTGCGTAGCAAGTTTCTCCATCACCTACGATTTTGCGGGCGGTACAGCTAGTCACTGCTCTAACACCAGCGTACCACAAGGTGATACCTACACCATTTGCGACGACGCACCTACCAAAGAGGGAAATACATTCCTCCACTGGTCAGATGGCAAAAGCACCTATGCTGCTGGCGCAACCTTCACTCCAACAGGCGATGTCACCCTCACTGCTGTATGGAAAGCAAACACCTACACAGTAACATGGAACAACAATGGTGATACAGATGAAGTGACTTACAACCACGGAGATGCACTCGTAGTACCTACTACCCCAGCATCTTGCGATGGTGTGAAAGAGTTTGTGGGCTGGACCACTCATAGCGGTTATTACCACGCCACCACAGCACCAGACGACATCTTCACTACCAAGACAACTCCAGTCACTGCTACTGCTACTTACTACGCAGTCTTCGCCACACCAGGTGCAGGTGGTACAGAGTTTGTGCTCGGCGAAAGCGGAACATTCAAGATGTACGCCAATGTAGATGGCACAAACCATTATGCACAAGGTGGCGTAAGTAGCAGTAAACTTAGTAGTACTACCGATATTCTTACTGCCTCAGATTATACATTGACCCACAAAGGAAGCAACCAATATACCATTCAAATTGGTAATTCCTATATTGGACACAGAAACTCTTCAAGCACAGACTTATATACAGATACAGAAGAAACAACTTGGACTATCACAGAAGGAGTGAATGGTTCATGGCGTATTGTTTCACCTGTTAACGCAAGTCGCGCTTTGGTATATCGCACTTCCACATATAATATTTTCAAAGCGTATTCCACAGCAAGTCTAGAGGCTGGCAACACAGAATACTTCGACATCGAATTTGGTAGCGGTAGTAATGCTTACAGCGACTATACCACAATTTGCCAAACTGTAGAAAGCATTGAGATTGCTAACTACACAACCGAGTTCTTCGTTACAGATGAATTTGCATTCGGTGGTACTGTCACAGCCCATTTCGATGGAGGTGGAACGCAAGACGTGACTGCTCTCGCACATTTCTCTGGCTATAACATGAATGTTACTGGCACATACACGGTCACAGTAACTTACATGGGTGCAACTGCAACATATGAGATCAATGTTAAACCACTCCACAACGCATGGGTACTTACATGGAACGTCAGCGGAAAAACCAACACAGGCTTAGGTCCTCGCTCAGTAACCAAAGGCTCTGCTATCGGCACACTGCCTACCCCAATCGTACCTGACGCATGCGAAGGCAAGACATTTATGGGTTGGACAGAGAGCAATGTCGTTAATTCAGATGGCAGTGGCATTACCTATATCACAAAAGATACCAAACCAACCGACAACACCACCTATTACGCCGTATTTGCTACAGTCAACAACTTCTGTACGCAAAAGCCTATCAACCAAATCGCCTCTGGCTCTAAAGTAGTCATCGTGGCTGTTGCCTCATTGACGGATGACGGTGGAGCAGGTAAGGCAATTTCTTCACGTGCAACGGATGACACATACAACCTGCAAGGCGATGACGTTGCGATTTATGACCAAACAATCAATACACCACATAAGACATGTATATGGACAATAAACAAAGAGGGTGAAAAATATGTATTTACACAAGATGGGAAATATCTCAATGCAATAAAAGTTGATTCTCACTACAACCTCAAATATAATGACACCAAAGATACATGGAGTCTAACATCTGTTGCGGGAAAAGAAAATACGTATCGTATGCAAAGTACCAATACGGCATACTTTGCTGAATTTTATACAGGTAAGTTCACTCTGTATAAAGAAGCCAACGATCAAGGAGAGTTTGACATGCAATTCTTTGTTACAGCCAATGCCAACGGAGAAGCCGACATTACCGACTACACCACTGGTTGCGCTGAGTACACCATTACATACTACGGTTTCCAAGGCGGTTACTCCACCTCATGCAGCAGCGATGGTACCATCGTATTGCCAGTCAACTCATTGCATACCATACCTAACTGTGGCGACGTAGTGAAAGACCATACTAACCTCAATCGTACATTTACAGGTGTATGGATGACCCAACCACACGGTGGACACACCTTCAAACCAGGTGACACCTTCATCCTTACTCAAGACACCACCCTCTACGCACAATGGAAATTGAACACACAAAACGACTTCACTACCTTGCCAACCGATGTTGAGGACTTAGCTGGTACAGACATTTATGTATATGGTGGCAAAACGCTCACATTGCAACCAGGCACCACTACCATCAACTCCCTCACCCTCAAGGGTGGTATCCAAACAGACGGTAGCTACCAGATGCCTAGTGTATGGGTACCAGAAGGTGCTACCTTGGTAAGAAATAGCAACAAGATTTATCTTGATTTGGTTGTCAATGCAGAGAATTGGTACCCATTTGCAGTACCATTTGAAACCAAGAACACTTCCGATATACATTATCTTCATCCGGACATGAAATCGGCTGCCAAATATAGTAAACACTTCGACATCAAGACCTATGATGGTGCACGTCGAGCTGATGTGGGCGAAGATAAAGCGAATAACTGGGTACGCCTAAAACGCCATACTGCTGAAGAGCCAGTGAGCTTCAAACCTGGTGTAGGTTATATCATCTCTGCGATGGCATATCCTGGCACTGACACCGCTACTATCCGTATCCCTATGACCGTACCTAACACGTGGTTCAAAAACGGAGAGCAAGCCGTGGTGGGCACTACCGTGCGCAATACCATTGCTGTCACCGCTCACACTGGCGAAGCAACTGACATCAACAACGGTGGTCACCAACGCCATGCAGGATGGAACTTCGTAGCGAACCCATACCTATCTAACTTTACAGGAGGAGGTATTGATGCAACCAACGGACTGGACTATATTGATGGAGTACTTATCATACAAGGTAGTTATGAATACGACGACGAGACAGTACCATACGTAACCATACCTGCTTACAACTTCGCATATTATAGCCAACATAAGCTCAGCGATGTGAAGCTCAGTCCAGAATGGAGTTTCTTCGTGCAAGTGGGCACAAGTGGTACAATGGACTTCACTACCACAGGTCGCCAACAAGCACCTGCAAGCATCGCAGCACGAGCAGAGGAACGTCCAGTGAAGATGGACGTGGACCTTATCCTCAGCGACAACCATAGCTCCGACCAAACAGGTATCATCATCAGCGACCGCTACAACGATACTTACGAGATCGGACGCGACTTGGAGAAACTCTTCGGCTCGGCATACAACCTCAGCGTATATACCCTGATGGCAGATAATACCCCACTCGCCTTCCAAGCATTGGCTATCCGCAGCAACATGCAAGTGATACCTGTAGGCTACCGCGCACCTGAGCAAGGTGAATACACCTTCCGCCTCAACGAAGCAACCTCCAGCATTGACCTACTCAACGAGCAATACGAGCAACTCGTCTTGGTAGACTACCAGACAGGCGAACTCACCAACCTGCTCATCAGCGACTACACCTTCTACAGCGAGCGCACACAAGCCGACAACCGCTTTGCTATCTACGCGGTACCACGCCAAAATGCACCTACCGACTTGCCTAACGCTATTGGTCAAGACAAAGAGGCACAAAAGATCATACACAACGGACACCTATATATACTACGCGATGGCAATGTATATAACGGCAACGGACAAATCGTGAAATAAATAATGCTGAAAGATTAATGTTGAATATTTAAAGTAAGGAAAACGATTATGAAACTCAAAACATATATTCCACTGATTGTAATCACAGTTTGTCTTGTAGTAGTATTGTGTATGACTAACTCATGGTTTGCTACTCCTGCTGTGCAGTATAGTACAGTAATAGGAAGGACCTATGTACAAACTAATAGCGAAGCTATAGCTACTACTACATTTAAGTCGGTAACTCCTGATTATTTACCGGCTCGCGCAGGCGCACGCACAAATAATCATAATGTGCACACTACTCCAGCCATGTCGGGCAATGTATTTAGTAGTACCATTTTCCACCAACCTCAGTTTACCACTTTTGGTGAGACCAGTCACGGTATAGCTACTGGAGATGGAAACACCTTCCATACTGCTATCCACAGCAATCCATCTGCTGCATTGGCTGTGAATATGCCTATGCCACAACGCAACACGCATATACCAGCTCGCAGCATTCAAGCTAATACAACGAAGCAAGAGAACGAAGCAGCCACCTATGCCGCACGTGCATTACCTAAACGCTCAGCAGGAGGGCAATCGCTATCTACCGCTGCATCAGTAGCCCCATTGGCTATCACCACCTACGACGAGAATTATAGTATCAATGGTAACGCAAACCAGCTGAACGGTCGCCGCAATGCCATTGATTTAGGAGAGGGTAATTTGCCAGAAAACCCAATGGAGCCTGGTACACCAGTGGGCGATGTGCCTTGGCTATTTATCCTATGTTTGTCCCTTGCTTATACCTTGCTGAGATACCGCAAGCGTATAGCTACTCTGTTTATACTCTGCATAATAGCCTCCACATCTTTTGCCGTGCCCGCTTACCGTGGATGGCAAACCAAAACGCAACCCGACGGCACGACCATCGAAGTAAGACTAACGGGTGACGAGTTCCACCACTACTGGCAAGACCAAGCGGGCAACGTGGTCAAATGCGACTCGCTGGGCTACTGGCGCGTGGTGGAGAGCCAACCTACTCCTGCCACCATCAAGGCACGCCGACAAGCATCAGCCATGCTGCAATCGCGCCCAAAAAAGGCAGTAGGAGCACCTAATCTCGCCCCACAAGGATTGGTCATCTTGGTGAATTTCAAGGACACCAAGTTCAATGCCTCCAACACCCTAGTAGCGATGAACGACCTGATGAATAGCAGCAGCTATACCGACAACGGCGCTACGGGTTCGGTACGCCAATTCTTCTCCGACCAATCCGACAGACAATACAGCCCCGAATTTGAAGTAATCGGTCCTGTAACACTTACTAATAATGTAGCTCACTATGGTAGCAATGACGCTAGCGGCGATGATAAATTGCCAGGCAATATGGTAGTGGAAGCATGTAGCATCGCCAATGCCAACTATGGTGTGGACTTCACCAAATACGACAACGATAACGACGGCGAAGTGGACTTCGTATATCTCATCTATGCGGGCAAAGGCGAAGCCGATGGTGGTGCAGATAACACCATTTGGCCACACAACTGGAGTCTGGACGCTGCATACTACTACAACAACTGTACGTATGCCCAAAGCGCACGCCGCTTCGACGGTAAGTATATCAACAACTATGCTTGCTCAGGTGAGCTCAACGGCCAATCGGGTGCACGCACAGGTATCGGTACTATCGCCCATGAGTTTGGACACGTAATAGGTCTGCCTGACCTATACGACATCAACTATGGTCAGAACTACGAGGACGAAGCTACACCGGGCGCATGGCATATCATGGACGGTGGTTCGTATAACAACGATGGTAAGACCCCACCTAACTACACCATCTACGACAAGTACTTCCTCGGCTGGAAAACACCTACCAACCCTGGTGCTACAGCCCAAACATTGACCCTCAAAGCCGCAGGTACAGATGGCTACAATGCCTACCAAATCACCACCTCTGGTAACTCTCTACTCGCTGCCACCAATACCACTACGGCATACTATATCGAAAACCGCCAACAATCGGGTTGGGACAAATACCTACCAGGACACGGATTGGTGATTTGGAAAATCATGTACAGCCAATCGGTATGGGAAGCCAATGG
>Ga0233364_1000119_pt1 | contig 13405 bp, 8 predicted proteins | sample ElkDunMinimDraft_19_FD_180675 | JGI IMG/M metagenome (GOLD analysis project Ga0233364, IMG submission 180675) | Fecal eukaryotic communites from dung pellets of Tule Elk in California, USA - Elk Dung C2 | ecosystem: Host-associated > Mammals > Digestive system > Large intestine > Fecal | place...
GTACCGAAGCTTTTAATCGACAATTTTTAAAACCTTCTGGCGTGTTTCTTACTAATACAGAGTATGATAAAGATTATCTATTTATTCCAATCGAAATTGCAAAGCAACTCTGTGACTATGACCATCAAGCAACTTCTGTAGAACTATATCTTGATGATGTAGCACCTTTGAAAGAGGTGCAAAAAACAGCTGAAACTATCGTTGGAGATAAATATGTTGTAAAAAACCAATATCAGCAAGAAGAGGAACTTTTCCGAACAATGAAATCTGAAAAATTGATTATCTTTTTTATCTTGACTCTTATAATTATTATGGCTACATTTAATATTATTGGAGTGATAGGAATGATGATTGTAGAGAAAAAAAAGGATATATCTGTGCTTTATACGTTGGGCGCTAATAGGTCGTTTATAAAACAAATTTTCCTTTTTGAAGGTGCTTTTGTTTCCTTTATTGGTGGTATTTTGGGAATTTTTCTGGGATTTATTATCTGTTTGCTTCAACAGTATCTGCATATTGTTAAATTAGGTGACGGTAGCGAAAGTTTTATTATTGACTACTATCCAGTGGCAATGCAGGGCAAGGACTTTTTTCTTGTTTTTCTTGCTGTCATTATAGTAACTCTATTTGCTTCAGTAGCTTCTCTTTTAGGATTGCAGAAAGGAAATAAATCTTTACGACGTTTAGAGGATTAATAGAAATGTGTAATTATGAAAAAAATATTCTTAATAATAGCACTTCTAATAGGAATATTATCAGGTGTTTATGCTCAACCAGCTGTGGGACAATTTCGTGATCATTTAGCGTGCCATCGCTTTTATGATGTGGCGGTTACGCCTACTTGTGTGTATGCCGCAACAGAAAACCATTTGATGATTGTGGATAAAGAGAACAATTTTGCGGTCTCCTCTTGGTCAAAAGTTGAAGGATTGTCAGAAGTTGGAATTTCTGAAATTTTGTATGATTCTGTTAGTCAATATCTTATTGTTGCCTATAAAAACTCTAATATCGATTTTATTGCTCCTGATGGTTCTCTTCATAATGTAAATGATATTAAAAATAAATCTTTTTCATCTTCTAAGCGAATCAATAATATTTTTGTTGATAATGGAATTGCTTATTTTTTGTGCGATTTCGGTGTTGTATTAATTAATATCGAAACATTCCTGATTCAAGATACTTGGTTTACAACGTTGAATGGTTATAGTCATAAAGTACAAGATTTGACACTTCACGGGAATGAGTTCTACTTAGCAACCGAAGATGGTGTTTGGCATACGGGAAAGGATAATTTACAGATTAGCGATTTCTCTACTTGGATCTACGAAGAGGAGTTGTCTGATATAAATATTAATCAGATAGTTTCTTTTGGTAATTATTTGATTGCGAATAAATATAATTCTTTAGAGACCAAAGATTCTCTCTACATAAAAGAGAATGGAACGTGGCGTTATGCACCTGAACTTTTTGCATATTATGTAAATTCAATGGTGGTTCGAGGCGATGAATTTATGACCTGCGATTGGGAATGGGTGCATATCTACGATGCTCAGCTACAACTAAAACAATCCTTACAATGGCAGTCTGGACTTGTATTGCAAGGGAAATGTGCACAATTTGATGCTGCAAAATGGGTTTGGGTTGCCGATAGCGATTGGGGATTGTATCAGGTAAATCGTGAAAATAAGGAGTTTACTGGATTTGTAAAGCCAGGGCCTCGTACAGACAAAGTGGGTGCTATAGCTTGTTTTGAAGAGAAAACTGCAGTGATTTCAAACTCACAGGAGCGCTACAATTATAGTTACACTCCTGGCTCTCTGAATATTTTTGCAAATGAAGAGTGGAGCTATAATTATAATGCTTTTACAGATTTTCAATATCCGTGGGACTTTCGTAATGTGATATTCAATCCCCAAAATTCAGCGGAAATTTTTATTACTTCGTGGATGGGGGGCGTTTTTCGTGTAGAGAATAACGTTGTCGTTGAGCAATTTATGTCTGAAAATTCTCCCTTGGAAGAGTATTATCCTCATAATAATTATGTAAGTACTTCAGGAATGGCTTTTGACAAAGCAAACAATCTGTGGATTACCAATAGTAAATGTGGAAATTTGCTAAAAGTAAGGAAAGCCAGTGGCGATTGGCTTTCAATTCAGTTGCCGTATGTCTCTTCAGAGGAGGGTGTTGTTGCCGAATGGATTTTGGTGGATCGTTACAATAAAAAGTGGATAACTATTCCGCGGAGTAATAAATTAGTAGTTTACGATGATAATAACACTCTAGATAATCTTACTGATGATATTGTTCGGCTTGTGGATTTGAATTCCGCTGCTAACGTTTCTACACAGCAGATTAATTGTATTGTGGAGGATAAAAATGGGAATATCTGGATTGGTACCGATTTAGGAATAAAGATTGTGTATAATAGTTCCAATTTGATGAATAATCCAATTTATGCCAAGAATATTTTTATTACGCAAGATGGTTATACGCAAAATCTTCTGGAGCATGAAAGTATAACTTGTATCGTTGTTGATGGTGCAAATCGTAAATGGGTAGGAACAGCACGTGCGGGCTTGTTTCTAATCTCAGAAAGCGGAACAGAGGAGATTGCAAAATTTAATGAGAGCAATTCGTTACTCTTTTCGAACCAAATTAACGCAATGAATATAAATCCAGTTACAGGCGAACTCTTTATAGCTACGGCATCGGGTTTGATGGGGTATAGAACAGATGCTTCAGAAGGTAGGGAAGATTACTCTGAATTAAAGGTATTCCCCAATCCCGTTCGCGAATCTTATACAGGCATAATTTCGGTTAGTGGCATGATGGAAAATGCGTTATGCAAAATTACGGACGCTAACGGTTTGTTAATATGGCAAGATTACGCTAATGGGGGCACATTCTCGTGGGACGGAAAAGATTTTTATGGGAATCGTCCAGCTACGGGTGTTTACTTTGTGATGGCTTCTGATAAAACAGGAAAGAAACGCGCTACAGCTAAAATATTGATAATCAATTAAGATGTTCTATTCTACCAAAGGGATTGTTTTACATAAAACGAAATATTCCGATAGCAGTTTAATTGTAAAAATTTATACTGAAGCTTTTGGAACGCTTTCTTTTATCGTTAAAAATGCCTATTCTAAAAAAGCAAAAATTAGCGCTTCTCTCTTCTCGACCATGTCAGTTTTGAATATCACTTTTAATTATCTTCCGAATCGAGAAATCTTTTTTATTAAAGAAGCGGTTCCTCATAAACCTTTTCTGCATATCCCGTTTGATTTAAGCAAAAATGCAATACTTCTATTTTATAATGAATTGCTATACAAACTTTTGTATCAAGCGGATTCTGATAGTTCAATGTTTCAACTTATCGAAGAAAATCTCTATCAATTAGATGAAGAGCGGGGGCGTGTCGGCGATTGGCACATCAAGTTTCTTTTAAAATTGATTCACCATTTAGGAATCGAACCCGAAAATAACTATTCGCAACACAATTCCTATTTTTCAATCTCTCGCGAGAGTTTTGTTCCATTATTTAGCAGTTCTGATACCTTATCTGCGTCGGCAAGTTCCTATTTGTCATCTTTATTCGCTGAGAAGACCGTTGAAAAAGTTTCTAAAGAGGTTCGTCTGGAAACCTTGTATGGATTGGTGAACTATATTCAGGTTCATAATGAGCATATAGGAACGCTAACGTCTCTCTCTATTTTGTCGGAAATATTAAAAAAATAATCCAATTTAAATCGCTACGTTTAAAGTGTTTAGTATTAAAACATCAGAGATAAAATTTATAGAAGGAGAGAATTTTTGCTGGCGTCTTGTTAACTTGCTGATTTATATATTGTTGTGTTTTCTGTGCTAATGCGAATAAAAAAATAAATTAATTTTCAAAAGTGGGCAGTCGGTAAGGATTTTTTTTGTATTTTTGCCGCCACAAAAAAAGAAGAGAATAATTAGAAAAAAGATAGAAATGAAAAAAGAGTTGATTCAGTACGTGGAAGATAATTTTGTAGAAGTAAAACAATTTCCACAATTTAAGTCAGGTGATACAGTTACAGTTTCTTATAGAATTGTAGAAGGTAATAAGGAAAGAATTCAACAATTCCAAGGAGTTGTTTTGCAAATTGGTGGTCATGGCGTTTCTAAAACTTTTACCGTTAGAAAAATGTCTAATGGTATTGGTGTAGAAAGAGTTTTCCCATACGCATCTCCATTTATTTCTGAAATTAAAGTGAACAAGAGAGGTGTTGTACGTCGTGCTCGCATTTTCTACTTGCGTGACCTTACTGGTAAGAAAGCTCGTATCAAAGAAAAAAGAGGAAACTAATTATATGTTTTCACATATAAAAGAGGAATGCAAACGCATTCCTCTTTTTTTTGCGATTAGGTAAAAAGATGAACAATACTCTTGCTTGATAGTAAAATGGGACAATAGCTTCAATAGAAAGTGATTTGTGGCTCCATTAATTAGATTTCCTTTCAAGTGTGTATCTGAATCTTTCTGGGTTAAGTCCGATTTGGGTCAAATCTTTTTCAGCCAAATATTAGTTTTTTGAGTATAAATTTTATTTTTAATCTTTGTTCAATATTGTGAAACTAAAATTATTAACAAAGTAAGAATCAATAATCTTTTTTTAGTATTTTTGCGCAAACATTAAAGCTAGTAAAAGATAGTTTAATTTCTTGTAAATAAAAACGTTAGATTTAATATTGAAAATCAAAAAACTGAATGAGTACATCTGACATTATCTGGTTATTGGTGCAAGTGATAGGGTCACTAGCACTTTTTTTATTTGGAATGAAGTATATGAGTGAAGCATTGCAGCGTTTTGCGGGCCAAGGAATGCGGAATGTTTTGGCTTCTTTTACCTCTAATCGTTTCAAATCAATTTTGACAGGTGCTTTTGTTACGACAGTTATTCAATCGTCATCAGCAACAACGGTTATGGTTGTTAGTTTTGTAAATGCGGGGATTTTAAAGCTTCGGAATGCTATTGGTGTTATTATGGGGGCCAATATTGGCACAACGATGACCGCTTGGATTATTACGCTTTTTGGATTGAAATTTGATATTTCAGCGTTTGCCATTCCTGTTATTGGTGCAGGATTTATCTGTATGATGTTGAATAAGATAAAGATAAATCAAGTGGGTGAATTTTTGGTGGGTTTTGGTATTCTTTTTTTAGGTTTAACATTTCTAAAGAATACCATTAGTGATTTAGACTTACAAAATAGTGAAGCAGTTCGCAATATTATTGCTGCGTGTGTAAGCGATGGTAACGCTCATATTGGTCATGTTTTGCTGTTTTTATTGATAGGAACGATACTAACAACTATTTTGCAATCTTCTAGTGCGACAATGGCACTTACGATTGTTCTATGTAGCGAAGGGGTAATTCCCCTTGAATTGGCTGTTGCGTTGGTTTTAGGAGAAAATATTGGAACGACAATTACGGCTAATATAGCTGCTGCTATAGGAAATTCTACGGCAAAAAGAGCTGCGCGGGCGCACCTCCTTTTCAACACTATCGGTGTTCTTTGGATTTTGGTGGTATTCCGTCTTGTGATGCCTTTTATAAACTTCCTAACTATTTCGATAGAGGGTGTATCACCATACGTTAGTGCAGCAGCTGTTCCTGTTGCTCTCTCCCTCTTTCATACTTTATTCAACATTATGAATACCTCAATTTTGGTATGGTTTGTACCGCAGATTGAAAAATTAACCTCTCTAATGGTTCAAGGAAGTAATGAAGAAGATGAGGTGGAATATCGCTTGAAGTATATTAATACGGGATTTATGAATGTTGGTGAAGTGAGCATAGAGTTGGCGAAGAAAGAGATAGGTGAATTTGCAAAACGGATGGTCAGAATGTACAACTTTATTCCTGATTTAATGAAGATGAAGCAAAATAGTAAGGAGTATAAGCCTCTACTTTCACGCGTGCAACATTATGAGGAAATTTCTGATAGAATGGAGATTGAAATTGCTGATTATTTGGATAAAATTCGTAGCGAATCTATTAGTGGAGACTCATCGCTAAGAATGAGAGGAATGCTTCGTATTGTGGATAATTTGGAAAGTATTGGAGATCAAAACTATCAGTTAGCCAAGATGATAGATGATAGAAATAAGGCTGGTATTCATTTTTCGGAGGAGATGGAGAAAAATCTATCCGGAATTTTTGAACTTGTTGGTCAGGCACTTGAAATTATGATGAAAAATCTTGAACTAGCATATAACAATGTTGAAATTACTGAAGCACTTGAGATTGAAACACAAATAAATCAATGTCGTGACCGTTTACGTGTTAAACATTTGGAAGATATTGATAATAAGGTGTATAGATATTCTGATGGTATTTATTATAGTGGAATTTATTCTATTTTAGAGAAATTGGGCGACCATATTATCAATGTTACGGAGTCTATTGTTAATGCGAAACATACAACTGATAAAAGTTTGGTATAAGATATAAGATAGCATTTTAAGCGGAGATTATCGTAAGAAGTTGCGTTAGGGATTGCAGCGGTTATGAGCGCCAGTTCGAGAGTTTAGAATTTAGAACTTTGAGTTTAGAAATTGGCGTTTTAGATAGATGTAGAAGCGAGGGAATACGGCGCGAAATTTGAGCGGAAGCCCGACGGCGCGTGGGTGGAATTGTGTGCAGGGACAGAGCCGGAACGCCCAAATTATAAAAATACTCTTGAACATCTGAGTATGCAATTAATCTGACGTTATGTAAATAAAAAAGACCGGCTTGAGTGAAGTTCAAGCCGGTCTTAAATTTTATGAGGGAATCCAAATTATTTCTTTGGAGCCATTTTTTCAGGATACATATCTACGCGAGTGTAGTGGTCTAAGTGGATATATTTTTGAGCAAACTCAATAATGTCTTGAATTGTAATACTATTCACCTCGTTTGCGTATGAGTCTAAATTTTTAAAGTTTTCGCCGTAGAAAATTTTATTGCTGATATGGTTCAACCAGAAACTATTGGTTTCGAGATCTGTTTCTCTCTTCTTAATCATCTGTTGTTTTACTTTAGCAAAGGTTTCCTCTTTTGGACCTTTCTTTTGGAAGTTTTGGAGGATTTTGAAAACGGCTTTTGCTAATTTATCGGTGTTTTTGGGAGAGCAGCTAAACATAACCATAGTTTCAAAAGAGGTTTCAGGATATTTGCTATAACCCATATCCAACATTGGAGAGTAAACACCGCTCATCTTTTCTCGAATTGTTTCGATAAGTTCGATAGATAAAGCTTCACTGATTTGATTGATAATCATTCTGTTCTTTGCATTCCATTCAAATTCTTCGCTGAACATAATGCCTACCCAACTTTGCTCTTCTGTACCTACATAAATATCATTTTCAACAATTCCTTTTGGGAAACCTTTGAAAACATCAGCTTTAAAGTCTTCTTTTTCATTTGTACATGATAGAGAGCCTAAATATTTTTCAATATGTTGGTGAAGAGTTGCTTCGTCGAAGTTTCCTACGAAATAGTAGGTAAAATCAGCAGGATTAGCAAAACGTTGTTGATAGATTTGGAAAGCTCGTTCATAGTCAACTTGTGCTAAGAACTCGTCTGACATTGTCAATTGGTTTACGTAGTATGGGTCGTTTTGAGTAGAAGTAGAGAGAAGTTCACCGATGAATTTGTACATAGGTTGTGCTTTAATCATCTTCAATTGTTCTTGCGTTTCGCCCATTACCAAAGAGAAAACTGCGGTATCGTAGCGAGGTTGAGTAAAGAATGAATATAGATATTGGAAGAAGAATTCAGCATCTTTAGGTGCGAAAGAACCTTGGAAACCTTCAGAGATTTGAGAGATATAAGGAACGACTCCCGCTTTTTTACTTTGCATTTTTTTCTCTAAACTTGAAAAATCGAGTTCTCCAATACCTGCTCTGTCCACAAGGTCGGTAGCGAAAAGACCTGAAGCCAAGTCGCATTCGTAGTACAAGCTCATACCACCTTTACTTTGTGCTGCGAAGATTACCTCATCATTCTTAAAATCGGTATGTTTTGTGATAACTTTAATTCCGTTGGAAAGGGTCAATTCTTGTGCGCCCACTTCAGGAATGTCTCTTTTACTGATGATTGCGCCAGCATTAATTTTGTCAGGGTCAACCAATTCTCTATCTTTGTATGTATCCACGTAAGGAGCTACATTTTCTAAAGAAGCATCGTTGATAATGTCGAGAAGTTGTTGTTCTGTTGGGATGATAATACCCTCTTTTTCTGGCATAGTAACTACAGCTACGAGGTTTTCTTTGGTGATCCAAGACTTAACCATTTCGTTGATTTCGTCCAAAGTGATTTCATCGATATATTTTTTAGCGTAGTTATATTCGCGTTTTGCGCCAGGAATAGGTTGTTTGCTTACAAAATGTTGAACATATTGAGATGCAAATCTATAAGATTCGGTTTTGTCCACCTCTTTAGATTCTCTTTCATACATATTTAACAAAGCTTCTTTTGCTCTATCAAGTTCTGTTTGAAGGAATCCGTGATTGCGTACGCGATAATCTTCTTGAAGAAGAATTGTAAAAGCTTCTAAGATTCTGTTCTCTTTTGCTACGATTTGTCCTTGGTATGCATCGCATTCACCGATTAAATTGCCATAGCCAGCGCCAGCGTGAATGAATGGAACATTCGCTTTTTGTTGCATTTCAGAGAAACGGGAAGAGTACATCATTGAGGAGAGTTCGATAGCTAATTGTTTTTTGAAATCGCCTAAGGTTTTGATGGTGAAGTGTGGGTGTTTACGGAAAATCATTGCAATGTTTCCGCTTGCTTCAGGGTCTGAACAAACAACTACCAATGGATCCTTATTATTGGCAATTGGATACATGATTTTTTCGCGAGGATTCTCTTTTGCTGGAATTTTACCAAAAGTCTCGATGATAAGTGGTTCAATATCGGCAGTTTTAATATCACCAACAATTACTACTGCTTGGAGGTCTGGTCTGTACCAATCGCGGTAGAATTGACGAATAGTTTCATATTTGTGGTTTTGGATTACCTCTAAAGTTCCGATAGGCATACGATTTGCGTAGCGGGAATTGGTGAGTGCCACTGGAAACCATTTTTTTCTCATTCTGTCGTCAGCGCCCAAGCCCATTCTGTATTCTTCAGAGATAATACCTCTTTCGGCATCAATTTCTTTACCATCAAAGAGGAGACCATTTGCCCAACCTTTCAAAATGTTGATACCCATGTTTAAGTGTTCTATAGGAATGGTAAGTTCGTAAACTGTTTCGTCAAAGCTAGTGTAAGCGTTAATTTCGCGTCCGAAAGAAACTCCAATTTTTTGGAGTTCGCTAATCATTGTATTGCCAGGATAACCTTCAATACCATTGAAGGCCATGTGTTCGGTGAAGTGCGCCAATCCGAGTTGGTCTTCATTTTCTTGCATAGAACCTGCACGTACAGCTAAACGCATCTCAACGCGACCTTCCGGTTTTTTGTTTTCGCGAATGTAATAGGTCATTCCGTTAGGAAGTTTTCCAATTTTTACGTTAGGGTCATTTTTTAATTCTGCTGTAAGGTCTTGACCCAAAACCATTGTACTCATACTGAATAAGAGTACAAATAGAAAAAATATTCTTTTCATTTTTTTGATTGTTTTATATTGTTATCAAATTTGTTTTGCAAAATCTATTCCCACTCGATTGTTGCGGGTGGCTTAGAACTGATGTCGTAAACTACTCTGTTAATGCCTTTTACCTTGTTGATAATTTCGTTAGAGACCTTAGCTAAAAATTCGTAGGGGAGTTTAGCCCAGTCTGCTGTCATTCCGTCAGTGGAGAGTACGGCGCGAAGAGCAACTGCATTTTCGTATGTTCTTTCATCGCCCATTACGCCTACTGATTGTACAGGAAGTAAAATGGTACCGGCTTGCCAAACTTGAGAGTAAAGACCATTCTCTTTTAAGCCTTGAATGAAGATGTGGTCTGCTTCTTGAAGAATGCGAACTTTTTCTTCTGTAATATCTCCTAAAATTCTAACGCCAAGTCCTGGACCTGGGAAAGGATGACGTTGAATCAAATCTTCAGAAATGCCTAAAGTTTTGCCCACTCTTCTCACTTCATCTTTGAAAAGAAGATCCAAAGGTTCAATAACCTTGAGATTCATTTTTTCTGGAAGCCCGCCCACGTTGTGGTGAGATTTAATTACCATACCTGTAATAGAGAGTGATTCAATGCGGTCTGGGTAGATGGTTCCTTGTGCTAACCATTTGATGTCTTGTAGTTTATGTGCTTCTTCATCGAAAACATCAATAAAGCCTTTCCCAATAATTTTGCGTTTTTTTTCTGGGTCTGTTACGCCTTTTAGTTCGTTGTAAAAGCGTTGTGCCGCATTGACGCCAATCACGTTAAGTCCTAGTTGTTTGTAATTTTCAAGAACTGATTCAAACTCGTTTTTGCGGAGTAATCCGTTATCAACGAAGATACAGAAGAGATTTTTGCCAATAGCCTTATTAAGCAGAACAGCGGCTACGGTAGAGTCAACACCGCCAGATAATCCTAAAACGACGCGGTCATTTTGAAGTTTATCTCTTAATTTTTGGATAGTGGATTCGATAAAAGAATCGGGAGTCCAATTCTTTGAGCATCCACAAATTTTTTGTACAAAGTTGTTGAGAAGAACGGTGCCGTCCTCGCTGTGGTAAACTTCAGGGTGGAATTGTACCGCCCAAGTATTCTCGCCTTCAATGTGATATGCAGCCACATCAACTTCATCAGTACTAGCAATAATTTTGTAGTTTTTAGGAAGTTGAGTGATAGTGTCTCCGTGAGACATCCAAACTTGTGATGATAGATGAATACCTTCCATCAGAATGTTAGAGGAATCGATTTTACTAAGAATAGCTCTTCCATATTCTCGGGTGTTTGCTGCTGCGATAGTGCCACCTCCGTAGTGCGCCAACAATTGCGCTCCGTAGCAGATACCGAGTAGGGGATAATGTCCACGAATTTCGGATAAATCGGGTTTGAACGCTTCGGGTTGGTTTACAGAAAATGGACTTCCAGAAAGAATGACACCTTTGATGTCGTTACGTTCTTGTGGAAATTTGTTATAAGGAAGAATTTCGCAATAAACATTGAGTTCGCGGATTCTTCGGGCTATCAATTGGGTGTATTGAGAACCAAAATCGAGAATGATTATTCTTTCGTTCATAGGTTATTATCTTCTAGTAATTTTTGAATTGTTGCAGGATAAAGTTTATGTTCAATGGCATGAATTTGTGCTTCTACTTCATCGATAGTTTCTGTACCATTGATGTGAAAAGAGGCTTGGTCGATAATTTCGCCTGTATCAATTCCGCTGTCCACATAGTGAATGGTGACGCCGAAAACTTTCACGCCATAATCGAATGCATCTTTGATGCCGTGGGCACCAGGAAATGCGGGGAGCAGTGCGGGGTGGATATTGATAATTTTGCGAGGAAATATTGAGAGCAGTGTATTCCCGATGATGCGCATATAGCCTGCTAAAACAATTAATTCGACACCTTTGGCCATTAGTTGAGCCGCAATCATCTTTTCGTAGTCCGCTTTGCTTGCGTAATTCTTAGCAGAAAATGCGATAATATCAATACCCTCCTTTATAGCGCGTTGTACGGAGTAACTTTCTGGTTTGTCGGTTACTAAACATACAATTTCAGCCATCAATGATCCATTTTTGATGGCGTCAATGATGGCTTGAAAGTTAGATCCGAAACCGGAAGCAAATACTGCGATTTTGGGAAGTTGTGGGCGTATATTATTCATTGGTGATGATGTTTACGCCAGGTTTGTTTGTAACTTCGCCAATCACAAAGGCTTTTTCACCATTTTGGTTGAGAATGTCAATGGTTTGTTGTGCGTCGGCAGCATCAACTACGGCAACCATACCGATTCCCATATTGAACACGTTGAACATCTCTCTATGAGGCACTTTGCCAACTTTTTCCAAGAATGCGAAAATAGGTGGTTTTTCCCAAGCCTTTTCGTTAACTGTAATTCCTTGTTCATCTGTTAGCACGCGAGGTATATTTTCATCAAATCCTCCGCCTGTAATATGGCAGATTGCATGAACATCAACAGATTCCAACAATTGAAGAACAGGTTTGACATAAATTTTGGTAGGGGTAAGAAGAACTTCGCCCAATTTTCCATTCAATTCTTCGTAATATTCGTTAAGGTCAAGTTGGTTATCTTTCAAAACAATTTTTCTCACCAATGAGAAACCGTTAGAGTGAACGCCTGAGGATTGGATACCAACGAGTAGGTCGCCAACCTTCACTTTAGAACCATCAATAAGTTTGCTTTTCTCAACGGCACCTACGGTAAATCCTGCAATGTCGTATTCGTCAACATCGTACATATCTGGCATTTCGGCGGTTTCTCCACCAATTAAAGCTGCATTGGATAGCACGCAGCCATCAGCAACACCTTTGACAATTTGTTCAATTTTCGCAGGGTCGTTTTTGCCCACAGCGATATAGTCGAGGAAGAAGAGGGGTTGAGCGCCTTGTGCCAAAACGTCGTTTACACACATGGCAACTACATCTTGACCGATGGTGTCATGTTTGTCCATCAAAAATGCCAATTTTAGTTTTGTACCTACTCCATCAGTACCACTGACGAGAACAGGTTCGCGCATATTAAGTAGCGAAAGATCAAACATTCCTCCAAAACTGCCGATATTCCCCATCATACCCAAACGATGAGTTTTTGAAATATGTTTTTTTATTCTTCTAACGGATTCATAGCCTGCTTCAAGGCTAACTCCTGATTCTTTATAAGATTGTGACATAGTATTTTATGTTGTTTAAATAATTAACATTGCATCTCCGTAAGTGAGAAATTTATATTTTTCAGCAATTGCTTCTTTGTAAGCACGCATAATGAATTCATAGCCACCAAAAGCAGCCACCATCATCAACATAGGACTTTGTGGAGCATGGAAATTGGTGATTAAAGCATCTCCAGAAAGGAATTTGTAAGGAGGAAAGATGAATTTATTTGTCCATCCATCAAATGTTTTGATTTTTCCAGTAGTATAAATTGATGATTCTAAGGCTTTTAAGGTAGTAGTGCCAACGATACAAACCTTTTTGTTATTCGATTTAGCATTGTTGATAAAATCAGCTGTTTCTTGCGTAATAAGCATCTGTTCTGAATCTGCCTTATGTTTGGTAAGGTCTTCCACATCAATATCTCTAAAATTTCCTAACCCAGCGTGAAGTGTTATTGAAGTAATGTCGATACCTTTGATTTCAAATCGTTTGAGGAGTTCGCGGCTAAAGTGAAAACCGGCAGTAGGAGCGGCTACAGCACCTTCTTCCGAAGCGTATAGCGTTTGATAATCTTGTTCGTCGTTAGGTTCAATTTCGCGAAGTCGCAAGA
>Ga0233364_1000129_pt1 | contig 12904 bp, 7 predicted proteins | sample ElkDunMinimDraft_19_FD_180675 | JGI IMG/M metagenome (GOLD analysis project Ga0233364, IMG submission 180675) | Fecal eukaryotic communites from dung pellets of Tule Elk in California, USA - Elk Dung C2 | ecosystem: Host-associated > Mammals > Digestive system > Large intestine > Fecal | place...
TGTTGATTATCAGTGTTTTAAGTCTAAGATTAATTGTCGATTTCATTGAGTTTTTCCCAAATTATATCCTTTAATTTAGTGATATTCTTTTCTGTAAAGGAAGAAATATAGACAATTTTTACATTTTTGGGTGCCGTTTTTTTAATCTCTTTTAATTCCTCTTCTGATAGTAAATCACACTTAGTAATGGCTAATATTCTTTTTTTATCCATTAACTCTTCGTTGTATGATCTAATTTCATTTATTAATATATTGTACTCCTTTTTTATGTCTTCAGTAGTACACGGAACCATAAAGAGTAAAAGTGCATTTCGCTCTATATGACGTAAAAATCTTAAACCAATACCTTTCCCTTCGGAAGCTCCCTCGATAATTCCTGGAATGTCAGCAATTACAAATGATTTGTTGTCACGGTACGATACCATGCCAAGGTTCGGAGTGAGAGTTGTAAATGGATAGTCGGCAATTTTAGGTTTTGCATTGGAAACAACCGAAATTAAGGTTGATTTTCCAGCATTAGGAAAACCAACAAGGCCAACATCTGCTAGTACTTTCAGTTCTAGTATAACCCAACCTTCAATACCACTTTCTCCAGGTTGTGCGAATCTTGGAGTTTGCATGGTAGGTGATTTGAAGTGTACATTTCCTAATCCTCCACGTCCACCTTTATATATTATTACTTCCTCTCCGTCATTAATAACTTCTCCAAGAATTTCGTTTGTCTCTACGTCACGAACAATTGTTCCTAGTGGAACCTCAACTATGGCATCTTTTCCATTTTTTCCAAAACATTGGTTGCCTTGTCCATTTCCACCATCTTCTGCAAAAATGTGTTTTGTATAACGTAAGTGTAAGAGAGTCCATAAGTTGCGATTACCCTTAAGGATAATATCACCGCCTTTGCCCCCGTCTCCACCATCAGGTCCAGCTTTAGGGTTGCGGGCGGTACGCAATAGATGCGCACTGCCCGCTCCGCCATTTCCTGATCGGAAAAATATTTTTACATAGTCTATAAAGTTCTCACTTGCCATTGTAGATCTTAACTTTCTATTTGATTTTTCTTGAACCAGGTTTGATATAAGGTTTTCCCTCTTTACAAAGAGGACAATCGGTAGCTTCCCAGCTTTCGATATCTAATTTAATGGCTTCAAAAATAGGATATTCCAATTCTACTGCACAACGATTGGCAATACATGCAATACCTACTACTTCTGCACCATAACCTTTTAAAACCTCAATGGTTTCTAAAGAGGATTTTCCAGTAGTTACCACATCTTCTGTAATGAGCAAGCGTTGCCCTGGTTTTACTTCAAAACCTCTACGAAGTGTCATTTGTCCCTCTTCACGTTCTGTGAAAATCGCAGGAACTCCTAGTTGCCGTCCTAATTCGTATGCAACGATAATGCCTCCCATTGCTGGTCCTACTACCATATCAATTTTGACATCTTTTAATTTGTCAGCAACTACTTTTAAAACTTTTGCTGCTCGTTCTGGATACTGCATCAATTTTGCACATTGACAATATCTATTACTATGTCTTCCTGATGAGAGAAGAAAGTGACCTTCTAATAAGGCTTCTGATTGTTTTAATTCTTCAATGACCATAGCTTATTTGTTTTCTTTGTAAAATGAATCATATTTTTCTTGTAAATCAGCCGGAACTTCCATTCTGAAACGTAATTTTAATTGTCTTAACATCTTTACGTTACGTGGATCGTTATTGTTGATTTGGTACGCTTTTTCCAACCAAGTATGAGCTTCAGTAAAGAGTGCATCAGATTGCTGTTTCAATGCATTGATTCTATCCCATTTATCAGCATCCTTGCTGTTTTTTTGGATATCTGTTCCCTCATTTTGCTTGTCGATAGCCTCAAAATAGTAGCAGTCTGCCATTGTTTGAGTAAGATCGAAGTTGTTAGGGTTTGTTGCAATTGCGTTATTTAAAGCAGCTTTAGCTGTTTCGTAAGCTCTACCATTAATTAATTGGGTACTGATTGAAGAAACAACAGCAGCATTATTTCCATATTTAGCTAAGATTTCGTTAGCCATGGTTTGCATTTTTTCTTGTTCTCCGATAAATGCATAGTAATCCAAGTATGCACCTTGAATGTCAGCTGCCAATGAATCTGGAACAGCTTTTTCTCCTAATTTTAAGATACTTAAGCAGTTTACGGTATCATTTTTTGCTTTGTAAATGTCATACAAAGAGGTGTAAAGTTCTGGAATGTTAGGACGTAATTCTGCAGAGTTTCTCATATATTCCAAATATTTAGCGTCGTCACCTTTCTTTTGGTAGCAAGTTGCAATATCGATGTATGCGTATGCAATGTACAAACTATTTCTTTTGGCATCAATTTTGTATGATTTGATGGCTTTTTCAATGTATTCAATAGCTTTGTCCCAATTTCCTTTTTCTTTTTCAGCATTTCCCATCTCTTGAATTGGATATGCACAAAGGAGTTGTCCATCAGTAGGTGATACCATACCAGAAAGTGGCTTTACGTCTGGATTAATCTCCATTGCTTTGAAGAATGCTTCGTTAGCGGTTTCAAGTGCTAATGGGAAGCGTGGTTTGTAAGATGGATTTTCAGTAGCACGAGTGTTTTCATAATCATAAAGTTTTAAATAGACATTTCCTTTTACTAACCAAGTAATAGCACTTCCTTCGTTACCAACCATACAAGATTCCATCAATTTTTGAGCTTTGATGTATTGTTCATTGTTAAGAGTTTGCCAAATATCTTGGACACAAGATGGTTGTGCAAATGTGAATGTTGCGCTTACTAGCATAAATAATGCTAAAAATAATGACTTTTTCATAATTGTGAATTTTGCTGTTTTTTATTTACTTTCAATTTGATTTATTCTGTTGTTAATTTCATCAATTTTTGGTGATTGCGTTCTTGCGTATATTGATTTTAATGATTTAAGAACGTTTAAATCGTTAGGCTCTTTTTCCAATACTTTTTCAAAGTAGATAGTAGCGTAGTGAAGATAATTTTCGTAATCTGTACGTAAAGGAGTTGCTTCATCTTTCTTTCCTTCTGCTTCTAACTTGTTAAGTTCTACAAAGGTAGATTCGGAAAGATAGTAGTAGCAAACTCCCATGTTATAATGTATAACGAAATTATTGGTATTGATTTTATTTGCTTTTTTTAACAAATCCAAGGCTTGATGATAGTCTTTGTTTTGAATGTAGAAATTGGCAATATTCCCCAACATATCTGCATTTTGATAAGCAACTTGAGGAATATTTTTTAACATTTCAGTAGCCTTTTCTTTTTCACCTTTCGTAAAATAGTATTCAATTGTAGCAATGTAGAAGGCTGGTTCGTTTGGGAATGATTTTTTTCCAGCCTCTAAGACCTCTTTCATTTTATCTAATTGGTTCTCTTTTTTGTAAAGTTCAATAAGACGAAAATAAGCGTTGTGGTTGTTAGGACTATCATTAATTGCTTTGTGGTAATACTTTTCAGCTTCGGTGAGTTCATTCAGTGATTCGAGGGTGTAAGCATAGTAATAGTAAAGTTCTCCATTTAATGGGTAGAATGGTGGGTTGAACATTTCGTAACTTTCAACGGCCTCTTTTAATATCTCTTTCGCTTTGGTGAAGTTGTTAGTATTAAGAAAATCGGCAGCTGTATAGAATAATAGAAGATAAATTTTGCTCAAGCCTTCATCTGGGGTAAGCATTCCAGAACCTTCAATGTTAGTATTAATCTCTTTGGCTTTGAGAAAAGCTTTGTATGCTTCGGAAGCAGCATCAGGATAAATGAATATGTAATTTTCGTCGGTTTTGCGTTTTTCAAACTCTTCGTTAGCAATGTAAAAATAGATATTGCCTTTGTAGAGCCAAGTGCTTGCTTTTGTGGATAATTTAGCATCTTGTGTGCATAAGTCAATTGCTTCTTTAGCATTTGCAAAATCCTTTTCATAATAATAGTTATATGCTTTTGTCAATGATGGTTTTTGAGCAAAAACGGTACTAAAAAGGAGAAGCAATCCCAACGTTAAAAGTTTATTTTTTATCATATTTCCTTATGTTAAGAAATTTATTCATTAGTAGTGTTTTCAGAATTTTGTTCTGTAACTTCTTCACCTTCAATTTCATCTTCAGAACGTGGAACTTGAGAAACGGCTGCAATGATGTCTCCCTCTTTTAAGTTGATTAACTTAACGCCTTGAGTTGCACGACTCAGTACGCGTAATTGGTCAACGTGTAGGCGAATCGCTATTCCCGAGCGATTGATAATCATAAGGTCATCATTGTCGGTAACATTTTTAAGTGCAATCAAACCACCTGTTTTTTCACTAATACTGATAGTTTTGATACCCTTTCCACCACGGTTTGTGATTCTGTAATCTTCTAGTAATGAACGTTTACCGTATCCATTTTCAGAAACGACCAAAATATTATCTCTCAGGTTGTTGATGCTAATCATGCCTACAACGAAGTCGTTTTCGTCTGCCAAGGTAATACCGCGAACTCCAGATGCATTTCTTCCCATTGGACGTACCGTGTTTTCATTAAAGCGGACAGCTTTTCCAGAGTTAAGAGCCATCATAATCTCGCTTTCACCATTGGTAAGGTGAGCTTCTAATAGGTGGTCATCTTCGCGAATGTTGATAGCTATGATACCATTTTGGCGTGGGCGAGAGTAAGCTTCCAGAGAGGTTTTCTTGATGATACCTTTTTGGGTACAGAGAATGATATAATTGTTGTTAATATAGTCTGTGTCAGATAGCGTTTTAAGATTGATAACGGCTTTGATTTTATCGTCTTGTTCAATATTAATAAGGTTTTGAATCGCGCGTCCTTTGGAAGTTTTGGTTCCTTCTGGAATTTCAAATACTCTAAGCCAGAAACACTTACCTTTCTCTGTGAAGAAGAGTAGGTGGTTGTGGTTGGTTGCTGTGTAGAGGTGTTCTGTGAAATCTTCTTCACGAGATGAGGATCCTTTAGAGCCTTTTCCTCCACGATTTTGTACCTTATATTCGGTTAAAGGGGTACGTTTGATATAGCCAAGGTGAGATATGGTAATTACCACTTCATCGTCAGAGATTGTGTCTTCAATGCAGAAGTCAGTTGCAGAAAATTCAATACGGGAGCGACGTTCGTCACCATATTTTTCGCGCACTTCTATAATCTCATCTTTTACAATCTTCATTTGTAGATTGTAATTAGCTAAAACATCTTGGTAATAATTAATTCTCTTCATTAATTCATCAAACTCATTTTGGAGTTTATCCTTTTCGAGAGCTGTTAATTGGCGCAATCTCATATCCACGATTTCTCGGGCTTGAATTTCGGAGAAGTTCCATCTTTCCATCAATCCTGTGATTGCATCTGCTGGTGTTGCACTCGCACGGATAAGGTGAATAATTTCGTCGATAATGTCAAGTGCTTTCAAGAAACCTTCGAGGATGTGTGCGCGACTTTGTGCTTTTTTGAGTTCGAACTCAGTACGACGAATAATTACGTTATGTCTATGTTTTACGTATTCTGAAATTAAGTCTTTTAAATTTAACGACATAGGTCGTCCGTTAACGAGAGCTACGTTGTTAATGCTGAAAGAAGATTGCAAGGCTGTGTATTGGTATAGTTTGTTGAGAACTACATTAGGAACAGCGTCTTTTTTTAGTTCATATACAATTTTAGTTCCATTTTTCTTGCTTGAAAGATTTTCAATATTGGAGATTCCGTCGATTTTGTCTTCACGAATCAATTCGACAGTTCTCTTAATCATTTCAGAAGGATTTACCAAATAGGGGAGAGATACAATGGTGATAGTGTTTTTACCATTATTTTCGTTGATGATAGCATCTCCACGCATTACTACGCGACCTCTTCCTGTTTCGAAAGCATTTCTTACGCCTTCGTATCCGTAAATGGTACAGCCGGTCGGAAAGTCTGGGGCTTGTATATGCTCCATGAGTTCTGGAATTGTGATGTCGGGATTGTCGATGTAGGCACAAATTCCGTTACAAACCTCTGTTAGGTTGTGTGGAGCCATATTTGTAGCCATACCTACAGCAATTCCGGAGGAGCCGTTAACGAGAAGTGCAGGGATTTTGGAAGGAAGAACGGAAGGCTCTTGGAGAGAGTCATCGAAGTTGTTGACAAAGTTCACTGTGTCTTTGTCGATGTCAACGAGCATCTCTTCTGCAATTTTGCGCATACGAGCTTCGGTATAACGCATTGCTGCAGGACTATCACCATCAACAGAGCCAAAGTTTCCCTGACCATCAACGAAGGGATAGCGGAGTGACCAAGCTTGAGCCAATCGAACCAGTGCATCGTAAACGGCAGAATCACCATGTGGGTGGTATTTACCTAATACTTCACCAACGGTGCTAGCAGATTTCTTGTAAGGTTTGTTGGAGAGGATTCCTGTATCCCACATAGCATATAAGATTCTTCTATGTACAGGTTTTAAACCATCTCTTGCGTCGGGGAGGGCGCGAGAGACAATTACTGACATAGAGTAGTCGATATATGCGGTTTTCATCTGGTCTTCTATGTTTACGCGAATAATTTTTTCTCCTTCTGTCATTTTCTTTCCTTTTTTTATATTGTTATATTGTTGATTTTTAATATCTTGAGACTTTTTGTATTAACTTACAAAAGTACGAAAAAAAATAATACAAATAGGTGTAATTTTAGTAAAAATGTAGAATTAAAGGCTAGGAGGAGAGAGTTATTCTAATTTAAAATAAGATGCTATAAGTTATTGGTATCTGAACTCATATAAGGCTTTGGTATGAGAGAATCGAAGGGTAAATATTGTTTGTATAGGGTTGAAGGGTATTTATGGAATGTTAATAAATAAGTGTGGTTATCGATTTGGGTAATTGGTGAAGCTGATTGTTTGAGGGAATATGTACGCACAATAGTTTGTGTTAGGGATTGAAGCGTTTATGAGCGTCGGTGATAGAATTTGAACTGATATTTTAAAATTGGATTTGAAAAGAGGTCTGAAGAGGGAGAAAGAGGCGCGAAATTTGAGCGGAAAGCCCGACGGCGAGTGCGGGGGCTTTGGGTGTTGAGGAGAGCCGGAACATCCAAATAAAAATAAATGTTTTTTTGTGATGTAAAAACAAAAAAGGCAAAACTTTATGTTTTGCCTTAAGGAGTACCGCGTAGGGGATTCGAACCCCTGATTTCAAGGATGAAAACCTTGCGTCCTGGGCCAGCTAGACGAACGCGGCGTTTCCGTTTTTGTGAGTGCAAAAGTAATAGTTTTTATAATACGCGCAGCCAAAAAACGAAAAAAAATTTTTTTATAGATTTTTGTCTCGTTCAAATCTGAATCCCAGGCGTTTAGCTGTCTTGATTGTCATGCCTTGATCCTCAATTTGGAGGATATTATCGACAGAAATCTCTTTTGTGAGTTCATAATTTGGAAGCAAAAGGTCAAAATTTATCGTATATTCGATTGCGGAATGTAAAACTTTTCTGGCAATTTCGGGAGAAAATTTGTTCTCGCTGAAGTTATTTAGGATTTGGGCAAGCTCTCTTTTTCCTTCAACAAAGTAATGCTGCTCTTTGTTAATAAGGATTCTTCCGATCATATAACCGATATCATTAATGCGGTTATATTTTAACGAGTCGGAGAGGAAATTAAAGATAGAGATCATTCCGCAGTAGGATCTTTCTTTATCTTGGCGAATGTATGGGGTTCTCATCACTTCGTGGTCGCGAGGAAATTCAAAGATATTGGTATGCATTAGGAATATGAGAACGTCACCGGCGAATCTCATTTGAAAGAGGTATTGATTTTTATTGTTAAAGTGCACGTTAATTTTTTCGTGGTCATCCGCATACTCATTTTTAAAGTGGTCGTCAAATTCTTTAGCTGCATCTTTAAACATTTGCATTGCATCTAAAGTGGAAGCGAAGATGTTTTGTTTCAATTCACCTTTATCGATAAGCAGTTTGCACAATGTATCATTCATATTAATATGTATTAAGTTAGATTTCTTGAAATTTGATAGGATAATTACCTTTATATATTATACCATTGGTTCCGTCAATGGCAATTTCGTCGAAAAGTTTAAATTGTACATCGTTGATGGTACATTTTTTATTCTTTTCGTAAACAATCATATCGACGCAGTTTACGACGCAAGTTTTACCGAGAGTAGCGGCTGTAACAGCGGCGTGAGAAGTTGCACCTCCGCGACTAGTAAGTAGTCCTTCGCATTCGAAGATAATTTCGATGTCGTCGGGAACTGTATCGGGGCGAACGAGAACTGCATTTTTGAATGGAGTTTGGCGTTTCATTGTTGCTACGTCTTGCAAGTCAAAAACAATTACTCCGTTAAGTACTTTATTTCCAATTCCTATACCACTTCCTACTCGCACCATTTGGTCTTCAGAAGTAGCAAATACTTCCACATTTTCTTGTTTGGTAAAGGTCATATTTCGGGTTTGAAGTACGAATAGGTCTTCAGCTTTATCTGTTTCAAAAGTAAACTCAATCTCTTGGTGTCCAAAGCTATGTTTTTCAATCATATCTTTAGCAATTTCCTTTAGTTTATTATAGATTTTAGGATAAGCACTTTCGAGCGAGAATGGTGATTTGTGGTAGTATTTGATTCGTTGGTGTTCGCTGATTGGTAGAGTATTGATAAGACCAGCAACAATATCTTCACCTTGACTAAGGAAAGAGAAGTCACCAGTAAGGCTGATGCGAGATTCTTTCTCTTGAGGATCGTGGGTAAAGAGGACGCCAGATCCCGATTCGCGATGTATATTTCCGAAGATCATTTTCTGCACAATGACAGCGGTTCCCCACTCGTTAGCGATTTGCATGTGGTCGCGATAGACTTGCGCGCGGTCGGTAAACCAAGAGTTAAAGACAGCGATTATTGCTTGTCGAATTTGTAGGAATGGGTCACTTTCAAATTCAATATTGTTATCAATGAGCAGTTGTTTGTATGCAAAAGCGATTTCACGCATCATTGCAGGAGTGAACTCGATCTTCTGATTTACATTATATTTTTTCTTGTAATTTAAGATGATTTGGTCGAAATCATTTCTTTCCAAGCCAAAAGACATCCCCCAGGTTTGCAGTAAGCGACGATAGCAGTCCCATGATGTCCAAGCGAAGTTATCGCGTTTGCTAAGGTTCTCGGTAATTTCATCATTCATACCGACGTTGAGGAATGTATTCATAGCGCCAGGCATAGATATAGCGGCACCAGAGCGTACGCTAAGAAGAAGCGGCTTTTCTGGATTTCCGTACTCTAATCCAGAAATTTTCTCTAATTCGGTAATATTTTCCTTGATAATAGCATCAATTTCTGCCGAAAGTGATGGGATTTTTTGAATGGCATTCATTCGGCGGAAGACCTCAGTTGTGATAACAAAGCCAGGGGGTACGGGGAATTTATTTAGGTATAAGTTTTTCAGATAGTAGGCTTTAGAACCCAAGAAAACTTGATTGTCTAAAGTAGGAGTTTCTCTGTATAAAGGACTGAATACCAAATTTCTATCGTACGACATTAAACTTTGGATTTCGGAGTCAGAAAGGCTATTGATTTGCTTTCTTAGATTATTTAGAATAGTTCCGATAAAGTTGTCAATAGGTTGCACTATGAATGCAGAGGAGATTAGTTCGCGGTAGAAGTTTTCAGATTTTTGGACAATTAGCTTGCTAAGAAGTTTTGGGTCGTTGCGTTCCTCTTCGGTAGCATATAGTGGAATAATAGTGTGTAGAAGACGTTCGTAAGGTCGGATAAAATATTTGTGAGTGATCTCCTTAATACTATTTTCCATGAATTGGAAAATATTGATATATTGCTTGATTGTAAAACTTCTAGAAGTCAAGCTATATTGCAGCATTTTTATATTTGACTCAAAACCTTGGTCATAGATTCCGTCCAAACTGAGTCCATCTCTAAGAAGTTGGATTACTTCAAAAGTATGGTTGAGAGAATTTAGTGTAAAATATTCAGTATTAACCTGATTAATAATATTATTAATCAGAATAGAAGCCATTGTTTCGAGGCGGAAGGTGAGTCCGAGGGCATCGAATTTAGGTTCTTGGTATCTACCATACATTGATGGAATTCCGAAAGCTATATGGCGTTTGTAGTATATATTTTCCCAACCGAGACTCTCTTTTGCATCAAAAATAATATTGTTGAGTTTTTTCATGAAGCCGTAAATCTGCTTCAGTGCACCAATATAATTTGCGTCCTCGAGATGTTTTTCAAAATTTACAATCTCCTCATTATCAAAGAAATTATATCTTCTAATGATAGAGCTAATATCTTTGGTTTCAAATATATACTTCTCTTTGAGGAGTTGGTATAGTTCGATGATAAGACAAACGCGGTTGATATCGATTTGCGAATCGTGTTCGATTGTTTCAGACAATTTTTGCACCTCTTCTTTAGGAAGTTCAAGAAGTTGTTCAAGTGTACAATTTCCTGCGCGATAGAGGCGATTCAGCACTTTATGTACGCCTATAGTCCATTCGCCACGAGGGTCAATCTCTTCGTAAACATTAGGTGGAACGATTTTGGCCAGTCGGGTTTTCTTAAGGTCATTCCAGAATAGAATTACCTCTTTGGTAATGTCGATGTGTGAGTTATTTCCTTCAGTGTGAATCTGTTTGCGTAGAAAATGGATTAGTTTATCGTTACGGTGAACCAATTCATCAATTTGGGTAGAAACATTTCGGAGTTTACCTTCTGCGCCAATTTCATTGAAGAAAACAGGAAATATGCGAGTAAGTTGCTTGATTTGTTTGTATTTAGGTGATATTTTGGAGTTTAGTAGTTTGGTAACATCTTTTTGGAAGAAATCAGTATCGAAGATAAAGATACCACCTACTCTCAGGTTGATAATCAAGGCTGAAAGTAGTTTGTTCATCATTTCTGGGTCGAATTCAATAAGTTCGAGCCATACACGAATATTTTTGATGTGTGCTGGATTTACCTTTAACTCCCAATCGTTGGTCAGATATGCAATTCCTGGAGATTCAAATCCAAATTTAATAACTTCATTTTCAAAGTGATGGATTAATTTTTTATTGTGTGTTGCAATAATCTCTTTTCCTAGTGAGAGGATAGAGTCTAAGATGAGGTTAACGTGCGACTCTTTAAAGTCTTTGAAATGGATAAAAAGTTCGTCCATAGAAAGTATGGCTTGCTCTTCATCTAATTCTGTACTAAATCGTTTGATGACTTTATTTAGTTCAATAATCAGATAATCTCGATGATATATAGTTCCTTTTAGGTGAAGGAGATAGAAGAGATAGCAGAATTGTTCGGGAATTGTTTGAAATGTTTCGATCTCTTTTTTGAGAGCGTTTACGATGTCAGAAAATGTGAAAGTAATAGCAACTAAATCTTCCCAAGTTTCTGCTTTTTTGAGTTGCTCATATTGAGCATCGAAGAATTTTCGCCCTAATTTATCAATAGCATTGGAATAATCGTTTGAGAAACGGCTTTTATGGGTGTCGTACCATTCGTTGATACGGGTGCTTTCGTCCCAGAAATGCAAGTTTTTCTCATTTAGATTGCGCATAAAAGCGATAATCTTTTTTTGCACAAATGGATTATCAACTGCGCAAGCTAAGTTTTTGCGGAAGTGTCCCATATTACTGATATATCGGAATTCATTTTGCTCAAGATTCTGACTCAAAATATCAATACTTCTAATCAGTAATGTTTCTTTATTTTGGAGTAGGGAATAGTTTTTATAAAAGAATGTTAGGTAATTGGTTACCAAATTTTTACCCAATTCATCTGTTAGTTTTTCTTGTAGCAGTTTTTCAAATATATCGAAAAGAATATTGAATGTTTTAATTAGGTCCTCATCAGAGAACTCTTTATAAATTCTGAAGTAGGAGTTTGTGATATCAACGATATTGTTGACAATTATATTTCTGTTGGAATAGGGGTGGTTATATTCTTTAAAGAACTCCTCTGTTTTTTTGTGGATTCCCCATAGATTTTCGGAGAATGAGATTAGCCAAAGATGTTCTTCAGGAATAATAGGTTTGATATTTTTCATCTGTTCGATGTTGGCTTTTAGCGCATCGGACTCGATGATATGGTCGTCTTGTGTTGAAAAGTTTTTATCTTCCATTATTATGCAATGTAGTTAATAAGGTCAATGGTTCGGGATGAATACCCATATTCGTTATCGTACCAGCCAAGAATTTGGATAAATCGGTTGCCAAGAATTTGGGTTGCAAGAGCGTCAAAGATTGCGGAATGCGGGTTGTCGGTGATGTCGCTGCTTACAATAGGGTCTTGTGTAAATTCTAAGAAGTTACACATTTGAGGATCTGAACTATATTTATGGAATGCGGCGATAATATCGTCTCGGGTTACCTCTTTCTGGAGCATTGCGCAAACCTCTACGTATGAGCAATCTAATATAGGGATGCGAGTAGCAAAGCCTTTAAATTTTTCTTTTAGTTCAGGGAAAATTCGGTGTACACTGCGAACGGCGCTCGAAGTGGTTGGAATGATATTGTTGATAGCTGAGCGTGCGCGTCGGTAGTCTGAATGATAACCATCTTGTAGGTTCTGATTGTTGGTTGTTGGATGGATTGTATTCATAAAAGCGTTCTCGATTCCAAATTCATTGAGAAGAACTTTTAACATTATCGCAACACAATTTGTAGTACAGGATGCATTGGATATGATGCGATCTGATGGTAGAATTGTGTTCTGATTTACACCCATAACAACAACTCTTTCAATAGAATAGTCATCTGGAGGGCAACTAAGTACTACTTTTTTTACCCCGTGCTTAAGGTGTCCTTCTAAAGTTGAATAGGTTTTAAAACGTCCACTGGAATCAACAACAAATTCTGTGCCTGTTTCCTCCCAAGGAATTTCAGTGGGTTGCGTGGCGTTGGTCACACGAATTGGTTTGTCG
>Ga0233364_1000130_pt1 | contig 12761 bp, 12 predicted proteins | sample ElkDunMinimDraft_19_FD_180675 | JGI IMG/M metagenome (GOLD analysis project Ga0233364, IMG submission 180675) | Fecal eukaryotic communites from dung pellets of Tule Elk in California, USA - Elk Dung C2 | ecosystem: Host-associated > Mammals > Digestive system > Large intestine > Fecal | place...
GGAGATTATGATGAAAAAGCAGCAGGCTACAATGAAATTGTATAAGTCTGCTGGCGTAAATCCAATGGCAGGCTGCCTTCCAATGTTACTGCAAATGCCAATCTTAATCGCTCTCTTCCGTTTCTTCCCTTCGGCTTACGAATTGCGTCAACAACCATTCTTGTGGGCAGACGACTTGTCAACCTACGATTCTATATTGGATTTGAGTTTCAATATTCCCTTCTATGGTGATCACGTTAGTTTGTTTTGCTTGCTAATGACAGCAGCTACTTTAATCTATACTTGGCTCAATAACAAGTTGATGACTACTGGAAATAATGACCAAATGAAGATGATGAAGGTGATGATGTATATTATGCCAATTCTCTTCTTGGGTATGTTCAATAGTTTTGCTTCTGGTTTGACTTACTATTACCTATTGGTTAACTTAATCACTTTCTTGCAAATGTTTATTTTTAGATTGGCTGTGAAAGAGGATAAATTGAGAGCGAAATTAAAAGCCAATATGCAAAAACCAGTTAAGAAGAGCAAATTCCAATTGAAAATGGAAGAGGCTATGAGACAGCAACAACAAATGCAACAAAATAAAAAGAGATAATTTTAGCAAGGAGAAAAATTGCTTTTGCTTTTTTAATATCTTTGCAGAGTCAATTTTAATATTAACAAAAAAGTTGTGAGATGGAAAATTTAGAAAAAAATGAAGTGTTATCAAGAGCAGTGAGAGCGGGGAAACGTACTTACTTTTTTGATGTTAAGACTACTAAAACCGATGAAAAATATTTGACAATTACGGAAAGTAAACGTAAATTCAATCCTGATAATGGAAACTTTTTTTACGAAAAACATAAATTATTCCTTTATAAAGAAGATTTTGAAAAGTTCCAAAATGCACTTCGCGGAATGTTAGAGTTTATCGAAACAGGAAATCTTCCTGAAGATGCACTTTTTGAAGATGCTAGCAAAATAGATTTGACCTTTGAAGATTTGGAGGCATAATTTATGGGTAAAATAATTGCTGTCGTTAATCAAAAGGGTGGGGTAGGAAAAACCACAACAGCTGTCAACTTGGCAGCTTGTTTGTCTGTGTTGGAGCATAAAACTCTACTCGTGGATGCTGACCCGCAAGCCAATGCTACAAGTGCAGTGGGCATCGAAGAAAATGATGTTCAATATTGCATCTACGATTGCGTAATGGGTAATGCTTTCATCAATGACATCATTAAACCTACTCATATTCCTAACCTTGACCTTGTTCCTGCTATTCAAGATTTGGTAGCTGCTGAATTGGACCTGATTACATTGGATAGAAGAGAGTTTCGCCTAAGAGATTGCTTAGAGGCAGTGAAAAATGAATATGATTTTATTATCATTGATTGCGCCCCCTCTTTGGGGTTAATCACTGTAAACTCTTTAGTAGCTGCAGATTCTGTAATTATTCCTGTGCAATGTGAGTATTTTGCTTTGGAGGGTTTAGGGAAATTGCTAAATACTATACGAATTGTGCAAAGTGGCATGAATCCACATTTGTCAATTGAAGGAATTTTACTTACTATGTATGATTCTCGTACGGCACACTCTAATGCAGTAGTGGCTGACGTAAGACAATATTGTAAAAATATTGTCTTTGATACACTAATCTCTCGAAATGTGAAAATTAGTGAAGCTCATAGTAATGGTGAACCTATTATTCTTTATGATATAAAGTCAAAAGGTTCCGTGAATTATTTGAACTTGGCAAAAGAGGTACTTCAAAAGAATGGTTATACCCAATAAATTGATAAATTATGGAGAAAAAACCCCAAAATAAGTTAGGTCGTGGTTTGGGTAAAATGCTAGGAAGCTACGATTTGCCCGTTGTTCCAACCTCACCTGCCAATGTGCAAAGTAGTGCAATTAGCAATATTCGTATCGATTCTATTGAGATAAACCCATATCAACCTCGTGTCGATTTTGATGAGGAGGCTATTCAACAATTGGCTCAATCTATCAAAACGTATGGATTGATTCAACCTGTTACCGTTCGTCCAGTTCGTGACGGAAAGTATCAGTTGATCTCTGGGGAACGCCGCCTTCGTGCGTGCAAACTTGTGGGGCTTACAGAAATTCCCGCTTTCGTTCGTACGGTCGATGAAATTAATTCGTTGCAGATGGCACTCGTGGAAAATATTCAACGCGAAAACTTGAACGCCATTGAGGTGGCTGCCTCTTACCAACGCCTGCTCAATGAATGTAACCTAACGGTTGAGGATTTGAGTGTGAAAGTCGGCAAAGATCGCTCCACTATCGCTAATTATTTGCGCCTACTTCGCTTAACTCGTGAAGCCCAAATCGCAGTACGTGATAAGAAAATTACTATGGGACACGCCCGCGCAATCGTTGCAATCGATGACCCCGATACGCAAAATAAACTCCTGAAAGAGGTGGAGGAAAAAGCACTCTCCGTCCGACAAACGGAAGCCTTGGTGAAAAAATATCTTGAACCTACCCCATCTCCCAAAACTCAAGTAAAAATCAAATTATCGGAACATGTTAACGAATTTGCCAAAAATCTCTCCAAAAAAGTAAATTCTAAGGTCGTGGTAAAAAAAGAGATTACTGGAAAAGGAAAAATATTGATACCCTTTAACTCTGATGAAGAACTCAATAAAATTATAACTATTTTAAACGACTTGAAGTAATAAATTTCAAGTCGTTTCGTTCTTTTATTTTGGTACTATCATGAAAAAAATATTACAGCTGGTTCTATTGCTTCTCTTGCCTATTTCTGTTTGGGCTCAGATAGATAGTGCTGTAATTGTTCCTGATACAGTTCCTGATATGTCAGAACCTTCTCTCTACTCGCGCAAAAAAAGTACGGTTTTGCCCGTCGATACCCTTGTGCAAGAGACTGTTAATGTGTCAGATTCAGTCACTCCTAAAAAGAAACGTCTTCATAGTCCTAAAATCGCCTCTTGTCTCTCTATTATTCCTGGTGGAGGACAAATCTATAACCGAAAATGGTGGAAATTACCTATCGTTTATGGAACAATGGGCGTTGCAACCTATTTTGTTTGCGATTATGGTAAGAAATATGTAGTGATGAAGAAAGAGTATTTCAATAGAGTGAACGGAAATACAGAACTATTGTTGCCAGAGTATGCGCGCGAGTCTGATGATCTAATTAAAGGAATTAGAGATGAATATCGCTCTCGAATGGAGATCTCTATTGCTGCACTCTCAATTCTTTATATGCTTAACATTATTGATGCTTGCGTTGATGCACATCTATTCTATTTTGATGTTTCTGATGATCTTTCTCTGCAGTGGCAGCCACAAATTCAAGTTATGCCACATAGCGCATTTACACCTTCGGTAGGTATTACTTTTAATTTAAAATAGTTATGTTGAAATTTGCAATTTTAGGATATGGGAAAATGGGACGCGAAATTGAGAAAATTTTGCTCTCTAAAGGTGTAGAGGTTGCTGTTGTTATTGATAATCAGGAAGATTGGAAAGATGCTAAAAAGTTGCAACTTCTTCAAAATTGTGATGTAGCTGTTGAATTTTCACAACCCGATATGGCTCTGGAAAATCTTTTCCGCTGTTTCGAAATGCGCGTGCCTACAGTTTGCGGAACAACGGGTTGGCACAATCGTTTGGAGGAGGTCTTAGAGATCTGTCGTCAAAAAGAAACTTCGTTTATCTATGGCTCCAATTTTTCGATTGGCGCAAATCTTTTCTTTGAACTGAACCGTTTTGCGGCTCAATTGATGAATCGTCACCCTCAATATCGAGCTATAGTGGAGGAAACTCATCATACCGCTAAAAAAGATGCACCAAGTGGCACTGCCATTACTACCGCAAAAGTGATACTGGAGGAGTTAGATAGCGTAAAGGATTGGAAGTTATGTGAAACTACAATTGCACCTAAACCAGATTTATTACCCATTGTGGCCTATCGTGAAGGTGAGGTTGCCGGTATTCATAAGGTTACATATACTTCTGCAAATGATGATATTCAGATTTCTCATACAGCGCATTCGCGTGCTATGTTGGCAGAAGGGGCTGTAAAAGCTGCGATATGGTTGGTGAAAAATCCAGGTGTTTATAATTTCGCTGAAATTTTTAATTTAGTATAATTTGTTGAATAATAAATAATTGTAATAATATGTTATTGTCAAAAACTGCCGTTTATATTCTATTAATCATTTCAATTATTGGCCTCCATACAGGTTTATGGTTTATTTTTAGGAAAGCGCAAGTGAAACCATGGTTAAGCCTTATTCCTGTTTATAGCTTATGGATTTGGTTGCGTAAGGTATTAGATCGTCCTATTTGGTGGATGATTTTTATCATTTTTTTCCCTATTACAATTTTTATGGTTTTGATGATGGTGTGGAAAACTATTCGTCAATTTGGAAAGAGAAGCTATTGGGTATTGATTCCCGGAACTTTCTTCTTCTTTCTCTATCTTCCATATTTAGGAATTGCTAAAAATGAGAAGTTTATCCCTTATTCTGAGCTTCCCGTTTTTAACAAGAGCAAGGCGCGTGAATGGGGCGATGCACTAATCTTTGCTGTTGCTGCGGCTTATATTATCAGAACGTTTTTGTTTGAGTTCTACGCTATTCCAACCTCTTCAATGGAGAGTTCTTTGATGGTAGGTGATTATTTGGCAGTAGATAAGGTGAGCTACGGAGCACGTATTCCCAATACCCCGTTGGCTATTCCTTTCGTGCACCATTCAATCCCAAGAACACAGATAAAATCGTATCTAGAGTGGATTAAGTTGCCCGATATGCGCTTCCCGAAATTTAAAGAGGTAGAACGTGGCGATGTTGTGGTGTTTAACTATGCGGATGGTGATACTGTGGCTTTAGAACGCCAAAACGAAAGTTACTATGCTATTGTGCGTGAGTTCGATATGATGTTTAATCCGAATACTTCGCCAGCAGAGATGGTCCGCCTGCAATCCAAATATTCCCCAGAAGGTATCAACTATTTCTATTCTAAATATGGAAATGGTTATTACCCAGGAAAAGGTCGCGAAATTGTTCATCGTGAATATACCGTAACCGATAGACCAGTGGATAAACGAGAAAATTATGTAAAACGTTGTGTGGCACTGCCAGGCGATAAATTGGAAATTATTAACGCACAACTCTATATCAATGATGAACCTTCAAAAAATCCTGAACGAATCCAATTCCTTTATGATGTTATTGATACCAATAAAATTGGTTTGACAAGATCTAAACGTAAGTCTTTGGATATTAATGAGGAAGATATGTGGAAACGGAATGCCCAATGTACTCAATATTGCCTCAATAATGAGCAAGTGGAGCAGATTAAAAAGATGGGTTTTCAGATTAAATCCACAATTACGCCTGAAGGATATTATGAAAGCAGTATCATTCCGCACGACCCACGTTATAAATGGAATAAAGATAATTTTGGACCTATTGTGATTCCTGCCAAAGGTGTTACTGTTGATATTAATGATTCAACAATCTGTCTTTATGAGAAAATTATCCGAAATTATGAAAATAATACTCTTGAAATTAAGGATGGAAAGGTTTATATTAATGGAAAAATAGCCACCTCTTATACTTTCCAAATGGATTATTATTTTATGATGGGAGATAATCGTCATAATTCTGCAGACTCGAGATTTTGGGGTTTCGTCCCTGAAAATCATATAGTTGGAAAGGTTTGGTTCGTGTGGTTGTCGTTAGATAAATTTAAAACCTTTTCTGAAGGAAAAATCCGCTGGGACAGAATGTTCAAAGGTTGTAAAAATTATTGATTTTTAAGATTGAAGGTGCGTGAAATTGTTATATTTTTGCACTCAATTTGAAAAGTTAGTTTAATTAAATATAGATGAAAATGAAAAAATTATCAGTTCTTTTTTTAGTCGCTTTTTTATCCCTATCGACTATCGCTTTGGCTCAATCTCCAAAGGTAACTTTAAAATTTGCTACTTCTATTGAAGGCAGTTCAGATCCTAATATCGCAAGTCAAGGAAAAAGCAATTATGATGTTTTGATGTTGGGAAACAAAACAAAATTGGTTCAGGGTGACCAAGGGGCAACTATCTCTATCATTACCGATGGCGATAATCTTTCTCAAACTATTCTCTTTGAAACTCCTATGGGAAATTATTTCCTTACAATGCCAGAAGATGAAGTGAAAGAACTTTTTAAAAATATTACTTTTAATTATAACTACACTGATGAAACCAAAACTATTGCAGGTTATGTTTGTAAGAAAGTTGTAGTTACAATGGTAAATAATGAAACTGATGATGAATCAACAGCTACTGTTTTTGTAACTGAAGAGTTGCCTTCTGTATTGAATTTTACTCAATTCCCAGGCTTAAAAGGTTATCCTTTGAGACAAGAGGTTGCATCTCCAGAGTTGGGCGATGGCGTTATGGTAGTGGTTGAATGTACAGAAGTTGCTCCTAATAAGAAACTTAAACCTGTTGCTTTTGTTCTTCCAGATGCAACAGATGTACGTACTGATCCTGAAATGTATGAAGGTTTTAAAAAGATGTTAAGCGGAGAGTCTGAAGAATAATCTTCCTAATCTATGAAACTCCTTTATATCTCAGAGGATTATATCAATTCGCAAGTGCATCATCAATTGCTGCAAACTATTGCAAAATTGCAGCCTGATTGTCAAACAACGCTATTTTCTATCAAACGAGATAATCAATGTAAAGATATCCACGGGACCTATTCTCCCGTGGATTATTTTGTTTCTATAAGAGAGCTTCAATCCGCTGAAAATAAACTAAATAGTTCTCCTTTTCTTTATAAATATCTATTCCCATACAAAATTAAAAGAAAATATGCTTTGCTGCAAGAGTCTGTAGATGTTAAATCTCAGGATTATATTTTTGCTGCTACTCTCTTCTCCGAAGGTGCGTTGGCATACCAAATTCATCAAAATTACAAGATTCCATATATGGTAGCGGTGCGTGGTTCTGACGTAAATTTCTATCTTAAATATATGCCCCATTTGTGGAAATTAGGACGTGAAATTATTGAAAATGCCTGTGCCGTTGTCTTTTTGTCTGAAACTATCAAAAAACAACTCTTAAACTCTTCGGCTTTTAGTAAAATGGCAAAAATGCTGCAAGAAAAAAGTGTTGTTATCTGTAATGGAATAGACAAGTTTTGGATTAAAAATCGATGTTCAGATATTAAAACATTGAATTATAATGTTTTATATGTTGGAAGAATGGATAGAAATAAAAATGTGGAAACGCTTATTAAAGCATGCAATTTGGTGCGCCAGTGGTTTCCCCAACTGCATCTAAACTTAGTAGGAGAGGGTGGAAATCGTGAAACTGAAGTCAAAAAAATGGCTGCAGAAAGGTCGTGGATAACTATGCACGGTGGCGTATATGATAAAGAAAAACTGAAAGCACTTTTTAGAAGCAATGATCTATTTGCAATGATTTCACATTCAGAGACTTTTGGCTTAGTTTATGTTGAAGCACTTTCGCAAGGTTTGCCGGTTGTTTTTACGAAAAATCAAGGCATTGATGGCTTCTTTTCAGAGAATATAGGCGTCGCAGTCAATTCTGATTCGGCAGAAAATGTAGCAACTTCCATAGCGCAGTTGTTCGAGGAGTATGCAGAAGTGCAAAAGTCTGTAGTTAATTTGGATTTATCTCGGTTCCAATGGAGTGCGATTGCACAACAATATCTTTCACTTTTTAAGCCTAAAATATGAGAAATGTAGCCGTTTTATTAGCTGCTGGTTCTGGTAAACGGACACAAAGTGCGTTGCCCAAGCAATTTGTCAAGATTGCCGGTAAACCTATGATATTCTATTCGTTAGAAGCATTTCAGAACCATCCAGAAATTGATGAGATTTTGTTGGTGCTTTCAGCAGATACAATTGATAAAATTTCAGATTATATTGATCTATCGCAATTTTCTAAGTGCAAAGATCTTATTGTTGGAGGAAAAGAACGTTACGAGTCGTCGCTGGCGGCAGTAACCCATTATGCAGGTCAGAATGTTAATCTGTTGCTACACGACGTTGCGCGCCCGTTGCTGTCACAAGCAATTATCTCACGTGTTATCAAAGCGTTACAGCATAGTCATGCCGTGTGTACAGCAATTCCTACGGTAGATACTATTGCGGAATATGATTCATCTATTCCTACACTCAGATATCCCAATCGCTCCAATTGTTATGCTGTCCAAACTCCACAAGCATTCCATATCTCGTTGATTGAGCGTGCGTTCCAATTATTTTTGCAAACTCCTAATCATGCAGTTACTGACGATTGTAGCGTAATACATTACTATTTGCCAGAGCAGCCCATTTGCTTTGTGGAGGGAGAACGAAAAAATATGAAAGTAACTCTACCTGAAGATTTTGCAGTTATCGAAACTCTACTGAAACTAGATATATAATGGCTAAAAGAAGCGATATTCATTTCTCAATTTTCTACTTTCTACTCTGTATGGCAGTGGCATCATTGCCGTTTACAATTTTTCTAATGCTACCCATTGCTATTCTTATCTTCTTGAATTGGCTTGTTGAAGGGAATTTTAAAACGAAATTTTCTCGTTTGCGTCAGGAACCATTGCGCGCTGTTGCTTTCTCGTTACTCTTAATTTTCTTTTTGCTTCATGCTTTCTCCCTAATTTATAGTCACAATGTGGCGGAAACCCTCAGTAATTTGGAATGTAAAATGTGGTTCCTGCTAATGCCACTTACGTTATTAACTGCTGATTCTGAAAGGTTTAATAATTCTAAAATTGAAAATCTACTGCTGCTTTTTACCTTCTCTTCCGCATGCGTGGCTCTTATTAATTTGGTGTGGTCTGGCGTGCAGTGGAGTCAAAATGATTTTCAGAACTTTTATCATTACTTCTACTATGTGAAGGTTTCACATCTTCTTCCTTCACATCCAACACACCCTTCCTATTTGGCTATGTATATGACTATTGCGTCGTTTATTACACTCTATTTTCTCTTTCTGTCACAAAGATTTTCAGGTGCAAAACAAATCCTTAAATGGGGGCTCCTTTTTTTAGTTGTTCTCTTCTCCATTTTCATTTTTTTACTGCAATCTAAGGCAGGGTTGCTCATCTATTTTCCGTTGCTTTTGGTAGTGAGTGTCTATCTTTTAAACAGAAGAAAAAAGCGAATTTTTGTTACAATTTCTACTGTGTTTGCTGTTGTTACTCTTTCATTTGTCATTCTATCTTCTTCGTCAGGATATGGAAATCGTTTGAAGTTGGCGTATGAGGATTTCTTTAATCGTAAAAATGAAAATATCGGTAATCAGCATGGTGTAGGAATGAGATTTGCTGTTTGGGATAACTCACTTGAGGTGTTTAAAGAGCATTTTTGGATAGGTGTTGGGGCAGGTGATGTGGTAGATTATTTGCTGGATGCTTACGAAGATGATGATTTAGAACTGGTGGTTCAAAAAGCATATAATTCTCATAATCAATATCTTCAAACTTCTGTTGGGTTGGGAATTTGCGGACTTCTTTCTCTTCTTTCAATCTTGATTTGGACACTATTTTGGGCGCTCCGTAAGCGTTCGTTTCTGTTACTGCTTTTTCTTGTGGTTGTTGCTCTAAATTTATTGGTAGAATCAATGTTTGAAACTCGTGCTGGCGCTGATTTTTTCCCTCTTCTTTACTCTATTTTAATTTTTCCATTTTTTCAAAATCGTAAAATAGGAAATCAAATTTCAAATTCTTCCCCCAATTCTGCTGAAATCTTAAATCAAAATGATTGTCATTCAAAATTATAAAGTCATAATATGAAACTATTATATTCTAAAAAAATCTTCCCTTTTATTGTGCAGATGCTCTTTCTGCTTCTTCCTTTTTTCATATCTTGTCAAGCACAAACAACGCCTGAACAGCCGCCGTTTCACTTTACAGATTCAGTTTATATCCAAATCGATTCTACTGAAAATCTATACCTTTTTTTGCCTAAATATCGTGATATAGAGCTGGTTTGTGGAACGCGTCCCGATACATTAGATACCAATATCGTTCTTTGCGTACCTGCGGCCTTTACTGGTAAAATTCTGGATACCTTTTATCACGAAAATATCGCAGGAAATCACGTCTCTAAAGGAAAGTTTTATAATGGTTATCTTTGTGATAAAAACTTTGTCGGCTTTGTTTACTATCGCGATGGACGGAAGCAAATTCTGCCTTCAGAACAATATAATGCTTTGATTCAGAGCGATTCTAATATCGTTGCTGCTTATGAACAAGCCGCATTAATCGTTTCTGATACTATTTTTTATCCTACCTTATATAAGAATTTAGAGAAACGTGAGGTTTATCGCGCGCTATGTGAAATGCAAGATGGAGATTTTTACATTGTTATGAGTAAAAAGAAACATACTTTTGGGAGCTTCTTGCAATCTCTGAAAAATGAAATTCACGCTAAAAATGCTATTTATATGGATATGGGCCCCGGTTGGAACCATTCGTGGTATTTAGGTGACGATAAAAAACATCACCTTATTTTTCCGTATTCAAGATTTTCACAATATCAGACTAATTGGTTAATATTTAAATTATAAATGATTATAAATTATGCAACAAGGGGATAAAATTGAGAAAAAATCTTTGTTTTCTTTATGGAAATCGATGAAGTGGCGAACTCGGATTTGTCAAATTTTTCTTCATCTTTTTGCCTTTGCTGGAATGGCAATTTTAGGTGCTTGGGCAATTTATCAGTTGGGATTGACCAACGATAGTGGCAAGGTTGACGATAACAATCGCTACTTGGCAAATTATCGTGAGCCCGTTGGAGAAGCCGACTCTGCACAACAATTTAACGATATGATGGATGGCTTTATCGATTTGGCACTGCTGAATAAGGCTTATCCGTTGAACGCACACTTGATCTATGAGGCAAGTCAGCATTGTAAGCGTCCCGATTGTATCAAACGTATGGTTTATGCTGCCAATATGTACTTGCAAGTGGATTCTATTGGGGATCATTATAATCAATTGAAAAGTGCAGTTGAGAACAGTATTGCGCAAAATCCAATTTCCTCTTCAGACCAAAATCTGATTCCTTGGATGAACGATTCTGCTTGGGTGGTACTGAAGGACGCAATTGTGAGAGATAAAGAAGTGATTGAAAAAGCTGCTCAGATGACAGGAGTTGAGCCTCGTATGATTGTGAGTTGTCTTGTCGGTGAGCAAATCCGTCTTTTTAACTCGAAACGTGAGATGTATAAAAAATATTTGGGACCGATGAAAGTGCTTTCGGTGCAATCTAAGTTTTCGTGGGGAATAAATGGAATTAAAGAGTTTACAGCTATGGCTGTAGAACGCAATCTGAAAGATTCTCTTTCTATCTATTATATGGGCAAAAAATATGAAAATCTTCTTGATTTTAAAACAGAAGATGTTGCTACAGAAAGATTTAATAGATTAGTCGATTATCATAATCACCTCTATTCTTATCTTTATACAGCTTGTATTTTGAAGCAAACAATGTTGCAATGGCAGCGCTCGGGTTACGATATCTCAAACCGTCCCGATATTCTTTTTACACTCTTTAATTTAGGTTTCCAAGCTTCTAAACCTGGTCCATCGCCTCGCTGCGGCGGCTCCACTATTGAGGTGTGTGGCAAACGGTACACCTTCGGCGTTATTGGTAACGATTTCTACTTCTCAGGCGAACTAGCAGAACATTTTCCAATTTTAGAGAAACCATTCTATGATTAATCATAGCTTTATGAGAATCTATAAGTTACTTTGTGTTATTCTTCTCCTTTTAGGGGGCGAAATGCTCATGGCGCAATCGCAACATTACGATTGTACACCGCGCTTTTCTCACAAACCTACCGCTGAAGAGCAGGAACTAATACCAACATTGGGTGCTCGTGCAAGTAAGATTAGTGAAATCCGCTCCTTACCAGCCGCCCCAGTGCAATCAATTGCCGAATTTCAACCCATGTCGGGCGTGCTTGTCGCTTACCCGCTCGGAATCCCTGTCGCCCTAATTCGCGAGATGACACAGTCCGTAACCGTTCACGTTATCGTAAACCACTCTTCCGATACCATCTCCGCCCGTAACTACTTCTTACAAAACTCAATCAACCTCGAAAAAGTTCGCTTCCATACTGTCGCTCACGATACCTACTGGACTCGTGATTATGGTCCTTGGTTTATCGTTGATGTCGATTATAATCTCTCCGTAATCGATTTTATCTATAATCGACCAGCTCGCATTAACGACGATGCTTCGCTGCCTGCCGTCGCTAATTTTCTGAATTTAGATTACTACAATATGCCAATGGTGCATACAGGCGGTAATTTTATGGCAGATGGCTATGGTACAGCAGCTTCTACAACGTTGTTACTGGATGAAAATCCGTACGAAAGCGCGTCATCGCTCTCCGCAATCGCACACGACTATTTAGGTATTGAAGAGTATCATCTTATTGAAGACCCACTTGGCGATTATATCGAGCATATCGATTGTTGGGGAAAGTTTCTCGCAGTTGATAAAGTGCTCATTGGACAGGTGGATCCTAATGATTATCGTTATTCGGATTATGAAGCTGTCGCAGATTTTTTTGAGAATAGTTTGACTCCGTGGGGAAATCACTATCAAGTATATCGAGTTTATACTCCAGGAGCATTTTCTGGGGTTACACCTTATACAAATTCGTTGATACTCAATAATTTTGTCTTTGTTCCGCAAACAGGAAGCCCGTGGGACGAGGATGCCCTTGAGGTTTATCGTATGGCGATGCCAGGTTA
>Ga0233364_1000131_pt1 | contig 12718 bp, 7 predicted proteins | sample ElkDunMinimDraft_19_FD_180675 | JGI IMG/M metagenome (GOLD analysis project Ga0233364, IMG submission 180675) | Fecal eukaryotic communites from dung pellets of Tule Elk in California, USA - Elk Dung C2 | ecosystem: Host-associated > Mammals > Digestive system > Large intestine > Fecal | place...
AACTTATCGAACCTCAAAAACTATACCATTCTGCCTTAAAAGAACTTAGCAATAGTTACAAATTTGAACTTTATCCAGAAGCTAATGGAACCTTACGATACAACTACGGAAAAGTCTGTGGTTATGAACCTAAAGATGCTATCAGGTATAGTTATATTAGTTCTCACAAAGGAATTTTGGAAAAAACAAAAATTGATGACCCTGAATTTCACATTCCTGATAGATTGAAAGAGATGTTTGAGCATAAAGATTTTGGTAATTACGATATTGATGGATTTTTACCTATCTGCTTTATCACCAATAACGACTACTCAGTAGGCTGCTCGGGCAGTGCAATTCTTAACAAAAATGGCGAAATTATTGGCTGCGCATTCGATGGAAATCGTGAAGCATTAGGCAATAACATTGCTTATAATACGTTGCTACAAAGAACCGTTTGCGTGGATATGAGATATGTACTATTTCTAATCGACAAATATGCAGAAGCAGGCTATCTACTCAAAGAGATGACCATTATCAATTAACAGAGAAAAACAATGCTGAAAAGATTATTTACCCTTATATTTCTTATAACAATTACGTTTACAACATTTTGCTCCGATACAAATCCGCAAAAAAAAGTTTCTTGGGCACATTATCAGCTACAACAAATGAGTTTGGAAGAGAAGATTGCGCAACTTTGCATTATCAGAATCCATTCCAATTTTGATGAAACATATAACAAAAAAATGGTTTCCGAAATTGAAACTTTCCAACCTGGAGGCGTATGCTTTTTTCAGGGTGGACCAATGCGAGAATTGGAACTTACTAACCGTATTCAAGCCGTAAGCAAAATTCCTTTAATAGTTTCGATGGATGCAGAATGGGGCGTTGCAATGCGTTTGGACAGCACTTTGGCATTCCCACGAGCCATGACTTTAGGAGCATTAGATGAAAAATATGATAGTTTGATATTCCAAATGGGCGAAGAAATTGCACGCCAATGCAAAAGATTAGGAATTCACCTCAACTATGCACCAGTAGTAGATGTAAACAACAACAAAAACAATCCCGTTATCAATTTTCGTTCCTTTGGCGAAGACAAAGAAAAAGTTGTACGCAAAAGTTGGATGTACCTTAGTGGAATGCAATCACAGGGCGTTTGGGGCTGTATAAAACACTTCCCAGGACACGGAGACACCGACGTAGATTCACATTTAGCACTTCCAATTATTCGCAAAAATAAAGAGCAACTACTGGATTTAGAATTATATCCATATAAAAAACTATTTGCAAATGAGGTCAATATGGTGATGATTTCACCATTAAATGTTCCAGCTTTAGACAATGAAACAAATTCTATTGCCCTGATTTCTAAACCTATCATTACCGATTTACTAAAAAATGAAATGGGGTATAAAGGATTGGTAATTACAGATGGAATGGAGATGGAAGGATTAAGAAAACATTTCCCTACAGATGGTGAAGCTGAAATTCGCGCCTTGATTGCTGGTAACGACATTCTCCTTCTTCCAGACCAACTCACCATTGTTATTCCTGCAATTAAAAAGGCGATTGAAGAGGGAAGAATAACCGAGCAGCAAATTAACGAAAAATGCCTTCGCGTGCTTACTATGAAGGAGAAAATGGGCATTCACCAAAACTCACCTCTGTCAACACATAATCTTTACAAGCACCTCAATAACTACAACGCTAAAAGAATTATCGCAGAAATCGAGAGACATGCACTAACACTACTCAAAGGAGAACAATATCTTCCTTTCAACAAAGAACAAAAAAACTGCATTGTCCTTATTGGTGACGAAAATAGCAAAACAGAATATAACTCATTATCATCACTTTACGAAATTCCTCTATTTTTTATCAACAAAGAGGTAACTGCTAAAAATCAGCAAGAGATACTCAACAAAATTCAAGAATATGACAATGTTATTGTTGCTTTAACGAACACTCGCCAACTTCCTAAACGCAACTATGGCGTAACCACAAGCAGCATTGAACTTATTCAAAAATTGGCAACTCAAAAAAACACATTTCTTGCTATATTTGGCAATCCATACATTTTAGAATCTTTCTCTAATATTATCCAATTAAAAGGAATTATAGTAGCATATCAGGAAAACTACAACACCATAACATCTGCAATAGATGCACTTTACGGTCATATTCCATTTGAAGGGAAGCTTCCAGTAAGCAGTGGAACTTTCCCTGTTGGAAGCGGAATTACAAAACCCTCTCTTCCCACACTCACTACGGCATCTTTCCGTTTACCATCGGAAATTGAAAAAGAAATTGATTCTATTGCTCAATATGGAATTGACCAGAAAATCTATCCCGGCTGTCAGGTAATGGCATTGAAAAATGGAGAAATCATCTTCCAAAAGAACTACGGATGTACCCATTATGAAAAAAATCATCCCGTGACAGACCAAACCCTCTACGATATGGCATCGGTAACAAAATCTTTGGCAACCACTTTAGCAATGATGAAACTTTATGAAGAAAACCGATACGAGCTTCACGACCATATTTCCAAATATCTTCCAGAACTCAAAAATAGCAACAAGCAGAACATTACCATTGCCGAACTGCTAACACACACCTCTGGACTTCCTGCCTTTATTTCCTTCCACCAAGCTCTAACCCTTGATAGCAATCGCTACGAATACTTAAACGACATCTACTCTGAAGAGTTTTCCATCGAAATTGCCCATAACTTATATCTCAAGCCCGCTTATCAAAAACGGATTGCTGAGCGTATCAAAAACTCTAAACTCAATGCGAAAAAATATGTTTATAGCGATTTAGGATTTTACTATTTGCAGAAAATCGTTGAACAAATTACAGGAGAAAGTTTGAGTGAATATGTTGAAAATAACTTCTATATTCCGATGGGATTAGAGTACACCTGTTTTAATCCGTTGCAACATGGAATCGATAGCGCACAGATTGCACCTACAGAAAACGACAAAACTTTCCGCAATCAGGTGGTTCAAGGCTATGTTCACGACCAACTTGCGGCTTTGAGTGGAGGCGTTTGCGGAAACGCAGGACTTTTCTCCACTGCCGAAGAGATTGCAAAAATATCGGTTATGCTTATGCAGAATGGAACTTTCGGTGGCAAACGATTGCTCAAAGAAAGTACCGTCAAGAAATTCACCCAAACCTATTCTATGCACAATTGCAATCGCAGAACACTAGGATTTTTTACTCCCGACTTCGATCGCGAAAGCGGAATTATTCCTTCTCAAGCTGATAAAAACACTTACGGACACCAAGGATTTACAGGGACTGTTTTTTGGTGCGACCCTGCAAACCAACTTATTTTTATCTTCCTCTCCAATAGAGTCCACCCAAACACAGAACCTAACAACCTATCAAAAAGTAAGATAAGACTTATTCTACATGAAAAAATATATGAAGGATTAAACAAAATATCGAAAGAGTAAAAAAAATATATATTTTTGCAGACATTAACAATATAATTATATGAAAAAGTTTATTCTCACTATCTTTACCTTTATGATTATTGCCATTGGAGGAGTTCTACCACTCCATGGTCAAATTTCAAATCCTGTTAAGTGGAAATTCAACACAGTAAAAGTCAATGATTCCATAGCTGAATTACAATTTGTAGCCACTATTGAGCCCCATTGGCATCTATATGCACAAAGTCACAAAGGAATGGAAAATCCATTGGTTTTTGAATTTAAATCCTCCAAAGACTACAAACGTATTGGCAATGTTTGGGAGCCCAAACCTATTTCATTTTATGACTCTATTTTTGATGACACTTCTCTCTACTTTGAGAAAAAAGTCACTTTCAAGCAAAAGATTAAAGTACAAAATGCAGAACCTTTTGTAGTGAAAGGAGAATTCAGCGGACAAGCTTGCATTGAAGGTCGCTGTGTTCCAATTGACGATAAATTTTCTTTTACTGTTGATGGGTTTGACAATCTCGCAATTGCAGTTATTGAAGAGGATACTGTTCCTGCTGAAGTTGCACAAGAATCAACCCAACAAGATACCATTTTGAAAGCGGCTGAAACAGAAACAACCGAAACAGCTAATGAGGAAGAAGAATCCATGTTGAAATTTTTCTTAGCGGCTTTCCTTGGTGGATTGGTAGGTTTGCTAATGCCTTGCGTTTTTCCTATGATACCCATGACTGTATCATACTTTGTAAAAATGCAAGAAAAAGCTAAACTTTACGCTTTAGTATTTGGTGGTTCTATCGTTGTGATTTTCCTTCTTTTCGGTATTATTCTATCAGCCATCTTTGGACCTGAATTTGCCAATATGCTCTCAACACACTGGTTACCAAATATTCTATTTGCAATTATTTTCATCATCTTTGCCATCTCATTGTTAGGATATTTCGAAATTACCCTTCCAAGCAGTTGGGTAAACAAATCGGCAAAAAACAAAAGCAAGGGCGGTATCATCGGGGTTTTCTTCATGGCATTAACTTTAGTATTAGTATCTTTCTCCTGTACACTTCCTATTGCGGGTGCCGTAGCATTAGGTTCTGCTGACGGCTCTTTCCTCAAACCTATTATTGGTATGTTGGGTTTCTCATTGGGAATTGCTGTTCCATTTACTTTCTTCGCATTTTTCCCAAGTATGCTAAAAACTCTTCCAAAATCTGGTGGATGGATGAATACACTCAAAGTTATTTTAGCTTTTGTAGAATTGGCATTTGCACTAAAATTTATCAATGTTCCTGATCAAACCTACCACTGGGGAATCCTAGACCGCGAAGTTTATCTTGCATTCTGGATTGTAATCTTCAGTATGCTTGGTTTCTACCTCATCGGAAAAATACGCTTTCCACACGATGATGAAATGCCTGTTCAACATAGTTGGATTAGATATATGTTAGCGATTTTTGTATTCACTTTTGTCGTTTACCTAATTCCTGGAATGTTTGGTGCACCATTGAAAGCACTCTCAGGTTGGATGCCTCCAATGACCACTCAAGATTTCGATGTTAACGCTATTATCCGTAACGAAGTAAACAACGGAAAAACCATCAGTTTATCAGATGCAACACAAAACGATGCCGGATTGGAAGCTCCTAAATATGCTGAAACATTGCATCTTCCTTTCGGACTCAAGGGTTACTTCGACTATGACCAAGCTTTGCGCGTAGCTAAAGCTGCAGACAAACCATTATTCATCGACTTTACAGGACATGGCTGCACCAACTGCCGTAACGTAGAAAATGCAGTTTGGATTGACCCTCGCGTGCAAGAAAGATTCAAAAATGAACTCATTCTTTCCGCTTTGTATGTTGATGATAAAATTGTAGTTTTAGATGAAGAAGACCAAATCTTGGATAAAGATAATGAACCTATCACTAAATTGGGAAAGAAAAACTACTTCATCTCTAACACCAAATATAGTGTAAACTCACAACCTACTTACCTCATCGTTGACCACGACGGAAGCGTGTTGGCAGGCCCTATCGCCTACGAACTCAACGTTGACAACTACCTCAAATTCTTAGATGAAGGAATTGCAGCATTCAAGAAAAAACACAATAAAGAATAGATGAATGCTCTCTTTCTTGGGATTAAATGGTTTTGAAGTACATCAATATGCTTGGTTAAGCATAGGATTCCTTTTTTTCTGTATCTCTCTACTCGCATATTTTAGAAAAAAAGATAAACTCGCCCTACTCAGTTTAACACTGTGTGGGGCTTCCCTTTTTATTTTCGGCGCACTTTTAGACCCATATCTCAACCTTTGGGACGAAAAATACCACGCATTAGTGGCTTTAAACACCAAAGATAATTTTCTCTTTCCAAAACTATACAAAGAGGCTATTGTTCCTGAAAATAACTATCTGAACTGGACCTCAGCGCATATTTGGCTTCACAAACAACCCCTATTCATTTGGCAGATTGCCCTCTGTTTCAAAATTTTCGGTGTTAGTACATTTACGCTTCGGATTCCAAGCATTATAATGGCAACACTTGCCATTCCTATTACCTACCGAATAGTATCTTTACTTACAGACTCTCAAAAAGGCTACTTTTCTGCCATTGCAATCGCATTCTCCTGGTTTTTACTCAATTTAGTAAGTGGGAAAGGAGAAATTGACCATAACGATGTTTGTTTTTTTTTCTACGTAACAGCTTCCCTTTGGGCTTGGATAGAATATATCCATAGTGGCAGACAGCTCAAGTGGATCATAATTGCAGCAATATTTTGTGGAGGCGCAGCACTTACTAAATGGCTTACAGGCTTACTTCTCTATTTTGTGTGGGGCATTTATCTCCTTTCTGAATATAAATTTAATATTAAAGAGTGGAAAATCAACCATTTTGCTTTAGCAATTCTCATTACAACAACCCTTGTCGTTCCATGGCAAATCTACACATTTGTACAATTTCCAGAAATGGCCAAAGTGGAGCATGAATACAATTTTCAGCACCTCTCCTCTCCTGTTGAAGGACACGCACACTCAACTACCTTTTATCTCCGCACACTACCACATCTCTTCTTCGGCTTTTTATCCCTTTCCTCTACCTCACCCATTGGCCCCAAACAAATTATCACATACATAATTCTATTCACAGGACTAATCACTCTCGTACTCTCTTTGAAGAAAAACTCGCATAAAATCACTCTGCTTACCACATTAATTTTCGTTTATCTCTTTTTCTCGCTTGCAAAAACTAAAATGGTTACTTATCCTTTCATTGTCAGCGTCATTTGGTTTGCAAGTATCGGTGCTTTTATAGACCTAATTTTTCGAAAAGTTCTTGTAATTATTAAAAACAGAAAAATTTACACTATTATTGGTGGAATATTCCTTCTTTTTTCAGCACTTTATATGCTAAATATTCCTCGATTAAGAATATTTCACACCAACCACTTCTACTTACATCAAGCTATGAAATGGAACGCTACTGTTTTTACAAAACTTCACGATACACTTCCTGAAAAATGTATCGTGTTCAATGTAGCTACTCTAGATTCAAATTTAACACATTTATATATCGAGGCTTCTTTCTACACGCAATGCGATTGTTACCCAATGATACCTTCGCAAGCAACCCTTGAAAAGCTGAAACAGCAAGGTTATAGCATTGCTGTTTTTACACAAAATCCACTTCCCGAAGAGATTCTAAACGACCCTGATATTATTCTCATTCACGATAAATATATTTAAAAATTTCGAGCATGAAAAACAAATTTATATTTTTTATACTCAGCGCTTTATCTGGAATTATGCTTTGGTTATCTTGGTACCCAATCAGCATTACTTTCCTAATCTTTTTTGCTTTTATCCCCTTGTTTTTCATCAGCGAAAAGATCGTAAATTCATCTATGCGCCATCCCTTTTGGCAAAGTGTAGGATTTAGTTTTCCAGCATTCTTAATTTGGAACGCAGCTACTACATGGTGGATTTGGAATAGTACTGCGGAAGGTTCTCTAGCAGCATTTATCCTCAATGCACTATTTATGAGTATCATTTTCGGTTTTTGGACTCACTACCGAACTCGTCGTTACACCCTAATTCCGCATTCCATATTTTTAATCTCCCTATGGATGAGTTTTGAATTTCTGCATCTTCATTGGGATTTGAAATGGCCTTGGCTTAACTTGGGCAATGTTTTTGCACCTTGCACCCAATATGTACAATGGTATTCCGTTACAGGAACTTTCGGAGGAACTTTATGGATATTAATTATCAATCTACTGATTTTCAATATCATAAAATCAATAAAGATAGATAAAAAAGTGATGTGGCGCAATATTTTCATCACATTTACCATATTCTTAATTCCTATTCTTATTTCAGTAATTACATTTGCAAACTACAAAATACCTGAAAAGAATGGCATTGAAGCAGTCGTTGTTCAACCCAATACTGATCCTTACTCAGAGCAATTTTATTTAGGCAACGACGACTTTGTAGCACGAATTATTGAAACGGCTATACCTAAAATCACCGACAGCACAGCAATCATTCTTACTCCAGAATCCTCCATCCATCGAACTGTTATCGAAAATTTACTAGTAAGTAGAAAATTCTCTCCCGAAAACCCAAGTTATTATGGCATTACTCTTTTCGACTCATTATTTCGGTATTATCCCAAAATCAATGTCATAGCAGGAATTTCTTCCGTTAAATTCTACAATTACCCAGCAACAATAACAGCGCAAGACAATGGTAATGGTATGTTTATGGACGTTTTTAACACAGCAATGAGTTACAATCGCCACGGGGCCGTTGACTTTTACCACAAAAGTCATTTAGTACCAGGAGTTGAAAAGATGCCATTTGCAAAAGTACTTCACGCCATTGGATTTGACAACGTAGTAATTAACTTAGGGGGACCGCGTTCCCCTTTAGGCACCGACAGCATTTCTCATCCACTCATTGCTTCTACCGATAATAAGATAAAAATCGGCGTTCCCATCTGCTATGAATCTGTTTTTGGAGAAGTTTGCGGAGAATTTGTTCTGAATGGAGCTTCCCTCCTCGGCATCATCACCAATGATGCATGGTGGGGAGAAACACCTGGGCACCAGCAACACTTCATTTATGCAAAACTTCGTGCAGTAGAAACTCGCCGTTACGTAATTCGCGCTGCAAATACAGGAATCTCCTCCATCATTAACCCGCGAGGAGAAGTGATAAAGAAAACCCGTTACAACGAACGCACAGCTATCAGAGGTACCATCTATCCCAATGAAAAAATCACCTTCTATGCAAAAAATGGAGATTATTTAGCCAGATTTGCTGTCGGAATAATGCTTTTATCATTGATTTCGCATATTTTTTATTCTATTTATAAGCGAATCAAAACAAAAAAGAGATTAGCATAATTTTGTGATTCTGCAATTTATTATTGCTATTTTCCAGAATCGAGAAAGAACTTTTTCTTGTAAAGAGAGAACGGAAATTTATGTAATTTTGCAACCTTAATTGAAAATCATACACTATGTTAAGAACAAACACTTGCGGAGAACTCAATAGTTCTCATATTAATCAAAAAGTAACCCTCTGCGGATGGGTTCAAAAGGTGCGCAAATTAGGCGGAATGACATTCGTGGATTTGCGTGACAGATATGGAATTACACAATTGGTTTTCAATGCGGAAACCCATGCAGAAATGTGTGAAAAAGCGGAACATTTAGGTAGAGAATGGGTTATTCAGATTGAAGGAACCGTAGCCGAACGATACAATAAAAACAAAAATATTCCTACTGGAGATATCGAAATTATCGTTGATAAAATTAATATTCTCAACACTTCAGAAGTACCTCCATTCACCATTGAGGAAGATACCGACGGCGGTGATGAGTTGCGAATGAAATATCGCTATTTGGATTTGCGTCGCGAAGTGGTTCGCCGTAATTTAGAACTTCGTCACAAAGTAGCTTTCGAAGTAAGAAGTTACCTCAACAACCAAGGATTTTTAGAAGTGGAAACGCCAATCTTGGTTAACTCTACTCCTGAAGGTGCCCGTGATTTTATCGTTCCTAGCCGTATGAATCCAGGACAATTCTACGCACTTCCTCAAAGTCCACAAACTTTGAAACAATTACTTATGGTTAGCGGCTTTGACCGTTACTTCCAAATTGTAAAATGTTTCCGTGATGAAGACCTTCGCGCAGATCGTCAACCCGAATTTACCCAAATCGATTGCGAGATGTCATTTGTGGAACAAGAAGATATTCTTCAAATGTTTGAAGGAATGAGCCATCATATTTTCAAAAGCTTAAAAGGAATCGACTTGCCCAAATTTCCACGTATCAGTTGGGCAGATGCTATGAAATATTATGGTTCTGACAAACCAGACACCCGCTTCGATATGAAATTTGTCGAATTGATGAATGTAATGAAAGGTCACGGATTCTCAGTATTTGACAATGCCGAATATATTGGCGGTATCTGTGCCAAAGGAGCTGGCAGCTACACACGCAAGCAGTTAGATGCTCTTACTGACTTCGTAAAACGTCCTCAAATTGGTGCCAAAGGTTTGGTTTACGCACGCGTTGAAACCGATGGTAATGTAAAATCAAACGTAGATAAATTCTTTACCCAAGAAGTTTTACAGCAACTGAAAGCGGCTTTCAATGCCGAACCAGGCGACTTAATTCTGATTATGAGCGGTGACAACGCCAATAAAACCCGCAAACAACTCTGTGAACTTCGTCTTGAGATGGGTTCTCAATTAGGATTGCGTGATAAAGAGAAATTCTCCTGCTTATGGGTTGTGGACTTCCCATTATTAGAATGGAGTGAAGAAGACAATCGTTACTATGCTATGCACCACCCATTTACAGCTCCAAAACCAGAAGATATTCCGTTATTAGATAGTAATCCAGGTGCAGTACGTGCTAATGCTTACGATATGGTTATCAACGGTGTTGAAGTAGGTGGTGGTTCTATCCGTATTCACGATAGCAAGTTACAGAAAAAGATGTTTGAGGTTCTAGGATTTACTGAAGAACGCGCTGAAATCAACTTTGGCTTCTTGATGAATGCTTTCAAGTTTGGTGCACCACCTCACGGAGGTATCGCGTACGGACTTGACCGCTATGTCAGCCTTTTAGCTGGCTTAGATAGTATTCGTGACTGCATCGCTTTCCCAAAGAATAATCAAGGTAGAGATGTGATGTTAGATGCTCCAACCCTCATCAGTCAAGAGCAACTCGACGAGTTAGGAATCTCTGTTAATCTTAAAGAGGAATAATAAAACATGATAATAAAAAAAGCCGCAATTTTTCAATTACGGCTTTTTTTTTGTAGGATAGATAATTAAAAGTCTATTTCCAAGTAATCGGGATGTTTTTGATGGAAACAGGATTCACGCCTGCCATATTACTTCCCAATCTAAGATCACCTCCAATCGCATAAAAACCAACTCTTAACAGATAGATAGACTCTAAAGCACCCATATCTGTAAAATAATAGGTAAACGTTTTAGGTAAATCTTTCGAGAATTTTTCACCTACTGAACCACCGCCATTTGTACTTATGTATTTATTTCCAGATTTGTCGAAAGCCTAGAGTCTATAACCATCATGACCAAGAGACAAACTCGCTTCTTTATGTTGGGTTGTGGCTCCAATAACTACAGTTACATTTCCTGTAGCACTTTCACCTACACGACGAATAAAACTTCCAAATTTGGATTGTTTTTTCTCTTTGGGTTCATTTTGTGCACTTACCGTAGATAACAATAGAGCACATTTTCATGTTCCCTAGAATTTGAGAAACTTAGTCTTCTATATACCACTTGCCATCAATCTTCTCTACATCAATTGTCTTTTTATCTGTATCTTTTTCACCCTTTTTATCTAAAACGATTTCAACAGCTACCTCAGCATGCGTATCATCAACCATAGTTACTTCACCAACTGTGAATGAATCAATTGTTTCTTCAGAGCCACCAAAAGCAACAACCAAACCGATTATAGCTTGTTTTTCTTCTTCATTCAAACCAATAGAACTCTTACATAAATCTGCCATTTTTCCCCATTCGTGAGCTTGACGTGCTTTATAGTATTCTTTCACTACTGCTTCAGGACCATTTGAAGAAGAACAACTTGCCATAACCAAGGCGATTGCTAATGTTAAAAATGCAAAAACTTTTTTCATAATTGTATTGTTTTTAAAATTAGGACTTATATTAATTTACTTATAACCATTACTCTAACTATACTAAGTCCGCTAAATATAATTAAGTAAAATAATTATTGGTGTCCGATAAAAATAATTGTGCAAACATACTAAAAAAAGCATTACAAAATACCCATTATTTTCATTTTTTTTATTTTATCACATCGTTGTGATTTTAAAGTTTTTGCAAATCAAAACAGTTTTACCTATGGGCACTATAGCCATTTATCACTGCGAATCATATTTTATGAGAGATGATATTCATAAGAAAGTTCAGAAACTCATAATGTAATCATATCAGGATTAGCTGATGGTTACAAGCGGGGAGATATTTCTCCAAAAGATCTTCCATTTTGATTTTTATAAAGCAACTAACTGTACCATCTGTACAACAATAGTATGGTTGTTCTATCACCTCTCTATCCATCACAAATACAACATTTTGTGTTGATTGAGCACATGCACACAAAATAGTAGCAGCGCCATGTTCTGTTCCAGCAATTTCCAGCAACTTCTCGGCAGAAGCAAACGACACACGTGAAATTCCCAATGCCTGACTAAAATCGCGCGTTACAAAAGGCTTATCATCACGGGTAACATAGATGTAGAAACGGGTTTGCTGACGGTTACAGAGAAAAATTGTTTTGACAATTCTTCCTCCAATACCACTATTAATATTTTGGCAATCCTCCATCGTAATACCTGGGTCCGTATCTACACGCTCGAAAGCGATTCCCAATTTTGCTAATAACTCATACACGCTCTGTTGCAGTGGAGAGCTGAACACTGGCGGCGGTGTAGTCATTCGTGAACTTACGTAAAACATAACTTATCTTTCAAATAACTCTTTATAACGTGAATTTATATAATTATAAGTATCGATATAACATTTAAAAAATCCTTGCGTGTTTTGTGTAATCACTGGTTTTTCCAACTTCATCTTGCGGATTTTTTCAAAATCGTAGCGTCCATTTACCTTCCAACCTTGCAAAATACCGATATCAATAGCTGCGGTAGGACAGAAGAAAGAACAGCGCATACACATCAGACAATTGTGATGAAACTTAATTT
>Ga0233364_1000132_pt1 | contig 12665 bp, 9 predicted proteins | sample ElkDunMinimDraft_19_FD_180675 | JGI IMG/M metagenome (GOLD analysis project Ga0233364, IMG submission 180675) | Fecal eukaryotic communites from dung pellets of Tule Elk in California, USA - Elk Dung C2 | ecosystem: Host-associated > Mammals > Digestive system > Large intestine > Fecal | place...
AGAACAATTGGATAAAATTGGCTTCTCATACGATTGGAATCGCTCTTTTAAAACTTGTGATCCAGATTATTATAAGTGGACACAGTGGGTGTTTATTCAACTCTTTAATCATTATTATGATGAATCTGTTCAGAAAGCTATGCCTATAGCTAACTTAATTGAGATTTTTGCAACCCAAGGTTCTGAGGGAGTGAAAGCTGCTAATACGCAGGTGAACGCATTTTCTGCTGAAGAGTGGAACCATATGTCAGAAAAGGAACAGCAAGAAACATTGTTAAATTATAGGTTAACTTATTTAGCTGATTCTTGGGTAAATTGGTGCCCTAAATTAGGGACAGTTTTGGCAAATGATGAAGTTGTCAATGGCTTGTCTGTTCGAGGTGGTTTTCCTGTAGAACGCAAGCTTATGAAACAATGGATGCTTCGAGTATCTGCATATGCAGAGCGTTTATTGCAAGGTTTGAATACTTTAGAGTGGAGTGACTCTTTAAAGGAAATCCAGCGAAATTGGATCGGTAGAAGTGAAGGAGCATTTATTCGTTTCCAATTGAAAAACCATACAGAGACATTAGATGTTTTTACTACTCGTCCTGATACGATTTTTGGGGTTACTTTTATGGTTCTTTGTCCTGAACATCCGTTGATAAAACAGATTACAACACCAGAGCATACTCAGTTGGTTGAAGAGTATGTATATAAGGCTATCAACAAGACAGAAACTGAGCGCCAAGTAGATGTAAGACAGGTAACGGGTGCTTTTACGGGTGCGTATGCAATAAACCCATTTACAGGAATGGAAGTTCCTGTATATGTGGCTGAATATGTACTTGCTGGTTATGGTACAGGAGCCATTATGGCAGTGCCTGCTCACGATAGTCGCGACTATGCTTTTGCTAAACATTTTGGATTGTCAATCGTTGAAGTTATTGCAGGCGGAGACATCTCTCAAGAGGCATTTGAAGCTAAAGATGGAATTTGCGTGAATTCAGGCTTTATTTCAGGAATGAATGGTAAAGAAGCTGCTAAGTTAATTATTGAAAAGGTTAAAGAGAATAATATCGGTTATGGAACCGTAAATTATAGATTAAGAGATGCCACCTTTAGTCGTCAGAGATATTGGGGAGAACCTTTCCCTGTTTATTTCAAGGATGGAGTTCCATACGTGCTTTCTGAAGATGAATTGCCATTGGTATTACCTCCAGTAAGTAGTTTCTTGCCTACAGAGACGGGCGAACCACCGCTTGGAAGAGCCGAAAATTGGACTAATAAAGAGGGATTCCCATTAGAATGCAGTACAATGCCTGGTTTTGCGGGTTCAAGTGGTTACTATTTGCGATATATGGATCCTAAAAATAGCAACGAATTTGTGTCACAAGAGGCGAATCAATATTGGCAAGATGTTGATTTGTATGTCGGTGGAGCAGAACATGCTACGGGTCACTTAATCTATTCCCGTTTTTGGAATAAATTCCTTTTTGATATCGGTGTTGTTTGTAAAGATGAGCCATTTAAAAAATTGATCAATCAAGGAATGATTCAGGGCCGTTCTAATTTCGTATATAGAGTTCAAGGGACGAATACGTTTGTTTCTTTCGGTTTAAAAGAAAATTACTCGGTAACACCTATTCACGTTGACGTAAACATTGTGAATAATGATCAGTTGGATGTTGAAGCATTTCGTCGTTGGCAACCTGAGTTTGCAGATGCAGAATTTATTTTAGAAGATGGAAAGTACATTTGTGGTTGGGAAGTTGAGAAGATGTCAAAATCAAAATATAATGTCCAAAATCCTGATGATTTGGTTGAAAAATATGGTGCTGATACGCTTCGTATGTATGAGATGTTCTTAGGCCCTATAGAATTGGCAAAGCCGTGGGATACAAATGGTATTGAAGGTGTATTCCGTTTTGTCCGTAAATTTTGGCGTCTATTCCATAATCTAAATGGTGAGTGGATTGTTTCAGACGAAAAGGGAACTCCACAAGAATTGAAAATATTGCACAAAACGATTCAAAAGGTAGAGATGGATAATGAACGCTTCTCTTTTAATACTGCTGTAAGTGCTTTTATGATTTGTGTTAATGAACTTTCTGAGTTGAAATGTACTAAGAGAGAAATATTGGAACCATTAACCATATTGCTTTCTGCGTATGCGCCTCACGTATGTGAAGAATTATGGAGTTTGTTAGGCCATAAATCCACAATTATCTTTGAACAATTTCCACAGTTTAATCCAAAATTCTTAGAAGAGTCTGATTTTAATTATCCCATTTCATTTAATGGAAAAACGAGATTTTTTAAATCATATCCTATCGCAATGTCTCCGAAAGACATTGAATTAGATGTTTTACAACTTCCAGAAGCACAACGTTGGATTGATGGTAAGCAGATTAAGAAGGTGATAGTTGTTCCTAAGAAGATTGTTAATATTGTGATTTAAATTTGTTGAAGTGAAGAGAAGAGACTTTATCTTTAACATCAGTCTGCTGATTTTTCTCAATCTTCTCATAAAACCATTTTGGATTTTAGGGATAGATGTTGAAGTTCAGAATCAGGTCGGAGCAGAAAGTTATGGTCTTTATTTTGCTCTCTTTAACTTTACAATTTTGTTCAATATGCTGTTGGATATGGGAATTACCAATTACAACAGTAGAAATATTGCACAAAACACACAGCTATTATCCAAACATCTGTCACACATTCTAACCTTAAAGTTTTCTTTGGGTATTCTCTACTTTATTGTAACTCTGATAGCTGCCTTAATAGTTGGCTATCAGGGTTATCAACTAAAGTTGTTGTTGTGGATGTCGTTGAATCAATTTCTAAATGCGCTCATTCTCTATCTTCGCTCTAATGTTTCTGCGCTTTTGAAGTTCAAAACGGATAGTTTCTTGTCTGTTATAGACAAGGTGATAATGGTGATTTTGTGTAGTATATTGTTATGGGGCAACACCTCAATCAGCGCATTTAAAATAGAATGGTTTATTGCCTCGCAGACTTTAGCGTATTTGATTACAGCACTTCTTGCTTTATTTATTGTGTTACGGAATTCGGGTGCATTTCGTTTATATTGGAATTTTTCTTTCTTTAAAGTTCTCTTAAAACGAAGTTTTCCTTTTGCTATCTTATATTTGTTGATGGCATGCTACAATCGTTTTGACTCTGTGATGTTGGAACGGTTGCTTCCTGAGGGGGTAGGTGCGTATCAGGCAGGAATTTATGCGTCTGCATTTCGTTTGTTAGATGCCGTAGTAATGATTGCTTACCTTTTTTCAGTCATTTTACTTCCTCTCTTTTCAAAAATGTTAAAGAATAGAGAAAATATAGTTCCTATTGTAGAAAGCGCTTTTCAACTACTTTTTTATTATTCAACAACAGTTGTTGTATTACTGATATTCAATGCAGAAGCGATATTTTCATTTTTATATGATCATCATGTAGCAGAGAGTGTTCGTGTATTTCCCATCCTCATCACCTGTTTGATTCCCATTTCGATGATTTATATTTTTGGGACTCTGCTAACAGCACACGGAAGTTTACGATTGTTGAATATTACATCATTATTAGGAATATTTGTGAATATCGGGATAAATTTTTTCTTGATTCCGCATTTGCATGCTCGTGGAGCAGCAATTGCTAGTTTAAGTACACAAACGATAGTTGCAATTTCACAAATCTATTTAGCGTTTAGAGCTTTGCATATTCCTTTGCGGAAGAAGATTTGTTTGAGTTGTGTTTTCTATATCACGTTATTAATCCCCATCGCTTATGGAGTTGCTTATTATTGGGATGAAAAAGTTTGGGTTGCTCTACTTATCGGTGGGGTGTTGTCCTTTATTTTGGCATTTTTCACCCAATTGTTACCATTCTCATTTATTCGGGAATTGGTAGTTGATAAGTTAAAGCAACCCCAAAGTAAATAATTACTAATAGATTTTAGTTTTTCGAGAAACTTTCTTTACCTACACCGCAGAGTGGGCAAACCCAATCTTCTGGGAGGTCGTTAAAAGAAGTTCCTGGAGCGATTCCATTATCAGGATCACCTTTTGCGGGGTCGTATTCATATCCGCATAAATCACATACATAAGTTTCGTTCATTTTGTACTATTTAAATTTGTTAATACTATGTTTTTGAATTTTTAGTTGCAATAGTCGCAAGTAATTTTGCGTACCTCTTCGTTATCTAACACGCAAATTGATAATTTGTTTATGATAGAGCAGAGATACGGACGATTTTTTTCTTTTGCTAATTTGACAGCTTTTGTGAACAGCGAACTCATATAAGTTTCCTCTTTATGACCAGCTAAACTAATGTACGAGAATAGAAAATCTTCAGAAATGTGTGAGTCATCTAGGAAAGGAGTCATGATATCTAAAGCGTAATCATAGTCGTGGTTTTGCACAAAAATAGAAGCTAATTTATATGCTGATTCCCAACTTGGCATAACAGGATTTCTAATAGCCTTAATTTTTTGATAGGTTGCTGCTCTTAATGCTGTATTTTCATTAGTTTTAGGAGCTGTTTTTAGGAAATCGAGAATCTTGATTTGGAAGTCGATATTTAAATTGTTTACATCTTCCTTATTTACATTAACAAATGTATATAATTTGTCAATTTGAGCCTGAAGTTCAGCAGCTTTTGCCGCCGAAATGAGAGGCGTAGAATATACGTCGCAAACCACTTTGTTATAGATGAGAATTTGGTTTTCAGGTTGGAATGATAATAACTTAATCATAGCTTTTGCCGTCTCTTCTTGGAGTGATTTTTCAAAATAATATTGCATATAGAGTTTATTATTCAAGAATGGAACGTAAGCTTTCTGATTGGGGATTTCCATTTTGTTAACTGTTGCCGATTTGTATCGTTGGGCTTCAACTTCGCCCATTACATATTTTTGAATTGCAAAGGCAAGAGCTTTATTTCCCTCTTTTAGTGTTTTGTTAAATTTGTAAATTACAAAATTTTGTTCATCAGTTTTGCTACTTACATCGTAGGTAACGTGGAAGATTATTTTAGCATATCTTTCTTTTGAAAGGTACTCTGCTTCAATTTCTTTAGCTATTCTTCCATTATCTGCACGAAGGGCAGCGATTGCGTCATCTTTGTTGAAAGAGAGATCATAGTATTCACTATGGTTTATGATATCTTTTGCAAAATCGTCCCAACTATCACCATAAGAAATTGTAATTGTTGCGTTTGGATAAACAGTAGCCAACGCTTTTTGAATGCTGGTTGCGCGGAGCTTTTGGTTTTTGATTTGGACAGGATCTTTTATGTAGTTGATAGAGTTAATCGCAACAATTTCAATACTATTAACATGATATGCTGGAACTTTCAGGTTTTTGATGATTGTATCAAAATCGCTATAAACGTAGTTTAACTTTTTCAAATTTGTAAAAGGAACTCTAATTTCAAGGTCGGCAGTCTCTGCTGTAGGCATCCATTCGCCAGCCGTTTTAATCGATTTTTCATCTTTCATGAAATTGATTTTCTCATAAAAATTAGCGTTATGAGCTTCGATATATTTTTTCATAATAGTCCGGCAAGCAACTCCTTCTTTCAAAACAATCACGTTGATTTCGTATTCGGCATCTAATTCAATCATTTCAGGGACATCGGCAATTTTAGCTCTCAAGCGTAATGATTTTTCTGTAACCTCATTGTTTGCGTAAATATCTTCGTAAGTGATTGATTTTGTTACAAAACCCCTGAAAATTTTGTCGTTATCAATAATTAGATTGTCGCAATCGTATTGGCTTAGTTGTACAAAGTCTAGAACAATTGCATCGCCTTCTCTACCAATTAATCGTTTTAGTTCTTTATAATCTTCGCATTCTAAGTAAACTTCGCCATCTTTATTTACAGAAATATATTCAGAAAGTGCTTCTAATGGGAAATTCTCAGTACATTTTCTGCAAAGTGTTGCATCAAAATAGTCCATTCCACCTTTTCCCTTACTCATGGGTGCCATTTTGTCGAGAGGAGAGTAGGTGTATATGGTAAATGTTCTGTCATTTCCTAAGACAATAGAGGCATACATTGATTTCATAAATTCGTCGGTTTCAAATCCAATGCCGACGTATGTGTATTGAGGATCTAACAAGATAACGGCTTGTTTCTGATTTTTTAAAATAGGGCGAATCAGTTCCATGCATGCATCGTAGTAGGAGAAATCCTGAATTCCAATGTATGCTTTACCTTTAGTGACCAATTCTACGCCACGATGTGAGAGGCCATATTTTTTTAGACGGAAGTTTAACGTTTTGTAAGGAGCCAGGTTGATGTCTGTTTTTTCGTTTTTTAATGCTTGATAATCAGCTTGCATTTGGGCAGTTGAGTCAAAAGCGATGTCGTGTTTTAGTGGTTCTAAGTAGGCATATTGTTTACGAGCTGCATCGATAACATCAGTAAGGCAATTATAGAAAATTTTAGTGCTAAAGTTTCCCGCATTAAAGTTTTTGGAGTATTCCTTGTGGTTTTTCAAATCCAAAGGTTCGAACCCAGCGTATGGATTTTCTACTTGCGAAAATGATAAATTACTGAATGATAATAAGATAACGAAAATAACAATGGGTAGATTTTTTATCATAATAAAAAGTTTTAGTAAAACGAAATCAATCAGCAATAATAGCAAAAAAATCTTTACCTTTGACCATTGGATGATGATTTTTATGTGAAAAAATACACTATTTTTGCAACACTTTTTGTGAGGGGGATTTTTTGTGGATTAAGATGAGTTATTTTACAAAAGGTATTACATAATAAATTATTGAGTATGGATACAGTTTTAAGCGGCATTAGGCCTACGGGATTTTTACATTTGGGAAATTATTTTGGTGCGCTTCGCAACTTTATTAAGATGCAGGAGGAGAATGATTGTTATTTTTTTGTTGCGGATTACCATTCGCTAACGACTCATCCCGAGGCGAAAGAGTTGAATTATCATATTAAGAATGTAATTATTGATTACATAGCTTCAGGTTTAGACCCAGAGAAGGCTACATTGTATGTGCAGAGTGATGTTCCTGAGGTTTGCGAGCTGAGTTTGTTGATGTCGATGAATGTTTATGTTGGTGAATTACAACGTGTCAGTTCTTTTAAAGAAAAAGTTCGTCGCCAGCCGAATAATGTGAATGCGGGATTGTTGACTTATCCCATTTTGATGGCATCTGATATTTTGTTGCATCGAGCAGACAAAGTTCCTGTGGGAAAAGATCAGGAGCAACATTTGGAGATGACACGTGACTTTGCGCAGCGTTTCAATCATATTTATGGTGTGGAGTATTTTAAATTGCCTGTAGCTTATAATTTTGGTGAAGAATTGGTGAAAATTCCAGGTTTAGATGGATCAACCAAAATGTCGAAATCGGATACGGGAATGTCGTGTATTTATCTTTCAGATTCGCCAGAGTTAATTAAGAAGAAAGTGATGAAAGCGGTTTCAGATTCTGGTCCTACGGAGCCAAATCAACCGAAATCACAGTCGGTTGAGAATTTGTTTCAATTGATGCGTGCGGTTTCTGCACCCGAAACATTAGCATTTTTTGAAGATCAGTATAACAATTGTCAAATCCGATATGGAGATATGAAGAAACAGTTGGCCGCAGATATAACCAACTGTGTAGCTCCGATTTATGAGCGGATTATGGAGTTGCGAAGCGATGATGAATATATACGAAAAGTTGTGAAGCGGGGTGCTGAGAAAGCTCGTGAAAGTGCACGGAAAACGATTCGAGATGTGCGAGAGATTATTGGAATTAGAGCCATTTAATAAAAGAGAGCGATGCAAATCGCTCTCTCTTTTTATCCGAATTATGGATTGCCTATTTTAGTAGGTTTATGAGGGTGAGTTAACGTATTGCAAATTTATGCGTTAGGGATAGTAGCGGTTATGAGCCGCGTAATAAGAGTTTAGTATCAAGTAATTAGAGTTTAGAACTGAGATTTTGAGATTGATTATTGTGCGAGAATGAGCGGCGAAATTTGAGCGGATAGCCCGACGGCGCTTGCGAGGGGAATATTTGGAATAGAAATTTCAATGACGCATAAAATAGTGGTCTTAATTATGCGTAGGAAATAGAAAAAATATGTGGGCAGGGCGCACTTCTTCGTGGCTGAAGTTGGAACCAAGCAGAAACATCATTTTGCAGACGGCAGCTTCGGTAGTGATGTCATAGCCGCTAATTACTCCAATATCTTTCAAGTGCACGCTTGTTTCATAGCGTCCAAGTTCGACAGTGCCACCTCCTTTACATTGGGTAATACTTACGATATGGATACCTTTTTGGCAAGCCGATTCTAGAATTTCGAGAAATTCAGGGTCTGATGGTGCGTTACCAGAACCATAAGTTTCCATTATGGCAGCTTTTATATTGGATTTTAGCAAGATAGTGCGTAAGAGTTCCTTGTTTATGCCAGGATAAAGTTTGATGACTGCGATATTTTTATCCATCTTTTTATACAAAATCAGCTCTTTCTTTTCTGTTTCGTGATGGATATATTTGTCGTTATATTTGATATTTACGCCTACTTCAGCCAATTTGGGATAGTTGGCAGACATAAAGGCATTGAAATCTTCAGCATTGTCTTTATAGGTACGGTTTCCGCGGTAGAGGGCGTTTTCGAAGTAGATGCAGACCTCCTGTACGCGGGGTTTTCCGTTGATGGAATCGGCAGCAATTTCGATTGAGTTTAAAATATTTTCGCGGCCATCGGTGCGCATTACGCCGAGAGGTAATTGTGAACCTGTCAGAATTACGGGTTTGTCTAGATTTTCCAGTAGGAAAGATAGTGCTGAAGCGGTATAGGACATTGTGTCGGTGCCGTGTAGCACAACAAATCCATTGTAATCTTGGTAATTTTTATGGATCAGTGTTGCTAATCGAATCCAAAAGTCAGGGTTGATATTTGAGGAATCGATAAGCGGTTTCATTGTTTTGAATGTGATTTCGGCATCAAGGAGATTGAGCATTGGGAGTTCTTTGTAGATACTTCTGAATGCGCAAGGTGTCCATGCGTTGTCTTTTTTATTAAGCACCATTCCGATTGTTCCACCGGTATAAATTACAAGGATTTTTTTTCTAGACATAATTGACAAATTTCATTATTTGACCATAATAGTTTTAGGTTCGTCCCATACTTCGAGGTTTGACAACACTTTACCGTTAATGTCGAAGCGCAAGAAAGTGAGTTGTGTATGGATTCCAGATCTTCCAGCAGCGCCAGGATTAATGAATAGGCATCCAAAGTCGGGGTCATTTTTTACTCTCAATATGTGAGAGTGTCCTGCTACTATAATTGTTGGTTTTTCACGTTTAATAATTTCGAGAGCTTCTGGGGTATATTTTCCGGGTTTTCCCACAATATGGCGTAGCATTACTTTATGTTCTTGACAATTGAAGATTTGGGTTTCGCTTCCATTACCACCTCGGAACTCCCAGCCGTCGCAGTTACCGTAAACGAAACGGACTTTTGAGATGGCTTCTAATTCGGTTAGTACGTCCATGCTACCGATGTCGCCAGCGTGCCAAATCTCGTCGCATTCACCGAAAAAGTCGAACAATTTAGGGTGTGTATATCCGTGAGTGTCGGAGAGGATTCCTATTTTCATAGCGGTTTAGTTATGGTGACGTTGTTTTACCACTTCAAAAAGGAGAATTCCTGTTGCTACGGAAACATTAAGCGATTTGATTGTTCCCACCATTGGGATTTGCACAGAGTCGTTACATTCGCGTTGATAGTCCCAAGCAATACCTTCATATTCGTTTCCCATAATTAGAGCAAGAGGAGTTTTAAGGTCTTTTTCGAAGTAAAAATGTTTTGCTTTTTCTGTAACAGCCACAACTTCTATTCCACTATCTTGCAAGAAATGAATTACTTCGATGAGGTTACTGTGGCGGCAGATTGGAATTTTGTGGAGAGCACCGCAGGAACTCTTTACGGCGTCGTCGTTCAGTTGAGCACCGCCTTTCAAAGGAAGTACAATTGCATCAACGCCAGCGCATTCAGCAGATCGAGAAATCGCACCGATATTTCTAACATCAGTAATCTTATCCAAGATTAAGATAAATGGAGTGCGGCCTTCTTCAAAAATAGTAGGCACAATATTATATATGTCGTGATATTCAATGGCTGAAATAAAAGCAATTACACCTTGGTGGTTGTTGCGAGTAAACTTATTTAACTTCTCGATGGGAACATATTGAAAAGGAATTTTATTTTCTCGAATCATAATAAAAAGCTCACGAAATAGTTCACCTTTTAATCCTTTTTGAATGAGAACTTTGTCGATAGTTTTCCCGCTTTCAATCGCTTCCATAATAGGGCGAATTCCATAGATGGTATTATCTTGCATTCCAATTACATTTTAAAACTGCAAAATTACGTTTTTTTTGCACGTCTGCTTCCTGTTTTTGGGGAGTTTTGGCAAATTATTTTTGAAATTTGCTGTAAGAGAAAAAAGTATATCTTTGCCACCTTGATTTTTAGAAACTTTTTTTGAGTTTAAAATGTTGTAAAATAACGTGATATAATATTACACAGATTATAGAATATGAAAATTTTAGGATTAATTGCTAGTTTGGCATTTTTGGTAATTACGCACGAATTTGGACATTATATTTTTGCGCGTATTTTCAAAACAAGAGTAGAGCGATTTTATATTTTCTTTAATTGGGGATTTTCTTTGATGAGAATGAAGAAAATTGAAGGGAAATATCGTTTTAGTTTTTTCTCAAAAGAAGCTCCCGAAGAGTGGAAAGAGTACCCAGATTCTACGGAATGGGGAATTGGTTGGCTGCCGTTGGGTGGCTATTGCTCCATTGCAGGAATGATAGACGAGACGCAATCTGCTGAGGATATGGCTTCGGAGCCCCAACCTTGGGAATTTCGTTCCAAACCCGCATGGCAACGTTTTTTTATCATCATAGGTGGTGTATTTATGAATTTCCTTTCTGCCATCATCATTTATGCAGCAATGTTGGGAACTTGGGGAAAAGAGTATATTCCTATTAATGATTGTAAATATGGACTTCATTTCTCTGAAACTGGAAGAAATCTAGGATTTCAATCAGGAGATAAGATAGTTATGGTAGATGGTGATTCGGCAGTGGATATGAGTTCTTTCTTGAGAAAAGTTTACTTTAAAGGACCTTTCGATGTTGTGGTGAAACGAGGAGAACAATTTGTTACGATTCAAATTCCTGAAAAGTTTGCTAAACGTAATTTTAAACAGATTTCGGAAATGCCTTTCTGTAGCTATAACTTCCCATTTGTTGTAGATTCTATTTTGCAAGATTTCCCAGCTGCTGAAGCTGGTTTGATGGAAGGAGATAGTATTGTGATGATTAATAGTGAGTGTAATTCATATTTTCCTTCTATTCAGGAATATATGTATTATAATGGAGGTAAAGAAGTTGCTCTTTCATTCTATCGCGAGGACTCGCTAATAACTCAAGATGTCAAAATTAATAATGAAGGAAAAATTGGTGTCCTTCCTGTTTATTATACGCAATATCTTGACACAAAAAAAGAGAAATTTGGTTTCTTCTCCTCTATTTCAAATGGTTTTAAAATGGCCATTGATCAGTTGAAGTTCTATGTAGAACAATTTTCTGTTGTTTTTACGAAAGAGGGGGCAAAACAATTAGGAGGTTTTGGAACAATGGGAAAACTTTTCCCTAACACTTGGGATTGGTATCAATTCTGGAATACAACAGCTTTGTTTGCTATTATTTTGGCATTTATGAATATCGTTCCGATTCCTGGTCTTGATGGTGGCTATTTGATGTTTATCCTTTATGAAATGATTACGCGTAAAAAACCAGGTGATAAGTTTATTACATACGCAAATGCTGTCGGAATGATTTTGATTTTAGCCTTGGTGCTTTATGCTAATGGAATGGACGTAATTAGAGCATTCAGATAAAAATGAATTTTATTTGAGAATGTAAAGAAAAAATATGTACTTTTGCACTCTCAAATAAAACTGCCTTGTGGTGTAATGGTAGCACAGCAGATTCTGGTTCTGTTTGTCTGGGTTCGAGTCCTAGCGGGGCAACACAACGCTGTCGGAAGACAGCGTTTTTTCTTATTTTATGAAAGAGTGTGATTTTTAGGATGAAAATTCCAAAGAATTTCATACCTTTGCCGAATCGTTTATTTCTATTTATCAAGAAATATGAATTATCTTACCGTTGAACACCTTACCAAATCTTATGGAGAGAAATTGCTCTTTGAGGATATCACATTTGGTATCGAAAAAGGGCAGAAAACAGCATTGATAGCCCGTAACGGAATGGGGAAGTCAACATTGTTAAATATAATTGCAGGAATTGATATTCCAGATAGTGGTCAGGTCGTAGTGCGAAATGATATATCTGTTTCCTATCTTCCTCAAATGGAGAGATTTAATGAGAACTTCTCGGTAATGGATGTTGTCTTTGAATCTCAAACGCCAATTGTTCAGGCTGTTAAGGAATATGAAACCTGTTTAACCCTATCCAAAACGGATAGCTCGTCCGCAATGATGCAACGAATGGAAAAGGCAATGCTAGATATGGATCGTCTGAATGCGTGGGATATGGAAAGTCGCGCGAAAGAGATCTTATCGCGTTTCGGAATAGAAGATGTTTTGCGCAATGTTAATGAGTTGTCGGGTGGACAG
>Ga0233364_1000136_pt1 | contig 12460 bp, 9 predicted proteins | sample ElkDunMinimDraft_19_FD_180675 | JGI IMG/M metagenome (GOLD analysis project Ga0233364, IMG submission 180675) | Fecal eukaryotic communites from dung pellets of Tule Elk in California, USA - Elk Dung C2 | ecosystem: Host-associated > Mammals > Digestive system > Large intestine > Fecal | place...
ACGCCTAACCTGAATCACTTGGCCAATGAAGGTGTGCGCTTGCTGCGCCACTACACGAGCGCCCCGGTGTGCGCTCCGGCTCGCGCCAGTTTGTTTACCGGGGTGCACCAAGGCCATGCGGAGGTGATTCGCAACAATAGTTTTGATGCAGCGCTGGAGGATAGCCACACACTTGCCTCCGTGCTTAAGACGGCAGGGTACAGTACTGCGCTTATAGGTAAATGGGGAATCGGCGGTGGCCGCGAAAGTGGCGGTACGCCCGATACTTGCCCCGCATGGCCCACTAAGCGCGGGTTTGATTATTTCTTTGGCTACAACAATCACTTGGCCGGGCACCGCCACTATCCCAAGGAGGAGAGCAATGCCGACCCCGAAACGCACCGCAATGCAATTTGGGATGGCCATGAGATGATTACGGATAAGCTGGATGGCTGCTACTGCACGGATTTGTTTACGGCACGCGCCAAAAAATGGATTGTGGATCAGCAAACGGCAGATAAAAATAAGCCATTTTTCTTGGCTCTCACCTACGTGGCACCACATGCCCGTTTGGGCATCCCCGGGGCGGCATATCCCGCCGGTGGCGGTTTGAAGGGTGGCGTGCAGTGGCTGGGTACTCCCGGCAAAATGATTAACACGGCTGATGCTGAGACGTGGGATTCCTACATTCACCCGCAGTACCGCGAGGCTTGGAAGGAATACGCTGAAAAGCGCTATGGAGCAGCCGCAGCGCACAAGCTTATGACAGCTCGCCGCCATGCATCCATGATTACCCGCGTGGATGAAGCCATGGGCGACCTCGTGCAGCTTTGCAAGGATTTGGGGATTGACCAGAACACGGTCATCATCTTCACCAGCGATAATGGTGCTCACGATGAGCCTGGTGCTGTGGGTGGTTTTGCGGGGCATCCTGCCCCGGCACAGGATCCCTCCTTCTTCCGCAGCTATGGCGACCACGATGGAATCAAGCGCGATGTGTGGGATGGCGGCTTGCGTGTACCCTGCGTGGTGTATGCTCCCGGTATAGTGAAGCGTGGCTTGGCAGAGGACACCCCCACGCAGTTCCAAGATTGGATGGCCACGGTGGCAGATTTAGCCAATGTGCCCAAGCCCATGCGCTGCGATGGCGTATCCCTGCTGCCCTTGTTGCAAGGCGAGCCCCGGGCCGAGGAGAATATGAGCGACCGCGTGCTCTATGCGGAGTATTTTTTCCCGGGGGGTATGGCTCAGTACGGGGATTATGCGGCTAACAAGAAGGGCCGCGTGCGAGGGGAGCAGCAGGTACTCATGTTCCGAGCCGGAGAGCAAGGCTGGCTCAAGGCTATCCGCACCGGTATCAAGACGGCGCAGGAGGATTTTGAGGTGTATGATACCAACGCCGACCCGCACGAAACAAGCAATTTAGCCGGTAAAGCCGGTGTGCCCTCTCAGGATTGGATGAAGAGCCTTACGCTCTACAATCGCCGCGCCTACGATTACTACCGCAATCCTCGGGCTCCCCGCCGCAACAACGGCTGCGGTGGCTTCCGCAGCTATGATATGGCTCTCGTGCCGGCCAATGCAGGAGTGGCTGCAACAACTCCCGGTTTGCAGATGCGCCGTTGCAGCGCTGTAGCTGATTGGGTGCCGGAATACGACACGTTGCCAGCGGGGCTGACGGCTGCCGCCCCGGTGGTGGCCCAACCCTGCGAAACGGAGTTGCCCGCCGGTACAATCACAGAGTTCCGTGGCTATTTGAATGTGCCGCAGGATGGCCACCACTGGCACTTCTACCTCACGTTGGACAAGGTGCCCGGCAGCAAGGCCTTTGCCAAGCTGCACAACTTCCACCTTATTGATGCAGACTGCAACTACGAGCCGGGCGCGACCGCCACGGAATCCGCTGCATCCAATACCGTGGAGCTGGATGCCGCTAAGACCGGTAAGAAGGGTATCCCACTGAAGGCCGGTTTGCACGAAATCACCATCACGGTGGTGCAGGGGCCCTCTGCGCCTGGTAGGCTGCGCATGGAGTGGAATCGCGGGCCACAAGGCGGCACGATTACGCCGCGTGTGCCTATCCCCGCAGAGGCATTCGTGCATTAAAACAAGAGAACATCATTTCGTCAGCCCGGCTTTGCCGGGCTTTTTTTTGCCGTACCACAGGTACAGCAGAAGCCCAAACAAAATCACGCGAGAGAGCGGCATGGAGAGCCACACTCCATCCATACCCCACAGCTGGGGCAAGGTGAATAGACACAACGGCAACACCACGAAGGAGTCTCCGTAGATGAGCAGGGATGAATCCAGGGTTTTGCCGGTGGATTGGTAGTAATAGGCAGCTACGCGGATGACCCCCAGCAGGATAAACGCCGGGGCGCTGAGCACCAGACCTCGCCCGGCAAGTTGGGCGGCGTGGCCACTTAAGCCCATCCACGAGGGCATGACGGTGCAGGTGGCAAAGCTGAACAGCATCAGCACCACGCCTAGACCGAATGCGAGCGCATAGCTATAATTCCCGATGGAGTTTTGGCGGTCATATTCCTTGGCACCGTGCATGCGGGCTGTTAGGGGTTGCATGCCGCCTGCCAGCCCGGTGAGTAGGAGGGAGCCTAGGCTTTCCACCGCGGCCACCATGGTGTAGGCGGCAAGCCCATCGACCTGCCCGTAGCGTAAGCTTTGGAAATTGTGCAGATATAGCATGGCGATGATGGCAATGCTGCTGCCAAAGATGGGGGTACCGGTGCGCAGGATATCCCCGGTGCGATTCCAATCTTCCTGCCGCAAGCACAGCGGAAAACGCAGTGTGGTGTGGCGGGAACAAAAGTAGTATACACCCACGGCAGCGGATACCGCCTCGCCTATGATGGATGCCCATGCGGCACCGCTTACACCCCAGCCCAGCTGCATGATGAAATACCAGTCCAGCGCCGCGTTGATGAGTAGTCCCAGCACCACCATCCACATGGCCAGCTTGGGGCTGCCGTCGTTGCGAATCATCTCGATAAACATGCCCAAGAGCACGCTCAACACCAAGCCCCCCAGCATGATGCGTGCGTAGGCCAGCGATTGGGGCATCAGCTGCTCATCCGCCCCCATGGCTTGTAGCATGGGCGGGAGAAAGGGGAGAAGGAGCAGTGTGAGCCCGAGGGAGAAGAACAAGCTGAGCCCCCAGGTCATGCGAAAGGCGCTTTGTGCGGCTGGCTCTTCATTTGCCCCGCGTGCTTGGGACAGCAACACCGCACCACCGCCGCCGCAGAGGGAACCAACCGCCATGACCAGCATCAGCAAGGGCCAGGTAACGGCTACTGCGGCCAACCCTGTTTCTCCCGTAGCGCGGCCGATGAAGATGGTATCCACGATGCTGAATGAGCCTGCCACGGTCATGCCTATGATGGAAGGCATGATGTAGCTCCACAGCTCACGGCGGTCGTGTTGGCTCAGTTTATACATGGGATAAAAGGAAAAATCGGCTGCGCCGAGGTGGTGGCGCAGCCGAGAAAGAATGAAGTTGCCGCTTGTCGGGTATTTAGGATTCCTCGTCGCTTTCCTTATCGCTCTTGACGAGCTTGGTGCAGCAAACGATGAAGAGCCCCCATACAATGCCGATAGAGAGCAACATGGTGATGATACCTGCAATAGTCATAGTGTATTAAAATGAGGTTAGTTGTTAAGATCGTCGGGGTTGGTGTGTTTGTGGAACTTGCGGGACGTGAAGATGACGAAGGCAAAGAAAAGGGCCACCATCACTACCCACACGATGGGGAAGAGCGCACCGGGCTCGCAGTTGATGAGATTGGTTACCTGGGGGCTCAGCTGGATAAAGATGTTCTTATAAAGCCAGGCCCCGAAGATAATCAGCAGAATACCCGGTGTGACCCATCGCAGAACAAAGCCCAAGCCCGGGGGCAGGGGGATGGCTGCACCTTGGCTCAGTTCCTCCAGTCCATTCTTGGTACCCCATACGTAATTGAAGATGGTGAAGAACAGGCAAGAGGTGAGGTACAGGAACATGGTGCCGAACCAGAAGTCCATGGTGTCCAGCGCCATGAGCCCTTCCGTAAACCAGCCGACCAGCAGGGTGCCGATGGTGACGAGGAATGCCACCAGAGCCACGCTCTGTACACGGCGCAGTTCCCAGAACTCTTCCAAGAACGCGATGGATGGCTGCAACATGGAAATGGCGCTGGTGATAGCTCCGATGAAGAGCAGGAAGAAGAACATGGTGCCAAAGATGACACCACCGGGCATGGCTGCAAACACTTGCGGCAGCACGTTAAAGCCCAGTCCGAAGGTGCCGCACCCTGCCGCCGCTACCACGCCCAAGAACGCTACGGCTGCGGGGATAATCATCATGCCGGCCATGCCCACCTCAATGGCTTCGTTGGCGGCATTGGCTGTAAGGGAGCTCAGGGCAATATCTTTGCGGCGGCGCACATAGCTGGCGTAGGAACACACGGTGCCGAACCCGATGGAGAGGGAGAAAAAGACTTGGCCTGCTGCCGCAATCCACATTTCCGGGTTGAGCAAGCCCTGCGTGAGGGTGATTTGCTTATCTTCAACGGCCTTGCCGGGATTGCCCGCTTGCAGCTTCTGCATCATGGCGGTTTTTTCCGCGGTTGTTGCCTGAGCCGGCACCATTTCAACCTCCTTGCCTTCGACTACCAGCATGGTCTTGGTGGGGTTCCACATATAGCCAAGGCCTTGGTTGACGCTGCGCTCGGGATGTGTGGCATCAGGTGTGCCTAGGGTGAGTACACGTACAAGAATGATGAGCGCCGTGATAAGAAGCACCGGCATGCTCCATTTGCAGAAAGTCTCAATGCCCTTGCTTACACCACGAAAAATCACATACATGTTGGCAAGAATGGCTAATGCGAAGAAGATGAGCTGGCCGCCATGGCCGAAGAAGATATCGCCATCTCCGGTGAGCCCCACATATTGGGCAAAGAAGTTGCCGTATTCTTCTGCGGATTGCAGCTGCAAATCCCCCATGGCGGTGTGCCAAGCGTAGCCGATGGTCCAGCTTTCCAGCGGGATATAGTACATGGCGATACCGATGGTGGCCACCACACCTGCAATGCCCAGATATTTCCAACGTGCTTTTCCGCTGAGTAGGTAGAAAATGCTCACAGTGCTGTGTCCGCCCAAGCTCCCGCCTTTGCGGCCGATGGTCCATTCCACCCAGCTCAGAGGAATGCCTAGCAGGAGGAAAGCGGTGAAGTAGGCTATCATGAATGCGCCGCCGCCGTACTGGGCTGCCAGACCGGGAAAGCGCAGGAAGTTACCGAACCCGATGGCGCTGCCGGCCACAGCCAGCACCACGCCAAGATTTGAGTTCCATGTTTCTGTTTTTTTTGTTGAGTTCACGTTGAGATGGGGGTGAGGAGTTATTGTTTGTTGAAGCGACGGGAGGTAGCCGCCACGATGCAGAAGAAGACTGTGATGCCAACGGCCCATACGAGGGGTAAAATGGCGCCGATTTTGCCTTCTGCAATGTTGGCCACATAGCTGCTTCGGGTGACGAAGAGTTCTTGGTATATCCAAGCTGTGAAGATGGTAAGCATGATAAGCGGGGTGACCCATCGGATGATGAAAGCCGCGACGCGCGGTATGCAGATGCGCGCGCCGTCCTTCAACTCTGACATGCCGTTTCGGGTGCCCCAAACGTGGTTAAAGAAGATGAGGTTGGCACCTGTGGTGATGTAGAGAATCAGGCTGCCTACCCAGAAGTCGATGCTATCCAAGGCGAGCAGCTCCTGTGTGTACCAGATGATGACAACAGCCCCCACCAGTAACAATCCCGCAACGAGGGCAATGCTTTGCCCGCGGCGCAGATTCCAGTATTCTTCCACAAAGGCTACGGCCGGTTGTACTTGCGAAAGAGCGCTGGTGACGGCAGCAATGAAGAGAAGCATAAAGAAGAGAAGCCCAAAGATGCACCCACCGGGCATGGCCGCAAAGACTTGGGGCAGCACGTTGAAGCCCAGCCCGAAGCTGCTTGTAGTGGCAGCAGCTGCTACACCGAGCAAGGCTACCGTGGCCGGGATGATGGTAAGGCCGGCGAGCCCCACCTCCGTCACAGAATTGGCTGCGCCCGCGCTCAGGGCACTCAGGGCGATGTCTTTGCGCCGGCGTACAAAGCTGGCGTAGCAGCAGATGGAGCCGGAACCCACAGAAAGGGAGAAGAAGACCTGCCCGGCAGCCTGAAGCCACATTTTGGGGTTGAGCAGGCTCTGCCAGAAGGTGATTTTCTTTTCGCCGATGGTTGTAGCCGGGTATTCTGCCTGCAATCGGGAGAGCAGGGCCGCTTTTTCGGCCTCATCGGCCTTGGCCGGTACCATGCCGATGGTTTTATTCGTGGCGGTATCTACCAACACCGTCTTGTCGGGGTTCCACATGTAGCCCAAGCCCTCGCTGACGCTGCGTTCCGGGTGGGTGGCATCGGGGGTGCCCATGGTGAGGGCGCGCACTAGGATGATGATGGCCACGATGAAAAGCACCGGCATGCTCCATTTGCAGAACCACTCAATTCCCTTGCTCACACCGCGGTAGATGAGCCAGAAATTGGCCACCAGCGCCAGCACAAAGAAGATGGGGGCGGTCGTGTTGCCGCTGAAAAAGTGGCCATCGGCCTCGGTTCCCACAAAGTTGGCAAAGTATGCTTGGTAGTCTGCGGGGGAATCCAGATTCAAATCGCCCGCGATTGTGTGCCAGGCGTAGCCCAAGGTCCAGCCCTCCATGTAAATGTAGTACACGTTGATGCTGAGCCCTGCCAGGATACCCAAGATGCCCACATATTTCCACAGGGGTTTTTGAGAAATCAGCTGGAAGACCGAGGCCGGGCTATGCCCACCCAGCACGCCGCCTCGGCGGCCAATGCTCCATTCTACCCAGCAAAGCGGCAAGCCAAGCAGCAAGAAGCAGCAGAAGTATGCCACCATGAAGGCCCCTCCGCCATACTGGGCGGCCAGCCCCGGGAAACGCAGGAAGTTACCAAAGCCAATGGCACTGCCGGCCACTGCCAACATGACCCCCAGATTGGTTTTCCAATGATCGGAATCAAGTGAATTTGAGCTCATGACAAGGGCTTACATGAAAGGTTCGCGCTCGTACTTTGTCTCCAGCTCCGCTTTTTTCTTGAAGCGATGGGAGGTGTGCGCCACAAGGCAGAAGAAGAGTGTGACAATCAGTACCCACACCAGCGGGAAGATGGCACCCGGCTTGCCTTCCAGAATGTTGGTGATATGGTAGCTCTGTTTCACAAACAGATTCTGGTACAGCCAAGCCACAAAGATAGTGAGCATGATGAGCGGGGTGACCCAGTTGATGAGGAAGGCTATACGGCGGCCAATGGCCATGGCCGCACCGCTGCGCAGCTCTGCCAGCCCTTTGGGTGTGCCCCATACAAAGCGGAAGATGATGAGGAAAAGCGCAGAGCTGAAGTAAAGGCTCATGGTGCCAAGCCAGAAGTCCAGCGTATCCAGCGCAATGAGCCCATCCCCCGTGAACCACACTACAATCAGGGAGCCCACCACCAGCAGCAGCGCAACCAAGCTTACACTCTGTACGCGGCGCAGATTCCAGAACTCTTCCACAAAAGCCACCGCCGGCTGCAAGATGGAAATAGCACTGGTAATAGCCCCGATGGCCAGCAGAACAAAGAAGAGCGTGCCGAAGAATTGCCCGCCCGGCATGTTGGCAAAGACCTGAGGCAGTACGTTGAAGCCCAAACCGAAGGTGCTGGTGCCGGCTGCCGCGGCTACACCCAGCAGAGAGACTGCTGCGGGGATAATCATCATGCCGGCCAAGCCCACCTCAGCTACTTCATTGGCTGCATTTGCCGTGATAGAGCCTAGCGCAATGTCCTTGCGCCTCCGCACGTAGCTGGCATACGAACAGACAATACCGAAGCCTATGGAAAGGGAGTAGAAAATCTGCCCGGCAGCGGTAATCCAGAGTTCCGGGTTGCAGAGCCCCTTGAAGAGGGTGATGTGCTCCTCGTGAATGGATGTGCCGGGGTTGGCGGTTTGCAAACGCTGTACTTGGGCGGCTTTCTCTTCTGCCGTGGCACCGGCGGGTACCATGTCCAGTACCTTGTTATCCTGATTCACCAGCATCACCTTGTCGGGATTCCACATGTAGCCCAGACCTTGGTTCACGTTGCGCTCGGGGTGCGTGGCATCGGGCGTGCCCATGGTGAGCACGCGTACAAGAATAATGATGGCTGTGAGCAGAAGGATGGGCATGCTGATTTTGCTGAACCATTCAATGCCTTTGCTCACACCACGGTACAGAAGCCAGAAATTGGCCAGCACAGCCAGTAAGAAGAAGATGAGTAGCGTGCTCTCCCCCCCTAAGAAGACAGCTCCATCGCTTCCGGCTCCGGTGAATTGGGTGAAAAAGGCGCCATACTCTGCGCTGTTTGCCAGATTCAAATCACCCACAGCGGTGTGCCAAGCGTAGCCTAGTGTCCACCCTTCCAATGCCATGTAGTACATGCTGATGGACAGAGGAACAACCACGGCCGTGAGTCCCAAGTACTTCCAAGTACGGTGGCGTGCTATCAGATAGAAGATGGAGGCGGAGCTGTGGCCTCCCAGTGCACCACCTTTGCGCCCGATAGCCCATTCAACCCAGCTCAGAGGAATCCCCATCAGGAAAAACGCGCAAAAATACGCTATCATGAAGGCTCCACCACCATATTGCGCGGCCAGCCCCGGAAAACGTAAAAAATTACCAAAGCCAATGGCACTACCTGCTACGGCCAACACGACGCCCAGATTCGAGCTCCAATTCTCGTTTTTTTCTTTCTTACTCACGGCAAAAAAATAACGCACAAAGCTTACATGTAAACTAACACGTTGTCAAGGAAATTGGTTTGCGCTTGCTCTCTTCTTTGAACGCCTCCTGCTCATCGGCTTTTCAAGCGTTGAATAAGAACTTACGGTGCGCCTTTTTTTGTGCCGCGCGCGTGTCATTTTCTTGTGCCTGATACGCTATCGCCGGGGCGCTCACAAAAGTGAAAAGGATGAGCGGGAAGTGCACCTCTCATTCCGGGTTGTCGCCCATGACCCAACGGTAGAAGTTGCACCCCACAAAATTGCCGAGCACGATGGCGATGTAGAAGATGAAGATGGCTGCCCAGTTTTGCTGCCAGTATGCCAGCGGGGCAGCCATGTAGTAGAAGGCATCTGCGACGCAGTGGGGGAAGCCGCAGATGATAAAGAGCGGCACCCCGATGAGCAGGGGAAGGTTGTTGCCCTTGCGTGCAAAGGTGACAGCCGTTGTCATGATAAAACCACAACCCATCGCGAGCAGACCTCCTTGCAGGGGGGAGATGGAGAGGCGGAAGTTGAGGATGGATTCTGCGGTATCAGGCAGCGGCATGGTGGAAAGACGCGTCATCAGCGCGACTAACAGGCAGCCGATGATATTGCCCAACAAGATGAGTGATACGCGCCCTCCTTCATTTCTCTTGATGAAGCCTGCGGTGCCGGTGAACAGCAGCAACTTGTAGTTCACAACGGCCAAGAGAGCAAAGGAGAAGAGGATGCTACCCGCAATTTCGCGTGCCACGTAGTAGCCATTGCCGGAATCTCGTGCGGCCAAGTAGCCAAAGCCGGCTATCCCTACACAGACCCCGGCCATGATGGAAGATTTAAGTTCTTTTACGGCGTTCATGCTCTGATTAAGCTAACACAAAATAGCGCACGCGAAAAGAATAATCCCTCTGCCTATGTGTAAAAACAGGGACTCCTGAGTGGAGTCCCTGTCGGATATGTTCTAATGTTGCTTGAATGTTAGGCCTCAGCAGGAGTCTCTGCTGCGGGAGCCTCTGTCGTGGAGCCGGTACCGGTGGTGGTAGCGGGAGCCACAGGGGCGCTCAGCTGGGGAAGGTCGATGATTTCAATCAGACCCATGGGAGCGCTGTCCGTTTTGCGCTGGCCCAGCTTCACGATGCGGCAGTAGCCGCCCTGACGATCCTTGGTAGCCTCTGCCACGACGCTGAAAAGCTTGGCCACAACCTTGGGCTGGGGCAGGGTGGCAAGAGCCTGACGGCGAGCGTGCAGGGAGCCATTCTTGCCGAGGGTGATGAGCTTCTCCACATAGGGGCGAAGAGCCTTGGCCTTGGCGAGGGTGGTGACGATGCGGCCGTTGCTGATGAGGCTGCAAGCCTGGTTGGCAAGAAGAGCCTTACGATGGGAAGCCGTGCGCTGAAGCTTGGCCTTTTTTACTCCGTGTCTCATGGTGTTTTATGTGTATGATGTTGATTTGAAGATAGGTAATGGTGGCTTTATTCGTCGAAGTCGTCTTCGTCGTCAAAGCCGTAAGCCTCGATGTTTTGGCTGATGAGAGCCTGCAAATCGGTGGCGCGGTTGGATTCATCGGCAGCGTCGCGCAGGCGGGATGCAGAGGAGGGGGCTGCAAGCAGCTTGGGATCGAACTGCATACCCAGAGACAGGCCGTGCTGCACGAGTTTCTCCTTAATCTCGTTGAGGGACTTCTTACCGAAGTTGCGGTACTTGAGCATTTCACCTTCCGTCTTCATGGCCAGTTGACCCACGGTGGTGATGTTGGCGTTGTTCAAGCAGTTGGCGGCGCGCACGGAGAGTTCAATCTCGTTCACGCTCATGTTGAGTAGCTTGCGAAGTTGAGCCGTGTTGGCATCCTGATCGGCACCGGCAGACTTGTCGAAGGCTACGCGGCGGCTGTCGCTGTCTACGAACACATCCAAGTGGTGGCGCATGATGCTGGCCGCCTGCAGCATGGCATCGGCGGGGCTTACGCGGCCGTCCGTCCATACATCGAGCACAAGCTTGTCGAACTCTGTCATCTGGCCCACACGTGCGTTGTCCACTGCGTACTTCACGCGGGTCACGGGGGAGAAGATGGAGTCAATCGGAATCACGCCGATGGGGCGGTCCTTGTCGTTGTTGTCATCAGCGGTGTAGAAGCCACGGCCGACGTTCACTTCAAAGTCGCAGTCAAAGATGGTGCTCTGGTCCAAGTGGCAGATGACCTGATCCTTGTTCACCACACTGTACACATGGTCTTCCTGGATATCACCGGCGGTGACAACACCTTGCTTGGTGACACGCAGGGAAAGAGTGCGGGGCTCCTTGCCGTGGTGTACGAACTTGATCTTCTTGAGGTTGAGGATAATCTCCGTCACGTCTTCCACCACACCGGGCAGAGAGGTGAACTCGTGCTGGGCACCGGCGATACGCACGCTGGTGATAGCGGCGCCCTCCAAGGAGCTGAGCAGCACGCGGCGCAGGGAGTTGCCGAGCGTGTGGCCGAAACCTGTTTCGATGGGCTCAGCGATGAAGGTGATGTGGTTGGGATCCTCCGGGTCCTCAATACGCTTGAGGGTGTTCGGAATCTCGAAATGGGCCAGCTGGATGACCTCCTTCTCTTCTTTCAGTTCTTCAGACATAGTATGTTATGGTTGGTCGGGTTTCCCTCCATGCGAGCTCTGCTTCTTGTGAAATGTAGGACCAACGACCGATTTTGGTAAACTCGCGCGCAGCGCAGATTACACGCAATTGCTTCATATTGCAAGCCTTTTTTCTAAAAATTGTCATAAATAGAGCTAAAACAGCCATATATCGCCAAAAATGAAGTAAATTTCTTTTTTGCTTTCACACGCGCGCGCTGCGTGTTAAAATCCGAAGCGTAAAAAACTTTATCTTTTTTATGCAGGTTTTGATTCATCAACAAGAAGGGCAGGGGTTTCATGAACTGGGGCAGGAATGGTATGGCCGTAGGGTGAGCCCTCCATATCGTTATCGCCTCACACTTACTACCGGTGGGTTGCTTTTTGAGGCAGAGCGGGCAGAAGCAGCTGCTGTGCACCCGGATGCAAAGCCCGGTTGTTTTCAGGAAGAGTTGTGGCGCTACGATGTGGCAGAGTTTTTTATTGCCAATGCAGATACGGGACGCTACTTGGAGATGAATTTGAGCCCCAATGGTGCTTGGTGGGGGCGTATGTTTAGCGGCCCTCGTGTGCCGGATGATTCAGTTGCCTCTCTCTTGCGTGTTGAGTTTGCTCAGGGGATTACCACTTCGGAGGGATGGAAGGCCTCTCTCCTGTTGCCTTTCGAGGTGTTGGCCGCTTTGGAGTTGCCTCTCGATTGTTGGCATGTGGCTGTCTGTGCTGTGCTGGAAGCGCCGGAGTACATATACCTCACTACGGCTGCGCCCTGCGACACTCAGCCGGATTTTCACCGCCCGGATTTGTGGAGTGCGCCGATTTTGAGCTGATATAGCAGGGCGGCGTTTGAAATTGCTTTGGCAGGTGGCACTTTTTTGTGCTCCTGCCTTTTTTTGTGTGTTTGCATACAAAAAAATAAAACGTGAATTGCAAGTTCAAATGCGACGCTTTTTGAAAAAAATGCATTGTTAGTGTTTTAAGTCGGTAAAATTCATTCCGAAAGCTTTTGCCATGTCCATTGCGGACTTGCCATCGAAGATTTTT
>Ga0233364_1000143_pt1 | contig 12140 bp, 13 predicted proteins | sample ElkDunMinimDraft_19_FD_180675 | JGI IMG/M metagenome (GOLD analysis project Ga0233364, IMG submission 180675) | Fecal eukaryotic communites from dung pellets of Tule Elk in California, USA - Elk Dung C2 | ecosystem: Host-associated > Mammals > Digestive system > Large intestine > Fecal | place...
CTAAATTTCCTTCATTAATTAAATCTGGAAGGTTAAGTCCTTGATTCTGATATTGTTTTGCTACTGACACCACGAAACGCAAATTTGCTTTCGTCAATCTTTCCAAAGCTTGTTGATCACCTTTACGGATTCTTCTTGCTAACTCCACCTCCTCTTCCGCCGTTAGAAGCTCAACCTTGCCTATATCATGTAAGTACTTCTCCAAGGAAGCAGACTCACGATTCGTAACTTGCTTGCTAATCGTTAATTGTCGCATAACTTATCATTATTTGTAATTAAAAATCAAAAACCTAATTTGTTACGTTTTTTCTATTGAAAAAGTTACTTGAAACGTCATTTTTTCTTTAAAAAAATGAGTGGCAAAGGTAATAAAAAAATCTATGCAAATTGCGCAGCTTTTTCACATTAAAATGTAGTATAAAAAAAAGATTTTTGAATGCACTATAGTAAAAAGATTTTTATTAATTTCGCCAACGCGAAAAACGGAATATTTTTTAGCTTAAACAACTGATAATCAAAATAATAATAAATATGAGTTTGCAAAAAAAAGAGAAATTTCTTTCTAAAGAATGGTGCATTGCGTACCTTTACCTTATTGTAGGTAGCCTTCTGTTTGCAGTAGGCGATGTAATGTTTGTTAACCCTTATCGTTTGGCTCCAGGTGGAACTTATGGTTTAGCAAACGTTTTCAACACTATTTGGCCATGGAAAATCAGTTACTATGCTTTCTGTATGGATATTCCTCTACTTCTTATTGGAACTTGGATTTTAGGGCCACGTTTTGGGGTAAAAACTATCGTTTCCACTTTCCTCATCTTAGGATTTGTATTTGTTTTGGAAAGCACTTGGGGTTACGACCCTGTTATTCACGATGGACTTCTCCCCAATGCACCTGAAGGAGAACTCGGATTTGTTCCTGATTACTTCCTAAACACCTTAGTTGCAGGTTTGATATACGGTTTAGCTATCGGTTTGATTTTCAAGTCTGGTGCAACTTCTGGCGGTAGCGATATTATCTCAATGATTCTCAACAAATACACCAAAATCTCTTTAGGAACTTTGGTTATGATTGTTGACTCTGCAATTACGTTATCAACCTTAATCGCTTTCAAAGAACTTCGTTTACCAATCTATTCTGTACTTCTTATCGCTATCGAAGGTAAAGTAATTGATATGGTTGTAGATGGCGTGAAGAGATACAAAACTTTATTTATTATTACCGACAAAGAGGAAGAGGTTCGCAAAGCAATTATTGAAGACTTGAATCGTGGCGGTACCTGTTTCAAGGGTATAGGACTTTATGCTGGTTGTGAACGAAAAATGATTTACACAACCATTTCTCGTAGCGAATTTATTCGTTTAAAGAATGGAATCCACCGCATTGACCCTAACGCATTTATCAATGTAATTGATAGCAGTGAGATTATGGGTAAAGGGTTTAAATGTTTACCAGAAGAGGAATAGTTGAAATGCCTTATATAGAAAAAGCTGAAATCGTTTGATTTCAGCTTTTTTTGTGCATATAATTTACATATTAAATTGCTTTACCTGCAAGATAGGCTTGTTCCACTTTGTTACTACCGAAAGCATAAGGCATAAATTCTAAAGTAGGAATTGGCTTAGTAATAAAGAAATTCGCCACTTTTCCACGTGCAATCGAACCTACAATATCGCTTACTCCCATTGCGTATGCGGTATTAAGTGTTGTTGCATTGATAGCTTCTTCTGGTAACATCTTATATTTTACGCAACCCATTGAAAGAATAAACTGCATATTTCCTGATGGAGAGGAACCGGGATTGTAATCGGAGGCAAGTGCCACTGGAAGGCCTGCTTCCATCATTTTGCGAGCAGGTGCAAAAGGCATTTCCAAGAAGAAAGCGGCTCCAGGAAGAATCGTTGGCATAGTTTCACTATCTAGAAGTGCCTCAATCTCTTCGTCGCCAGTATATTCCAAATGATCAACAGAGAGTGCATTATATTTCACGCCCACTTGGATACCGCCTGAGTAATCTAATTCATTGGCATGAATTTTAGGACGCATACCATATTTAATACCTTGCATTAAAATTCGTTCTGTTTCCTCTGGAGTAAAGAAACCTTTATCACAGAACACATCAACAAAGTCTGCCAACTCTTCTGCAGCAATAACAGGAATCATCTCATTGATAATCAAATCCACATATTCACTTTGGCGACCGATATAATCGCGAGGAACGGCGTGAGCGCCCAAGAAGTTGGACCGGATAATCATCGGAGAATTCTCACGAAGACGTTTGATAACTCGCAACATCTTCACTTCACTTTCCGTACTTAATCCGTAACCGCTCTTGATTTCCACTGCGCCTGTTCCAAACGATGCCATCTCTTGAAGACGTGCCATTGCGGATTCGTAAAGTTCATCTTCAGAAGCTTGCGCCAAACGATCGGCAGAGTTCAAAATTCCACCACCACGCTTGGCTATTTCCTCATAACTCAACCCTTTAATTTTGTCGATATATTCAATCTCACGACTTCCTGCGTAAACGATATGGGTATGAGAATCGCAGAATGAGGGGAACACCATCTTTCCTGTTGCGTCAACGACCTCACAATGGGGTTCATTGGCTACAATTTCTGCTATTTTTTTATCATTTTCAGCATTATGTTGACCAAAATCAAAGATTTTATCCTCTTTTACAATCAAAAAGGCATTTTTTATTGTATGAAGAGTTTGCATATCTTTTCCAGCACGCAACTGTACTGGTTGTTCTTCAACTTGAACTAACTCTTTAATATTTTTTACAATCAAAGTCATATCTCTACAATATTTATTACATTTTTTCTGGGACATCGATTCCTAACAAATTCATGGCAGTGGCAATAGTGCGAGCGCAGCAGGCAGAGATCAATAGGCGGAATGCGCGCAAAGCCTCATTCTCTTCGCGGAAGATTGGTGTTTCCTGATAGAATCTGTTAAACTCTTTTGCCAAGTCGTAAGTATAGTTCGCAATCAACGCAGGGCTAAGGGTTTCGGCAGCGGTTTTCAGCACATTTTTATACTCATAAATCTGCTTAATAATCTGCTTTTCAGCCTCAGAAAGTTGGCTTGCATCAACTTCAGCAGAACTAAAATCGATACCATTTTCGTTAGCTTTACGCAACATAGATTTGATACGAGCGTGCGTATATTGGATAAAAGGAGCTGTATTTCCGTTGAAATCTATAGATTCATTGGGATTGAAGAGCATATTTTTCTTCGGATCTACCTTCAAGATAAAATATTTAAGTGCGCCCAAGCCCACCATTTCATACAATTTTTTACCTTCTTCTTCCGAAAACTCAAATTTTCCCAAAGCTTCGGTACTCTCTTTCGCTTGTAAAAACATCTCCTCCATCAAATCGTCAGCATCTACCACAGTTCCTTCTCGCGATTTCATCTTACCGAATGGAAGTTCAACCATTCCATAAGAAAGGTGGAAAATACTATTACCAAACTCTTTTTTCAACTTCTTACCCAAAACCAACTTTAACACATCGAAGTGATAATTTTGCTCATTTCCAACCACATAAATCATAGTTTTAGGGTTAAACTCATCATAGCGAAGTTGCGCAGTTCCCAAATCTTGTGTCATATAAACTGATGTTCCATCCGAGCGAAGCAACAATTTTTCGTCCAATTTTTCATCGGTCAAATCCACCCATACAGAACCATCTTCGCGACGATAAAAAGCGCCCGATGTCAAACCTTCTTCCACCAATGATTTACCCAAAAGATAGGTTTGTGATTCATAGTAAGTTTTATTAAAAACGATTCCCATACGCTCATAAGTTGCATCAAAGCCAGCATATACCCAATCGTTCATCATTTTCCAAAGATTTCTCATTTCTGGGTCATTATCTTCCCAACGTTTCAACATAGATTGGGCTTCGAGGAGCAGCGGAGCTTTCTTGGCAGCTTCCTCTTCGTTCATTCCCTGCGCTACCAATTCTCCAATCTCTTTTTTGTAGTTTTTATCAAACTCCACATAATATTTTCCCACCAAATGATCGCCCTTCATGCCTGAACTTTCAGGAGTTTCTCCATTACCGAAACGCAGCCAAGCCAACATCGACTTGCAGATATGGATTCCTCTGTCATTCACCAAATTAACACGAATAACCTTCTTACCTGAAGCTGCTAAGATATTGGCTACTGAATTTCCAAGTAAGTTATTACGAACGTGACCAAGATGTAATGGTTTATTGGTATTGGGAGATGAAAATTCAATCAATGTAATATCCTCATCATCAACAGGATAGTTATAATTTTCATCTTGATTTCGCTCTTTGATGTAGCGAGTCCAGAAATTGTTTGCAATACTTAAATTCAAGAAACCTTTAACCACATTGTAAGAGGAAAGAAGTTCTGGCAATAGTGCACACACTTTCTCACCCAATTGATTTGCCAATGCATCTGGCGAGATTTTGGCTTGCTTTACGTATGGAAAAACGACGAAGGTAAAATCACCCTCAAACTCCTTTTTAGTTCGCTGAATAGCCGACTTATCTATCTTTGTATCAATATTATAAAGTTCAAAAAGCGCAACTTGAATTGCATTTACCAATTGATATTCCATAATTTTAAAATTTAGGTTGCAAAAGTACAGAATTTTCGGCAGAAAAACAACAAAATTCATAACCGAAAATAGTCATAAAATCTACCTAAAAAAATAGAAAAATAGGATAATTTGTCGGTGCTGCAAACCTTTTGCTTGACCAATTAATCGTCCTGATTCATCGTATAGATATTCACCACTAATGCGACCGATATAATGCCCTGAACCATCGTACAGATTATCGCCAATAATCTGTCCTATCAGTTGCCCTGAACCATCATACAGATAGTTACCACTAATTCGACCGATATAATGCCCTGAACCATCGTAGATATTTTCTCCGATAGTTTGGCCGATATAATGTCCCGATCCGTCATAGAAATATTGGTTGTTCACACGACCGATTAGATGTCCCGTACCATCGTACATATATTGTGCGTTAGCAGAGAACAGAAGCGAAAAAAAGGCGATTAAGATTAAAAATCTTTTCATAATACACTGATATTAAAATTATTATTTCGCATTTTCCCAAATTTCTTCAAAGCATCTCTGCAACTTTTCTTCGTCGTCGATAATCTCGTGTAAAAGATTCAATTGCTGCGCTTTATCTCCTGTAGGAATCCATAGTTTGAGGTAACCATTTCTTGCATATTTATCGAGCAGATGAGCACGAAAACGTTCATAATGGTCCGATTTATCCAATTCGGGATAGTTTTTCAGACCGAATTGCAGGCAACGTATCATCACAGTGTGTGGATCAAGTTGGCGGTCACCATCTGCAACAATTTTACCGTAGATGGAACGTGGTTCCGATTTCCCAGATGCGCGATGATCTTCGACAGCCTCCTTAATCAGTATAATTTCATCTACCGAAAACCATCGTTTTAAATTAGCATCTTTCTCCACAATTTTTCCAGAAGCAAGATGATGATATTGGCGTCCTTCAACCATTCCCGTATCGTGATAAGCAGCAACAACGTACGCCATATTAAGATTGGCTCCAACAGCTTCCGCTATCTGCAACGAATCGACAATTACAGCATAAACATGAGACCTTCCGTGCCCCGAATCGAAAGCGTCGTAAAGTGGAATAATTTCAGTTTCCACGTATGAAACAATTTCTGAATCAATTTTTTCAATTAAGTTATTCCGATTTTTCACAAAGCAAATTCCTATTAATCAAATATATACCTAATTCCAAAATTCAATCCCCAATCAAAACAATGTTCTTCAAACTTTCCATTAAATGCGCATCTGTATCCAGGACGGAAATCAAGTTGCAAGAGAATTGAATTGGAAAATTTATACTCTAAACCGAAAAATCCGTTCAAGCCAGCCTTAGCATTATTGCGCGAGTATTGCTCTCCTTCAACAGTGAAGTAGGAATATTTTTTCCAGCAATAGCCAATACTACCACCACCGCCTATCAAACCATAAAAATTGGGCGCCAGTTCTCCTTGAAAAGCAAAGTTGGGCGCTAATTCAAACGACCACAAATGGTTTCCATAAACATAACAATATTTTGTACCGAGGTCAAGTTGAATAGCGAAATGTGGCGAGGCCAAAGTTTTATATGTTACACCTTGCGTTGTACCAAGCGTTACTCCCAAGCTATTTTTGTATGGTGATTGGGCATTTACATAAAAATCATTTCCAAACAAAAACAGGAAAACAAACAGAGAAAAAATAGTTTTTTTCATAATAATTACTCTTATACAACTAATACACAAGCGATTAAATTATTAAAACACAACTTTAAGTAAGTGTGTAAAAATATAAAATAATCAATACACTTTTTCTTTTCAAGTATTATTATTGAAGAAAATCAATTTAAGATTTCATCTTTAAGATTAACAGGAAGGAGATTTGTGGATTTTGCAATCTTCTGAATAGAGAATTAGCAAAACGACAAAAGAGTCCATTTCGATTTCTAAATCATTATCTGTTTTATATTTACAAATCTAAGGAATGAGTTGGGATTATAGAGATTTCCACCTTTAATTATTTTTGCAAAAATGTCTAATTTTCCTAGAAATTACACATTTTTGAGGATACTACCGATGAAACGGAGGCTGGCCGAAGTGAAAACACACTTCAAAGCATAAAAAATTATAAAATTACTCGCAAATGTCAAAAAAAATATATCTTTGCACAAACAATTTTTACCACTTTTGGGGACAATATCGTATTTTTTGTATTTTTGCGCTTGATTTTTCTAACAAAGATGGAAGCATTGCAATACCTAAAGAGAGTTGATGTAAGACTATCAAAAGTCATTGATTCTATTGGAGAAATAGAAACAATGACATATAGTCAAAGTTTGAATAGCTATGCTTTTTTAGTTAAAGAAATTGTCGGCCAGATGATTTCTTCAAAAGTCAAAGGCATTGGGGTGTGGACATCAAAAATGTATCTGATTTTTTTCTTAAAAAGGAAAGATGTATTGCCCTATGAGGATGTTGCTTTCATTCAAGCATTCAAATGGTTATATGATTCTAACGAAGCAACATCTGAAAGTATTAAAAACACCTGTGAAAAATGGAAACCATATTCTTCCATAGGTGCATTATATATGTATCGAGCATTAGATTCAGGTTTAACAAAAATTCCAATAAATGTTTTTTAAAATAAGTAAATTTAGTTATGACAAATCATTGGACATCATTAAGTATTGACTACGCAAATCAGAGAAGTTACCTGGATGATTTGTACAGAGTTTATCCAATAATTCCAAATGGAATTAGAGAGGTTGACGAGAGACTGATGAGGCGTATTGAAACCTATTACAACAATAGGGATAATAAAGATTTAATCAGAGCATTATTGCAATTAGATTTATTCCCAATAAAAGATAGTTATGTCCCATATTTAAGGAGAGACCCAACTGCAATAGATAGAAATCCTCAAACTGTAAACCGTATATGTGGTAGATTATATGAGTTGGGATTTCAACAAGTATATGAGAACTGCACAGAACCGAAAGAAACAAATAGACAAATTGGTCCTATGTTTAGGATATGGTTAAAATCAGGTGCACTTGGCATACAACCTGTAGATGAAAACACGTTTGTTCACTCTACAGACGATGCTATTTTAGATGGTACTGATGCAAATCTCAAAGATTTTGCCAATAAATTTTTCAATTATCAAAGACAAAAGGGACTTGATTTTGTCGGAAGATTCAATGGAAAATATGTGATTGGAGAAGCAAAATTTATTTCTGACCAAGGAGGACATCAAAATGCTCAATTCAACGATGCAATGGATACACTATTATCTGATGTTCAAGATGAGGTTCTGAAGATTGCCATAATTGACGGAGTTCCGTACATTAGTAATAGAGGAAGATTGCATCAAACATTGCTATCTTCTGATAAACCTATTATGAGTGCATTAGTGTTGAGAGAGTACCTGTATTCTATATGATTTTAATATATGACTAATTTGCTTATACATTCCGATAATCTTACAGGTCTTCAATATTTATTGGATAATGGATATGAAGGTAAAATAGACCTGATTTATATTGATCCACCGTTCGCAACTGGTGGCAATTTTACCATAACAGATGGTCGTGCATCAACCATCAGTAATTCCAAAAAAGGAGCTTTAGCGTACTCCGATACATTAGTAGGGAAAGAATTTATAGCCTTTCTAAAAGAAAGACTCCTTTTGATTCGAGAACTAATGTCCAAACAGGGTTCTATATATTTGCATATTGATTATAAAATTGGACATTATGTCAAGGTAATGATGGATGAAGTTTTTGGAATTGAAAATTTTAGAAATGACATTACGCGAATCAAATGTAATCCCAAAAATTTCAAGAGGATTGGTTATGGCAATATAAAGGACTTAATACTTTTCTATACAAAAACATCTAAGGCTATATGGAATGAGCCTAAAGAAAAGTATTCAGAAAGTGATTTGATTAAATTATTTCCAAAAGTAGATGCCAAAGGTAGAAGATATACAACCGTTCCACTTCATGCACCAGGTGAAACTCAAAATGGAAATTCAAGCCAACCATTTAAGGGACTAAATCCACCTGTTGGTCGCCATTGGAGAACAGATGTTGAAACAATGGAAAAATGGGATTCTTTGGGTTTAATTGAGTGGTCTTCATCGGGCAATCCTCGAAAGATTATTTATGCAGACGAATGTGATGGGAAGAGGAAACAAGATATTTGGGAGTTTAAAGACCCTCAATATCCCCAATATCCCACTGAAAAAAATGAGGAAATGTTGGACTTGGTTGTTAGAACTTCATCAAATGAGAATAGTATTGTCATGGATTGTTTTTGTGGTTCTGGAACAACCCTTGCAGCTGCCCATAAAAACAATCGTAATTGGATTGGAATTGACCAGTCTCAACATGCTATTGATGCTACTCGAAAAAAATTGGAGTCTATTGAAAGTACACTCTTTTATGAAAAACCAAAAGTTGAAATTTTAGAACTTCAATAAGATTTTGTCCAAAATTTATATAACTTATTGATTTTCAATTTAGATGCATATATTTTGGCGGACGACCGGGCACGCTATCCGCTCAAACTTCGCGGCAGGCCGCTCGTAACCATTCCTATCGTTGTCGCGGACATCAAGGAAACAAAACCGTAGTCAATCAGCGCGACTGCGGTTTTCTTATGCCGTCCCATCCTGTGACGGGAGTTTAAGTCATCTTTGCCAAAACTTAACGTTTATGGCAAAGAGCAGCACCCGCAGGGTAACCAGATCCTGTCCCCAAAAGTGTGTAATTTCCGGCAAATATGAACTTTCTTCACTTCTTCCAAAATCGAACTAAAATTCTTCCACCATCTCAAACTTTTTCCTACCTTTGCACCCAACTAATTCGCAATGCACGTTTCTTCCACATATCGCCCACAAAACCAATTGCTTCCACAGGGAAACTTGTCGGCAACGGCGTCTTATACCTTCTCCGCGAAAGAAAAGGACTCAGAAACGAACCTAACCTACTTTGGCGCACGCTATTACACCAGCGACCTGTCCATCTGGCTCAGCGTGGACCCGATGTCTGCGAAATATCCTTCACTCAGCCCGTATGTTTATTGTGCGAATAACCCGATTAAGCTGGTGGATCCGAATGGGGAGGAATGGGAAATCGATGGTTACATCTATACTCCTGGAACACCTTGTCCTGACAATCTACCACACGATGTTAAGGAGAAGTGGAATGCAATGAATACGATATATAAAACAAAAGAGGGGAAAATTGTAATAGATGCAATGAATGTAGAAGATATTTGTTATAAAATATCCTCAGATAAATGCCCTTCGGGACCTTCTAGCGGCGAGTATGTTTCTAATGGAAGTAATGTAGGAGGAACTATGTATATAAACTGGACAAGTATGGATGTTGGTATTCTTGCTCACGAAATCTTTCATGGATATCAAGATTTAAATAATCAAGGACAAGCATCCATTCATAATGAAGTACAGGCACGACTTTTTGCAACTGGTGTTCAAAGACAAGCTTATGCCACGGGAATGTCTCAATTAGTACCACAAGGCAATTTGCTTCCTAATGTATTCACTTACAATGTTGAAAAAGTTTTGTTAGGTTCATATAGTATGACTAATTTACAATATTTAGAAGATAATTTTAAATCTCATTTTGGAGGATACAATAATTTAAAAGTTAGAATTGAAGGCCAAACTGATTTATATGGAACTTTAAAAAATAATTAATCATGAAATATTTCATAAGGGTATTTGTTTTCATCTTTATAACATATAAGATTAATCTTTGTGCTCAAAATTTTCAAATTGAAAAAGTTTTACATACTGATTCACTTATTAGTGAAAATTGTTATAACATGGGAGCAGGAGCACTAGATGGAATAGCTTCTGGTTTATATTTCTGCATGGAAACGAACTCATATTATTGTAATGTAGATGATACTTTACGTATAATGTACTATATTGACTATGAAATAAAACAAAGCGATAAAGATGGAACAGATAGTATTTTCTGTAAAAATGCTCGAGCCAAATTTATAAACACAGAAATTCTTTTTAAGAAATCCGATCTACCAAACTATAACTTTTATATAAATGCTTTCATCGATATATTTAGAAGAAGTTCTTTCTACATTGTTGAAAATCAAAGAGGAAGTAGAACTTATGATAAAGCAACTCTTTTAATACCGATTATCTTTTTACCGAATAATAATGTTCATGAAAATTATAAATAGAATGATCACATTTTATATCTTATAATTATTGCAAACTTTCAATTATTATCCGAAACATAGTAATAATACAAAATTTCACACGATAGAATAAACACAGAATGCACGTTTCTTCCACATATCGCCCACAAAACCAAATACTTCCGCAGGAAAACTTAGCGGCAACGGCGTCTTATACCTTCTCCGCGAAAGAGCGCGACGTAGAAACGGGGCTATCTTACTTTGGCGCACGCTATTACACCAGCGACCTAGGCAGCTGGCTCAGCGTGGACCCGATGTCTGCGAAATATCCTTCATTGTCGCCTTATACATATTGCGCGAATAACCCGATTAAGCTGGTGGATCCGAATGGGGAGGAGGTTGTTATTTTAAATGCACCTCAAGGAGCAGGAGGTTACGGACATATGGCTGCTATAATACAAGATAAACAAGGAAATTGGTATTATATGACTATGGGAGCAGATGAAAATGGAAATTTATCACAAGTGTTAAGCTCAGGCGTTAGAGGTGGAATGACATTAGAATCTTGTGGAACAAAAGATATGAAAGAAGCAATTGAATTTGCAAAAAAAGATGTAAACAATAGTGAATATACACAAGAATTGGTCTTGCGAACATCATCGAAGATGGATGATAAGATATATCAAAGTGCATTAGATAAACAAAACAATGTTAATTCAGAAAAAGAAGAATATAAGGCTTTAACAAATAGTTGTGCAGACGCTGTAAAAGATGTATTAGAAAAAGGACTAGAAATTGAATTACCATCAAAGATAGACCCCAGACCTAATTCTTATTTTAACAAATTATTGAAAAAGAAAAACGAAATTCAATCTAATATTAACGTACTGATAGATGGAGAAAAATCGGGAACAAAATCTAAATACCCATAAAGACAAAATGCTTGGAGGTTTATTCCATAATTAGAAAAAAAATATGATTAAAATGACAACAGTATTGAAAATTATTTGTTTAATTGCTCTAATAATGGCTGGTTATTGTACTTTTGAATTGCTTCAATATGGGAAAGCCATTCAAGAAGAAACGCGAATAAGATTGCAAAAAGAGAAAGATTATTTTTTAGGGCTTGAATTTGAAGGGGTTGTTGTTGAAAAAAAGTATAATGTTTTTGTCAAAAAAAAACATGAAGATGAATATTCAGTAACACTATTATTGCATCAAATAGAACCAAAACCATCATTTCCTTATAATAGTAATATTTATTTTGATTATACTTGTGATAGTTTACTAACAATTCATATTCCTCAAAATGTTTATAATCAGATTAAAGAAGGGGATACTGTTAAAAAAGAGGTTAATGATTGTAATGTAGTGATAGGTTGTAAATAAC
>Ga0233364_1000145_pt1 | contig 12028 bp, 12 predicted proteins | sample ElkDunMinimDraft_19_FD_180675 | JGI IMG/M metagenome (GOLD analysis project Ga0233364, IMG submission 180675) | Fecal eukaryotic communites from dung pellets of Tule Elk in California, USA - Elk Dung C2 | ecosystem: Host-associated > Mammals > Digestive system > Large intestine > Fecal | place...
CGACTTATTGCAATCGCAAGAAACTTTGCAACGCGTATGGATTCTCAGAAATCACTTAGCAGATATGAATTCTGTTGAAGCAATGGAATTTATCAAAAATCAGATGGAGAAGACTAAAACCAATGAAGAATTTCTTATATTCATGAATCAATAAAGCGAGAAATAAGCAAAAAAATCATATCTTTGCCAACGCTGAGACAAAATTTTATTGTTACACAAACAAGAATATAATCAATTAAAAATCAATAATATAAAGTTGATATGGCAACAAACAGAAGACACGAACTTTTTCCCAACGTTACAGATGCTCAATGGAATGATTGGAAATGGCAAGTAAAAAACAGAATTGAAACTTTAGAGCAATTAAAGCAATATATCACCTTGACTCCAGAAGAGGAAAATGGAGTAAAAGAATCGTTGAAGACATTACGTATGGCTATTACCCCATACTATCTATCGTTAATTGACCCTAACGATCCGAATTGTCCCATCAGAAAACAATCTGTACCTACCATTGCAGAAACTCATCAAGCTGGAGCAGATTTATTGGATCCATTGCACGAAGATGAAGATTCTCCTGTTCCAGGATTGACACATCGTTATCCAGATAGAGTTTTATTCCTCATCACTGACCAATGTTCTATGTATTGTCGTCATTGTACACGCCGTAGATTTGCGGGTCAACACGATTGTGAATCTCCGAAGGAAAGAATTCAGAAGAGTATTGACTACATTGCACGCACACCACAGGTAAGAGACGTTTTACTTTCTGGCGGAGATGGACTATTAGTTAGCGATGCAATGTTAGAGTCAATTATTGAGCGTTTACGTGCTATACCACACGTTGAGATTATTCGAATCGGCACACGTACTCCTGTAGTTTGTCCACAACGCATTACTGATGATTTGGTAAATATGTTGAAGAAATATCATCCAATTTGGGTAAATACACACTTCAACCACCCGAATGAAATCACACCAGAATCTGCAGAAGCATGTGCTAAACTTGCAAATGCAGGTATTCCATTGGGCAATCAAAGTGTATTGCTTCGTGGTGTTAACGACTGCGTGCATGTTATGAAACAGTTAGTTAGAAATTTGGTTAAGATTCGCGTTCGTCCTTACTATATTTATCAATGTGACCTTTCTATGGGAATTGAACACTTCCGTACACCTGTTTCTAAAGGAATTGAGATTATCGAAGCGTTGCGCGGACATACATCTGGCTATGCAGTTCCCACTTTTGTAGTTGACGCACCAGGCGGTGGTGGAAAAATTCCTGTAATGCCACAATATATGATTTCTCAAGGTCCTAACAAGGTAATTTTAAGAAACTACGAAGGCGTTATTACAACCTACACACAACCAGAGGATTACGTTGACGAATGTCACTGCCCAGAATGTGAAAAACAGCGTTCTAGCGAAGGAGTAAGTTCGCTTTTAAATGGAGAAAGAATGGCATTAGAGCCTTCACATTTAGCTCGTAAAGAGAGACATAATAAATAAAAATATCATCTGCTAATGTATGCCCTTTATTGATAACCTTTTGCAATACTCATCGCTTTCGATTGTCGGAATGGAGAAAAATACCGGGAAGACAGAATGCATGAACTATATTATTGGAAGATTAAAGGGCATACACAAGCGGATAGCCATCACCTCGATTGGCATAGATGGCGAAAACTTAGATCAGGTTACCTCGACGCACAAACCTGAGATTCAACTTTACAACAACACGGTATTTGTTACTTCGGAGAAGCACTACCGTGAGCGTCAATTAGTTTCAGAGATTTTAGATTTGTCGGAGCGACAAACCTCATTAGGGCGGTTAGTAACCGCCCAAGTCATTTTATCCGGCAAAGTCATTTTATCGGGACCGACGACCAATGTTTGGCTCAAGCAGGTCGTTGACGACTTGCGAGACAGAGTTGACCTAACGCTCATTGACGGAGCATTATCGCGCAAGACCCAAGCATCGCCGACCATTGCGGAGAGTATGATTTTGACTACCGGAGCCGCACTATCTCCCAACCTTATGGAGTTAACCCGCAAAACAAAATTCTTTTACAATCTACTTCAACTACCTGTATATCAACATAATAATAGCAAATTATTAGAGAATATCGAAAGCGGAATTTTTGCCATTGACAGCGAAAAACAACCCCATCTGTTGGATATACCTTCCACCCTACTCTTGAACAAATATAAAGACTCCATCTTCACATTTGGAACCACATTATACATTGCGGGCATCATTACTGATAGTATTCTCAACTTTATGCGGATGCAGAAAAAGATTAGGGAAACCATTCTGATTGTCAAAGACTTCTCTAAGATCTTCGTAACGCCAGAAGCGTATTATAGTTATATTCAGAGCGGGGGAAAGCTCCTTGTATTACTCAAGAATGAGTTGGTTGCTATTTGTGTCAACCCCACCTCACCGAATGGCTACACCCTTGATTCTGAGAAACTTTGCGACACATTAAGAGAAAGCATCGGCATACCTGTATATGACGTCATCAAGATTCAAAATCAAACACATTCCTAATGTTTCCCATTGCACAACTTCCTGACATTGTAATATTTGCCAACGGAGAACCCTCCACTGATGCGCATTCGTTACAACTATTAAACAGAGCGCAAACGATTATCTGTTGTGACGGAGCCGTACAGAAGTTATTGAATTTAGGCTACGAACCCAATCGAATTATTGGGGACTGTGACTCTATAACTGCTGAATTATATGAACGTTACAAGAATATTCTCATTCGTGATGAAAGCACAGAGTATAACGACCTACAGAAAGCATTGCGATATGTTATTGCGGAGGGGTACAAAAGTGTAGCCATATTAAGCAGTTTTGGGTATCGTGAAGATCACGCCATAGCTAACCTTAGCATTGCCGCACTCTACTCGCGTCAGATTGAGATACTGATGGTGACGCAGCACGGCATTTTTATCCCCATCAATAGTACTCGGAGTTTCTACACGCACAGAGGTCAGCAAATCTCTATCTTCAGTTTCAATCCAGAGATTCGGTTCACCTTTCACGGCTTGCGTTATCCTGTTAAAGAGCGGAAATTCCGTTATTTATGGGAGGGCAGTTTGAACGAAGCTTTAGGGGAAGAGATTACGATTGAGTGCGATGGCGGAGATGCTGCAATCTATTTTGCACATAAGAAGGAGTGGTAAAAAAATGTATCTTTGCCAAAAAATATCTTATCCATAAATTACCAATCTCTTTTCCACTAGTAAATCTAATAACTTTGGGAAAGAACTTTTTCACAAATGAAAAAGAAAATATTCTCCTTGAAAAGATAGAAGGAGTTTTCAAATACAAAAAGGTGCATTTTTTTGATGCTCTTGTCGGATATTTCCGAGCATCGGGATATTTCCGTATTAGAAAGTTTATACAACAAACTCCAAAAATTCGGATTTTGGTTGGTATAAATGTAGATAAACTCACATATCAAGCAAATCAGCAGGGCTTACTTTTCAATCCTAACGCAGAGCTGTCTCAGGAGGAGTTCTTCAATGGCATATCTATCCCACGCAACAAAGAATTGATGCGTATCTATCGAGATGTGGAATTAGTAGAGTCATTAGGTTCTGGTATTCCTCGTATCTTGCGTGCATATGGAGAAGATTGCTTCAAGTTTACAGATAACTTTATCCGTATTACTTTACCTATAAGTGTACAAGATGGCACCCAGTCGGCACCCAGTTGGCACCCAGTCAGCACCCAGTGTTGAAAATATTGATAAGCTGATTGTTTTCTGTTCCGAGGCGCGTTCTTTTAGTGAGATGTTAGCTTTTATGGATCTTACAGATAGAACTAAGTTTAGGAGAAAATATATTCATCCACTTTTGGAGGCTGGTATATTGGAACTTACGATTCCTGATAAACCTAATAGTCAGAATCAGAAATATCGTCTTACAGCAAAAGGGTTGGCGTTACAGAATTCTCTTAGCTCCACAAATAGAGAACGAACAAAATAGATTCAAACCTATATGAAATAGTTATTATATTTGATACTAGTAATAATTCTTATCTCTGGGTGTCGAAATCGGTATAAACCGACGTCTGAGGAAATTATAATGTTGCAAGAGACCTTGAGAGAGTTTCAGATGAATGAGGCTATTGAAAAAGCAAAGAGAGAGGAGGAAAGAAGAAAATATTGGGAAAGCAAGGACAAAGCCTCTTCCGCACAACCCAAGAAGAGGAACTCTCGGAGCCACTCGAATGATGAGTATGAAACCGACGCCTACGAAATAGATCGCAATGATAATCTTCGCGGTTACGACCCTGCCAGCGAAGATGACATGGAGGACAACGGAATGTCGCGGTACATGGAAAATTATGACGAAGAGGGGTGGTATTAGTTGTAGGTTAGGCGGCGCGGAGTCGCTTTTCGTCGGAAGATAATATGCGCTGTCGCCGCCAAGAATATGCAAGTTTAGCGAACGTGCGTGAGGGATTGAAGCGGTTATGAGCGCCGGTTTAGGACTTCGCATTAAGAACTTGGATTTTTAAGATTAGATTTTGAGGGAGATTGAAGCGAGTGAAAGAGGCGCGAAATTTGAGCGGAAAGCCCGACGGCGGGCGGGGCGAAAAAGATTATCAAGAGAGATGAACTTTAACTCAGAATAAGCGAACACAAAGGGAATACGAAGGATAGTACGGTGTGCGGGTGGAGCCGGCACGCCCAAATAAAACCCTAAAAAATATCAACTTTTACAATAATTAGGAGGTTTTTACGTTGTCGAATTTTGAATTTAAAATAGATATATGTTATTATCCAATAGAGACAAAACTGCAATCACCTACAAAGGAACTAAATATTCTTACAATCAAGTACTTATCTATTCACAAGACTATGCTGATTGTTTTGCTTCGGCGGGGAAACCGCAAAAAGTTCTCATCTGCGGACAGAACTCTCCAGAATGGTGTTTTGCCTTTCTAGGTGCCATCCGACTCAAAGCGATAGCCGTTCCATTAGACGCACAATCTACCAAAAAGGAGATTGAATATGTGATTAACGATTGCAAACCAGACATCGTTTTTATTACAGCTGACAAGAAAGAACTTTTCGGGGAGATAAATCTTTGCGGTGCGCGACTTCTCACTCCTAACGAGATAAAATTATCTGAAAGTGAGAATATTCCTACAAGTGAAATTCCTATGGGAGCGGCAGAGGAGACGATGCTTATCAACTATACTTCGGGCACAACTGGTTCGCCGAAAGGGGTTATGTTATCGTACAAAAATGTAATGTACAACGTTGATTCTGTCAGCAAATCGGTTCCCATTTATCAAGAGGTGAGCAATGTAATGGTACTTCTTCCGTTGCATCACATATTGCCATTGTTAGGTAGTTTAGTTGCACCCTTACACGTAGGCGGCACGATTCATATTGCTGAGGCTATGAATGCAGAATCGATAATCAAAACGCTTAACGAAGGAAAAATTTCCATTATTATTGGCGTGCCGAGGTTGTACGATATGTTGGTGAAGGGCGTCATGAATAAGATAAACGCCTCGTTCATAACACGTTTTCTTTACAAAGCCGTTAAATTTATCGGCAGCGATTCGGTTTCTAAAATTGTTTTTAGCAGTGTTCACAAAAAATTTGGCGGTCATCTCAAATATTTAGTTTCAGGTGGTGCTGCCCTATCCATTGAAACAGCGACCATACTAAAAACCTTAGGTTTATATGTTTTAGAGGGTTATGGAATGACGGAAACGGCACCGATGATCTCATTTACACGTCCAGGGCGCCGAAAGGTGGGATATGCAGGCGAGTTGCTTCCTAACATTGAGGTAATGATTTCTGAGCAGGGTGAGATTTGCGTTAAGGGTGACAACGTAATGCAGGGTTATTACCAGCGCGAAGAGGAAACCCAACAAATTATAAAAGAGGGCTGGTTGCACACTGGTGATATGGGGATTTTAGACCAATACGGATTAAAAATCACGGGTAGAATTAAAGAGATTATCGTTACCTCAAATGGAAAGAATATCAATCCAGAACTTTTAGAGCAGGATTTTATGCGTGGAAGTAGTTTTGTTCAGGAGATTGGTATCTTTTTACACAACGATGTTTTGCACGCTGCCATCAGGCCGCAGATGTGTGCTATACGCCAGCAATCGCTTGAGGAGATGGAAAGCCTAATTAAAGAAGAGGTTGCTCATTTCAACGCGGAACAGGCTCAATACAAGAGAATTAAGCAGATCCACATCATATCTGAAGAACTGCCTAAAACAAGATTAGGAAAAGTTCAACGGTTCCTTCTTCCTAAACTTGCAGAAAAAACAGCCACCGAAAGTATGGAAGAATCGCTTGAGGGTAAAAGTGAAATTTATAAACTGCTAAAAACCTTTATCGAAAGTGAGACCAAGTGTAAAGCCAATGAGAATGACCATTTTGAAATTGATTTATCTATGGACTCTTTGAGTAAAGTTTCTCTTTTAGCCTTTATTGAAAACAGCTTCAATATAAGTATGAGCGAAGAGGAATTAGAAAATCTAAACACACTGGCAAAACTCTCTCAACATATTGAGCAAAGCGAGCACTCTGTAAATAGCAACACATTGACTTGGAAGGAGATTTTAGCATCTAAAACCGAAATAAGCCTTCCGAAGCCTGGCTTCATGCATTGGTTTACCTACCATTTTTCTAGAATTTTATTCTCAATCTGCTATCGTTTCAAGGTCAGTGGGAAGCATAATTTACCGAAAGGTCCTTACATTATTGTTGCCAATCACCGCTGTGCGATAGATGGATTTTTAATTACGACTAATTTTGTACGAAAAATCAACAAAGAGATTTTCTTCTTTGCCAAGGAGAAACATTGGAAGAGCAAATTTGCACAATTTTTTGCCAAAAAAAATAACATTATTCTAATGGATATTAACAAAAACGTACGTAGATCATTGCAAGAGATGTGTGCTGTTTTAGAGAAAGGCAAAAGCATTGTAATTTTCCCAGAAGGAACTCGTTCCATGGACAATAAAATGAAAAAATTCAAAGAGACTTTTGCAATTTTGAGCAAAGAATTAAATATTCCAGTAGTACCCATTGCCATTACGGGTTCAGAGAAAGCTTGTTATCGCAATACAATTCTCCCAAAATTTGGAATTTCTATTGGCATTGATATTTTAGACACTATCTATCCTGACATTAATCAAAGTGCTGAATATCTGAGAGATAAAATTGAATCAATCATTCAGAAACATTTAGAAAAATAATTTTTTCAAGAACTAGAATAATCAAAAAAAAAATGTATTTTTGCAGGTCTAAAAATATAATTAAAATGAAGAGATTATTATTATTTATTGCTGTTCTTTTCTTTGTAAACTTAACATTTGCACAACAAGAACAAAAAAGTCCATATTCTACAGATTTAAGTGATACGACTGCTTTGGCAGATTGTGATTCTCTTCCTTCGTTTATTGGTGGAGAGAAATCGTTGTATCTTTATGTAGGTCAGCAGATGCGTAAAGTTTGCGCATACGGTGAAGCTGATGAAAAAGCAGACTTAATGGTTGCTTTTATTGTAGAGCGCGATGGTAAAGTTAGTAACTTTAGACCTATTGACGAAAATCCCAAATATGCTAAAGTGTATGAGCGCATGGAGAAGATTTTCACTCGCATGCCGGCGTGGACTCCGGGTATGAAAGATGGTAAAGCCGTACGTTGCAATATAGAGATGCCATTACATCTACATTGGCAAAGTGGCAATGGAACAGGCTCTTGCACGAAATAACAATTAAAATTCTCATAAAAAAAGTGGCTTTTTGGAGCCACTTTTTTTTTATTTTCAGGCATTGCCTTTATTTGACAATTACTGCTATTGCCTTACGAATTCGGGTTACCACCTCATCAACGCCTAATATATCAACAATCTCAAACAGATCAGGACCTTTTGCATCACCAACAATAGAAAGTCTAAAACTATTCATTACTTGACCCATATTTAGTTCATTTCCTTGAATATAAGCCATTACAGCATCGTGAGCAGCCACTTTATCGAAAGGTTTATATTGTTGAAGAATTTCGATAATCTTATTCAAATAGGTTGGGGTTTCCTCTTTCCAGCGTTTTTTTATCACTTGTTCATTATAACTTTCTGGAGCTACAAAGAAATAACTTGCTTGATCCCAAAGTTCTTGTGGAAAATAAACTCTCTCCTTAATCAACTCTACCACTCTTGCTACTTTTTCATCAGAAGCGACAATATCTCTTTCCTTCAAAATCTTTGAGAAATGTTGGATAAAATATTCTGAAGGTTGTTTTTGAATATATTGATGATTGAACCAACGTGCTTTATTCAAATCGAATTTAGCACCAGATTTACTCACTTTATCTAAAGAGAATGACTGTATAAGTTCCTCCATAGACATCAGTTCCTGTTCTGTTCCAGGGTTCCAACCGAGCAGTGCCAACATATTGATTACAGCTTCTGGAATATAGCCAGACTCTCGATATCCTGAAGATTGTTCTCCGGTTTTAGGGTCGGTCCATTGAAGAGGGAAAACAGGAAAACCTAAGCGGTCGCCATCGCGTTTGCTCAATTTTCCATTTCCATCGGGTTTAAGGAGTAATGGAAGGTGTGCAAACTGGGGTGCTTCCCAACCGAAAGCTTTGTATAACATAATATGTAATGGAGCTGATGGTAACCACTCTTCGCCACGAATCACGTGAGAGATCTCCATCAAATGGTCATCAACAACATTTGCCAAGTGATAGGTTGGCAAGCCATCAGACTTAAACAGCACCTTATCATCAAGCAATTTAGCATCAATTTTCACTTCACCGCGAATAATATCCTGCACTACGATTTCCAAATTTTCAGGATATTTGAAACGCACTACATAATGACCTTTTAATCGTTCTTTCACCTCATCGGGAGATAAAGTTAAAGAGTTGCACAAAGAGGAACGAGTATTCACATCATATTGGAAATTTCTCTTTTCAGCCTCCGCCTCTTTTCTACGTTGGTCAAGTTCTTCAGGAGTATCGAAAGCGTAGTAAGCCCAACCCGTTTCAATCAATTGCATTGCGTACTGTTTATAGATATGCATTCTTTCTGACTGTTTATAGGGGGCGTGTTTTCCTCCAACATGAACACCTTCATCGAATTTAATTCCCAACCATTCAAACGCCTCAATAATATACTCTTCGGCACCTGGCACGAATCGGGTTTGGTCTGTATCTTCGATACGGAGCAGCATTTCTCCGCCTAATTTCTTACAAAACAGATAATTGTACAAAGCTGTACGAACTCCACCAATGTGAAGTGGTCCTGTTGGACTTGGGGCAAAACGAACACGTGGTTGCATACAAAAAAATTTAGTTTATTTTCTTAATTCAAAATTCTTTCCAAGATATACTTTTTTCACGAACTCATCAGAAGCCAAATCTTCAGCGGTTCCAGACTTAATTACGCGACCTTCATAAAGGAGATATGAGCGATCTGTAATAGAAAGAGTTTCGTGAACATTATGGTCGGTAATTAGGATTCCGATGTCTCGATTTTTAAGATTAGCAACAATCTGTTGAATATCTTCTACAGCGATTGGGTCCACCCCTGCAAAAGGTTCATCGAGCAAGATAAAGTTAGGATTTGAGGCTAAACAGCGAGCAATCTCTGTTCGACGTCTTTCACCGCCAGAGAGATTATTTCCTAAATTTTTACGTACCTTTTCCAGATGAAATTCACTAATTAAACTTTCCAATTTTTCCTTTTGCTGCTCTTTCGTCAGATCTGTAAATTGCAAAATGGCACGGATATTATCCTCCACGCTCAGTTGACGAAACACAGAAGGTTCTTGGGGTAGGTAAGCTATTCCCAATTGTGCTCTTTTGTACATTGGAAACTCTGTGATATTTGTATCGTCGAGGTAGATATTTCCTGAGTAGGCTTTGATAATTCCTACAATCATATAAAATGTGGTGGTTTTTCCAGCTCCATTGGGGCCCAAAAGACCTACAATCTCGCCTTGTCGCAACTCAACACTTGCCTCATTAACGACAGTACGATTCTTATAAATCTTAACCAACTTATCGGTAGAAACTTTGTGTATCATTATTTTTCCACCTCCATTTTAATCTTTTCCGACATCAATTGGATAAATTTTTCCAAAGGTTCATTCACCATAGGTCTTAAAAAAATTGGCACATCTAATTCCATTTCTATTTTCATTGTAGAGCTATTCACATCCATATTTTTAAAGAAAAATGAGAGAGAAATAGGAATATTTTTATCATTACTTGCAACATAAACAATTCTTTCAAACTCCACCTTTTCAGCTACAGAGAGGGTAACTTTAACCATATTTTGAATGGTAAAAGTACAGGAATCCTCATTGGCTTCAAAATCGGTAACTTGTGGAGGCAAATAGGTGCACAAATTTTTATAATTTCCACATAAATTAAAAACTCTTTCTACAGGAGCATTAAGTGATTGTTCGTTGCTTGAAAACTTCATATTAACTATTTTTGAATTTGCAAAGGTACAAGAAATTTCTTTTCTTTGGATTGGAGGGAAAAAGTTTTAACAGACCAAATGTTCAATTAAAATTTTTACTCCGATAGCAATCAGGATAACACCTCCTACAATTTCAGCATAACGAGGTTTCATCCATTGAATCAGAAATCTACCTAAATAGATACCCAAAAGAGAAAGCATAAATGAGCAGATTCCTGTCCAAATCATTGGGTTTACGATAGGGACTGAAATGCAAGCCAAACTTACGCCCACTGCCAACGCATCGATAGTAGTAGCGATGGCGAGCAACAATAACGTTCCAATTTTCAGAATATTAAAAACCTCTTCTTCGCCCTTAACACCATCAAAAATCATCTTACCTCCAATTATACCTAATAGAGCAAAAGAGATCCAATGGTCGATATTGCGAATATACTCAATGATATTGCTTCCTAATAGCCATCCTACCCAAGGCATCAACACATGAAAAACTCCAAAAACAGAGGCCACCATAACGGCTTGACTAAATTTCAACTTACGGACAGCACCTGAAGCGAAGCTTACAGAAAAGCAATCCATTGATAATCCTATAGATAGGAGAATAACTTCTATTTGTGTCATAATAATTTTTAAACGTGCAAAGATAATCAAAAATAAAAATAGTGTTGGGTAATTTAAAAATAAAAAATAGTGTTGAAAACATCCAAAAAAAGGTTATTTTTGCGAAAAAATTTAGAGGTATTTTTTATGATAGAAAATTTAAAAAAAGGAGTCGGAATTCTTCTTATTATGCTTTGTTTCGCCGTCATTTTTTTGAGTTGCAGTGGGAAGAAAGCACAAGATCAAGAAGTTGAAATAGAAACGGAAACTGCCGTTGAATATCCTATTTCCATCATTCCAACTCGCTTGGAAACCAACCTTACAGACAATAATAAACTTTATCCTGTAACCCAAACCTTTCTACAAGAATTTTTGGAAATTGCGAATCGTTTTCAGGGTCAGTCACTCACCATCAAAGCTGAGATTCCTCAAGAATGGGGAGTAGTTTGTGTAGAAGGAATGGCTGACGGGCGCGAATTATATCTACTGCAATCGGAAAATCGTGAATGGATGTACTTAGTAATTACGGCAGGTTACGGCTCGGAGCGCGTAATTGACGCATTGCCTATTTCTGTAAACTTTGCTGTTCAGGAAGGTGAAGTTTTGGAAACCGAAAAATGGATTTGCAAACGCACTGAAGAGGGACTTTTCCAAGTGGAAAAGAACTACGAATGGGTGCGTTCTGTAAATACAGACACCATCTCGGCTTCCGAACTAACAGATTACAACAAAACCTCTTTCCTGATTGATAGCTACAAAATTAATGAAATGTCGCGATTTGAATTTGTTCAAACTGAGACGGAACCTGATTATCAAGCTGTTGTATTCTATTACAAACAAGATTCCAAACCAGAAGAGTGGGACGAGTATATTCCCATTGTTCAATCCTACTGCGAAGAAAATCAAATTCCATTTGTAGAGGTAAGCCAAAACTTTG
>Ga0233364_1000146_pt1 | contig 11998 bp, 7 predicted proteins | sample ElkDunMinimDraft_19_FD_180675 | JGI IMG/M metagenome (GOLD analysis project Ga0233364, IMG submission 180675) | Fecal eukaryotic communites from dung pellets of Tule Elk in California, USA - Elk Dung C2 | ecosystem: Host-associated > Mammals > Digestive system > Large intestine > Fecal | place...
GCTTACCCCAAATATGAACCCGAACAAATACCATCAGGCATGAACGTATACATCGAAGCAAGCTTCACCATCAAGAGCACTGGTGAGCATAAAACGATAGAAGTCAAGATTAACGAAGACCTCATCCCCTGGGGCGTGGCGAAGTTCCTTGAACGCCGCTACGGCGAAATCACGGGGCTGTGCTTCCACTTCACACGAGAAGCCAACGACTAAAGGCCCAGCCGCCCACAAGGCGGCTTTTTCTTTGCCTTTTGACAAGTGTCCCCAAGTATGGACACTCACTTTCATTCCAATACTCACGTTCGGTCTTTCTTCAAATCCATCACGTCCGAGTCAATGGGCTGCGGCCACCCGGACAAAGTTGCAGACGCTATCTCTGATGCTATCCTTGATGCTTGCTTAGCGCAGGATCCAGAAAGCCGTGTTGGCTGCGAGACTTTGGTAAAGGGCAATCAGGTTATCCTTGCCGGGGAAATTACCACCAAGGCAAAGCTGGACTACGAGCGGATTGTACGCGATACAGTTCGCAGCATTGGCTACCGCACAGCTCAGGATGACCCAGTATTCAATTCCGAATCCCTCAACGTGACGAACCTAATCTGCGAGCAAAGCCCTGACATCGCGCTCGGCGTTGATGAAAACAAGGGAGAGGGGAAAGAGCAAGGAGCTGGTGACCAAGGTATGATGTTCGGCTACGCCTGCAACGAAACGCCGGAGCTGATGCCAGCTCCCATCATGTTCGCCCACCGAATCATGAGAAAGCTGGAGGATGTCAGGAAGAGTAGGGCGGTTGCTTGGCTTCGACCGGATGCCAAATGCCAAGTGACAGTTGAGTATGATTATGCCGGGAAGCCTTGCCATATAAGCGCGGTCGTGCTCAGTACCCAGCATTCCCCAGACGCAACTAGGGAAGAGATTGAGAAGCTATGTCTCGAAGTCATCAAATCCAGCCTCCCGGCATCACTTGTATCACCCGCAACTCAATTCCATATCAACCCCACCGGACGCTTCGTTACAGGTGGCCCACAGGCCGATTGCGGTCTGACAGGCCGTAAGATTATCGCCGACACCTACGGCGGCGTAGGGCGGCATGGCGGGGGCGCTTTCTCGGGAAAAGACGCCAGCAAGGTTGACCGCAGCGCAGCTTACATGTGCAGATGGGTTGCCAAGCACATCGTGGCTTCTGGGCTGGCCAAGCATTGCGAGGTTCAGGTGAGCTATGCTATCGGCAAAGCTGAGCCAGTTTCCGTGGAGGTGCTGAGTGATTGCAGCTTCCTGACCTCTGATGAATTGGCAAGGCGAGTAAAAGAAACATTCTCATTCAAGCCCGCTGATATTATCGAAGCCCTGGGGCTGAAGAATCCGATATTCTCGGCTACTACGAATTACGGCCACTTTGGCAAAGCCGACCTGCCTTGGGAAAAGCTGGATCAGAAGAAGCTCGATAAGTTGAAATCATAAACGAAGCGGGGCAGTCCAGTCTCTCTCTTAAACAAAGCGCAAGAAGATGAATGATTCTTCTTGCGCTTTGCCTTATGCCAGATAGCAAGGGGAGGGCTGAAAAAGTGAAACATTGACTACGCAGAATTCTGCGCATACTTGGCCGAGCGCGAGGCCATGGACGAGGAGGAGCTGGACGAAGAGGGCTACTTCATTGACTAAGCCCTCTCTTTCCTTAGAACTGTGTGAGGCTTTATTCTTTACAGTATACGAGCTTGATGGTAAACTTTAATAAAATTCATTAAAGTCATGCCGATACACTTTCAAACTTGTTTTTACGCACGTTATAAATCACCCAAACCAGAACAGGAAATCTTCTGGGGGCTGCAAAAACGACTTCGTTCATGGCTTTGTCAAAAGGAAGGCATCAATGCGCCTAAAGATTGCCCAGCCCTTCAGAACCTTTTTCCTTACAAGATGAATCACAAGTTCCCTTCTGGAGCTAGGTGTATCACCTATCCCTATATTGACCACAAGGACGATGGCACCAGGGAATTGAGTGCTTGGGCATTCCGCTATATACATCAGGATAGTCAATATACAAATACTCGAACATGGGTGACAGACGTTGCGATTCGCCGTGTAAATGCTCAAGTTTGCTTAGTCCACGTTAAGGTTGAGCATTCACGCCCAAAGCACGTTCTGGTAAGTGAGGGGGAAAAGGATCCGCAACCGGCAATCCCCCGTTTTGTCAGAACTTTGATTGATAAGGGTCAGCACTATATCTTTCTCGCAAACTCGGAAGGCCCAGCTAAAGTTCCTGTACAAAAGAAATGTTTTACAGTAGAAACTGCTGCCGATGTAAATATTCTCTACGACCAGCTAGTTGAGAGTGTTCTCAGAAAATACGTTATCATTGTAGCATACGGGTACAAGGCACGAGCTGAAGCCAAGATTCTCCATGAAATGCTACGGACTAAGGCCTTAGTAGCATATCTGGATAATAACAACGATGTCAAAGAAGCTTTGGATGAGCTTCCTAACGAATATCGCGTACCTTTTAACCATATACGTGTATTTTATCCTGTAAAGGAGCAGTTCAGGAATATAACAATTCCTTGTGATAACATTCCAAGCTGTCGAGACGAGATAGTCGGAAACTTACTTGCTAACTATCCTCTCATTCATCGCCGTGCAGTAAAAGGCATCGAAGATATAAAGCATCTGATTTCGATTTCCAAGGCTAAAGGTGAAACCCCGACTGAACTAATCGAAAAGATTGAAGATCTGAAGCGAGAAAAACAAGAGGCTGAAGACTATGGCAGCTTGCTTGAGGATGAAGTCTCTCGACTGGAAGCAAAAAATGGTAATTTGCAAAAGAGCAATGATATCTTCGTAAAGAAACTCAACAAAGCTGAGGAAGAAATTTCCAAGATGGGCGGCATTGGGGACGTTTTGGGGAAAATAGCCTACCCTTCCAATCTAAAGGATATGCTCGCATTCTTTGCTCAGGTATTTGAGCAGAGAATCGATATTCACGAGGAAGCCTATAAATCCGCTGAAAAATATACAAAGTTTAAGGATTTAGATAAGGCGTGGATGATGTTGATGGCCTTATGCACTACACTCTATGACATGAAGTACATAGAGCGTAGATTTGATGATAGGGTATTTACGGATCGTACCAAGGTCGAATTGTCAATGACAGAAGGTCCTCAGACTATGAAGGATTCAGGGTTGATGAAACTTCGCCATCGTGTATTTAAGGGTAAGCCATATGAGGTTGTCCCTCATCTTAAATGGAGTAATGACCCTAATAAATTGTTGAGAATACATTTCGCGTTTATGGAGTCTGAAAAGAAGATTCTTATAGGGCATTGTGGTGAACACCTGCCTAATGCCACTACACGCAAAGTAAAATAGCAAATGCTATGGCATTATTCAGCAATAAATAACACAGCAACGAGAAATAACGATGACAATCATTAAATGTAAAAAGTGCGGTCAGGAATACGCCTACGAAATCTGGGGGACTGCTACCCCTGGCGGTAAGGAAAGAGAAACAGCCAACTGCCCCTATTGTGGAGAGGTCGGTTACTCTGAGATGACAAGTCAGTTCATTTCATCCTATAAATTGGATAGCGAGGGTAACCCAGACCGCCGCAAGAGTTACTGACATTGCGCCAGTAAAAAGCCCTTAGTTTTTGGCTAAGGGCTTTGAATTTGGTTTTACTTTTGCAGAAAGTTATTACTTCAGAAAATCCTCGAAAACCATCTGAGCCTCGCTTACACGATTGCGCATAAGATAGTCGAAACTGGAGTTGAGTCTTACTTCATCGTGTGAGACAAGAGCGTATTCCCACGGCTTGCCTCCGTTAGCGGCATTCCAGTCTGATACTGCTCTGCAATATACAACAGCTGCAGTAGCCTTCTCTTTTACAGTCGGGGTGTTTATGTCGCAGCTTGCCTTGGTTTCTACCATGTAAATTTTATCACTCGTTTCAACGATAAAATCAGGCACGTATTTGTTCATGCCTCCCGAACCATAGTAGATGTTGAATTGTTTTGGGGATGGGCGCATCCACCTCAATACAGCCTTATCGTTTTCGAGTACGATTGCAAAAATACGCTCCGTATTGCTTTGGAACTTGTAAAGCGTGTGGCATGCTTTCGTGAAGCCGTTGAAAATTTTCTTCGGCACTTCGCTTGCCGGAAGGTTAGCTCGCAAATCGTATATCTCATCCGCGCGGAACTTGCCGCCATAGCAAGTCTCTATCCGAGAGAACGGACGCATTTCCGAGGCTCTGAAATGCGTCTCATCCCGGAAAAAGTGTTGCTTCATTTGAGCATAAATTATCTCAGCAATTGTTTTCTGGCGGTCGCGCATTACCTTGACTGCTTCTTCTTCCGTAAGGTATGTCAGGAAATGCAGTTTCGCGTCACCCACCAACGAATACAGCAACTCTGCAGTAGAATGGTAATCCACATCATCCTTAACGATTAGATGGCGAACAATTTCATTCTCAGGCGTATCAACTACTTCTCTTGCACGGAAGTCGCTGTCATACTCGAAGGTTTGTCCTCCCTCCTGCAGTTCCGTGCCAATCAGCGTATCATCGGCAGGATGCCAGTTCATGCTTGTTGTGATAAGCTTAAACGGATAGAAGCCTTGTTTGACTTCGGTAAAAGGTTGAACTACAGCTTGAGGAATAGGGATTACTTTATCCGTCAATGCCTGTACACAGGTATCAATGGCTTTCTGAACAACGGCTTCGAGATCCTCCCGGCGAAGATTCATTTCTGGGAATTTACGGATAGTTTCTGAAATGATGCTGTTCTTTACAAATGTGCGAGTTTCCGGGTCTTTTGTTGCCTCAATAGTTCGCACCTGTCGGTTTAACTCCACGACAGTACGGGAGGTATACTTTGCAACAAAATCTGCTACCTGTGCAGCTTGCTCCTGCGTCCTAGACTGGCCTGCTCCCTGGTGAGCAATTGATTCCTCCACGAATGTCAGAGCCAGTTGCTTCATATAGCTTGTATCCGATGTAACCTCATCGTAAGTAGTCGGCATTTCTACCGTTACTCGCGTTTCATCAGCGTTCGTCGTTTCGGAGGATTCGATATAATAGACACGTCTGACGAGAGAATTCGGGTCATTGGCAAGATTAACAATAGCTTCATACTTATCGTGGCTAACTATGGAAAGTCGGTCGGCTTCATCAACCCCGGTTCTTTCCCCGTAAGGAAGACGCAAACCTCTTCCTATGGTCTGTTCGGTTAGCGTTTCCGAGGCAGACGCTCTTAAAGGGACAATGGTATAGAGGTTGGTGACATCCCAGCCTTCTTTCAGCATATTCACATGGATAACGATCTCAATTTTGTTATCCGCGTTTTCGAGCGAAAGCAGTTGTTCAATATTCTCATCCTTTTCAGCCCCTCTCTGAGAGGAGTTGATTTCGATAACCTTGCCGTTGTAATATCCTCGGAAAAAGTCATCCGAGGTGATATACTCTTTTATTTTCTTCGAGTGCTCAGTGTCCTTCGCAACAACGAGAACAAAAGGCTTCACAACAGGTTTCCCGAAGGTGCGAGCGTAAATCTCAAGGTGGCTCTTTGTTTCCTCGTGTAAACGGACACCATCATTCAGCTTTTCATGGTCGAGCTGCTCCTGAGTGTATTCTTCTGGTCTGAAATCTTTGCGAGTGAAAACAACAGGAATTTTTACATACTTACCATCGTTAAGAGAATGGGCTAGGCTGTATTCATAGACAACATTCTTGAAGTCTACTTTTCGTGCTCCTTTTTGAATCTGCGGAGTCGCAGTCAATTCAACGCCTAAAATCGGACGCAACTCGTTAATTACGTCAAAACTTTTGTCTGCGTGGTAGTGGTGACTTTCATCCATAAAGATGCAGAGGTCATCCAATGATTGCAGGTATTCAAAATAAGACTCCCCAAGCACCTCGTTCAATCGCTTAATGCGGGCGGGATTATCAGGCGAAACCTTGCTGTCTGCATTCAACTTGGAGATATTAAATATGTTAATTACAACATCATTTACGCCAAAGGTTCCCTGACGGAATTCATTGTAATTGTCACCATCAATAATTCGAGGTGGATTCACAAATTTATCAAGACCTCGAAATACATACTTTGGACTTGAGGGATTCCCAAGGTCGTCCTTCAACTTTCTGTAAATCGTGAGGTTAGGTGCCATCACGAAGAAATTCTTTATCCCCTTCTCATAACGAAGATAAGCAATGCAGGCACCCATGAGACGAGTTTTGCCAATACCAGTCGCCAAAGCAAAACAAAAAGAAGGGAAATCACGCTCAAACGAGCTTAAGGTCGGGCAAATCTTACGAACAGCAGCTAAATCTTCTGCGTAAAACTTTGCTGCCGCTTGTGAAGCCCAAGCATGGATTTTCTTAGTCCTCTTTTCGTCCGACTCCAAAGCATCTAACTCAGACTGATGCTCGGAACGAAGCTGCTCTACTGTCGTAGGATTTTTTGCAAGGCTAATTGTATCACAGAGTCTAGCAAAAATCTCAAGACTTTCATGCTGCGGTGGTCTAAGAGCAAGCGCATTGCTTACGTACTTGGAATAGTACGAATAGAAATTTTCACTATAGGATTCTTTAATCATTTTCCCATTCATCTTCATCACATTCCGGCATATCCAGAATGTTCAAATTATAATTATCAACGCCATACTCACACTTATTAAGAAGCGAGTGCGGAATCTTCTTTACTGTGATGTTGTCGTAGCGTTTATTCAATCCTACATCGAATGCAGGAGCACAAATCAGCAAGCTCTCTAAAGCACCGACTTCCTTGGCTAAGCTGTCCAGCATGGCCGCCGTCAGATACTGTGTCGTGACATAAATAAAGCTGTTGTCCTGACTGTATCCCTGCTTCCAGAAAAGCTCAGCGTCAGGGGCGTAAAAGTAACCGTTCACTTTTGCGACAGCCGCCACTAGCATTTGAGCATTATATGTATCGGAAATGACATCAATGCCGAACCTATCCTTGACAAGAAGAGACGGAGCAAGCTCATAGAACTTGTATCCTCCACCGCCTTGCCATTTCGTAGCCTCTGTAATGCCTCCGTCATCAGTACCATCAATAACAGCCTTAAGTCGAGGAATACAGTGAGTATAACAATGATTTCCCAACTCAACGCCTATCCATGTCCTCTTGAGTTTTGTCGCCGTTGCAGCTGTAGTGCCTGAGCCAAGGAAGGAATCTAAGACCAAATCACCGGGATCTGTTGTCATTTCAATAATTCGAGCAACCAAGGCTTCTGGCTTTTTACCTTTCGGGAAAACCACTCCACCTTCCTTGCTCAGATTATTGATATTTGAAGTAAAATCCCAGTATGTCCCTTGCAAATCCTTCTTATATAGCACCCCATCAATGACCTCGCTAATATCTCGAAGCCATGCGAACAAACGACACTTATCGCCTTTATAGAACTGCTCATAAAGCAGTCCTTTGTTTCTACCAGTCTTAGGCACATACTCAATGGAGATAATATCATCTGCTATGCCGAGTTCCTGCTTTGCTCGTATTACGCGAGTACGAATTGACGACTGAGCATCTTTTGCTTCGAAAATAAACGTACCATATTTGTAATAGACCTCCTTTTCTGTAAGATTTTCCTTGGCCATTACTTTCCGTACTGACATCACCTCCGCCCCTGGGCGTCTGTATATTTTGATTTCGTTCCCATCCCCATCCACTGTAGACCCCATATACTCTTTACTTCCAGACTTATACAGCACTGAGGTATAATGCCAATTTTTTCCTAGAGCTCGATAATTTTCGATATACTCGTGTATCTCCATATAGTCGAAGGCTCCCTTAAAAGGTTGAATGAGCTCGTAGTTTTTAGCATAGGATATGATAAATTCGCAGTTCTTCTTTAATCGTTTGTCTTCACCGCCACCCGATGCACCCGCCGAATTTTTCATATTAACAGATACCATGTTAATAAAATTACTTCGGCCAAAAATCTCATCACACAGAACCTTTAGATACGCTTGTTCTTCATCATCTATTTGAATCCAAATAGTACCATCCTCAGAGAGTAGGTTACGCAACAACACCAACCTTGCCCTCATCAAGTTAAGCCAGATAGAATGCTCCAAATTGTCATCATAAAATTCAAATGCTTCACCGGTATTATAGGGCGGGTCGATAAAGATACACTTCACTTGCCCAGCATACTTCTGTTCCAGAGCCTTTAGAGCCAAAAGGTTGTCACCATGAATCAGCATGTTTGCGCTATCAGGATCGCCGTAATCCTTGGACGGGTCATGTAGCAGAATACGAGGTTCGACCGCAGGCTCCTGCCCTTTTCCTATCCATGTAAGTTCTAATCTTTGCATAGTATCTTCTCCTTTACACAACCTCGAATGCGATGGTCATAATGTGGGTAATCTTTGCCGTTCTGTTAAGTTTTTGACGAATTTCCTCCTGAAGTTTATCTCGCTGCATGTCGATTTCGTCTTCCTGCTGATAAATTTCTCGCTGCATCTTTTTGCGCTTGTCCTTTAGCTTGTTAATCTCGTCCTTCATAGAGATTATCCTATCCAAAGGAAGGTTTGTGCTAGTCCGGAATTCCTTTTCTTTTTCTTTGATTAGCTTGTCTAGCTCCTTGCGCTTGCGCTGAAGACCTTCTTTCAAATCTTCACTGTATGCGTCCAGTTTATCGCATTCATTCAAATAATACTGCTTGTTCACTTCCTCAACTTGTGCTTGCTGTGTACCAAGTCTCGTCTCTCGCAGCTGAACCAACTCCGGGGATTCTGATGGGCAAGCTCCAATAATCTCAGCGGGCAAACTGAGCATACTGTTGACGATATCATCATCCATCAACGTGCCATCTTCCGTAATAACAGAGAAAAGAAGATGCTCTTCGTGGCTGAGGCCGTTATAGGAAAGTTTATCGACTGAAAGCACCCCTTTAATGCCGGGATTAGCATCAAAGAAAGAAATGTTTCTTTCAGAATCTGAATGGCAGAAGCGAATAGCGACAGGTGAAAGCTGTGCAGACAGACTTTCCTGTAGCCATGACTCATACAGCGGATCCTCGCGACGGAGGAACACATCGCCCTCGTCTTCTGCGTCTCGCCATCTTAGATTATAGGTCTTCTTTACAGAACCATCCTTGACTAGAAGACGCCACTGCGAGAGCGGGTTAATTCGCTCTGCACCATGCGCGAGGAAAAAGTAATAAATCCACTGCGTGAACTTATCGAGGCTGGCCACCGTATCGTCCTGACAGTCCTTAAGTCTTGCTGTAACTACCTCATCGAAGTTCTCAAGGATAGACTGGCGAGCAGACGACATCTTGTCCTCAATTTCATCAGAGAGTTCTTCTTGTAGCGCGTCAAATTCGCGCTGTATGTCCTCAGCCGTTTTACATTTTTGGTAAATCTCGGAGATACGCTTCTCAAAATCTACACCGGATTCCAACGTCCCAAGAACTTCATCCGAAGAACCAAATACACCGTCAAACAAACGGAACTTCTGGTCAAGCAGTTCGTATACTCGTTTGTCTGCAGCATTCTTGCGATTCAGGAAGTTGATAACAACAACATCGTTTTTCTGTCCATAACGATGGCAACGTCCGATACGCTGTTCGATGCGTTGAGGATTCCAAGGAAGGTCATAATTGACGATAAGGCTGCAGAATTGCAAATTGATACCTTCGGCAGCAGCCTCTGTGCCGATAAGAATACTAGCTCTATCTCGGAACTCTTCAACGACAGCAGCTTTCATATCCGCTTGCTTTGAGCCAGAAATATGGCTGTCGTCTTTATGGCGTTCCTTCCAATCCGCATATATCCGCGAGGATATCTCGTCATTGTTCGTACCATTCAGGAATACGATTGAGCCGTTATAGCCATTATTAGAAAGCAGATTAAACAGGTAGTCCTGCGTTCTTCTAGACTCTGTGAAAATGACGGCCTTTCTCTGCCCTCCCAGTTCCTCAATCTTTGCAAAGCCTTGCTCTAAGGCCAGAATAAGGTCATCGCCCTTTGAGTTTGTGTGTATACCAGATGCAAGTTCTGCAAACTTCGACAAACGAGCAAGCTCCGCTTTAATTCCTGCAGTATCATGCTTCAGGTCTGCGATGGTGCAGTCTTCGGTTTCAGCAAAGTCATCATCATCAGAGGAAGACTCGTCCACCATCTCCTCAAAGCTATCATAATCATCCATGAGGAGATCTGTCTCAATCCCATCAAGTAAATCCTGTAGTCTCTTAATAAGAGACTGGAGCGTACCAGCGATGGCAAAAGAGGAAGAAGCCAGCAGTTTACGCAGCACCATCGTGATAAGAGACCGCTGTTCGTTGGGCAATGCGTAAAGAGTATCCGTCTGTAGGTACTCAGAAACATCGTTATATAGTTTTTCCTCAGCCGCCGTGGGCGTATACTCTCTTAGTAATGCGTGACGCTCCGTATACCGAACATACTCTGTTACCTGTTTTCGAAGCGTTCGCTTACAAAGCGATTCTAGGCGCTTTTTCAAATTCTGGTTTCGGAGGGCTATGTTTGTGGCTGAGACATACATTTCTCGGAATGTTTTGTCATCACCAAATACCCGGTCGTCAATAATGCTCGCCAGACCATAAAGCTCCATGAGGTTGTTCTGCAACGGAGTCGCGGTCAAAAGCAGTTTCTTTCTTCCTGTCAATGCCCTCTTAAGTTTTTTCCCAATGACATTGTTCGCTTTGTATACGTTCCTTAAACGATGGGCTTCATCGATAATGACCAAGTCCCATGGAACAAGTTGCAGGTCACAGGCCTTTTTTGAAGCAAACTGATATGAGCAAATTATGACCTTATCATTAACCTCAAAGGGATTTGTAACACCTTCTTTACGGAGTTTATTGTAAACGGAAGACTCCATAATCAAGGAGTCTATGTAAAATTTCTCAAAAAGTTCCGACCGCCACTGCATTCTTAGAGCTGCAGGGACAATTAGCAAGATATGCCTTTTTCTCTCCGCCCAGCATTGAGCTAAGACGAGTCCTGCCTCGATTGTTTTGCCGAGGCCAACCTCATCTGCAAGCAATGCCCCGGAACTCAAAGGTGATTTGACCGCAAAAAGAGCAGCATCCACCTGATGGGGATTCAAATCAACTTTTACACCTGACATCGCAGATACTAGGCCATCTATGGATGACTGAGGTCTTTGCAAAAGAATCTGTTCTGCAAAATACTTCGACTGATGTGGTGTATAGCTATTCGTTTTCAATTTTAATCTCCTGCCAGTTTGGTGCCCGTTTAGCGCGTGTATTCTACATCTTTCCAGACACCGGCGCAAGGAAATTATTCTGCATTTTGCTTGTTATCTGCGTAAGTTTCAATTATTTATTCCTGCCACAGGTCTTTCTCGCGGCAAGTTTTCTTGAACTCCTTGAGCAGAGCCTTGCCATAATATTCTCTTACAAGCGCCCCCTTGTAGTAAATCGAAAAGCCGCAGACCTCGTGGCGCTGAGGAGGCTTAGGAAAATGGCAGATGGCTCGCGCCGGGGAGCGGAGCTTCTTGAACAGGTCGCGGAGCGCCTTTTCTGTTTCTGCTGGAGTCATGCTTGTTGGTGTTTAATTATACATGAACCGGGGCTCGGATGCAAGGCGGGATGGCGAAATTGAGGGAAGAGTTCGCAGGACTTGGAAAAGGACTTGGGTTTTGGCTCGATTTTAGCCGTTTTCAGGGTAGAGGAGGGTAGTTGAGACTGCCTTTCACCCGATTGAAAATGAATGATTTAGAGCTGAAAAATCAGCTAACTTGCTAGTAAAATAAGCGATTGTTTTCGCAACCTATTAAATATAAGCAAGCAAGTATTTATAAAAAGCAAGGACTTTCGATTTCTGCGCGTTAAGGGGGTAAAATTAAAGGTGCTTTGTAACGAACACAATATCATTCAGTTACGAAGTGCCGTACCCTTCTCAAAGGCTAGCACAAAAAAGCGCACCATTCGGTGCGCTTTTTTGTGCTTTATTCCCGGCGAGGCGAGAACGAAGTTCGAAAGCGGGCGACG
>Ga0233364_1000147_pt1 | contig 11891 bp, 12 predicted proteins | sample ElkDunMinimDraft_19_FD_180675 | JGI IMG/M metagenome (GOLD analysis project Ga0233364, IMG submission 180675) | Fecal eukaryotic communites from dung pellets of Tule Elk in California, USA - Elk Dung C2 | ecosystem: Host-associated > Mammals > Digestive system > Large intestine > Fecal | place...
ATGGTTGAGGTCCTTCGCAAACATATTGGCGTTGATACTTTGAAATTCAATACTTTATCAACCATTGCTAAGTCGATAGGATTGCCTAAAGAACGACTTTGTACTCATTGTTTTGATGGTAGCAGTTGGGGTGAATAAAAAAAACTGCGAAATGCCTACAAAAAAAAGCGAATATTGCTATGCTTACGGTGGAGAAAAACGGCGTTTTAAAACGCGTGAAGAAGCAATAGCTTTTATAGAACAACATAATAATCAACAATATGCGTATAAATGTTGCAGTTGTTTGTGTTGGCATCTCACTTCGCACAAATCGCTAACTCAAAAAGAGAAAAAAGTGAAATCTACTACGCAAAAAAATCCTGAAAAGCAGATTCAAAACGATTTTCTCTTCGGACAACTTATCAAGCTTAAAAAAGATAATATCCTGTAAAACAATGAATAAAGAAAGAATAACATCTGAAAATATTGAAAAACTCCAAGAAAATGAAATTTTTGTATTCGGCAGCAATCAGCACGGACTTCATGCTGGCGGAGCAGCACGAGTTGCGTACAAAAAATTTGGTGCTGTTTGGGGGCAAGGCTTTGGCTTGCAAGGGAAAAGTTTTGCCATTCCTACTATGTTTGATGAAGTTCGCAGAATTCAACCCTATATCGACGAATTTATCATCTTTGCATCGGAGCATTCAGAATATCGCTTCCTAGTAACTCGCATCGGATGTGGAATTGCTGGATATAAAGATGAAGAGATCGCACCTCTTTTTGCTCGCGCTAAAGAGTTAGAAAATGTAGCACTTCCAGAAAAATGGTGGAATCTTATTTAAAAACAGATAACTTAGATTTGCGCATTTTTATTCCTATTTTTTCTATTTTTACGAACCTTTTTCAAAGATAAAATTGAGAAAAATATTTGCTGTTAAAGAAATTTTAAAATAGAATATCCGTAAAACTATAATTATCAGCAAAATATAAAAAATATTAATCTTTCTTACGTAGAATTTTTATGCTCTAAAATATTTCATCTTAGGAGGAGTTTAGATTGAAAAAAAATGTAATTTTGCACGCTTAAAAAAATTTACAAACACTTTAAAATAAACAATTATGGCAACAAGAATCAGATTACAAAGATTTGGTAAAAAGAATCAACCTTTTTATCACATTGTAATTGCGGATGGTCGTGCACCACGTGACGGACGTTTTATTGAAAAGTTAGGCACTTATAATCCATTGACTCATCCTGCAACAATCAACATTAATTTTGAAAGAGCATTGTATTGGGTTGAAGTAGGTGCTGATCCATCAGATACAGTTCGTTCGATTCTCAAAAACGAAGGTGTTTATTTAATGAAACACTTAAAAGGTGGTGTCGCTAAAGGTGCGTTCTCAGAAACTGAAGCTAATCGTAGATTTGACGCTTGGAAACAAGAAAAAGAATCTAAAATTAACAACATGAAACGCGAACTTGCAGACAAACAAAGAGCTGAAAACAAAAAACGTATCGAAGCTGAAATTAAAGTAAAAGAAGCTATCTCTGCAAAAGTTGCTGCAAAATATGCTGCTGCTGCCGCTGAAGAAGCTGCTGCTGCTGAGGAAGCTGAAGAAAACGTTGAAGCTACTGAAGCAGAAGAAACTCCTGCTGAAGCTTAATCCTCTTCGTTTTACACAAACTTACGGGGGTAGCCATTGGGTTATCCCCGATTTTTTTTATTTTTGTAGCCATGAAAAAAATCAAAATTACAGTTATGCGCATTACGTGCTATTACGACTTAATGCAACAATATGAAAATCCTATTGAGCACGCTTGTAACCTAAAAAAAGAGGATACGTTTATTGTTACGGATTGCCAAAAACCTGAAAATTTGTGCGATAGTGCGTGGCAAACGCTTCTTCCTTTCGTGCAAGAATTAGCCAACGGCGGCGGTAACTTTTTTGATGGTTGGATGAAAAACCCTCATTCGGCAATGCTCTCCTGTAATGATGGATTTCGACCTGTTACTTTTCTTGTTGAAGCAATGGATGAATAATCATCAATTTCCCCAACAAATTATTCTTACAGATTCTTAAAACTTTGGAGTATGATATTTTTTGAATGTGATTATGCAGAAGGTGCGCATCCTAAGATCTTAGAAAAAATGATAGCCACCAATATGGAGCAAACCTTAGGTTACAGTGAAGATGAATATTGTAATCAGGCAAGAACTCTGATTAAAAATATGTGTAATGCACCTCATTCTGATGTGCATTTCCTCGTTGGTGGTACTCAAACCAATACAACAGTTATCAGTTCAATTCTTCGTCCTCATCAAGGTGTGATTTGTGCTGAAAGTGGACACATCAACATACACGAAACAGGAGCAATTGAGGCGCGTGGTCACAAAGTGCTTCCACTTCCATCTTCCGATGGGAAAATTTCTGCTCAACAGATTGAAAATTATTGCCGCAACCATTGGGAAGATGTAACTCACGAACATATTGTGCAGCCAGGTATGGTATATATCTCTTTTCCTACAGAAAATGGTACCATATACTCAAAATCAGAATTACAGAATATTCATAATACCTGCAAAAAATATGAACTACCTCTTTTTGTTGATGGCGCACGATTAGGGTATGGACTGACTGCCCACAATAATGATTTAACCTTGGAAGATTTTGTAATGCTTACTGATGTTTTTTATATCGGTGGAACTAAAGTAGGAGCGCTATTAGGCGAAGCAGTGGTTATTAATAATAGCGCACTCAAAAAGGATTTTAGATATCTAATTAAACAGCAAGGAGGTTTGTTAGCTAAAGGAAGAATTATTGGCATACAATTTTGTACACTCTTTACAGAAAATCTCTATTTTGAAATAGCAGAAAAGGCAAACAAATTAGCTATGCAGATTCATAATGCTTTTGCAAAAAAAGGCATTGAATTTCTATATGACTCTTCAACAAATCAACAATTCCCCATTTTAAGCAATCACGAGATTGAAATTCTTGAAAAGAAATATCTATTTGGCTTTTGGAAAAGAATTGATCAGGAGTACGCTGCAGTAAGGTTCTGTACCAGTTGGGCAACGCAATCAGAACATATTTATCAACTAACAGAAGATATTGAGAAATTACCGAATCGATAATGGAATTTCATCTTTAAAGTTGTGTTTTGTATTAAAAAAAATCCTACTTTTGCAGGATAAAATCTCTTAAGAAAATGGAATTGGAAAAAATTAGAATAATTCCGGATTTTCCAATTAAAGGTGTTGATTTTATGGATATTACAACACTTTTGGATGATGCCGAAACTTTTCAGAAAACCTTTCAAGAGCTGTTGGAGCAGGCACGCGAACTAAATCCTGAAGTAGTAGTGGCTTTAGAAGCACGCGGTTATATCTTTGGTCCCGCATTAGCTTTAGCACTTAACGTTCCTTTTGTCCCGATTCGCAAAAAAGGTAAACTTCCCTACAAAACCTTTTCGGCTGATTTTGCTTTAGAGTATGGAACCGCTTCCATTGAAATTCATCAGGAATCGATAAAAGAAAATCAAAGAGTATTGATTTTTGATGACGTTTTGGCTACTGGAGGAACGGCAGAAGCTGCTGCCAACTTGGTGAAAAATTTCAATCCATCATCTATAAACTTCCTTTTTCTTATCGAATTATCATTCCTAAACGGAAAAGAAAAATTGAAAGATTATTCTGTTAATAGTATGATTATCAAGTAGTAAACCTAATATAAATTAAAACATTAAAGTAATGAAAAATATTGATTGGAAAAGCTTGTCTTTCGGTTATGTAAAGACTGATTACAACGTACGTTGCTATTTTAGAAATGGAGAATGGGGTAAATTGGAAATCTCTTCTGATGAAAATATCCCAATGCACATGGCTGCAAGTTGCTTGCACTATGGTCAAGAAGCTTTTGAAGGTATGAAAGCTTTCAGAGGAAAAGATGGAAAAGTTCGTTTGTTCCGTTGGGAAGAAAACTGGAAACGCTTGAATAGCTCTGCTGATGCAGTTATGATGGCTTCTTTACCTAAAGAGTTGTTCTTTGAAGCAATGGAAACTGTAATCAAAATGAATGCTGATTACATTCCACCTTACGGAACAGAAGGCTCATTGTATATTCGTCCATTGTTAATTGGAACGGGTATCACTGTAGGTGTAAAACCTGCTAATGAATATCTTTTCATCACTTTTGTAACTCCAGTAGGGCCATACTTCAAAGAAGGTTTCAAACCTACTAATATGCAAATTGCTTTGGATTATGATAGAGCTGCTCCACTTGGAACAGGTCACGTGAAGGTAGGTGGAAACTATGCTGCTTCTTTGCGCGCAGGCGAAAGAGCTCATAAAGAAGGATTTAGCGCATCTATTTTTGCTGATGCAAAAACTAAAACTTATATCGATGAAGCAGGTCCTGCAAACTTCTTCGGTATTAAAGATGGAAAATATGTTACCCCAGAATCTAACTCAATCCTTCCTTCAATCACAAACAAGAGTTTAACAGTGATTGCTGAAGATTTAGGTTTGGTAGTAGAAAGACGTCATATCAGATTGGACGAAATAGGAACTTTCGAAGAAGCTGGTGCTTGCGGTACCGCAGCAGTTATTTCTCCTATTCGTATGGTGCAAGACCGTACTACAGGAACAGAATATGTAATTTCAAAAGATGGTCAACCAGGACCTTGGAGCATTAAAATGCGCGAGATGTTGATGGGTATCCAATATGGCGAAATCGAAGATAAATTTGGTTGGTGTACAATCATTGAAGGTATTTAATCGTTACCTCAATATAATTTTACAATATGAAAAAACTAGCAAAGCTTGTCATTATTCTAATTTTAGCTGCTACAATTCAGCCTCTTTTTTCACAGGTAAATTCAACATACCAGTTGAACCTTACGAAAATGAACCAATTCTTGCGTGCTATCAATGACCAATATGTGGATACAGTCAACTTTAATAAGTTGGTAGAAGAGGGTATGATCTCTATTTTGAAAGATTTGGACCCACACTCCACATATATCGAACCTAAAGAGGTGGCAAGAGCCAATGAACCACTGCAAGGTGGATTTGACGGTATTGGTGTTGCGTATCAGTTGATTAAAGATACAATCAACGTGGTTGAGGTAATTGTTGATGGTCCTTCTGAAAAGGTGGGGCTTCGTGTTGGAGATAAAATTTTGAAGGTGGACACGTTTGTGGCTTGTGGAAAAAATATTAATAATAGTTGGGTGCAAAAACATCTGCGCGGTAAGAAAGGTACCAAAGTAAAATTGTTGGTTAAACGTGGTCAACAATCTGAACCTTTGGAATTTACTGTTACTCGTGATAAGATTGCACAAAATAGTATTAATGTTTTCTTTATGGCAGATGAGCATACAGGTTACATTCGCTTGGAACGCTTTGCTAAAGATTCAAAAACGGAATTTGAAAATGCCCTCACGCGTTTGAAGGCAAGAGGGCTTAAAAATCTTATTCTCGACCTCCGCGGCAATAGTGGCGGCTATTTGGGTACCGCTTTCGATATTGCTGATGAGTTCATTTCAGACAAGAAAATGATTGTCTATACAAAAAATATTCGCGGGAGCGGAGACAGCTTCTTCTCAACATCGCGCGGTGAGTTTGAAAAAGGAAAACTTATTGTGTTGATAGATGAGGGTTCTGCCTCCGCCAGCGAAATTGTATCTGGAGCCGTACAAGATCATGACCGCGGACTCATTATCGGACGCCGCTCTTTTGGAAAAGGTTTGGTACAACGCCCTTTGACATTGGCAGATCGATCTGAAGTGCGATTGACAATTTCTCGCTACTATACCCCCGCTGGTCGATGCATTCAAAAACCTTACGAAGATGGTCTGGAAAGTTACTTCAACGATTTGAATAATAGATCGCAACATGGAGAACTCTTATCTGCTGATAGTATTCATTTCCCAGATTCATTAAAATATAAAACTGACAATGGAAGAATTGTGTATGGCGGTGGCGGAATTATGCCAGATATCTTTATCCCTTTAGATACATCTAAATACTCTTCACTCTACAACGAAATGGTAAGAAAAGGAATTATCAGTGGTTTTACAATGAATTATATGGAATCTCATCGTGAGAATCTAAAAAACCAATATCCTACAATGGACGATTTCTTGGCTAATTTCAAAGTGGATAATACCCTTATGGATATGTTAATCGATTATGCACATAAAGAAGGTGTGAAAGATAGTATCGATTTGTCCTTCTCGGCACGTATGCAATCGTTTGTAAAAGAGAAATCTAAAGAGTTAGATTCGTTGTATAAAAATGTTTCTGATATGAATGACTTATCAAAATTACAATCTATGGTTAATGAGTATGTAAGAAATTCGTATGCGGAATCGATGAAGGTGCGAAATTTGAGTAAAGTAAGAGAATATTTAGCTGAAACATTGACATTTGAGTTTGCACGAACACTCTATTCTTTTGGAGAAGCTTATAGGATTTTATTGCAAACTGATGAAACTTTCCTTAAGGCAGTGGACATTATGAAGAATGAGAAAATGTTCAAGAAATTCAAAGTGGATAGATAATGATCCCTCAGCAAATCATTGATGAAATTAAGGCGACCGCACGAATTGAAGATGTGGTTGGCGATTTCTTGACCCTGAAGAAAAAAGGTGCGAGTTGGGTGTGCACTTGTCCGTTTCACGATGATAAAAATCCATCAATGACAATCTCCTCACGCCTTAATATCTATCATTGTTTTGTTTGTGATGCTAAAGGAAATTCTATCGATTTTCTGAAAAATTATCAGAAATTATCTTTCTACGAAGCTTTGCAATATTTAGCAAAGAAATATTCTATCGCTATTCCTGAAGAGAAACCGAAAAATCCTGAGGAGATTGCGGCTCAGAATGAACGCGATGCACTATTTTTGCTAAATCAGTTTGCCGAAAACTATTTTATCGACCAACTTTTTAATACGGAAGAGGGTCGAAGTGTGGGACTTAGCTATCTGAAAGAGAGAGGTTTATCAGAATCTATAATCAAAAAATTCAAGTTAGGTTATTCCCCCGAAGGGTGGACTGCTTTTACCGATTATGCCACTTCAAAAGGTTATAAAGAGGAGTATCTAATAAAAACAGGCTTGACTAAAGTAAGCGAATCGGGGAAAAAATACGACTTTTTTCACGGACGTATTATGTTTCCAATTCATACTATCTCTGGAAAAACAATAGGTTTTGGTGGAAGAACCTTACTAAAAGATTTCAAGGGTGGGAAATATTTCAATTCTCCCGAAAATGAGATTTATCATAAGAAGGAAACTCTTTACGGAATAGATCTCTCCTCTCGAGCCGCGCGCGAACTCAATAACGTCTATCTTGTTGAGGGATATATGGATGTTATTTCCTTGCATGCCTCAGGAATAGAGAATGTAGTGGCAGCTTCCGGTACAGCCTTTACTCCAGAGCAGGTAAAGATGCTATCGCGAATGACGCGAGATCGGAATATTACTGTGCTGTTCGATGGCGATAGCGCTGGAATTAAAGCCTCCAAACGAAGTATTTCGATGCTGCTTGAGGCAGATTTTAATGTGAAAGTGCTGCTCCTTCCTGATGGCGAAGACCCAGACTCTTTCGCTCGCCAACATGATGATGAGTATGTAAAACGATATTTTGAAGAGAATGCAACCAATTTTATTCTTTTCAAAGCAAATCTTCTCTCCTCTGAGGCTGGGAATGACCCGATAAAGCGCGCAGAGGTGGTTACGGAAATTATTGAAGATATCTCCTTGGCACCCAACAATATCGTTCAGGCATTTTATATTAAACAATGTGCCGAAATATTTAATATCCCAGAGGAAACGTTAAATATTTCATTGCGGAAAGCTGTCTGGAAACGGTTGAATACCCCTCAGCGCCCTTCTGATTCAAAGCCACAAGAGTTGCCGCAAGTTATAACAACACCGCAACCTCCACAACAATCTGTAACAACGCCTCAGCAACTTATCTCACAAGTGGAAGAGAATATTATTGCGCTGATTCTGCAATTTGGAATGTATGAGGTTGAAGTGGCAGTAGAAAATGAATGCGGAGAAACAAATTTCCAAAAAGAACGCCTTGATCAATATATTTTCAATGAATTTTCTCAAGAACAAATTCAGTTTACTTCGCCATTAATGCAAATTATATATCAAGAATATGCAAAAGTGGCGATAAGTGCAACTTCTCAAGAAGAAATTCAACGACATTTTACAACTCACGAAGATTCTGCTATTAGTAATTTTGCTATTACTGTCCTTGCTAATATCGATTTGGAAATCAGTCCATTATGGGAATCCCGATTTGATATCATTACCCATTATATTTCTAATAATGTCCCTAAATTAAACAAGAGTTTGGAATGCCATATCTGTATGTTTAAGTTGCGACTTATCGATAGATACCGTCAACTTTTGTTAGATATGTTAGAGGATAATTCAGATGAGGAGACTATCGATAAGATGATGATGCAGATAATGAAACTCAATACACGTCGTGAGGAACTTGCTAAAATGCTAAAAATTGTAACATTATAACACCAGAATTTTAGGTTTTATACTTTAAATCTTAAATTTTATTTTTCTTACAACTATGAAACGAAATCAGAAGATTTCTTTATAATTTTGCACCCATATTTGAAATGAAATGGGTAGATTTAAACAGATTCTGAAACAGTATTGGGGATACGATGATTTTCGTCCGCTGCAGGAGGATATTGTGCGCTCCGTTGCAGAAGGTAACGACACGTTGGCCCTGTTGCCTACAGGAGGTGGAAAATCTATCTGTTTTCAAGTACCGGCTATGTCGATGGAGGGAATCTGCATTGTCATTTCTCCGCTGATTGCCTTAATGAAGGACCAAGTGCAAAATTTGCGCAAACGGAAGATTAAAGCGGCAGCACTCTATTCTGGAATGACGATTGATGAAATTGAAACTGTTATCTCTAATTGCTTGTATGATAGGGAATATAAGTTTCTATATGTTTCACCTGAACGCTTAAAAACAGAACGATTTCGCATAGCACTTCGTCAAATGAATGTTTGCATGATTGCTGTCGATGAAGCGCATTGTATTTCTCAATGGGGCTATGATTTCAGACCTCCTTATTTGGAAATAGCCCATATTAGAAAGGATTTTCCAAAAATTCCAGTGTTGGCGTTGACTGCAACTGCAACTCCAGAGGTAGTAAAAGATATCCAAAAACGCTTAGATTTTAAAAAAGAGAATGTTTTTCAGAAAAGTTTTAAACGCGATAATCTGACTTATATGGTTCTGAAAGAGGAGAATAAGCGTGAAAGAATGATTAAGTTGATGAACTATTATAAAGGTACTGGAATTGTATATGTGCGTAATCGAAAGAAGACGCAAGAGGTGGCAGAATTTCTGTGCCAACGAGGAATTAGTGCCGATTTTTATCACGCTGGCTTAGACGCTGAAACTCGTGACGAAAAACAGCGAAAATGGATGAATGACGAAACTCGCGTTATTGTTTCTACAAATGCATTCGGTATGGGAATTGATAAACCTGATGTGCGTTTTGTAGTGCATATCGATATCCCTGATACTTTGGAAGCCTACTTTCAGGAGGCAGGAAGAGGCGGTCGAGACCTGAAACCCTCTGTGGCCGTGATGTTTTACGATGATCACGATGTAAAAGATTTGCAAAAGAATTTTGAGCAATCTTTCCCGCCAATTGAGAAAATCCGAAAACTATACAAAGACCTTTGTAATCACTATCGAATAGCTATAGGTGAAGGCGAAAATCTGATTTTCCCATTTTTTTACGAGACGTTACTGAAAAAATTAAATATCAGTTATATCGATTTCTTCTATGCACTCTCTTTTTTAGAAAAAATTGGAGTGATGACTCTTTCGGAAGATGTGAAAAAACAATCTTCCATTAAGTTTGAAGCCTCTTCTCTTCAATTAGATTGTTTTTATAAGGAAAATCCAGATTTAGAGGAGTTTACAAAAACAATTCTACGCTCGTATGGAGGAGTATTTACCAATTTTATAAAGATTAGCGAAGAGCAAATTGCACAACGAACCCAATTAAATGTTGATGATGTTGAACACAATTTACACTTGCTCTCAAAGAAAAATATTATACGCTATAGCAAACGTTCTGACAAACCTTTTATCATTTTTCTTCAACCCCGAATTGATGAAAAATATTTATATTTCTCACCCGATGTATATAAAAGTAGAAAAGAGGTGGCAAAAAAACGTTTAGATGCTGTGATGAATTTTGTAATGGATACTGAAACCTGTCGCAGTCAACAACTTTTGGCGTATTTTGGTGAAACCAAAAGTGAGTCGTGTGGAGGGTGTGACGTGTGCCGTAAGTTGAGAAAGGAAACAGCTTCTAAGTCAGAATATGATGCAATTGTTCAGATGATTGAATCTGTTAGAAGAGATTTTCCAGCTATAGATCCTGCAGAAATTCTAGAAAAAGTTTCTTTACACTATCCTAAAAAAATGGTTAGTCATATAATTAGAACTATGCAGGATAGAGAGCTTTTATAATTTTAAAATTGTAAAATATTGTAAATCATTGTTTTTCATTTCTATTATTATAATATAATTCTAAAGATTTAAATTTTAGATAAAATCAATTTGTATAGGGTAAAATGTTACTTTTGCACTTTTAATTTTTGGAGATGAGAAGATTTTTAATTACCATAGCTTTAGTTCTATTTTTTAGTTTAATCATAACGCCACAATATGCGCAGGAATATGATTCACGAATTACAAAAAACGATTTGAAGATAACCCTACTTTCGCTGGGAAGTGGTTCATGTCGTTTAACGTACGAGCGTGCTTTCCACCCTCGTTATGCCGCTGAACTTACTGCAGGCAGAATAGGTTGGGGATGGGATTTTCTCCACAAATCTGCATCTAAAGGGTGGTTGGTAAAGGCCGCTTTTAAGTGGAATGTGATTCCTCAGAAAAATAGTAATAGTTGGCTTGCTGGATTCTATCTAAAACCAGAATTGGTGGGAACTTTTTTTGAATATCATCCATCGCATTCTTCGGATGCTGATATAAGGAAACGTACTTCGCAATGGGCACTTTTAGCAGAAACAGGTTACCAAGTAGTGTATAAGTGGTTTCTTTTTGATGTTTATGCTGGGTTGGGTCCATCTATCGGAACAGGAAATGATAATAACTATTTTCATAGTTTTATGCTCTTCCCGAAAGAAAGCCATTTGGCATTTACAGCCGGTTTTCGTATTGGTGTAGCTTTTTAAAAGATTACACCTTCTCCACAAGATTGTGCAACATTGCATAAACCGCTAATCCTGCAACCGATTTAATACCTGTTTTTTGCGTAATATTTTTCCGATGCGTATTTACAGTATGAATGGAAATATTTAGCGCATCTGCAATCTCTTTACTACTCAATCCCTTTGCAACTTGAATCAAAACGTCTGTTTCACGTTGACTGAGTTCATAGCTATCCATTGCTGTCGCTTCTTCTCGTTGTACAGAGAGTGCTTGTTGTATTAAAGAAATTATTTTGCTCGGATTTTCTCGAATATCAATAATATTGTGGTAAAATGATAGTGTTGAAGGCTCTGTGTATTGGTAAACCAAAGCAATACAAACCGCTTTTGGATGCGTTTGCAGGTAGTTACTCAAAATTGTACGTTGGGTGCCTACTACCAATGTTGGATTGATAATAAGAAGTTGAGGTGAGGTTAACAACTTTTCCTGAAGATAGTTAATGTCAGATAATGTAGAGATTTTACGAAAATGAGGAATATCTCCCAAAATTTTTGTCAAACCAGTGGTAATAATTGCTGAAGGCTCAACAATTAAGGTGTGGTATGTTTGATTCATTTTACACTCCTTTCTAAAGTTTCAATATAGGGAGTTAATATTTTTTCCTCAA
>Ga0233364_1000150_pt1 | contig 11747 bp, 5 predicted proteins | sample ElkDunMinimDraft_19_FD_180675 | JGI IMG/M metagenome (GOLD analysis project Ga0233364, IMG submission 180675) | Fecal eukaryotic communites from dung pellets of Tule Elk in California, USA - Elk Dung C2 | ecosystem: Host-associated > Mammals > Digestive system > Large intestine > Fecal | place...
CACACTTTCATACGCCAACATTATGGCTGCAGCTTTAGTCGCTGCTATTATTGACTACGCTGGCAAAAATAGTATTGTTACCCTAATCTTAAAACTATACGAATATGATGAGGACCGACCTATTTATATCCTAAATAAACTCTTCTTTCACCTTTGCAATTGCGGATTTCACTTGATAATTCTTCCGATTATTATATTTTGTGAGTACACAAATGTAGTATTTCTATATATTCCCATATTTCTAACAACATCAATATTTCTGATTATCAGAATATTTTCTTTAAAATTGAGAAAAATCGGAGCATTACAATTTTTTCTTTACTTTTGCACGCTTGAAATTTTGCCTTATTTACTATTTCTAAAAATTGTATCTTTATGGGCAAAGTAATTATAAAATAAAATTGCGGCAATGAAAATTAAAAATATCCTATTATCTCAAGTTGCTCCTGCAGATATTGAAAAAACCCCATATGCTGAATTACGTAAAAAATACAGCATTAACTTGGATTTCTATAAATTCTTCAAGTTTGAAGGTATTCCTGCTGTTGAATTTCGACAGACTAAAATCAATATTCTAAATCACACTGCTGTCGTATTTTCTAGCACCACGGCTATCGACTATTTCTTTACCTTAGTTAAGGACTTACGTATCGAAATGCCTGAAAATATGAAGTATTTCTGTGTTACAGATACTGCTGCTTACTACTTACAAAAATATATTCCTTATCGTAAAAGAAAGATTTTCTACGCAAAAAACAACCAAAATTCTGGGCTTTTTGAACTTCTGCTTAAAAACAGAGAACTTAAGTTCCTCCTTCCTTGTGGAAATGGAATGATGTCAACACAATATTCCGATTTCTTTGATAGTAACAATATTGAATATACACAAGCTGTGATTTTTAATACTGTTGCTGCAAATATTAAAGAAGATATTGATATCTCTAAATATAATATGATTGTTTTCTTCAGTCCTTCTGGCGTACAAGCCTTCAAAACCAATTTCCCTGATTTTGAGCAAGGTGAAATGGCTTTTGCAGCAATGGGACCCGCTGCTGTTGAAGCAATAGAAGCCGAAGGTTGGACTCTTCACGTAGCTGCACCTACCAAAGAAGCTCCTTCTATTACAACAGCATTAGACATCTTCTTGAAAGACCATGCAACCAGAAGAAGATAATTTTATTGGAAATAGTTTCCCAAAACAAGAGAAAATCTGTTCGAAGATTACATTCCAAACTTTGTTGAATGATAATCGATCTGTGTTTTGTTATCCTTTCAAGTGCTATTACAAAATCTCAGAAATAAACTCCGAAAATATTTGTAATAGTTTTGCTGTAACCATACCCAAACGCCTTTTCAAACATGCCGTGGACCGAAATCTTCTCAAAAGAAGAACTCGTGAGGCATATCGTTTACAAAAAAAACGTCTTATTCCTATATCAAACGAAAAAAAACTTACTTTTGCCCTACTTTTTGTTTATGTTGCAAAAGAACGGATTGACTATGCCACTATTGAGGAAAGTGTCAGCAAAATTATTGATATAGTGATTACTAAAGACAATGAACGATAACGAACATATTCGACTAATTTTAAAAACATTACCAGAAAAACCAGGTGTCTATCACTTTTTAGATAGTGATAATAAAATCATATACATTGGCAAAGCAAAGATTCTAAAACGTAGAGTTAACTCTTACTTTAACAAGCATCATACATCGCCCAAACTTAATGCCTTAGTAAGAAAAATTCAAGATATAAAGTTCACAATTGTGGATAACGAATGGGACGCTCTACTACTAGAAAATAGCATGATTAAAGAGCACAAGCCCTTTTACAACGTTCTGCTGAAAGATGACAAAAGCTACCCTTGGATTGCTATTACTCGAGAGGAATTTCCAAGGGTATTTTTTACGCGACAACCTGACAAAAATCAACATATTCTCTTCGGGCCATACGCTTCGGTACGTTACGTAAATATCCTACTCAATCTCATCAACGATCTATTTCCATTGCGCACTTGCTTCTCATTAGCTAAAAATGGTCGACCATGCCTGCAATACCAAATAAAAAAATGTGCTGCACCTTGTGCTAATCTTATTAGCCAAGAAGATTATCAGAAAAATATATCTATAATTACTGAGATTATCAAAGGAAATAACTCATTGGCGATTAATACATTAAAAAATGAAATGTACAAATATGCAGAAGCTTGGGAATTTGAAAAGGCTCAAGAAATTAAGATGAAAATTGAAATTCTTGAACAACATCAAGCAAAATCTATAGTAGTAAATCCGATAGTTTCCAATTGCGATACATTCTCCATAATTGTAGATGGACAAAGTGCATTTGTCAACTTTTTTCGCATAAATGAAGGTGCTATCGTTCAGTCTTATACATTCGAAATTTCCAACAACCTTGAACTGAGCCAAGAGGAGCTATTGATTCGAGGGATTGTAGAAATTCAGCAAAAATTCGGCAAACTATCACCACAAATAATTGTACCTTTTGTACCACAAATCGAGGATACCCATCTCCAATTTTACGTACCCATTCGCGGCGACAGAAAAAAGTTATTAGAATTATCAGAAAGAAACGCCAAAACTTATATGTTTGAGAAGAGGAAACGACAAGAACTGATTGACCCAGATAGACATAAGCAACGGATTCTCGTGCAACTGCAACAAGATTTAGGTATGGAAAATTTACCTCAACGAATTGAATGTTTCGACAATTCAAACACACAAGGTGAAGAACCTGTTGCAGGCATGGTTTGTTTTATAAACGGAAAACCAGCAAAAAAGGAGTATCGGCATTTTCTCATAAAGACAGTTGTTGGGCCAGATGACTTTGCGTCGATGAAAGAGGTCATTTTTAGACGATATAGTCGCGTTTTAGAAGGAAATAGGCCTTTACCTGACCTCATCATAATTGATGGAGGAAAGGGACAATTACACGCTGCCTACGAAGTTCTTGAGAAACTACAACTCAATAATCAAATTATGCTTATTGGCATTGCCGAAAGATTAGAAGATATTTATAAAGTTGGAGAAAAACTTCCTCTTTTTATAGATAAAAAGTCTGAAAGCCAGAAACTATTACAACAAATTCGAGACGAGGTGCATCGATTTAGCATCACTCATCATAGAAATCGTCGTAGCAAAAAGAGTTTAGACTCAGAATTGGACCACATTTCTGGCATTGGGAAACAGACAAAAGAAAAGTTGCTTGTTCATTTTAAGAGCATTCATAAAATAGAACAAGCAACTATGGAGTCTCTTACTGAAGTGATAGGAAAACAAAAAGCATCAATTCTATTTACCTACTTTCAGTCAAAGAAGAATTTACCTTAAGCCATTCCTCCTTTATTAGGATTTACCATTGGAAGAACATCAGGAGACACCTCACTAATCTTTCCAGATTTCTCCTCAAATTTACGGATATTATCTGTTAATGCGTGCAAAAGTCTTTTTGCATTTTGGGGAGTAAGTATAATCCTTGAGCGTACATTTGCTTTAGGAACTCCAGGCATCATAGCGATAAAATCCAAAATAAATTCAGAATTTGAGTGAGTGATTATAGCGAGATTAGCGTATGTTCCTTGCGCTACCTCTTCCGATAAATTAATATCAATTTTTTGTTCTTCCATTTCTACTTAATTTTAAAATTATCTTTTTGAAGCTAAGAAAGCATCAAAATCTTCTTTAGAACCTACTTGAAGGTCTTGATATTTGAGCAGACCTGTTCCAGCAGGGATTGGGTGACCTACAATAACGTTTTCCTTCATACCGATTAGTTCATCAGATTTAGCGTTGATTGCTGCTTCTGTTAACACTTTGGTAGTTTCTTGGAAAGATGCAGCTGAGATAAAACTACGTGTTTGCAATGAAGCACGAGTAATACCTTGTAAGATGGGTTTACCAGTTGCAGGCTTTGCATCACGGACAACCATAGGTTTGAGGTCTTTACGTTTCAACATTGAATTTTCGTCACGTAATTTCTTTGCATTAATAAGCAAACCTCTGCTATAGTTTTCTGAGTCACCAGCATCTTCAATATACTTCATTTCCCAAATCATATCATTTTCTTCTTGGAAATCAAGTTTATTAATCAACTCACCTTGTAAGAATTTAGTATCGCCTGGGTCTTCAATTTCAACCTTGCGCATCATCTGACGAACGATGACCTCAAAGTGTTTATCATTGATTTTTACACCTTGCAAACGATAAACTTCTTGAATTTCGTTAACGATATACTCTTGAACCTTCATAGGTCCTTTAATATTTAAGATATCAGATGGAGTAAGCACACCTTCTGAAAGTGGAGTTCCCGCTTTTACGAAGTCATTTTCTTGTGCCAAAATCTGCTTTGATGTTGGGATAAGGTAAACTTTTTCCTCGCCTGTTTTGGATGTAATCTTAACAGAACGATTTCCACGTTTCAATTTTTTCTCGAAAGAAACCACACCATCAATTTCTGATACGATAGCTGGGTCTGAAGGGTTACGAGCTTCAAACAACTCGGTTACACGAGGAAGACCTCCCGTGATATCGCCTGTCTTACCGAAAGATCTTGGGATTTTAACCAAAATTTCACCAGAATCTATCTTTTGATTTTCTTCTACAGAAAGACGTGCACCCACAGGAACGTCAAAACTCTTGATTAACTCTTCATTATCATCATAAATCAAGATACTTGGATTCTTAGTTTTCAAACGGTTTTCAATAATCACCTTATCGTGAATATTGGTTTGTTCGTCAGTTTCTACTCTATACGTAATACCTTCGATAATATCTTGGAAGACAACACGACCACGAACATCAGACAAGATAACTGCATTAAATGGATCCCAATCAGCGATGAGTGCACCTTTTTCTACTGTATCACCATGTTTGAAATATAAATTTGCACCGTATGGAATATTAGAAGATGAAAGGGCTACACCTGTCTGTACATCAATAATCTTCATTTCTGCAGAACGTCCAACTACTTTATAGTATGTTTTTCCTTCATCATCGACTTTTTCCAAGAATCTTAACTCATCAATACTTAAGATACCATTGTATTTAGCAACGATTTTACTATTAGCAGCAACGTTACCTGCAACACCACCGACGTGGAATGTACGCAAAGTCAACTGAGTACCTGGCTCACCGATTGATTGCGCTGCGATTACGCCGACAGCTTCACCAATTTGAACCATTTTACCTGTTGCCAAGTTACGTCCGTAACATTTTTGACAAACACCTCGTTTTGCCTCACAAGTAGGTACCGAACGAATTTCTACCTCTTCAATTGGTGTTTGAGCAATTCTAGCACAATAAGTTTCGTTCAATTCCTCACCTGCTTTAACAATAAGTTCACCTGTTTGGGGATCGTAAACATCGTGTAATGTAACACGACCTAACAAACGATCTGCTAAAGTTTCAACAACTTCCTCATTTTTCTTCAATGCACCAATTGTCATACCTCTCAATGTTCCACAATCCTCTTCGGTAATGATAACATCGTGAGATACATCAACCAAACGACGGGTCAAGTATCCTGCATCCGCAGTTTTCAAAGCGGTATCCGCAAGACCCTTACGCGCACCGTGAGTAGAGATAAAGTACTCAAGCACTGACAAACCTTCTTTGAAGTTTGACAAAATTGGGTTTTCAATAATTTCTCCACCACCAGCACCTGCCTTGGTTGGTTTTGCCATCAAACCACGCATACCAGACAACTGACGAACCTGCTCAGCAGAACCACGCGCTCCTGAGTGACGCATCATGTGTACTGGGTTGAAACCTTGTCGATCGTTTTCAATTTGTTCCATCAAAATACGACTCAAACGAGCATTTGTATGAGACCAAACATCAACAACTTGATTATATCTTTCTGTGTTTGTAATCAAACCCATATTATAATTCATCGTGATTTCATCCACTTGTGCATTTGATTCTGCAATCAAGTCTGCCTTTTCCTTTGGAATAATCACATCTCCTAAGTTGAATGACAAACCTCCTTCAAATGCCATACGGAAACCTAATCCCATAATATCATCAAGGAACTTTGCTGTTTTAGCATTTCCTGATTCGTAAAGAACTTGTCCGATGATATCTCTCAACGTTTTCTTAGTTAAAAGTTCATTTACAAAGCCATGTTCTTCTGGCACCACTTGGTTGAAAATTACTCTACCTACTGTTGTATCTGTAAGTACCATTACGCCATCACCTTTCAGGTTAACTCTACATTTGATACGAGCATTCAAATGAACCTTCTTTTCATTATAAGCAATGATAACTTCTTCTGCTGAGTAGAATATTCTACCTTCACCCATTACAGGCTGCTCAGGAGTAGAACGTAACTCTTTGGTAATGTAGTAAAGTCCCAATACCATATCTTGAGAAGGAACAGTTACAGGAGCACCATTAGCTGGATTCAAAATATTATGAGAAGCCAACATCAACATTTGTGCCTCCAAAATGGCTGCGTTTCCGAGAGGTACGTGAACTGCCATTTGGTCACCATCGAAGTCCGCATTGAACGCAGTACAACAAAGTGGGTGCAAACGCAAAGCTTTACCTTCTACCAATCTTGGTTGGAAAGCTTGGATACCCAATCTGTGCAACGTGGGGGCACGGTTCAACATTACAGGGTGTCCTTTCAAAATATTTTCGAGAATTTCCCATACAATTGGGTCTTTTCTATCAACAATCTTCTTGGCAGATTTTACTGTTTTTACAATTCCTCTTTCAAGAATCTTTCTGATTACAAATGGTTTGAACAATTCTGCTGCCATATCTTTGGGAAGACCACATTCATTCAAATGCAACTCTGGTCCTACCACAATTACAGAACGTCCTGAGTAGTCAACACGTTTACCTAACAAATTTTGACGGAAACGTCCTTGTTTTCCTTTCAAACTATCAGATAATGATTTCAAAGCACGATTAGACTCTGTTTTTACAGCACTTGATTTCTTTGAATTATCAAAGAGTGAATCAACTGCTTCTTGCAACATACGTTTTTCATTACGCATAATTACATCTGGAGCCTTAATCTCTATCAATCGTTTCAAACGATTATTTCTGATAATTACTCTACGATAAAGATCATTTAAGTCTGAAGTTGCAAATCTACCACCATCCAATGGTACCAATGGTCTTAATTCTGGTGGAATAACAGGAATGACTTTCAGGATCATCCATTCCAATTTATTGAATTCAGTTCTATCTCCAGCTCTTTTTCTACTATCTCTAAAGGCTTCAAAAACGTGAAGTCTCTTCAACAATTCTTGTTTTCTTTGTTGAGAAGTTTCGTGATTAGCTCTATCGCGTAACTCACCTGATTCTCTATCTAAATCGATTTGACATAATAGATCATACAAACCTTCTGCACCCATTTTAGCAATAAATTTATTCGGGTCAGTATCTTCTAATAATCTATTTTCTGCTGGTAACTGATCGATGATTTCAAAATATTCCTCTTCTGTAAGAAGGGTTTTCTTTTGAACAGTATCACTCTCGGCCATACCAGGCTGTACAACGATAAATTTTTCGTAATAGACAACCGAGTCTATCTGTTTTGTATTTAAACCTAAAAGAGCACCAATTTTATTAGGAGAAGATTTAAAGAACCAGATATGCGCAACAGGTACTACCAATTGGATATGACCCATTCTTTCTCTTCTTACCTTTTTTTCAGTTATCTCAACACCACAACGGTCACAAACGATTCCCTTATAGCGAATTCTTTTATATTTTCCACAATTACACTCCCAATCCTTCGTCGGTCCGAAAATCTTTTCGCAAAACAAACCATCTCGCTCAGGTTTGTAGGTACGATAGTTAATGGTCTCAGGTTTTAGAACCTCTCCATGTGATTGATTAACAATCGTTTCAGGCGAAGCCAAACTGATGGTTATTCTTGAGAACTCTTTTCTTGTATTATTATCTTTTCTTAAAGCCATAATTTCTCTTTGAATTAAATAATTAATCGAACTGAACGTCGAGAGCTAATCCGCGCAATTCATTCACCAATACGTTGAAAGATTCTGGTGTTCCTGGAACAGGCATATTGTCACCTTTTACAATTGCTTCGTAGGCTTTAGCTCTTCCTACCACGTCGTCAGACTTAACCGTAAGAATCTCTTGCAATACATTAGATGCTCCGTATGCTTCAATTGCCCAAACCTCCATCTCTCCGAAACGTTGACCACCAAATTGAGCTTTACCTCCTAATGGTTGTTGTGTAATCAAAGAGTAAGGTCCGATAGAACGTGCGTGCATCTTATCATCAACCATGTGGTGAAGTTTAATCATATAGATGTAACCAACGGTAACTTTTTGATGGAATTTCTCGCCAGTTTCACCATTATACAACTGTACACTTCCGTTTTCTGGCAAACCAGCTTTTCTCATAAATTCGTTAATCTCATCAATAGAGGCACCATCAAAAATTGGAGTAGCAAATTTCATACCCAACTCTTTTCCTGCCCAACCTAAAACAGTTTCGTAAATCTGTCCTAAGTTCATACGAGAAGGCACGCCTAGCGGATTCAAACATATATCTACAGGTCTACCATCTTCTAAGAATGGCATATCTTCAGCACGAACGATCTTAGCGACAATACCTTTGTTACCATGACGACCTGCCATCTTATCACCAACTCTCAATTTACGTTTAGAAGCAACATAAACTTTTGCCATCTGAACAATACCATTGGGCAATTCGCTGCCGATTGTAGCATCAAATTTTTCGCGGGTCATCTTCGCATTCAATTCTCTTTCCTTAACTAAATAGTTGCGGATAATCTCTGCTACAAGTGCATTACGACGTCCATCATTAGTCCACTTTGATACAGTAACAGTGCTGTAATCAATAGAATACAACAATTTTTGAGAGAATTTAGCACCCTTAGGAATTACAACGGCTTTAGTATTATCGTAGATATTGTGAGCAATTTTTCCTTCCAATAAGTGATACAATTTTTGAACAATTTGATCTTTAAGATCAGCCAATTTTTTATTATAAATTGCCTCTATTTCGCTAATTATATCTTTATCTTTAGAACGCGCTTTTCTATCTTTTACCAAACGTGACAAAGATTTAGAACCAATAACTACGCCACGCATTGATGGAGGTGCTTTTAATGAAGCATCTTTCACATCGCCAGCTTTATCTCCGAAGATTGCTCGAAGCAATTTTTCTTCAGGTGTTGGATAGGATTCTCCTTTAGGGGTGATCTTTCCGATAAGGATATCTCCTTCTTTAACTTCTGCCCCAACTCTAATCAAACCATCTTCTCCCAAATCTTTGGTAGCATCATTGGATACGTTAGGTATATCGTTGGTTAACACTTCGATACCGCGTTTCGTATCACGAACTTCCAATGTGAACTCTTCAATATGGATTGAGGTAAAAATATCCTCTTTTACCACTCTTTCAGAGATAACGATAGCATCCTCAAAGTTATAACCTTTCCAAGGCATAAAGGCTACCATCATATTTCTACCTAATGCCAACTCTCCATTTTGTGTTGCATAACCTTCGGTAAGAACATCTCCTTTTACAACCTTTTGATTCTTAACAACAATAGGTTTGATATTAATACAAGAGTTTTGATTCGTTCTTCTGAATTTTTGCAATTCATAAGTCTTTGTACTAGAATCAAAGCTTGTCAATTTTTCATTTTCAGTATATTCATAGTTGATAACAATCTTTTCTGCATCAACATATTCTACCACACCTGTTCCTTCTGCTCTAATCAATGCGCGAGAGTCGATAGCAACCTGTTTTTCCAAACCAGTTCCTACGATTGGAGCTTCTGGACACAACAATGGAACTGCTTGACGCATCATGTTTGAACCCATCAAAGCACGGTTCGCATCATCATTTTCCAAGAAAGGAATCAAAGATGCTGCAATAGAAGCAATTTGATTCGGCGCGATATCAATCATATTTACTTGGTCTCTTCCAACGATTGGGAAGTCGGCCAATTGTCTTGCTTTCACTCTTTCTGTCAACAAGCCGTTTTCATCCATTTCGGTACGGGCTTGCGCAATAATCATATTTTCTTCCTCTTCTGCTGTCAAGTAAACAGGATCTTCATTCATTTGCGCAACGCCATCAATAACACGACGATAAGGAGTTTCAATAAATCCTAACTTATTGATTTTTGCGAATACACATAAGGAAGAAATCAACCCGATGTTCGGACCTTCTGGGGTTTCGATAGTACACAAACGACCATAGTGAGTATAGTGAACGTCACGAACCTCAAAACCTGCACGATCACGAGAAAGACCTCCAGGACCCAATGCTGAGATTCTTCGTTTGTGAGTAATCTCTGACAAGGGGTTTGTTTGATCCATAAATTGCGACAACTGGTTAGTTCCGAAGAATGAATTAATTACTGAAGAAAGCGTCTTAGCATTAATCAAATCAACAGGAGCAAATACTTCATTATCACGAACATTCATTTTTTCACGAATCGTTCTTGACATACGTGCTAAACCTACTCCAAATTGGTTTGCCAACTGTTCTCCAACAGTTCTAATTCTACGGTTACTCAAGTGGTCAATATCATCAACTTCGGTTTTAGAGTTAATCAACTCTATTAAATATTTGATGATGGAAGTGATATCTTGTTTCGTGAGAATACGAGTATTGATATCAATATCAAGATTTAGTTTTTTGTTTATTCTATAACGACCTACTTCTCCCAAATCATAACGTTTATCGGAGAAGAAGAGTTTTTCAAGTGCAGAACGAGCAGCATCTTCATCAGGTGCAGCTGTATTACGCAATTGAAGGTATATATATTCAATAGCTTGTCTTTCTGAGTTAGCTGGGTCTTTCTGTAATGTATTAAAAATTACAGAGTAATCCAATTGATTTTCATCTTGATTATGGAAAAGAACAGTTTTTATATTCGCATCCATAATCATCTGAATATGTCTTTCTTCAAGAATGGTTTCACGTTCGATGATCATCTCCATTCTTTCGATATTGAAAACTTCGCCAGTTTCACCATCCACAAAATCTTCGTTGCGGACTTTCACAACTCTTGCGGCTAATTTTCTACCTACACATTTCTTCAAATTTGCCTTAGTGGCTTTTACCTCTTCAGCAATATTGAAGATGTCAAGGATATCTTTATCTGTTTCATAACCGATAGCTCTTAATAGAGTGGTTACTGGTAATTTCTTTTTTCTATCGATATAAGCATACATTACGTTGTTAATATCGGTAGTAAATTCCATCCAAGAACCTTTAAAAGGAATAATTCTTGCGGAATAAAGCTGGGAACCGTTATTGTGGAAAGATGATCCAAAGAACACACCAGGGGATCTGTGCAATTGTGAAACAACAACACGCTCTGCACCATTAATAATGAAAGTTGCGCGAGGTGTCATATATGGAATCATTCCCAAATAAACATCTTGAATAACGGTTTCAAAGTCCTCATGCTCTGTATCGCTGCACGACAATTTCATTTTTGCTCTCAACGGAACGCTATAGGTCAAGCCACGTTCTAAACATTCTGCCATTGAGTAGCGAGGAGCATCGATATAGTAATCTAAAAACTCCAATGCAAAACTATTTCTCGCATCATTAATTGGGAAATTATCGCTAAAAACTTTGTAGAGGCCTTCTTGGTTTCTGCGTTCCGTGTCTGTATCTACTTGGAAAAATTCACGAAACGACTTTAATTGTATGTCCAAAAAATCAGGGTATTCAACCTGCTTTGTGGATGCAAAACTAA
>Ga0233364_1000152_pt1 | contig 11745 bp, 9 predicted proteins | sample ElkDunMinimDraft_19_FD_180675 | JGI IMG/M metagenome (GOLD analysis project Ga0233364, IMG submission 180675) | Fecal eukaryotic communites from dung pellets of Tule Elk in California, USA - Elk Dung C2 | ecosystem: Host-associated > Mammals > Digestive system > Large intestine > Fecal | place...
TATAGCCATTCCCATTATTTCCTGCGGCACCACCGCCACCGCCACTTGCAGAATGTGCTCCAGCGAAGGAGCCTATTTCCCCATTTCCTCCATTTCCCCCGCTGTACTTTACATCTCCAATAGAGTTAGAGGCTTTTCCGCCTTGCGCACCCGTAAGAGTACTTATTCCACCAACAGATTTTCCGCCTTCTGCTTCCACCAAAGTTGTAGTGCCTCTTTTTACGCTTGAGTTTTCACCATCTCTGGCAGTACCATTGGAGTTTTCTCCCCCTCTACCTACAGTGATGTTTAGCATTTCGCCAGGCGTAACGGAGATGGTAGATTTGGCGTAGGCACCGCCACCGCCACCAGCAGCAGGTCTTTGATTATCTATTCCCAAAATACCACTTTCCATTTGAGTTGCACCGCCAGCGCCGCCAGCGCCCCAAGTTTCAATGGTAATTTGGGTTACATTAGTAGGCACCTGCCATTGTTCAGTGGTACCTGCATTTTCAAAAGTTCTTTCGGTCTGAGCTTGTGCAGTGCCCAAGAACAAACAAGAAACGAAGGTGCAGATTACTACTGCCCACGTCTTTTTTGTCAAAAGTCTAAAATTTTTCTTCATAATTAGGTTTATTTTATTTTTAATTCTTTCAATTTGTTCAATTATGTGAATAATTTAGTTTTAAACCTGCAAAAATACACAAAATTTCTTTATGAATGAATATGTAGAGAACAAATCTACAAAAAATATTAGAAAATCTTTTTTCTCTTAATCTAATCTTAAAAACAGAGGTATAAAAATCTATTTATCTGTCAAATAAAATTAATAAAAAAAGATTTTTCAAGAGATGAATGTTTTTTTTTTAGTTTTGTAGATAGCCTTTTACTTTGTTTTAATGCGTTTACTGAGGTCGGTCGCGTCAGATTTGACAAATTTTCTTCAATGATGTTTTATGTAATTCAATAGAGGGAGGTGAAAATGTTGTTTGCAATCTCGTTGGCTATCGTTATGAGGTGTCGTTTCTCTTTCCCTTGGAAGCCGTTTTTTATCAGCCATTCAAGGACAAATTTTTTGTGGATTGTTTTGGAGTAAAGGTTGATTTTGAAAATAAAAAAAGGGAGCAGTTTTGCTCCCTTTTTTTCGACCCATTTTTGTGACCCATGCAGGATTCAAACCTACAACCTTTTGATCCGTAGTCAAATGCTCTATTCAGTTGAGCTAATGGGCCATCAGTTGTGGTGCTGGACAGAATTGAACTGCCGACACACGGATTTTCAGTCCGTTGCTCTACCAACTGAGCTACAGCACCGTTGTTTTTTGACGACTGCAAAAATACAACTTTTTTTCAAAAAAACACGATTCGAAATTATTTTTTCAAAAAATAATGCAACTAATTGATTTTTAGATTTATAAAATTGTGTTTTTATAACAAAAGAACTATTTTAAATTTCAAATTCTGCTTTTCAGTTATTTTTTTAGGAAGAAAATCGCAAAAATATTTGCTATTATGGATTTTTTTTTTAGTTTTGCAAAACCAATATTGATATGTTTTGAAAGAAAAATTTGAGCGATATATAGATATAGCCAGAGAATATCTTTTAGATAAACTTGGCGGTAATAACACCCTTATAGTTTTAAGTGTGTTTACGGGTATTTTTGGCGCAACAGCGGCCATTGTGATAAAAAATATTATTCACTTTACAATTTCTATGTTAGATAGAACTTGTCCTGGACCTATGCACAAGTATATCTATTTAGCTTTTCCTTTGGTGGGAATTCTTCTGACAATTCTTTTCCTTCGAAAGGTTGTAAAGGATAAAATTAGTCATGGGGTTAGCATTGCTATGAAAGCAATTGGTAAAAGTAAGGGAAAACTTCGTCGGCATAATATATACTCCTCTATTGTGGCAAGTTCACTTACGGTTGGCTTTGGCGGTTCTGTGGGTTTGGAAGCACCGATGGTACTAACAGGATCAGGTATAGGGTCCAATTTGGCGCAGCTTTTTAAACTTAATAGCAAGCAAACAACCTTGCTTTTAGCATGCGGTTCAACGGCAACAATTGCAGCCGTTTTCAAAGCTCCTGTAGCCGCAATTATTTTTGCCATAGAGGTGCTAATGATCGATTTTACAGCAACGGCAGTGGTCCCTTTGCTTATTTCTGCAGGTACAGGAACGGTGTTGTCCCTTCTGTTTTTAGGGAAAGATGTGATGTTTTCTATTCCGAATATTGAATATGGAATGAAAAATATTCCACTTTATATTGTTTTGGGACTTCTATGTGGTGCAGTTTCTATCTATTTTTTTAGAGTTTTACGTTTCGTAGAACAGATTTTTTCAAAAATCAAAAAAATCTATTTACGAGGTATTGTCGGTGGAATCTGTTTGGGAATATTGATTTTTCTATTTCCCGTTTTTTATGGTGAGGGTTACGAAAATCTTTCCTTACTGATGCAAAATAATTTTGATGTAGTATATCGAAATTCACCTTTGGCAGTTTTTCAACACAATAACCTATTTATGATTGTTATATTGTTGTTGATTATTCTTCTGAAAGTTTTTGCTACAGGAATCACAACCTCTGCAGGTGGAATTGGCGGTGTTTTTGCTCCATCACTTTTTGTAGGTGCATTTACTGGACTATTTATGGCCATTATCTGTAATAATATTATTGGTTTTTCTGTTGTTCCTGTTAATTTTATGTTGGCAGGTATGGCAGGTGTGATGGGGGGTGTAATGCACGCTCCTGTTACAGCTATCTTTCTTATTGCAGAGCTTTCAAGTGGCTATTCTCTTCTTATTCCTCTGATGATGACTGCGGCGTTCTCCTATTTAACTGTAAAACCTATCGAAAAACACTCTATTTATAGTCGTAATTTGGCAGAAAAAGGAGTTCTAAAAACCCATAATAAAGATAAATTTGCTATGAAACAACTTGATTGGAAAAATCTAGTTGATAATAATATCCTTACAATCAATATTTCTGCTACACTTCGCGAATATACACAAGTAATTGCTAAGTCAAAACGTAATATCTTTGTGGTTTTAGATGATAATCAGTTGTTTGCTGGTTTGTTGATTATGGATGATCATCGAGAGATGATTTTTAAACAAGAACTTTATGATACAACTTTTGTACGAAATCTAATGATTACCCCTGATACTTTTATTTTTGTTTATGATACAGATTCGGGTGAAGAGGTAATTCAAAAATTTAAAGAATCAGGTAACTTTAATTTGCCAGTTATTACAAAAGAGCGTCATTATTTAGGTTTTCTTTCAAAAGCAAAAGTTCTTACAGCATACAAGGAGGTTGTGGCAGAAGAATCTGAAGATTAATATGAATTTGGTAATAGATATTGGAAATACTTTGCAAAAAATTGCCCTTTTCTCAGAGGGTTGTTCAGCACCTATCGTTTATAGTTTCCCCAAAATTGATCTAATAATTTTAGAAAAACTCTTTTCTCAATATAAGATTGAGAAATCCATAATATCTTCTGTTGCTTCGTGTGATCCACAAGTAGAAGCTTATCTTGCAAAACATAGTCATTGGGTTGCCTTTTCTGTGAAAAGTAATCTTCCGATAAAGATCGATTACGAAACACCCGAAACATTAGGTTTAGATAGAATTGCTAATGCTGTTGGTGCAGCAACGCTATTTCCAAATGAAAATGTATTGTCAATACAAGCAGGAACTTGTTTGGTTGCAGATTTTGTGTCTGCTGATGGTACTTATAAAGGTGGTTCTATCTCTCCAGGTTTATTTATGCGATTTCGGGCACTTCATCATTTTACCCAACGCTTACCCCAAGAATCGTTCTCAGAATTGGAAGACAATATAGGAAGAAATACTCAAACTTCAATACAAATAGGTGTAATTAAGGGAGTTATATATGAAATAGAGGGAATAATAAATTCATACGAAAATCGTTATAAGGGGTTGAAAACCATACTGACAGGAGGCGATTTGGAGCACTTGCAGAAGTCAATAAAAAATACGATATTTGCAGCCCCAAATTTAGTCCTTTGGGGTCTGAATAAAATTTTAGAAATTAATGGATAATAAAGTAAATATCACGACTTTGTGGATTGCAATTTTGATGCTGTTTTGTGTTACTTTATCAGCGCAAAATGAGATTCAATCTCCCTATTCGAACTTTGGAATTGGTGTGCCAACAAATCGTACAAATGGTATGCTAAATTCTATGGGTGGAGTTGCGTATGCAATACAAAGTCCATATTTTGTCAACTTTAAGAATCCTGCTTCTTATGCAGTTTTTGATTCATTATCTTTTGTTGCAGATGCTAGTATGAGTATCTATTCTACTCACTTGGAAACAGATGAGTTGAGGCAAAAAGGTTCCTTCGCACGCGCCGATTATTTGGCTATAGGTTTGCCAATAACTCGTCATTGGCGTACAAGTGTTGGAATTCTTCCTTTCAGTGATTTAGGTTATGATATCACTACGACAAGAAATATCGAAAATATTGGAGAAGTAAGGTACGACTATTCTGGTACGGGTGGTCTTGTACAATTTTATTGGGGTAATGCTTTCAAAATTTGCAAAGGGTTATCTATAGGATTAAATATCTCTTATCTTTTTGGTAATTTAAATACGTTGAATTATGCCTATTTTTCAGGTCAGAATTTTCTAAACTCTCGCGTAGCCAATATTAATTATGTGGATGGAATCTATTTAACAGGTGGAATTCAGTACGTAACCAAAATTCAAGAGAAACATACCTTAGGTTTTGGTTTGGTTTACGAAAATTCAGCCTACGTTTGGACGCGTGAGAACTTGCTCATAAATACCTTTACAGGTAGCGGCTTTAGTGCTTCTACTGCAGTAGATACAGTCGTTTGTCGTTTCGATGATGATGCTATTCGGGGTACAGCAAAACTTCCTCAAACTATTGGTGGAGGAATCTCTTATAGCTATAAAGATATTTTGAAAGTAGGAGCTGATGTAACGTGGGAAAATTGGTCCCGTTTTTCAATGAATAACACTGATTCTAAAATGTTTAAAGATGCCATTATTTCGGCAGTAGGTCTTCAATATATTCCTAATCCAACATCACCTAAATATATGAAGCGGATTAATTTTAGAGCAGGAGCTCGATATTCAACAGGATATTTGAATATCAGGAATCAACCGATTCAGGAGTTTTCTGTTGCTTGTGGAATAGGTTTCCCTATCAGAACTTTCAACTTTAACTCCTCTTTCAATGTGATGTTTGAATATATTCATACTGGAACTACCAAAGAGCAGTTGATACAGCAAAACTATTATCGCTTCTCATTTAGTTTTACTCTTTACGAAAAATGGTACCAACGAGTAAAATTAGATTAAACGTTTAAGATACTTTACAATCAGAGATAATCAATAATCAAAATAATTTATCCAAATGAAAAAAATCGTATTATTATTTACTTTTTTTGCGTTGAGCTTCGGCGCATTTTCTCAAAATAGCATTTGTAATGGTTACGGAGCCACGGAAGATGACTCATTGCAATGCCTTGAGCAAATAACACTTTTCCGTCAATTTACCAAACAAAAAGATTATCCGAAAGCTTACGAACATTGGCGTAACGTTATTGCACAATGTCCTTGTTCATGGAATGGTATCTATACCAATTCATCCATTCAAAACATTTTTGAAGCATTAATTAAGCAATCAAAAGCAGCTGGAGATACGGTAAGAGCAGAAGTTTTAGTCGATTCTTTAATTTGGGTTTATACTGTAAGAAGTACCTATTTCCCTGATAAATATTCTGCAGGTGAGGATAAAGGTTGGATTGCTTACAATATGACGCGTTTCAGACAGAAAGAGTTTGAAACGGCTTATCCACTCTTTATTGAAGCTATCGAAAGTTCAAAAGAGGAAACACAACCTATCATCTTTAATGTGTTCTTCGGTGTATCTCAACTTATGACCAAGGCGAAAAAAGATACAACCTACGTTATTGATGCGTATGAAAGAGCAACTACTTATCTTGAACAAGCTATTGATAACTATAACAAGCAATTGGATAAGATAATGCCAAGTTTATATGCTTTGGATTCAAATTTAGCAGCAGGTACAATTGATTCTAATGCTTATAAAGTACAAACAGGAAAAATTGGAAAAGATACAGCTAAAGTTAATAAATATATCAGCAACTATGCTAAGACTTTGGGCAATATTGAAAGTAAATTTACTCCGTATGCACCTTGCCATGTTTTAGACCAAATTTATGGCAAAAAATTGGCTGAAAATCGTGATAATTTGACAGTTTTGAAGAAAATCATTCACACTATGCAAAAATCAGATTGTAGTAAATCAGATATTTTCGTAGAAGCATTGGAGATTGTTCACAAAGCTGAACCAAGTGCAAACTCAGCATACCAAATGGGTTTACGTTCATTAGGAAGAGCCGACTATGATGCTGCAGTAGCTTATTTCAAAGAAGCAATTTCTATGTTTGAAACCAATGAAAAGAAAGCAAACGCATATTTCTTCTTGGCAACAACATTGCAAGCAAAAGAAAATTATTCTGAATCTCGTGCAGCTGCTTTAGAAGCTATTAAATTGAAACCTAATATGGGTAAAGCTTATATGTTGATTGGTGACCTTTATCACTATTCTGGTAGAAGATGTTCTGGTGAAGGTTCTCTTCCCAATGCAAACAATTGGGCAGCAGCTGATAAATATAGCAGAGCTTTAGCTGTTGATCCTTCTTTGGAACAAACTATTAGAGAAAAGAGATCTAAACTTGCTTTTCCAAGTGATCAAGATAAATTTGTCAGAGGTTTGCAAAATGGCAGCTCTTATCGCGTAGGTTGTTGGATTAATGAAACAACAACTGTTCGTTAGTGATATATCATATTTTAGTATTATGATAAGAATTATCAAAAACGCCATCCCTTTTCTTTGTGGGGTGGCGTTTTGTTTCTCTTGTAACTCGAAATCAGAGTTTCTTACGCCAGTTTGTTTCGATGGAAAATTTCCTGATGAATCGGCACAGGATATTGAAATTGTTGTAAGTGATTCAGGAGAGGTTAACTTTAAAATTTTTGCACCTGTGATGAACAAATATGAAGGGGCAAACTCCTATATGGATTTTCCGGAAGGAATTATAGTAACCTCCTATAGCAATGGGGAAAAGCATTCTGTTCTAACAGCAGATTATGCCATAAGTGAGGATAGGATTCAGCGTATGGAGGCATCTAAAAATGTTGTTATCACAGATCTCCAGAAAAAGGAATCAATACGAACAGAACAAATAATTTGGGATAAACGCAATAAGATTATCTACTCTAATGTAGAAGTAGTACAAATAAAAGCCGACGGAACGACAAATCGTGGCGACGGCTTTGAGGCGGACGAGAGATTTACTAAATATTCGATTAGAAATCCTCGTGGCGAAATGTTAGCAAATGAATTTTAATTTGTTGCAGGACCAAACTGCTCAATGAAACGCACATCATTTTCAAAATAGAGGCGGATATCATTGGTTTTGTATTTTAGCATAGTCATTCTTTCGATACCTAAGCCAAAAGCGTATCCTGTGTATTTTGTGCTATCAATACCACAACTTTCCAACACATTTGGATCGACCATACCGCAGCCCAAAATCTCTACCCAGCCGGAGTGTTTACATACATTGCAGCCCTTTCCACCACAGATTTTGCATTCGATATCCATTTCTGCAGAAGGTTCTGTAAATGGGAAAAATGAAGGACGCAAGCGGATTTTAGTATCCTCCCCGAACATCTCTTTGGCGAAGTGTAGTAGCACTTGTTTCATTTCGGCAAAAGAAACTTCTTCAGCGATATAAAGACCTTCGATTTGGTGGAATATGCAGTGTGAGCGAGCAGTAATTGTTTCGTTACGGAATACGCGACCTGGACAGATTACGCGAATAGGGGGTTGCGTAGTTTCCATTGTTCTTACTTGCAGTGAAGAGGTGTGCGTACGGAGCAGAATATCGGGACGAAGTTCGATAAAGAATGTATCTTGCATATCGCGTGCAGGGTGCTCTGGAGGAAAATTTAGTGCAGAAAAAACGTGCCAATCATCCTCAATATCAGGCCCATTTACGGAAACAAATCCAATTTTTTCGAAGATTTCGCAAACATTATTCATCATAATGGAAACGGGATGCATAGAGCCTTTGGGCAATGATGCAACGGGGCGTGTAAGATCAATAATTTCGCATTGTGAAAGCGCAGCTTCTTCAAGCCTTTCTTTATGACTTTCAAAAATATTTTGAGCCTCCTGTTTCAAAAGATTTACTTGTTGTCCGAAATCTTTACGTAATTCAGGTGCAATGTTTTTAATTTCGCTTAATAACTGTTGAAGTTCACTTTTTTTACTTAAAAAGTGCAAACGAAACTGTTCCAATTGTTCTTGGTTTTCAACAACAAATTGGTTAAGTTCATTTTTAATATCTTCAATTTTGCTCATTTTCAATCAATTATTTATTTTCAACTACTTCTACTGATATGATTTTAATATCATTTATAGGACGGTCAAATCTATCTTTTTGTTGTGCGGCAATATTATCCACAACATCCATACCAGTAACTACTTCACCAAAAACGGTATAGTTATTATCGAGGAAAGGTGCACCTCCTTGGGTTTTGTAAACCTCTTTTTGTTCTTCTGTAAATTGAATGCCGTATTGACGAGAAATATTCATCAAATCCATATCTGTAAACTTTTGACCATCAACAATATAGAATTGAGAGCCAGAAGATGCTTTTTGTGGATTTACATTGTCACCCATTCTTGCTGCAGCTACGGCACCGCGTTTATGGTAACAACCTTGAACAAATTCTGCAGGGATAGTGTATCCAGGACCGCCATTACCCAGTTGTTGACCTGCTTTAGCTGTTTTGGAATTAGGGTCACCAGTTTGAATCATAAAGCCTTGGATAATGCGGTGGAAAAGTACATTATCATAATATTTTTCGTCAACGAGTTTTAAGAAATTCTTTTTGTGTTCTGGAGTAGCATCGTAAAGGGCGATGGTAATATCTCCTAATGAGGTTTTGATTAAAACTTTAGTCATATCTTCGATTTTTTGTTTTTTTGTCGTAGGTTCTGTGTTTTCGGGAGTTTCTCGAATAACCACATCTTTATTTTCAACAGGTTTTTCTGTTTTAGAAGTACAGCAACCAGAAAGAATCATAATAGTCACTAAGGTGATAACGTAACCAATTTTCTTCATAACCATAATTTTAATTTTACATTTTGTGATCCCGGCGGGATTCAAACCCACGACCTTCAGAACCGGAATCTGACGTTCTATTCAGCTGAACTACGGGACCAAATTTCAACCTGCAAAAGTACATCATTTTTTCGAATTTTTAACCGATTTTGGAGCATTCCCAATAAGAATTTAATTTTTTTAGTAATGATAAAACATTTTAAAAGAGAATGTGCAATTCTAAATAGATGCGAACTCATAAAATATGCTGAATTTTGTTTCACACTATACTTTTTACTCTAATTTTACGTTACAATAATTTATGAAGAAGTTTTTTATATTAGCCTTGTTACCTCTTTTTTTATGGGGTTGCAGAATTGAACATAGTACAATACCCGAAACTTACGTTGATTTTGTAGTTTATCCTAATAGTATGGAATATGCTGATTTAAACTATTATGGAGGCTACGTTTACGTTACGGGAGGTGTAAATGGAATTGTGATATATAGAATTAATGAATATACTTTTGTTGCTTACGATCGTGCTTGTTCATTAGATTGGCAAGAGCAAGGTGCGTGGTTATGGATGGACGAATCAGGGTTGTTATTAGAGTGCACGGGGTGTCATTCAAAATTTAATATTATCAATGGTGGAGTTGTTAGCGGAGATGCTCATTATCCACTAAAACAATACAAAACTCATTATAATGGGGAGAGATTACGAATTTATAACTGAGGAATCATTTCGTAAACAAGGTTAACCATTACGGGTTCAGCAGCCTGAGCAGCTTTAAGCACTTCATCATGAGATGCTTTTTCAACTACGCCTACAACACCTAAGTCTGTAATTACGGACAAGGCAAAAACTTCCATTCCACGATGACGTGCAGCAATTGTTTCGGGTACTGTTGACATTCCTACGGCATCTCCTCCTATGATATGAAACATCTTGTATTCAGCAGGAGTTTCAAAACAAGGCCCCGTAACACCTACATAAACGCCTTTTTGCAAGTGAATATTCAATCTCATTGCTGTATCAAAAGCAATTTTTATCATTCTTTTAGAATATGCCTCGCTCATATCGGGAAAACGAGGGCCTAAATTATCATCATTAGGGCCTAAAAGTGGGTTGTTGCCAAAAAGATTGATATGGTCTCTAATTACCATAATATCACCAATTTGGAAAGTTGGGTTCATTCCACCAGCAGCATTAGAAAGAATCAATTTTTCAATTCCTAATTCTCTCATCACCTGAATAGGAAAAGTAACCTCTTTCATGGTATAGCCTTCGTAATAGTGAAATCTTCCACTGAGGACTACAATATCTATACCATTTAATTTTCCAAAAATCCATGTTCCCTTATGACCTTTTACTGTAGATTGAGGAAAGTTTGGAATTTCTGAGTAGGGAATCTCTTTTAGAATTTCTAACCGATTTACTAATCCTCCTAAACCTGAACCTAAAATAATGGCGATAGAAGGTTGATTAGGCATAAACTTGTGTAGGAACGCAGCGCTTTCTTTAACTCTTTCTAACATAACTCTTTATTATGGAATAAAATTGATCTTCATTAAATAGAAATCGTACCTCGATAGGAGCTACAAAAACAGGAAGCAAAGATATAATATTTTTTGAAGCACACTCTAAACGAGGAATATCTTTTTCTGTAGTAATAACAATTTTGTTAGGGTTATTAGTTTGATAAAATTGAGAAATAATTTTATCAATATCAGATTCTGAAAAAATATGATGGTCTTGAAAAGTAATTGTTTGAATATTAGTGAATTGTGTTTTTAAGTATTGAAGTAAGGGTGTGTGATTGGCGATAGCAGTAACTAGTAAAACTTCAGTTTTAGAGGATAATTTTATCGATTGATTAGGTGAAAAGGGAAGAAGCTTCTTGTACGCAATTTTAGTGAAGAATAAATATTGGCAATTATTTATTTTTAATCTTTGTTTGATTGAAGAAATTTCGTTATCAGTAAGATTATCAGGAGATTTTGTAACGATAATGATGTCAGCGTGTTTTGCTGCAGATGGAAATTCTCGTAGCCTTCCTGCGGGGAAGGGACAATCGTCAACATATAGGTGATGAAATGGGGTAAGAAGAATTTTGCAGTTATAGTTGACTGCTAAATGTTGGTAAGCGTCGTCTAATACAATAAGATCGAGGTTGGGATAATTTTTCTGAAGAAGTTCCATACCTTCTGCTCTTTTTTCGGCGACAGCAAGGGGAATATTGGGAAATTTTCTAAGGTATTGTGTCGGTTCATCGCCTAAATTTTGCGCATTTTTTTCTTTTTCAGTAAGTTGACAAGTACAGAGGGCACCACGAGTATTTCTTTTATAGCCTCTACTAAGAATAGCGAGGTTAAAATCTTGAAGTTTATTTATAATATATTCTGTATGAGGAGTTTTTCCTGTTCCTCCAACTGCTAAATTTCCGATACAGATGGTAGGCGTAGAGAAAGTTTTTGAAGGGAAAATGCCCTTTTTATAGCATTTTCTTCTTAACCAAAGAATAGTTCCGTAGATTAGGGAAAAAGGGTAAAGAAGAAATCTTATCATT
>Ga0233364_1000154_pt1 | contig 11607 bp, 10 predicted proteins | sample ElkDunMinimDraft_19_FD_180675 | JGI IMG/M metagenome (GOLD analysis project Ga0233364, IMG submission 180675) | Fecal eukaryotic communites from dung pellets of Tule Elk in California, USA - Elk Dung C2 | ecosystem: Host-associated > Mammals > Digestive system > Large intestine > Fecal | place...
AATGGAAAAACAAATATCCTTGGCTGTCAAGCAAACTCCAAAACGAGCGTTTAGCACTTCATTTCACCTATCTGAAATACAACTACAACATCAGATCCATGATTTACACGACCAACTGGATTGAACGCTTAAACTAAACGTTTAAGAAGAGCCTGAAAGCTCGTGGCGCTTTGGCGGGATTGGTACTTTTATGGTGTCGCCACGGAAATGAGCTGCTACAACTACCCAATTACTGCTTTTGTTCACGAGCAACAACACTTTCGGTGGGATTAGCTTTGAAGTGTGATGAAACGGAGGCTAGCCGAAGTGAAAACAGATTTCAAAACGTAAAAAATTATAAATCACTCGCAAATGTAAAAAAAAATTATATCTTTGCACAAACAATTTTTACACACTTTTCGGGACAGTATCCAGGTTCGCGATACTGTCCGATAAAATGTGTACTTTTGCCCATAGTTATTTGGATGTGTGTAGTAACCGCTAAATAACGAAAAAGGGCTGAATCCTGCAAATGGAAACAGCCTTTTTTTTATTTTGGCAAAAAAAAGTTTTACCGGACACTAATAATTCTTTATCTTTTAAATTACTTTGTAAACTATCAAATTTATATCAGCATCCTTTTTATTCCTCTTTCTTGCAATCTTTTTCAATGATGTAGTTGTTGCGGTCGGAGGAGTTTCTGTAAATCATATCTCCTAAAAAGCCAGACATGAAGAATAGTGTTCCCAAAACCATTGCTAAAAGAGCAAGATAGAAGAGCGGCTGGTCAGTTACCGCGCGGGGAACCATTCCTTGTCCTTGTAAAATGAGTTTCTTGGCAATGATAAAGACCGTTATTAAGCCGCCAATCAGGAAAAGAATGGATCCGCCAAGTCCGAAGAAATGCATCGGTCTTTTCCCAAATCTTGTAGTGAAAGAGATGGAAATCAGATCTAAAAATCCATTGACAAAACGGTCCCAGCCAAATTTGGTAACTCCATATTTGCGTTTGCGGTGAATTACTACTTTCTCGCCAATCTTGTCAAATCCGCTCCATTTCGCAATAACAGGAATGTAGCGGTGCATCTCGCCATAAACTTCAATGGTTTTTACCACTTCGTTGCGATATGCTTTGAGTCCGCAGTTAAAATCGTGTAACTTGATGCCAGAGATTTTTCGAGTAGTCCAATTGAAGAATTTGGAAGGAATATTTTTTGCTAATTTAGAGTCGTAGCGTACCTTTTTCCAGCCAGAAACCATATCAAAACCATCCTCTTTAATCATTTTGTATAGTTCTGGTATTTCGTCAGGGCTGTCTTGTAAGTCAGCATCCATAGTGATAACTACATCGCCTTCAGCACGTTGAAATCCTGTGTTAAGTGCGGCAGATTTTCCATAGTTTCTTCTGAATTTTACCCCTTTGAATGCGCTATTGTCGCTCATCAATTGTTGAATCACTTGCCAGGATTTATCTTTACTTCCATCATCAATAAATAGAACTTCGTAACTGAAGTTGTTTTCTTTCATTACTCGGTCAATCCAAGCTGCCAATTCTGGCAACGATTCCTCTTCGTTAAATAGAGGAACAATTACTGATATATCCATTTTTACTATTATTTTAGTACCCAATAATTTTTATCAATTTTTGCAGCAAAATTAATCGCCTCATTCTCAGTATCGAAGATGCCAATGCAAACGCGCAAACGATTGTTGCCGTTCTGTTTTACAATTTTTGCATTGTATCTTTGTAAACTTCTTTGTTTGATATGTAATTCCGCATCCGATTGTTTTACAAAGCTGCCCGCAATAACATAGAATTTTCCACTTTCAAATTCAATGATTGGAATATTTTCATTAGTTGCAGTAGGCTTAGGAGCAGGTTTAACTTCTTGAGCAATAGCTTCTTCTGGAATAACCTCCTCCGTAGTAGATTCAATGGCTTCATCAACCGTATCAGCCTCTTCATCAACCTCCTCGTTAGGCGTTGTCTTTAAGTTCGGAATCTCATCATTATCTGTTACATCAGATGGAGTTGTAAGTTCAGTGTTTGTTTTCCTTTTATCAATGATTTTCTGATAAAGATAAATTAGCTCATCGTCAAAAAGTGCTGCTAGTACACCAATACTTGCCAATATGATAAAGATGAAAAGCCAAATCTCCCACCTTCTTTTTCTTTTTCCTTTATCCTCTTCTTCCTCTTCCTCTATTTCTTGAGTATCATCCCTTTCTTGAGATTCTTCAATTTCAGATTCTTCAGTTTCAGGTTCTTCAGTTTCAGGTTGGCAATCGTTATTTTCAGGTTGCTTTTCGGTTTCAATAGTTGTGGAAGTTTCCAATGGCATTTCTGCACTTTTCGGTTCTGTTTCTACCTCTACATTTTCAACTTCTTGCCGATATTCATCCTTCATAGGTTCTGTAGTTTCAGAGTCTGTAGGCAATGTTTCCACCTCTTCTGGTTCTGGAATTACCTGCGGAGGTGTGGTTCCCGCTTGAGGAGTTTCTTGGTTTTCCACAACTTCAGTAATCTCTTCCGAAATAATTCCAGTTGGCGTTATCACCAAAGGATTCATTCCTTCAAAATCGATATTAAGTTCTTGAATATATGCAGATTCAAATATTATTTCCTCTTTTTTCCCACGACGGAAAGTCCCGAAGTTGTCGTATGTAACACTTTGATTATTATTGATGGCCGCTTTCAATTCATCAATCCAACGATTGCACATTTCGTAAGCATCAACAATAGTTATTTGCTCCCATTGAGAAAGTTTTGTTGCAAAAGCAAAGCCGTTGGCATCTTTATCCTCCTGAAATTGGATAATAACTTGCGGTGGTGTAATTTTGTTATCACTGATAGCAGCCTCCATGCGCACACAACGAAATATGCCCAAACTACTAAGATAAACGGTTTCTTCCGTCTGTAATGCTCTGATAATATTTTTGATAATCATAGTTTTATTCTTTGATATTCGGAATCTGTTGCAAATCTTCAGGAGTGTCAATAGCAATGCTTTCGTGATAACATTCAGCAGTATAGATAGATATATCGTTTTCTAACCATCGTAATTGTTCCAATTTTTCACAATTTTCTAAAGTAGTAGTAGGGAGTTGAACAATCTTTTGTAGTGTTTTCTGACGATATGCATAGATGCCAATATGTTTGAAATAGGAAGTCTCAGCATCGCCTCTGCGATAGGGAATAGGGAAACGGGAGAAGTAAAGTGCCCGTTTCTGCTTGGAAACTACTACTTTAACTTTATTTGGGTTTTCAATTTCTTCAGGTTGTGTAATTGGTTTGATAAGAGTAGCAATTTCAACTTCTGGGTTTTCAAAAAGGGAAATTAGCGTATTAATCTCCTCTTTTCGGATAAAGGGCTCGTCGCCTTGTATGTTAACGATGATATCTTCGTTGGAAAGTTGCAGTTTTGCTGCCACTTCGCCGCAGCGGTCGGTGCCTGATGGGTGTGTTGGTTTAGTGAGTACAACCTCGCCACCGAAGTTGATTACGGCATCATGAATGCGCATGTCATCAGTTGCAACAACTACCTTATCTAACGATGCTTCGCTTGCTCGTTCATATACGTGTTGAATCATTGGTTTCCCATAAATCAAAGCCAAAGGTTTACCCGGGAAACGAGTAGATGCGTAGCGTGCTGGAATAATGCCAATTTTCATTTCTATTTTACTTGTTGGTCAAAAAGTCCGTGAATTTCAGCATCTATTTTTTCGATAACAGCACCAAAATCTTCAGGAACTTCTGCAAATTTAATAGTATTTACATCAATAATCAGAAGCTTTCCCTGTTTTGATTCCTTATATTTCTCAATCCAAGCGTCGTAGCGATTATTCAGATTTTGGAGATAAGAGATGTTGATTGAGCTTTCATAATCTCTTCCTCTTTTAGCAATTTGAGAAACTAAAGTGGAAACATCTGCTTTGAGATATATCAATAAATCAGGGGCTTGTAAAAATTGAGACATCAACTCGAATAGTGAAGTGTAATTTTCAAAGTCACGGGTTGCCATCAGGTTCATCTCGTGAAGATTGGGTGCAAAAATGTATGCGTCTTCATAAATTGTGCGGTCTTGCACGATGTTTTTCTTTCGATTTCTGATGTCGATTACCTGTCTAAATCTATTATTTAGAAAATAGACTTGAAGATTGAAGGACCAACGTTGCATATCTTCGTAGAAACTTGCCAAATAAGGATTGTGTTCTACACTTTCGTACATCGGTTCCCAATTATAATGTTTGGCTAACATTCCGGTAAGGGTTGTTTTTCCAGAGCCAATATTACCAGCAATTGCAATATGCATAATTATCTAATTTTAAGTCGATTATTAATTTTGTACTTGTTTTTTATCGGAAATGGAGTGCATTACTAAATAGATGCAAAGTGTAGCAAATGCAGCAATAGCAAGATAGTTAAACGCTGCTGAGTTTGCGTATGCTTCGGTAGTTGCTACATCAATGCCTAAGTTTTTAAGTATCGCACTTACTACGCCCATAATTGCGCCACCCGCAAGCAATCCTGAAGCTAACAAGGTTCCTTTCTCTTTGCGTTGTTTGTTGATGGCTTCATCTTTGCTGCGTGAGCCTACGTACCAAGCTAATGCGCCACCAATAAGAAGTGGAACATTGAGTTGTAATGGGATAAACATACCTAATGAGAATGCTAAAGCAGGAATGCCAATACGGTCAAGAAGAAGTGCTAAAATTGCGCCAACGATGTAAAGTAACCATGGAGTTTGTCCTCCGAACATTAAGGGTTGAATGATAGCAGCCATTGCGTTTGCTTGTGGTGCTACAAGTGCATCATCGCCAGAATATCCGTAAGTTTCAGAAAGAAGCATAATAACAGCACCTACCGTAAGCGCAGAAACCGCTGTTCCTAAAAACTTAAACATTTGTTGTTTGTATGGAGATGTTCCAATCCAATATCCAATCTTTAAATCTGTAATAAAACCACCAGCCATAGCTAAAGCAGAGCATACAATACCACCTACTACGAGGGCGATTACAATACCGGAACTACCTTGTAAACCGATAGCGGAAAGAATAAATGAAGCTAAAATCAAGGTCATCATTGTCATTCCTGATACAGGATTGTTACCTACAGTAGCAATTGCAGTTGCAGCAACAGTGGTGAAAAGGAATGCGAATAGGAAAATGACCAATAGACTGACTAAGATTTGCACTAAGTTCATCTTTAAGCCACCAAATAGGAAGAAAATTACGGTAAGAACGGCAACGGCTAAGAATCCGAAAAGGATAATCTTCATAGAAAGATCTCGCTCTGTACGAAGTTCTTGAGTTTGTGTTTGGGTACTTTTACGAGAAGAGAAAGCAACCCCCATTGATTTCTTAATTACGCCAGCAGATTTGATAACACCTAGGATTCCTGCCATAGCGATGCCCCCAATGCCGATGTATCTTACATAGTCAGCAAAGATGGTTTCAGCACTAAGTGTGGACATAGCAACGCCGTCGGGGGTGAGTCCATAACTACCTAAAAGTGGTACGATAAACCACCAAGATAGGAATGAGCCTGCACAAATAATTGTCGCATATTTTAACCCAATAAGATAACCTGTTCCTAATAGGATTGAACTAGCATTCATTTTGAAGACAAATTTATGGTTGGTTGCCAATTGTTCGCCCCAAGCAAACATTCGGGTGCTGATATTTTCGGACCAAAACCGGAATGTTGTCATAAGAAAATCATATAATCCACCAATAAGACTGCTGATTACCAATAATTTGGCTTGTGCTCCGCCTTTCGCTCCCGATACTAAAATCTCTGTGGTTGCCGTTGCTTCTGGGAATGGGTATTTACCATGCATTTCCGAAACGAAATATTTCCGGAATGGAATTAAAAAGAGAATGCCTAAAAATCCTCCTAAAAGTGATGCCAAGAAAATCTGCATAAAGTTAACTTGAATCTCAGCTCCAATGGCAGGATTGCTCTCTTTAATGATGTAAATAGCTGGAAGTGTAAAAATTGCTCCCGCAACAATTACTCCTGAACTTGCTCCAATGGATTGGATAATTACGTTCTCTGAAAGTGGACTTTTTCGTTTAGCTAATGTTGATGCTCCCACTGCAATAATGGCAATAGGAATGGCTGCTTCAAAAACTTGTCCAAAACGAAGTCCAGAGTAGGCTGTCGCAGCAGAGAAAAGTACTGCCATTACTAATCCCCAAAGAATGGTCCAACCATTGATTTCTGGATATTTTTTGTCACCTCTGAGTATCGGACGATACTTTTCTCCCGGCTTTAATTCAGAGTATGCATTATCTGGCATTTTGATTTCCTCAGTTTCTTGAGAACTGTTTTGAGGTTCTTGATATACCTCTTTTTCATTTGTTGATTTGTTTATAGATTCCATATTTTATTGATTATTAGCAAGATAATAATATGCATGAGTAGCTACAAAAATATAAAAATAGTTTTAATATTGTACCTTTTTATGGCTATTTTTTTAAAGAAAATTTTTTTTTGAAAAAGTGACTGAGCTATTGAAAAAAATTGTATTTTTGCACCCACAAAAACACGGCGATTGTAGCTCAGTTGGTTAGAGTGCCGGATTGTGGTTCCGAAGGTCGTGGGTTCGAATCCCACCAGTCGCCCAAAATGAAAAGTCAACATTATGTTGGCTTTTTTTTATCTTTGCCAATCACAATTTAAGTTATGAGAATAGTTGTTACACTCGCATTTTTATTACTTTGCTGTACTACGATAAGTGTTTCACAAAATTGTATTAATGAGGATGTTCGGTTAAAATCAGAAACTCAACAGCATAATGTGCGTCCGCAATTCCCTAGAGGAAATAAGGCGTTAGTAGATTTCTTGTCAAAGAATATTAACTATCCTGAAAGTGCAAAACAAAACAAAGTCTCTGGTAGGGTAGTGGTAATGTTTCAGGTTGATGTTGATGGTACAATTTCTAATGTTAGTATTGCGCAATCTCTCACGCCTGAGTGCGACAAAGAAGCAAAACGAGTAGTGAGTTTGATGCCAAAGTGGACTCCCGCCTTACAAAATGGGAAGCCTATTCGTTCTTTTTATCAAATTCCTATTGTTTTTAAATTGAATTAACGGCAATTCTATTTCCAAAATAGATTTGTTATATCCATTTTTTCACCTGCTTCAATTTTATACAATCGCTGATTGGTCAATCGGCTCTTTAAACTACCTCGTTCTGGCTGGTATCCTCCCAACTTGATAAAGGAGAAAAATTCAGTATGGTTTGGAAAACTATTGCGCCCAGAGTACCAAGCCGTTTTTAAGGAATAGGTGGAAATAATATAGTGCGCTAACTTCTCAATAGCCTCAACGTCGTTGTCGCCACCCATAAAACAAACGCAAGTTATTTCATTTTTGTATCGCAATATAATCGAGTCTAATTCACTGGTTGTGAGTTCAGGACCAATCTTTTCGCGTAGGTGAGGACTATGGCAGCCCTCGCAGCGATTGGGACAGCAGGTTAGGTTTATGGCTAATGTTACTTCATCAGGAATCTCCTGAAAGACTATGTCGAAATTGTAATATCTAAGCATTGATGCGCATATAGTGTCGTTTGCTGGCTTCTTTCTGTCTGGCTTCTGAGAAGTTACTTACTCTTTTCATGTAACCGATAACGCGTGTGAGGTAGTCTATATTAGTGCTTTGGCAATGTGGACAACTCTTTAGATAGCGTTTGTCGATATGGCCACAATCGTTACAAACTGTGTTGGGAATATTGAAAGTGAAGTAGTTGCAACCTTCAATAGCTGCAGTTCGGAGGAGTTGTCTGTATTGCTTTTGTGAAAGATGTTCCTCCAAATTGAGGTGCAATGCAGAGCCTCCTGTCAGATGTTCTATGTAATGTTTTCCGTGAAGTTTGAATTTGTCGAGTACGTTCAATGAGTTATCTTCTACCACAAAAAAGTAACTATTGTAACAATCACGCGGCACACTATACCCATCTTCTCTATCCCATTTTGCATGTTTTACACCAACGTTTTCCGCAGGAATCATCTCGCAATTAAACAGCAAATCTTTCTTTCGATAGGATTTGTTGTAATTTTCAATCAATCCTAAAACTTCTTGAACAAAAGTGCGGTATTCAGGATTATCGTTGATAGGAATATTCAAAAATTCAGCCGCTTCTACAATTCCATTTATGCCGATAGTCAAGTATTGGCGTGAAAGTGCAATGTATCCTGAGTCGAAAAGAGGAAGCATTCCCTTAGCTTGGAGATATTTAAGATTCTCATTATAAGCAATTTGAACTTTATGCATTAGATCCACAACCTCTTCAACAAATTGCAGATGAGGAATCCCATTTCTCTTCTCATATTGAATGCAGCGATTTAGGTTTAAGGTTAATACACTTTTCGAACCAGTAGAAACTCCGCCTGCTCCTAATGTGTAACTAAAACCATTGTCCTGAATTTCGTTTCGTAAGCGACAACAGCTACTCAACGAGTCAGCATTATCACTAACATAGGTGAAGAACGAGTGCCCTGCAGCATACATTTCAGCAGTGAAATCTCCATATTCTTTGTCTAAAATATCTCCATCTTTTGAAAGTAGAGCCATCGTTTCCACAGGGAACGTAAGAACCGCTTTTGTGCGCTCTTCGTTGAACCAACGCATAAAGCGGCGTTGTAACCAATCTAAAGATTTCCAATCTGGACGAGAACCATCAGGAAAACAAAACTCGCCAAACAAACTTTGGAAATAATATTTATCGTAGTAAGATATATTCCAAAATACAGATTGGAAATTGCGCGCACCAGTCGGTTGGTTGATCGAATATACAACTTGTTGGAAACAATCTGTAATCACTTTGTCTAAAGTTCGTTTTCTTGTGGAAAGATCCACTACTTCATCAACTCTTTCAATGTAATCTTCACCATATTCCAATGCAATGAAGTAGTTCATATACATCAAAAACTCAGGAGTAGCGCAAGCCCCGCTCAGCATACTAGATACCATAAATACCATATTGATGAATCCACCACAGAACGATTTTAGATTGGTAGGTCGAGAGGCGTTTCCTCCAATGCTGCGAGTTCCATTCAAAAGCCAAGGGTACATCGTAATACTTGCGCAGTAGTTGGCCATGCTCGTTTCATCATTTTTATAGATAAAGTGATTGTTTAGTAGGTATAAGTATTTGTCAGACAAATCTTTGCCATATAAGTCTTTAATCTTATCACAGAGCATTCGACGATTCAATCTGATAAAGTTCGATTTGGGTAGTTCGCCGATTAGGGTGGCAATATTCTTTTTTTCTACATTAGCATTTGCATCAAATTTGCTGCCTGTGGCAGCGTTTTGTGCATTACAATAGTCAATGAGAAATTTCATCTTTTCTGAAATCTCTCGGTCTTCGTAATGTTTTTGTCTATATAGAATGTATGCTTTGGCTACTTCGTAGTAATTTTCTTGTACTAATGAGGCTTCTACTTGATTCTGAATCTCTTCTACTGTAATGCCATCGTAAATATTAACCCGACCAAGAATTCTATTAATTGTTTCTTCTGTAACAGCCTCTTGTGTTGATGCAAAAGCTTTTAAAACTGCATTTTTAATTTTGTCAATGGAAAAAGGAACTCTTTTTCCATTTCTTTTAATAATAAATATTTCTTCAATCATACTGACAAAGATTTAGGTTGCTTGTTGTTTGATACAATGCAACTTGAGGATAAGATAAAAGCCCTGTGCTACGCTCTTCGCTCTTTTCCCGAAAGTTACGAACTGAATTTAGGCAGGTCTTCTGGCTTCTCCATTGCGATGACTTCCCAGTAATCTCAGTGTCTTTTGTTTCGCAACTCTTTGGGGAGTTTACAGCTGCGGGAACAGCTCCTGATTTTCACAGGATTCCCTATTATTCTTGCAGAACCTAAATTCGTGGCAAAGATATAAAAAAGAGTATAGTGTTCTATTCAGAAAAATAACGATTCTATCAAAGTTATTAACAAATGTTAAAATACAGAAAATAAGTTATTTATATCTAACCTTTTGTCCTATTTGAAGTATGGAATTTTCTTTTATGTTGTTGATTTTACATAAATTGCTAATTGTAGTTCCATATTTCTTCGCTATAGCATATAGGGTGTCACCCTTTTTTATAATGTGATATTTTTCGGAGTTTTTATCCTCATTTTTCTGCAAAGTGTCTTCCGAATTAGTTGTTGATTGCGTTATTCTTTCCGTAGCCTGTTGAGGTTCTGGATTGACAATTTCAGGTTCATCTATGATTTCATTAACTTCTTTCACTTCATTGCTTCTATTACGATAACGAGCCATTGTGCTGTCAACGGTTATGGTTACTTTTGCGCGTTGTGTGTATGCGTTCGCCATTGTTTGTTTTGTAAGTGTAATGCTCGTGTTCACGTATGGAATGCTGTCGGCGCGCGTGTGACAAAATAGCCATTCGTAAGGCTCTGGAACATAAAAAGCTCTGGCTAAATAGGAGTGATCAACACCTGCCAACTTGGAAAAACGAAGCAGTTCCGTGGAACCGCATGCCTTAATCGCATTAACCACCTTTTGCGATTGGCTTACAGGAACGCTTCTGTCGGCTGTACCATGTACAATCCAAAGGGGAAAGGTTCCTAAGCCGCAGTATGATTTTAGATTAGCACCACCGCACAAGGCAATGGCTGCTGCGATTTTGTCAGGATAGGTGCCCGTGTAGTCTAATGTGCCATATCCGCCTAAACTCATTCCGAAAACATATATTCGATTTGTATCAATAGGATAGTTCCGCAGAGCCCACTCTAAAAGATTGTTGATTTTGTCGGGTTGCCAAGCACCACCTGGATTTTGTGGTGCTAACACAACAGCGTCAATTTTTAATCCGCGTTCAATGGCATCAATGGTTCCATATCTTTTTACACGGTTTAGGTCGTTGCCGCATAAACTATGTCCATGCAGAAAAATCAATAGGGGAGTGCGCTCTTTCTGTGTATAATAGTTATCAGGCAAATATAACCAAAAATTATAACTATTAGGTACTTCTTTTTTATGTGCACTCAATTGAGAGTAAGCCATGTATGGAAGTGTCAGAAGAAGTAGAAAAGTGAGTTTGTATCGCATGATAAAATTTTGTGTGTTGATTCTATGTTTTTGTTATTAAGACCTACGAATGTCTCAAAATTAAGTTTGCAAAAATATATTTTTTTTTATTTGGGCGTGCCGGCTTTTCTATCGCACATGCCTGCGCACGCCGTCGGGCTATCCGCTCAAATTTCGCGCTTTTATCTTGCGCTCTATTGTTTTCTAAAATCCAATTTCATTTCTATCTTCTTCATTCTAAGTAGTAAATCCAGCGCTCATAACCGCTTCTATCCCTCACGCACTCACACGCACACGTTACCGCAAAGCCACTATGTATATCAAGAATGCGGTAGTATCCATAAAGTGTGTAATTTTCCAGCAAAATGATATGTTTACAAAAAAATCAAAACTTTAAAAATGGAAATTGCAAAAGTACAAAGTATGGAGTTTTTATGAAATCGAAATGCGCAATCCATTTTCAACGGAATTTGTCAAAATCTGTGCGAACAAAGGACAGATCTGCTTTCTGCCAAGATTTGAAGACGGTGTTCCAAAGTGACCCAACAGATTCTGTAAGA
>Ga0233364_1000159_pt1 | contig 11533 bp, 9 predicted proteins | sample ElkDunMinimDraft_19_FD_180675 | JGI IMG/M metagenome (GOLD analysis project Ga0233364, IMG submission 180675) | Fecal eukaryotic communites from dung pellets of Tule Elk in California, USA - Elk Dung C2 | ecosystem: Host-associated > Mammals > Digestive system > Large intestine > Fecal | place...
TCATTGCTGATGTTTTCTTGTGAGCAAAGCCCAAGTAACAATCCAGAAGAAATCGCTAGAATGAGCACAAAATACGAAATTGAAAGTGCTAATTGGTGTACTTATTCACATCCAGATTATCTATCAACACCGTTGAATATGGTATATAAGACGGTAATAGAGCGAGGAGAGGATGTTAAATATATCAAATCTGAATCTCAATACAGCGGAGATAAATTGGTACATAAATCTACCCGTGAAAATATAAGTAATATGGATATAAGATGGCAAGAATATCCAGCAGGTAACGAGGCACGTACTCGTGATACAATCATTTGGTATGATCTTGAAAGGACTAAAGTACTGGAGGAAAGATCTAAGCAATCTGTAAGGTATAATCAGTATGATAACAACCATCGAGAAATTTCATCTAAGATTTATTGGTGGGGAAAATTAACACACGAATACACCTATACATATTCCCACCTTACACGATATGGAGAATACAAAAACTATGCGCAACACAACGATGAATTAATGAGTGTTCAATATGATACTACTGTGTTCGTTGATAATTCATTCTCTCAACCACTATCATGGAAATCGAAACAGATTAACTATTTTGATGACACGTACACCTATTATTTCACTTCCGAAAAAAATGAATATGTAGCAGAGGGACTTTCGAAGAAGGACGGCACAGTTATATACCTAAATACAAAAGGTGAAGTGGTAACTAATCGTAGTTATACTATGGAATATACATGGCAAGATGCACTGAATAACATCTATCATTCAGAAGACTATCTGGATGGCATATTGGTCAATAAAAGTGAGGGCTATACCAAGTATGTACGATAAAAAATGCATAAAAAACAAACTTTTTTAGAAAATACTTGTGTGTTTGTAAATATTTTTGTACCTTTGCAGCCGATATAGTGTGCTTATTGCACAGTTTTTGTAGGATAAATGACAGAAACAACTAAATCACCCCCAAGAAACTAATTAAAACAAATAAAAATAAACAAGTATGAAAAAATCTTTGAAAGTTTTTGCGTCAGTAATGGCATTTGCTATTCTGACATCTTGCGGAACTGCTATTCAACCAGAGCAAGTTACCGTAAACCCAAGTCCATTAACTGTAGTTGGCAACTTGGTTGAGGCTGACATTACAGGTACTTTCCCTGTAAAGAAATTTGGTGCTAAAGCTGTATTGACCATCACTCCTGTATTGAAATACGAAGGTGGAGAGGCTGTAGGTGAACCAATGACTTTTGTGGGCGAAAAAGCAAAAGAGAATGGTACAACCATCCCTTACAAAGCTGGTGGCCAATTTACAATGAAGGCTTCATTTGAGTATGTTCCTGCAATGGCAAAATCTGAGTTGGTATTGCGTTTTACTGCTAAAAATGGTAACAAGGTGGTTGAGATTCCAGAGATGAAAGTAGCAGACGGTGTGGTTGCTACTGCTAAATTGGCTCAAGCACAAGACGTGAAGCCACAAGTAACTGCTGACAAATTCCAACGTATCATCCAAGAGGTTCAAGAGGCTGACATCAAGTTCTTGATTCAACAATCTACTTTGCGCAACTCTGAGTTGAAATCTCAAGCATTGAAAGATTTGCACGCTGCTATCAAGGATGCTGACACTACTGCTAACAAGGCTATCAACAAATTAGAGGTAGCTGGTTATGCTTCTCCAGATGGTGAGGAAGGCTTGAATGCAAAGTTGGCTGATGCTCGTCAAACTAAATCACAAAAATACTTGCAAAAACAATTGAAGAAAGCCAAAGTGGATGCTGCTATTGAGTCTAACGTAACAGCTGAGGACTGGGCTGGTTTCCAAGCTGCTATGGAAGCAAGCAATATCCAAGACAAAGAGTTGGTATTGCGCGTGTTGAGCATGTACACCGATCCAGAGGAGCGTGAGGCACAAATCAAGAACTTGAGCGCAGTGTTCAAGACTATTGCTGACGAAGTGCTTCCTGCATTGCGTCGTAGCCGCCTCATCTTGACTACCGACTTGATTGGCAAGTCTGATGATGAAATCGCTGCTTTGGCAAAGAATGATGCTGCTGCATTGAACGTTGAGGAGTTGCTTTATGCGGCTACTTTGACTTGCAACTTGGATGAGAAAGCTGCTATCTACAAGAAAGCAGTTGCTCAATTTGGTAATGACTATCGTTCACACAACAACCTCGGTATGGTTTACTTTGCTCAAGGCAATGTAGCTGAGGCACGCCGTTGCTACGCTAAGGCTTTGCAAATTGCTCCTAACAACGCTGATGTAAACTACAATGCTGGTTTGGCTGCTATGGCTGAGAACGACTTGGCTAAAGCTGAGGAGCATCTTGGTAAGGCTGCTGGCACACAAGGTGACTTGAAAGCTGCTATGGGTACACTCTACACCATGAAGGGTGACTATGCTGCTGCTAAGAATGCTTATGGCAACTCTGCAAGCAACAACGCTGCTGTTCAACAAATCTTGAACGAGGATTATGCTGCTGCTCGCCAAACATTGGCTAAGGTAGAGAAACCAAACGCTACAACCGCTTACTTGGCTGCTGTAGTAGGTGCTCGCACCAACGATCGCGAAGCTGTATATGCAAACTTGGCTGTAGCTGTTAAGCGTGATGCTAACCTCAAGGCTAAAGCTGCTCAAGATATCGAGTTTGCAAAATACACAGCAGACGAGAAGTTCCAAGCAATCGTTAAATAATGTCGGTATTATTCCCAAAAGTACCCAAACCACGTAAGTGGGATTATCGCCCCATTTACTATGATAAAGAAAAGGAGGCGCGCAAGGATAAACTTGCGCGTCTTCATCGTGGTTCGTTCCGTGAAGCTCACGAGACGAATACCTATAATCGCAAAGACCATACCAAACGCGCATCTAAATTATTGTTATGGATAGCGTTGCTTGGATTGTTGTTGTTTGCGTTTTACTATTTGCTATGAGTGATATTATTCATCTTCTGCCCGATAGCGTTGCCAACCAAATTGCGGCTGGCGAAGTGATTCAGCGCCCCGCCTCTTGTCTAAAAGAGCTGGTGGAGAATTCATTGGATGCTGGTGCTCGGCATATTCGCGTAATTGTCCGCGATGCAGGACGCACGCTGTTGCAGGTGGTGGATGATGGCAAGGGCATGAGCCCTACCGATGCACGTATGGCATTTGAGCGTCATGCTACTTCAAAGATAAGCCAAGCCAGCGACCTATTCCAATTGCGCACAATGGGTTTTCGTGGTGAGGCGCTGGCGAGTATCTGTGCAGTAGCACATGTAGAAGTACAGACACGTCGCGCAGAAGATGAAGTCGGTACGCGCATTGAGATTGCAGGCTCCGAGGTGATTTCTCAGGAGATGGTGCAATGTCCTGTTGGCACGAATATGCGCGTGAAAAACTTATTCTACAATGTGCCTGCGCGACGCAAATTCCTTAAAACAGACCAAACAGAATTGCGCAATCTTATCACTGAGTACCAGCGTATTGTATTGGTCAATCCGCACGTACAGTTTACTTTTGTAAGCAATGATGAGATTATCTCCGAACTGCCTCCTTGCACTCAAAAACAACGCATTGAAGCGGTTTTTGGACATTCCTCTAAACCTTATACAGGGCAACTGGTAGATATTGCTACCGAAACCGAATTGGTACATATATCAGGTTTTATTGGTAAGCCCGAAACAGCAGGCAAAAATAGCCAGCAGTACATGTTTGTGAACGGGCGCTATATGCGTCATCCATATTTCCACAAGGCATTGATGACCGCTTATTCTGGAATGTTATTGCCCGACCATTCGCCTTCATATTTCTTGTATTTTGATATTCATCCAGATGCAATAGATGTGAATATCCACCCTACCAAAACAGAGATTAAGTTTGCTGATGAGCAGGCGATATTCCAGATTCTATTGGCAGCTGCTAAAGAGGCATTGGGTAAATTCAATGTAGTTCCTTCGCTTGACTTCACTACAGAATCGCATTTAGATATACCGCAGCGTACTTTGGATACCCCAGTGGCAGCTCCGCGCATGCAATTAGATCCGCATTACAACCCGTTCAAGGCACAAAATACACGTACAGCACCTACAGGCTGGGACCAACTCTATGAGCGTCCTAAAAATATAGAAACTGCTGTTACAGAACCATTATTCGAGCCTTCTCTTGTTATAGACAATACGCCATTGATCCAATGGGACAACCGCTATATCTTAGCGACGACTGCTGCTGGATTGCTTCTAATACACCAACATCGCGCACACACGTGCGTATTGTATAAGGTATTGCTTGAGCAACTTAAAAATAAGCAGGCTGCTACTCAACCACTTCTTTTCCCTGAAGTGTTAGAGCTTTCCGCAGATGATTTGAGCACCTTAGAGCAACTCTTACCTGAGTTACAAAGTGTTGGATTTGAGTTAGAACAATTTTCTCCTATGGCATATGCTATCAATGCAGTGCCTGCGCTACTGGGGCAAAAGAATGCTTCAGATGCAATCTTGCAAGTGATTCATAGCGTGCAAGACACCGAAGCTTCAGTTACACAACAATGGCAAGAGATGATTGCACTTGGATTAGCAGAACAGATGGCTATTCCACAGGGAAAATCGTTAACAGAATTGGAGATGCGCGACTTGGTTGATCGACTTCAGCAGTCGTCTTCCGTACGCCATCTGCCTAATGGTCAAACTATTAGCATCGTATTAACCCATGAAGATATACAAAAGCGTTTCTAAATTTATTGTAGTATTACTAACTTGCTGTTGTGCAGCATGCACACAGCCCAAGTTGCATACTTTGACCATCTTACACACCAATGATACACACTCTCAGGTGGAAGCGTTGGAAGAAGGCAAACGTGATGAGTTCTGCGGCGGCTATACTCGCCGTATGGGGTTGATTGCACAAGAACGCAAAGCTGATCCTAATCTATTGGTGTTTGATGCAGGTGACTTTTGCCAGGGCACACCTTATTTCAACTTCTATCATGGCCGTATAGAAATCGATGCAATGAATAGAATGGGGTATGATGCCGTGATGTTAGGTAATCATGAATTTGATAACGGCGTTGATACTTTGGCGACTATTTTGCAAGGAGCACAATTTCCTGTGGTATGTGCCAACTACGATGTCAAAGGCTCTGTATTGGAGGGATTAGTATTGCCATACACAGTTATTCGTCGTCAAAACGTGCGAATCGGTGTGTTTGGTATTGGTATTGATCCCGCTGGTTTGATAGCAGAACGCAATTTCGCACCATTGCAGTACTTAGATCCTATTGCTACAGCACAAGATGTGGCAAATACCTTAAAAAATAAGGAGAAATGCGATGTAATAGTGTGTTTAAGTCATCAGGGAACACACCCAAGTACCGAAGGCAAACTATCGGATGTGGAATTGGCACAAGCAACTCGAAATATAGATATTATCATTGGCGCACATACACACAAAACACTCACAAATGTCTATATTCCTAACTTAGATGGGGATAGCGTATTTTTGGCGCAAATGGGCAAATCTGGTGCAAGAATTGGTAAAATTCAGGTCGAAATATTAGAATAAATGCACATTTCTTTCGAAAAATTTGCATATTCCAAAAAAAAGTAGTTACTTTGCACTCGATTTCGCAAGAATAAATAAGAAAATAATAAAAATTAATATAATTAACAACTAAAAAAATTGTAATTATGTCAGCAATTGAATCAAAAGTAAAAGCAATTATCGTTGATAAATTGGGCGTAGAAGAGTCACAAGTTACTCCAGATGCAAGCTTCACAGCAGATCTCAACGCAGATTCTCTTGACACTGTAGAGTTGATTATGGAGTTTGAGAAAGAGTTTGGTATTTCTATTCCAGACGAGGATACTCAAAACATCAACACTGTTAACGACGTTATTGAATATATTGAGAAACTTCAAGCGTAAGTTCTCAAGTATTTTGACTTTTACCATGGACGAGTTTGTGGAATAATCCGCAAACTCGTTGGATGTATATAAGGATATGCAGCAAAAGCGAGTAGTAATCACAGGATTAGGATTGGTCACACCATTGGGAAATGATGTGGCAAGCACTTGGCAAAACCTCATCCAAGGAAAGAGTGGGGCAGATAATATAACTCATTTTGATGCGTCAAAGTTTAAGACGCAATTTGCATGCGAAGTCAAAGGATTAGACATGTCCTCACTTCTTGATGCCAAAGAGTTGCGCCGTTATGATCGCTATATTCATTATGCACTCAAGTCTGCCGAAGAAGCCTTGCTTGATGCTAAAGTCAGTATCGATCAAGAAGATGCACTGCGTTGTGGTGTGATTTTCGGTAGTGGTATGGGAGGTATTTATACCCTTGATTGTAATGCTGGTGGATTTGGCGCTGGTGATGGCACACCTCGATATAGTCCTTTTTATATTCCAATGACTATCACCAATATGGCTGCTGGTATGTTGGCTATCCGCCATGGTTTCAAAGGTGTGAATTTTTCCACAACTTCTGCCTGCGCTTCTTCTTCTCATGCCATTGCTAGTGCTTGTTACCAAATCCGTATGGGCTTAGCAGATATTATCCTAACTGGAGGAAGCGAAGCTGCGGTTGAGTGTTCTGGTGTTGGTGGCTTCAATGCCTTGCACGCTCTCTCTACTCGCAATGATTCACCTCAAACGGCTTGCCGTCCTTTCTCCGCTTCGCGCGATGGATTCGTATTGGGTGAGGGAGCAGGTGCTTTGATTCTGGAGGAATACGAACATGCCAAAGCACGCGGGGCACATATCTATGCCGAGCTTGTTGGTATTGGACTCACAGCCGATGCATACCATCTTACGGCTTCAGACCCAGAAGGTACAGGAGCAAAAAATGCCATGCAGTTGGCTATCAACGAAGCAGGTATAGCGCTCGAACAAGTGGATTATATCAATACCCACGGCACATCCACGCCGATTGGTGATGTGGCAGAAGTGAAAGCCATCCAAGATGTGTTTGGCGAACATGCTTATCATATCAGCCTCACATCTTCCAAATCCATGACGGGACATATCCTTGGTGGTACAGGTGCAGTAGAGGCAATCATATCGATTCTCTCTATGCAACACGGAGTAGTCACTCCAACCATCAACCACGAGGAAGGGGATGAGGACCCAAATATTGATTACAAACTCAATTTCACTTTCAATCAAGCGCAGCAGCGAGATATTCGCTATGCCATGAGCAATAATTTCGGCTTCGGCGGACACAACGCATGCTTGCTCTTCAAACGAATTTGAACAACACTGAACAATATTGAACATATTAAACGCGGCTTTGCCGCCTATATATTTACTGTTTTATTTTTTAAGGTATTATGATTACAACTAAGATTGGTGAGAACGCAGGTTTGATCTGGAATGCATTACAAGGTGGTGCTCTCACACTCAAAGCTTTGAAGAAAGCTACAAAATTGAAAAACGACGACTTGAACCTCGCTTTGGGCTGGTTGGCTCGCGAAGGTAAAGTTGCTTTCGAGGAGGCAGAGGAATTGACAATTACTCTCCTTTAATTACTACGATAAGGCTGTTTACTTTGTTAGACAGCCTTATTTTACCTGTCAATTAGGCACAATAAACGACAATAACCACACAATTCGACTACTATGAATATAGCTATCGTGGGCGCATCAGGCGCCGTAGGACAAGAACTACTCCGCATTTTGGCTGAGCGCCAATTCCCTATTACTTCCCTTCGACTTTTCGGCTCCGCACGCTCTGCGGGCACTACATATACTTTCTGCGGCAAAGAATATACCGTAGAATTGCTTCAACATGGTGACCTTTTCAAAGGTATTGATATTGCTTTCGTTTCTGCAGGCGGCTCTGTATCTAAGGAATATGCAGAGGATATCACCCGCCACGGAGCAATCATGATTGATAACTCGTCTGCTTTCCGCATGGATGAGAACGTACCTTTGGTTGTACCTGAACTCAATGCTGGCGATATCAAGCAAGCCCTTCAAGAGGGTGGCAAACGTATCATCGCTAATCCAAACTGTACCACTATTATCATGGCAGTATGCTTGAAGGCGATCGAGGAACTCTCTCATATCCGCCGTGTACATGTATCTTCTTACCAATCGGCTTCGGGCGCAGGTGCTAGTGCTATGGCAGAGCTCGAAGAGCAATACCGCCAAGCCCTCAACGGCGAGGAAGTAAAGCACCAAAAGTTTGCTTACCAACTCGCATACAACCTCATTCCTCAGATTGACGTCTTTGGTGATGATGACTACACCAAAGAAGAGCTCAAAATGTACCACGAGACCCGCAAGATTATGCATTCCGACATCGCAGTATCGGCTACCTGTGTCCGCGTACCTTCGTTACGTGCACACTCAGAGGCTATTTGGGTAGAGACCGCCGAGCCACTTTCTCCTGCGCAAGTACGCGAAGCCCTCTCTCACGCCGAAGGTGTACAAGTGATGGATGATCCTACCAAATCTAATGGTACCTTCCCTTATCCCATGCCACTATACCTCAGCGGCACGGATGATGTATATGTAGGCCGTATTCGCCGCGACTTGGCAAATGAGAATGGTATCACATTCTGGTGTGTAGGCGACCAAATCCGTAAAGGTGCGGCCCTCAATGCCGTACAAATTGCAGAGAAGATTATTAATAAATAACATATATAACCAATGAATTACCTTAACGAACTTAACCCTTCGCAGCGTGCTGCTGTGGAATACAATGATGGTCCTCAACTAGTGATTGCTGGTGCAGGATCAGGAAAAACACGTGTATTGACCTACAAGATCGCTTATCTGCTGGAACATGGTGTAAATGCGGGCAATATCTTAGCACTCACCTTTACCAACAAAGCTGCTCGTGAAATGAAATCGCGTATTGCTAACTTGGTAGGAGAAAGTGTGGCGCGCTATTTATGGATGGGTACCTTCCATAGTATTTGTTCAAAGATTCTTCGCCAAGAAGCCGAAGCAATAGGTTATACCAAGGACTTTACTATTTATGATACTACAGACTCCAAGTCTGTCATCAAGCATATCGTCAAGGATATGCAGTTGGATGAGAAGCAATACAAGCCCAATGTGGTATTATCACGTATCTCATTGGCTAAGAACCGCTTGCAGAGTCCTACAGCATATAGCTCCAATCGTGAGTTTACCATGCAAGATCGCTTTGAGCGTATCCCTGAGGTGTCGCGTATTTATATGGAATACAACCGCCGCTTGAAAGCATGCAATGCGATGGACTTTGACGATTTATTGTTCCATACGAACACGCTATTCAAGAAAAACGAAGATATCCTACACAAGTATCAAGATATTTTCCAATACCTTTTGGTAGATGAGTATCAAGACACCAACTATTCGCAATACTTGATCGTTAAGCGCTTGGCTGAGCCACACAATCGAATTTGTGTAGTAGGAGATGATGCACAATCCATCTATTCCTTCCGTGGAGCCAATATCGAGAATATCCTAACCTTTCAAAAGGGATATGCCGATGCACAGTTGTTCAAATTAGAGCGCAACTATCGCTCTACTCAAACAATCGTAAATGCTGCCAACTCACTCATTCGCCATAATCGCGGACAAATACCTAAGTCGGTGTATTCAGAATTAGCTTTGGGCGACAAACTGGTCTTGAGTACCTATATGTCGGATCGTGACGAAGCAACAGCGGTAGCCGGACAAATCAAACTGATTGCTCGTCAGGGAACGGATTACAACGACATTGCAGTGCTGTATCGCACGAATGCACAATCACGTGTGATAGAGGACGAATTGCGCCGCTTGAGCATTCCTTATCGCATATATGGTGGCATGAGTTTCTACCAACGCAAAGAAATCAAGGATGCTATTGCTTATTTCCGTTTGGCAATTAACCCACATGATAACGAAGCTTTTGCGCGTGTGATTAATTATCCTTTGCGCGGTATAGGTGAGACCACCGTAATGAAGATTCGTGAGGCATCTCGCCATGCGGCATGTTCGATGATGGAAGTGGTAAACGATCCTGTGGCTACAAAGTTGGACGTATCTGCTGCTACGCAAAAGAAATTGACCACCTTTGCAGAGATGATTACTGGTTTTGCTGCGGTGGCAGACACCTTGGATGCTTATGAGTTTGCTGACCGAGTAATGCGCGAATCAGGCGTGATGCGCGATGCTAAAGCAGATACATCGCAAGAGGGTGTTGCTCGTTTGGAGAACTTGCAAGAGATGCTATCGGGTATCCATGAGTTTGTGGAGCAACGTATGCGCGAGGATATCGCCTTTACGCCTATGGCAGATTTCTTGTCGGAGGTCAGCCTGCTAACGGATCAAGATGAGAATCAAGAGGATACGCAATCGCGTGTAACTCTGCTTACTGTACACTCAGCCAAGGGATTGGAATTCAAAACTACATTTATCGTGGGCTTAGAGGAGAACCTTTTCCCTTCGCAATTCTGCCAATCGCCTAAAGATATCGAGGAAGAGCGTCGATTGCTGTATGTGGCTATCACTCGCTCAATGGAGCGTTGCTACCTAACCAATGCTCGTCAGCGTTTCCGCAACGGACAAACCCAATTTTCTTCACCTTCGCGTTTTATTAAAGACATTGACACATGCTATATCCAGCAAATGCAATCCATGCAAGCGCCATTGCATGCAGATAGGTCATTTGTCAAACCTACTACGAAGTCAAGCACACCATCTTCTTCTGTTACAGAAGGCAACTCTAAACTGGTGAGTATCTCACGCAAGGCGGGCACTTCTACCACTAAAACACGCAAAGAGGTACGCTCTGAATGGAAGAAGAACGACCGTGTGAACCACAAGGTCTTTGGCGATGGATTGGTACTAGATGTATACCGTGAGAACGATAACGACAAGATTGATATTCAGTTTGATGCAGTAGGCAAGAAGACCTTGCTCCTTACTTACGCCAAACTCACTCGGATATAAATAGTTCTTTGTAATATTTAACTTTAATCGTCATTTATGTTTTGGGACATAAATGACGATTTTTGTATGTATATGCTTGTAGGCTCTATCGTTGTATAGGGTGTTGCTTGTAGTATAGAGAAATATCTAAAAACAGTGTGATAGTCTTTTGAACTATCACACTCGCGCTCCCTCAAGGACTTGAACCTTGGACCCCCTGATTAACAGTCAGATGCTCTAACCGACTGAGCTAAGGAAGCAGTATTTTGACCTCGTAAATCGTTTCATTTCCGAAATCGGGTGCAAAAGTACTACTTTTTTTTTATATGAGCAAGTTTTTTTCAAAAAAAATTACTATCTTTGCAGAAAATTTTGTTTTTGACTCAAAAATAGCCATGTTTTGGCTTAAAAATAGCAAATTTTAACCCAAAAATACAAAATGAAACGAGTTTTAGGTTTAGGAAATGCTTTGACAGATATTCTTCTACAAGTATCAGAAGGAGATCTTCGCGAAATTGGTTTCCCAAAAGGGAGCATGAATCTTATCAATGCTGAGCAGTTGGAACAAATTCAAAAACGATTTATTTCTGTGCGCAAGCACCTTGTAGCTGGAGGTAGTGCTTCTAATACGGTAGCTACTATTGCCC
>Ga0233364_1000160_pt1 | contig 11480 bp, 22 predicted proteins | sample ElkDunMinimDraft_19_FD_180675 | JGI IMG/M metagenome (GOLD analysis project Ga0233364, IMG submission 180675) | Fecal eukaryotic communites from dung pellets of Tule Elk in California, USA - Elk Dung C2 | ecosystem: Host-associated > Mammals > Digestive system > Large intestine > Fecal | place...
GGCCTCCCCAACCCTAGACTCAGCATCCTATATCCAAACTCAACCGATTACGACAACCCATGCAGCTTAAAGAATGCCTTAAACGGGTCCGAAGCATCTTTATCCTGGCGAGCGCAATCTTTCTCCTCTACTGGATTAAAAAGCGGAATATTATTCAGTTTATCAATAGTTTTAACGAGGTTATAAATACCCTCAAGTCCGTCGTCTACTTCTTTAGCTATCTTTGCGCAATCTACATCCTTGGTCATATCTACCATATTCGGGTGCCACTTATCTACCCAATCAATAAGCAGAGCTACAATATCCTCGAGTTCGCGCAGTTTATCGCTCTCTCTTTCCTTCTCCTCCTGGGCAGCAACATATGCATCATGCGCGCTGTTCAGAGTATCTGTCATCGACTTAGCAATATCTTCAATAGAAGTGCCCTCGTTGAGCATTCTTACGATATCGTCCTTGCTATACATAATAAAATCATCCTTTCCTTATTTTCTATATTTATTATATAATAATTTTTTTAAAAAATCAATTAAGTTTGCGCGAGGCCCGTCTCAAGACACTTTGATCGAGGCTTCCGCATTTGTTTTTTAACTCTAATCGCCTCGCAAAATTTCACGCAATACTTTTTACGCGAAGGCAATATCTATTTGTAAAAACGTTATCACAGCCTTCATACGGGGTGCCTTTTTTAGTCAGAGGCATTTTTTGGTCTGCGTTTTCCAGGTCCAGGGATCCCTATGATACTTTAACCGGGGAAGCGCCTCTTATATCCTTTCTCCTGGATCGGCATTCTAAGCCTACGCAAAATCTCATTTCGATAATTTACTCGTCTTTACTCCTGGAATGGGCATAGAGCGGAGCAAATCAAGATTTTTGAACTAAACTTTTACTACTCTCTCTTGGACTTTCGGGAAAAAATTTTTGCCTATACGGGCCAGCTTTCAAGAAAAAAATTTGGCCTATAGTATCTTGAAGCGGGATACCGGCTTTCAGGCTCGCCTTCGGCCGGTCTAGTGGTTTCGGGAACCGAAGTTGCTATGAGGCATTCGCTTTCAACAAAAAAAATTTCCCTATAGGCTTTAGGAGGGGGAACTCGGGTCTAGACGACAGTCGTCGACCCGCCAGTTAGTCCAGACTAACTCTTCCGCAAATGAAAATCGCCTCGCACCGAATGTGCGCGAGGCGATTTGGGAAAGAAGGTTTTGGTTTGTGGGGTTGACAACGAGCAAAAAATTTCTCTGAGGCTTGACTCTGTGAAAATTCGACCGTTGCTCGGTCGGTTCGGCAATCACCATTCAGAAGGCATCTTCGAACAAAAATCTTTCATTGCGCACTTCGCGCAATCACAATCCAGGGACGCACAATATTTTGCAATGAGCAACAAAGCTTTCACAATGTCGAGCGGCAAAAAATTTTCCTCCTTTGCTCTTTGTCTATATATATAATAACAAAAATTTTTTGAAAAGTCAAAAAAAATCGCACTAATTTTGTGCGATTTTTCTTTTTCTATAAAATTATTTCATATTCCTTGCGGATTTTGATAATTGCGCGGGCAGGCTTTTCCGCAAACACAAAGCGGTCGTTTCTAATGAAATCACCAAAATTTTCATCTATCCAGCGTTGGCGGTTTCTATCCTCAAAACGCAAAGTATTGTATTTACTCAATGGCAAAGTCCAAATATATTCAAATTTTTCATCCCTTGGCATTGTGTGCGTTTTTGCTTTTCTGTAATTGTAATTGTGTTCGTATGCTCTACGCTTTAGGTCGTCGGTCGTTCCAATCTTTAAAATATAGTTGTGGTCTGTGTCATAGTAGCGACCGACATATAAATATTCTTTGTTTTCCATTGTTTTTCCCTTCTTTTTTAATAAAAATGGGGAATTTCACCCCATTTCTATTAACTTTTTGGTTTCCTTTGCTCAATTAGGTCTAATTTGAAGGACTTTTCGCCGATTTTGAAGGTTATTAACTTGGATTTATTGACAATTTCGACATTTTCAACGCCTTTTTCTGTTAAACTCGTTAGAAAATCCGCAATTTCCGCAATTATACCCTCTTTTGTTGGGTTTGCTTTTGGTTGCTTTTTCTCGAATTTGTAAACAGTGGGGCGCTTGCGTGTGCCGACATTCGCCATTTTTTTAGCGGCTTTTTCTTTATCTTTATCCAAATCAAAATATACCCTTTTGTCTTGGTCGATTGCTTTATCAGTCGCTATAATATCCAAAGCCTCAGCCTCGGTGCAATCTAAAGCCTTCATTAACTTTTCAACTTGTGCGTTTGCCATATTATCACCGCCTTATGAGGGGTTAGTGCCGTTTAGGCACTAACCTTGGAGAAATAAGCCTTCCCCTTTTCCTCGGAGCGTTCAACCGCACCTTCAGCGATTAACTGACGGAGCAAAGCCGATACCTTCTGATTGGAATACTCACCCGACAATAGTTTCATAATTTCAGTCACCGTATACAAGTGGTTATCTTCCATAACCTCTACAATCTCAACCTTCAAATTTGCATTAGCTTCCTGCGCCTTAGTCGGCTTGCGGTTAGCTGCTGCCTTCTTATCGAGTGCGTCAATCATCTTTTCAATCTTTTCACGCACATCAGCGGTAATATCGCAGTGGTCAAGAACATACTGTAAAGCACCTTTGTTTGTAATCTTAGTCATAATATCAATTCCCTTCAATTTTTTATTTGCGTTCCGTTGTTTGAAGTGTGCACCCTTCTCTCTTGGAACATCTTTATTATACCATACTCGGAGCGACTTGTCAAGGCTTTTTTTGAATTTTTTTCAATTTTTTTTCTTGTCCTTGGAGCGCTCTCTCTCTTTGGCACATTCTTATTATACTACAATTAATAGATTTTGTCCATAACAAACAGTTTACAGGAATATTACAGTTGTGTTACAAAGGTCCCGTTCAATTGGAAAAAACTGGAAGGAGTTGGATAAATAAAAATCGCGTCCTGAACAACCGCTCAGGACGCGCCAAAAAGAAAGAGGAAGGGAGAAAATCTCCCTTCCTTTAGTTTTTATTTCCTTCTTTTATTAAAGATGTTTGCGTTTGTGTGAAAGTCACCGTAAATTCGCACCCACATTTGCACCCATATTCTCTTTGCGTTTTAGTGCTATAGCCGTCTTTATCTTCCCACAGTAATTCAACTTGTGCGGTGCTTCCGCACCAAGGACATTTTATTCTTCTACCTGTCATTTTCCTCACCTCTTGATATTATTATACCACAAAGGGGTTGAGTTGTCAACCCCTTTTTACAAATTTTTTGTTTCACTTACAAAATATTTTGCGTTGTATCTTGCGCACAAGTCCTTTACAAATGCGCTTTCCTTCTGCGTTGCGCAGTAGCAATTAAAAATTGCATACTTGCCCACATTCGGAATGTAATTATTCGGAATGTTCAATCCGTCAAGCTCTGCGTGTAATTGAAAAGCCTTTTCGTGCGGAATGGTCATTTCAACCTTCCAAAGCTTATCCTTGCGTGCCTTTTCTTCAATCAGCTTGACAATGTAAACACCGACAAAGTTTGTCAAAGCTGTAATCATTGCCTTTGTGAACATCGGCAACTCGCAGTTTGTGTATATAATAACATAGGTATACACAAAGAATGTAATTGCGTTTATGAGTGCCGCACCCATTTTCCCACCATTGACAGTGATGATTGATTTAATGGTATTTAATACCACATTGACAATGCTTAAAACAATAAAAATAATTAACAGTTGCATTTCTTTTCCCTTCCCTTCTTATACTATCATTTCGAATAAAGTTGCAGTTGCGATTGTTTCCAATACCGACCAAAACAATTTGCCGACTTGATTAGTTTTGATGGCTTGCGCAAATCTTATTGTCAAGCCGATAATTAAAATAATGATTGAGAATGTTTTCATCTCTCTCTCCCCTTTCTGTAATACCATTATACCATAGGGGTAGGGCGTTGTCAAGCATTTTTAGGAAAAAATTTTTCGTCAATTTGCACAAAATTTCGATTGAAAAAAGCTGGGGTTTGTGCATTTTCTATAAATCGCTTCGCTGCGACCAGCATCGAAGCGTCAAAAAAAGAGGGAAAAAGTCCCTCTTTTTTAGGTGCGAGGGGCGGAAAGCACCACGCGAAATTTTCGCCCCTCATATTCAAAATCAATTTGCCTCTCGTCATTGGTCAGGACTGCGTTCCGCAAGTCCAACTCGTTGAGGGCATCCCACATCCATTTTACAAGGTGCTTTTTTGTGGCATCCTCTTTGCGTTCTCGTGTGCGTTTCTTACCATACGCATCGACCGACCGCACCTGCCTTGCCTTTTTAGCACCCTTTTGGAGTTCTTCGGGTAGTTCAAAAAGTTTTTCGCCCTTGTCAATTTTGGCATCGTCCGCAAGCAATTCCCTCGCCTCATCCTCTGTCAAGTCAAGAGTTTTCATCAAGTTTTTAATGCGTTCATCCATTTAACTCATCCTCCTTTTGGAAGGGGAGGGACTTGCGTCCCTCCGTTTAGGTTAGGCAAGGGAGAAAAAAGCCTTGCCTTTTTCTTCGGTGCGGACTACCTTGCCCTCCGCAATCAATTGACGAACAAGAGCGGATACCTTCTGATTGGAATACTCGCCATCAAGCATCTTCATCAATTCGGTAATTGTGTAAGGGTGGTCGATTTCCATCTTTTCCACAATTTCGCCCTTTACAGCCTCATTCGCCTCCTGTGCCTTTGTCGGCTTGCGGTTTGCGGTTGCCTTTTTGTCAAGAGAAACAATCATTGCCTCAAGTTTGGACTTTACATCGCCCGGCAGTTCGCAGTTCGCAACAACATAATCAAGAGCCTTTCTGTTTGTGATTTTTTCCATTTTCATCAATTCCTTTCGGTTTTTTTATTTGTAGGGGAAGGGATTTCCCTTCCCTTGCTACATTCTTATTATATCACATTTAGATTGGTTTGTCAACACTTTTTTTCAATCTTCAAAAAGTTTTTTTCGCATTGGTTTGTGTTGACGAACACAATATTTCAAAATTTCCGTTTCAATTTCCACATCTTCAAGTCCTGTGTGGCTTTCTACAAAATCAATGTTTCCGCTTATAAATCTGTAAAGCACTTCGGCGGTCAATTGCGGTTGCGGTGTCTTGTGTTTAGTCAAAAAGCCGTTTTCTTCGCAAAATTTAATGTAAGACGGCATTTTTGCAACTACATCCCTTGCCATTTTTAAAGTGTCCCAGATTTCTACATTCTTTGGGAAAAAATAGCGGTATCGGCTTTTTGTTGTCCACCTTTGGATGTTGTTGCAAGCTCGATAATCAAATCTTGCGTTGTGCGCGCACACAAATTTACAATCATATTTTTTTATCAATTCGCATAAAATTTGGCGAATTTCAAAAGTATTTTTTAATTGTCTTGTGTTGTGCGCAAGGTCTCGGATATACTGTGGAATTTTATTTGCATAATATGCGCTTTTCATCAAAGTAAATTCATCACAGAAAATGTCCTCATTTACATACGAATGTTTTTCGTATATATTGCCTTTACTGTCAACTACCGCAAAACCGAAATCATATGGAAGGACAAAACGCATTTCCAGCTTGCCATCCTCTTCTACAATAGTGTTTGCGGTTTCGGTGTCAAGCATTATACCGTACACCTTTCGCTTGTCAATCTTTTCCATTTTATCATCCTTTCTGTCTATTGAGGTTTACCATCGTTCCCTCACCCGACAATAATAGTATACCACAAGGCAATCCAAAAGTCAACACTTTTTTAAATTTTTTCTTTGTGCATTTTGCACAAAGTTTCGGGAGTGCGGGGGCCTGATCTTTGTGCAACTTTTCGCTTGACAAATTGCGTGGGGTGTGATATAATATAAATTCGCTTCGTGGCAACCCATCACGAAGCGCCAAAAAAGAAAGGGGGAGCCTCCGAAGAGGCACCCTCCTATTTCCGCAATTCCTTTAAATTTTTCAAAATTTCAGTTTCAGCAAAGCTGTATCCCTTCCACTCTTGGCGATTGCGTTCTTCATCGTCGAACAGTATTCCGCAAGGAAATTCTACCGCAGTGCTTTTTGGTGTTCCATAAGGCACAACCGCAATCTCCGCAAATTCAACCGAAGGTAAATGCTTTGCTAACCATTCCCTCTTGGTCAACTCAACCTCGCGGTTATATTCCGCACTTGCCGACTTGCTACCCCAAGAAATAACTCCAAAAGTAAAACCAAGTTTTTCAAGTTTGTGAATCTCTCTTGCCAAAAGTGCAAGGTTTACAAGCGGTCTTGCCTCCTCGTATGGTGTGGCATCCTCTGCAATTAACATCGGCAACCAATTTTCTACCGCATACAAGTCTGCGATTGTTCCATCCATATCAAAGTAAATTCTCATTTTTTCTTTCCCCTTCTTTTGAAAAATTATGTCCTATAATATTTGTTAAATAACTAAACCCCATTCGCATTGCGAACATTTCCCAATATCCAAAAGTTGGACAGTTGATGTGCGGTGCGAGAGTGTTCCAACCCCACATAATAAAGGCGGTTGATATAAACCATTTACCTATTACTCCTACAATTTTTGCTACATTTTCTTTTAATTTTTCCATTTTCTTTTTCCCCTTTCTTTTGATTACATACTTATTATAACATATTATTTATTATTTGTCAATAGTTTTTTATAAAAATTCCAAAAATTTGTTTCATTAATTGTAATTCCGTTGTATTGCTCTCTATTCAAATAGGGTAAAATCCTTGTCATTTCACTCCACCTATGATATTTAGTAAAAATTGTATCGCCATTGGGTAAGTTTATTATAAAATATTTTTTCATTGCGTTTTTCCCTCACTTTCTGTATTTATTATAGCATAGTTTTGGGATAAATACAATGGGCAAAATGCACAAACTTTTGTCCTCTAATTTGTGCAGAGTGCACAAAAATATATAATTCGTGTCGTGGCACCCCATCACGACACGCCAAAAGAAAAAGGAAGCAATCACTTGCTCCCTAAATCTAATACGTGGTGCACAAAGTATCTGCAAGGTTCTCGCTCATACAGCACTTCGAACCGACATCCGCAACCGCACTCATAGACTTCGTAAAAATATATTTCGTTGTCAGAGATGAGCGGACCTGTTACTCTCTTGGGTTGTGCGGAACTTCCGCAATGTGGACATTTAATCATTTTAATCTCCCCTTCCTTTCTACAATCTTATTATAACATAAAAAGGGTTGAATGTCAACCCTTTTTTGATTTTTTTTAAAAATTTTTGATATTGTACTTATTGCGTAACTGTTCTGCATACTCTCTTAAAATTGTGCGTTCTTCGCCTTTGCGGAACTTCGCACCCCTTGCGACTGCAAGTTCTGTTTTGAGTTTTTCAAGTTCTTTTTCCGCACCTTTGATTTTATCTTCTGTGTAATAAATCAAGTCTGCGGTGTCAACTTCAATCGCACCTTTTAATCTGTGAATTTCTCTGCAAATATCGCCATACTCTTCATTGGCTTTTCTGTAATCTTCCCAAGCCTTGAAATAATCTGGATACAGTTTGCGGTATTTGCGTTCTCTTGTCTTGTAAAACATTTCTTGCAACCACCAAAACGCACAACCAAGTACGCCAACCGCACCAAACAAACCAACTAAAATCAATAATGCTATCATTTCATTTGTCATTTTCATTACCTCTTTCTCTTTTTGATTACATACTTATTATACCACTTTTGGATTGGTTTGTCAATACTTTTTTTGAAATTTTTTAACAAAATTTTAATTCTTTTTTAATGCTTCTTGCATCTTCTTTTCGGCATTCAATTCTTACATATCCCATAGATTGACATACAGATATAAAGCATGGATAGTTGTTGTTGATGTAGTCAAGGACTGGTCTTACTGAATCCCAATTGAGCCAATGATATTTGATTACTGTCATTACTCTCCCCTCACCTTCTATACTTATTATAGCATAGTTTCGGGAAGAAGTCAACCGTCATTTTGCACAAATTTTCGCTCTTGGATTTGTGCAACCTGCCCAATAATATAAATTCGGTTCGCCGCGGCCATTGGCGAACCGCTGAAAAAAGAGGGAGCGAGGTTGCCCTCGCTCACCAAGAAATATCTACATAGGTAAAATTCGCATTTGCATTTGTTCTATAGCCGTGCTTTTCCGCGTAGTCGCAAATAATTTTACAAGAATGCTCTTTTGTAAAGTTATACCAATGCGGATATTCGCCGTCCTCTGTGATTTTATAGCGGATATAGTCAACGCCTTTTTGAATTGCTTCATCTAATAGTTGTTGCAGTTTATTGTCTAAGTGCTTATACACTGGAGCTGTTTTTTCTAATCTTTCCCTTGCTACTGTTGCTGTAATCATTTTTAATTTTCTCCCTTCTTATATTGGCGGTCATTGGGGGCTTCAGTAAGCCCCCTCACGCCTTGCGGTTTAGAGTTCCGCAAGCAGTCTTTCAAGTGTTTCTTTATTACCGCCCAGTTCTAACTCAACGACAATATTATCAATCTTACTTTGCATTTCCTTGCGGATTTTGCGCTCTTCTTCACGAATTTTATTCCATTCATCATTGTCGTGGACTGTTCTAAAGTCAACAATACGCGAACCATAACCTGTTTTAAGCGTATACTCGCCGCCCATTTCGGCAACCATTGCTTTTAGTTTTACATCAAAATCTTCTACCATTTTCTTTATGGTTTCGTTGATTTCTTCTTCGCGTGCCTTATACTCCGCACCAACTACTTCAAGCTTTGGCGCATACTTTTCGCGCACCCTTCTTTCGATGTGCTCTCTTACTACCTTACTTACTCTCATTTTTCTTTCCCTCTTTCTTTTTATTTTTTGGGGAAGGTTTCCTTCCCCTTTGGAACATCTTTATTATACCATACTTTGATTAGCTTGTCAATACTTTTTTTAAATTTTTTTTATTTTTTTTCTACTGCGTAAAAGGTTGGATAACCAAGATAACCAAGGTATATCTCATAGAGTTTGCCATTGAGACCGATAGTCTCTAACAGTGTGTCGCCACACCCAGCGCCTTTTCTAACCATCATTGTGCCGTATTTTGCCGTTGTGATTGCCATTTTGTTTTCCCCTTTCTCTTGGGAGTTTCTCTCCCTCTCTCTGATAATAGTATACCATACAATCTGCCACTTGTCAAGCATTTTTTTAAAAAAAATAAAAAAAATTTTTTACCAAACAAATGTTCGCCTCAAGTGTCGATAATCGGGATAAACTGCTTACAACGCGCCCGTGCGTTTCGCGCGAAATAAAACCGAACACCTGTTTGTTTATTAAATTCGCGTCGTCTGGCCTGTGGACGACGCGCCAAAAAAAAGAAGGATTTTGCAATCCTTCTTTTTTATCTCATGCCATCCGCCTTTGCAATAATGGCGCGGATACCCTTGTGTCCGAATATCCACTTGCCAGTAGAGTATCCCCATTTGCGTGTGGTCGCATTGGCAATGCGCACACAGCGCTTTAAGTGGTTGCCATTCGCGCAAGCAATAATTTCACCAGTCTCAAGATTGTAAGCTACATGTTTTTCCATAATAATGTTCCCCTTTCTTCTGGAGCTTTTCGCTCTCTCTTGTTTACATACTTAGTATACCACAAACGGATACATTTGTCAATAGTTTTTTTAAAATTTTTTTATCTTCTTCCGCAAGCTTCAATTGCAAGGTGCTTTGTGTAAACCGCATCTAATCTTTTGTCTAAATCTTCAACGGAAATTCTCGGTTTTTCACCCAACGCAATGCGCTCTTTTTCATCATAGAAATCCTTGTATTTTTTTTGCACTTCTTTTGCCTTTTCTTCGGTGGTTAAAATAACCTTGTTGTAAGGATATTTGCCCTTAATCTCTCTACAATACTCAGCCATTTTTTCTTTGTTGCTGGATTTTTTAGCATAGATGTGAATGCTTTTTCTTGTAATTCCAAAGCACGGATAAGTGTTAACCATAGCTACTACATACATTTTAATTACCTCTCTTTCCCTCTCTCTGATAATAGTATACCACAAGGGCAGATAAATGTCAAGGGGTTTTAGGAAAAAAGTTGCACAAAATTTCAATTATTTTTTGGATGCGTTTTTGTGCAGGTTGCACAATAGGCCTAATTAGCGTCGCCACACCCCACAGCGACGCTACGTGCGACCAGTTAGTTCTACCTAACTACTACCAGGTTAGTTCTACCTAACTCTTGGATGGTTAGCTCTACCTAACCAAGAGGTAAGAGAAAGAGAGGTGATTACTCACCTCTCACTACTACCTTCTTAATAACATCATCATCAATCCACGCACTTGTGATGTTGTCATACATCTTTAGGTCTACTGTTGTGCCTACTGGATAACTAACACCTTCATAGTACCAAGTGTATCCTGCTGTGTCTTCTATCATCATACCTTCGTCTGTGCTATTAATAACTACACAGTCGCGTCTTGTGTAGTTGTGTTCGAGATAACCTACTGCGCAGAACATCCCCACGAACAGCGCCACCAACAACACCTTTGCGATTAATACCTTTACCTTCATAGCCATTGCTTTTTCCCCCTTTACCAAATCAACTGGATTGTTGTATTGTTTAAAACCTTTGTTTCATAGCCGAAAAATCTAAAGTAGTCGACAACCATTTCGCGCCAACCTTGTGGCACTTCTCTAACTATCCAAGTATTCCCTCTGCAGTCGCATACTTCTTCGATGTCTTTTACCTGTGCTTCACAGAACTCTTCTACTCTTGCTTTTCTGCTTGCTTCTTCTGCTTCGATTGCTTTCTTTGTTCTTTCCTTTGCTTCTTTTGCTGTTAACATTGTTCTTTCCCTCTTTCTCTTAATTTGTTCTTTCTCTTTACTACATCTTTATTATACCACAGCCCGCGCTGTTTGTCAATACTTTTTTTAAATTTTTTTTATAAATTTTCAAATCTTTTTGCAATCGCATCAAACAGTTTGCGTTCTTCTTCTTTCTTTCTTGCTTGCTGAGCATTGTATTCCTCTTCAGTCGCAAAGTCATACTCAACATCGTGGCACAAGAAATCAACCTTAATGATTTCACCATTTTCACATCTAACAAAAATTTTTTCTTCCATTTTCATTTCCCTCTTTCTCTCTCTTTCTGTATTTATTATACCACAGAATGTGTGGCTTGTCAATACTTTTTTTAAAATTTTTTAAAAAATTTTTTTACTTTAGTAGAGTAAAGCGAACATCTGTTCGTAGCAAGTTTCGATGATTCGTTTCAGGAACAGATGTTCGCTTTTGCGCGTGCGCGATTGCGTTTATTTATTTCCGAACATCTGTTCGTTTATTAATCAGGGCCGCATTGACTGTCCGCGGCCCTGCGAATGGGCAGGGGGTTTTGGGGTAGACCCACCCCCAGATAAAATGCGTGGGTGTCTGTGTGTTTTCTGATCTTGAAATGAAAATGTTTCAGCATAAGGGGGTGGTTATTTCGGGAAAATTATTTTTTTTGTTTGTTTTTTGTTTTGTTCTGGGCAAAACTACCACCAAATAATT
>Ga0233364_1000162_pt1 | contig 11472 bp, 1 predicted proteins | sample ElkDunMinimDraft_19_FD_180675 | JGI IMG/M metagenome (GOLD analysis project Ga0233364, IMG submission 180675) | Fecal eukaryotic communites from dung pellets of Tule Elk in California, USA - Elk Dung C2 | ecosystem: Host-associated > Mammals > Digestive system > Large intestine > Fecal | place...
CCCAAGTGTCGGCAGGGCTTTCCCAAGTAATGGTAGCAGAAGTTTCTGTTGTGGTAACTTGAATATTTGTTGGAACATCGCATGGAATTGCGGGTTCTTGTAGTGTTGTAAAGGTTACTTCGTCACCGTAGGTTGTTGTATTAGTTGTAGTTACAAATGCACGATAGGTGTAAGAAGTATTTGCGTTTAGGTTGCTTAAGTTGTGAAGCATTGTACTTCCAGTTGCATTTACCGTTGTGTAAGTGCCGCCATTAGTCTCTTTCCATTCAAAACCTTGAGCAGTAATGGTTTGGTTTCCTAAATCGGTGATTTGTCCCTTTAAAGTAGCAGTATTATGGGTGATATTGATGGCATTGTGGGTTACGATTGTTGGTTCGATAATTGATGTTGAAGTGTGTTCGTAAACAATTACTTTGTCCAAACCGATGCCGTATCCATAATGTAATTGAGCTTCAAAGATGATTTGATATTGGTTAGAAGGATTAGGTAAAGCTAAGGAATCAACTTGCCAAGAGGAGATCTCATTCGTAAAAGAGGTGAGTAGGGTTAAAGAATCTGTTGGATTAGCTTTAAAATAAATATGAAGTTCATCCTGATCACCTGCCCAAGCTGTTTGTATATGGGAGAATTTGAGGTAAGGAGATGATAGAGAGGAGAGGTCAAAAATAGGAGATGTGAGTTGTGCAATATGACCATCACCACTAGCTCTACATTCTGCAAAATTCAAACCATCAGGTATTGGTGCATTTCCATAGTAACTATTATAGGTAGTCCAATTGGCGCTTCCTGTAATGTTGGTATTGGTCCAGCAGTTAAGATTGTATTCAAATGATTCGGTGTAAGGGAAGATAGAAACGACATCGCAAGCGGTCCAAAATGAGGTCGTCGCTGTTGTCGAAATACCATCTTCAACTCCACAATCTGCATTTACAAATACAGTATAGTGTGAATTAGGGTTAAGTCCTACTAAATTGATGGAGTTTGTAGAGGAGGTAACGATAGTGCCATTGCCTAGTACAAAACCTGTTTCGCCATATTCGATTGTGTAAGATTGAGCAGAGCCAGCCCAAGATATTGTAGCAGTGTTGGTAGCAATGCTAGAAGCAGCTACGTTGGTAGGAGCAGGACAACTTACCGTTGTCGTGAATGTTATGGTATTGGTTGCATCAGGGATTGCATCTTGAATAGCGCAATTGGTAATCACATATACATCGTAAGATGTTGTAGGTGTTAATCCAGTGAGTGTAGTGCTTGGGTTTGGACCTGCTAAGACTGATGTCCAGATAGAGTCGGTTGTAGGTTTGTAGAATAGGGTCCAAGAGTTGTGTGTCTCGTCGTTGTCAACCCAAGAAACAGTAGCTGTTCTTGCGGTAAGGTCAGTAATAGTAATACTATTTTTTACAGGAGATGTGCAGAGAGGAATAAGAGAAATGGTAAAGTCGTCTAGGTTCCAAGAGGTGGTAGAGGAGTTTAGATTTGTAAGTTGGAGAGCAATTCGCAGTCCACTTTCTGGTATAATATCTAAAAAGTCAAATGGACCGAAAAAGTCGGTGTGTATAGCATCTGTTCCTATGCGGTTAAATGCAGAAGCAGGAATGGTATCAACAACTACATAACTGTTGGGGTCTGTTACATCAGAAATTATACCAATAGTCATAGTGCCAGCATCCATAGCGCTTGATGCAGTTGTATTTCCCCAGAAAGATACTCTTAACGTGTTAATATCGTTGGTGAATTCAGGTAATACAATCATAGTTGGAGAACCTTTCATTTCCAAAGTATTGACGCCAGAGTGTGCGGAAGCCTCATAACCAGTGTAGATAAATGGAGATGGTCCGTAGTATCCAGTAACAGTTTGTGGAGTAGCCCAACAAGGTGAAACGGGTACAGAGCCATTGATAATGTCGTAACTTTCAAAATTTTCGAACCAAGGTTCTGTTTCTGAAATTGTGATTGATGAACATTGAGTACGGAAAGTGATCTCTTCGCTCCAAATACTGAATTCAGTGATGCTACAAACAGAACGAACTCGAACTTGGTAGCGTGTATCAGGAGAAAGACCGCCTAAATAAAGATATGGGGTTCCAGTTACGTTACCGTATGAAGTCCAAATAGTATCGGTCGTTGTTTTGTATTCTACTTCCCACTCACTTTCAGAACCAGCGCTAATCCAAGTGAGTTCTGCATCAGACTCACCAATAGAAGTAGTGGCAAGAGTGTTAGGACGAATACAATCACTCATATCGCAGTAGATAAATTTTAAGTTATTAACTCTACCCATACTTTCGAGCGTTCCGCTTTCAGATGGATTGAGAGGGTTGTACGAAGAAGCGTCTCTATAAGTATAGCGAGCCATATTGGTAGTAGTACTATCTGTATGACAATAGAAGTATCGACTTCCAGTGTAACTTCCTGTAAGGTCGTTGAATATTACTAATATATTGTCTGTTCCGTTGTAAGAGAATGGGGTGCTGAGGTTAATTTCATGCCAATGTCCCTCTTCGCTATTGCTAAAGGTTGTTGTTCCGGAAAATACTTGGATAAATTCAATGTTAGCATTTGCATCAGGTAAAATCCAGCCATTTGCCAAAGTAGAGTTGTTGGGAACGTGTGCTAAGTAGATCTCGATATTGCGTGTTTCTGCTTGAGAAGATTGATATTGTACTGCAAGAGCGGAGAAATCATGAGCCTCACCTCCTAATGCAACAGCAGGAATGATTTGTTGAGTATAGGAATATTTATAGTAAATATTAGTGGGTAGGCTAGAACTTTCTGTTTCGTTTGGAGCGATTGTTATAGGAATAGGAGTGTTACAAGGGGTTGTAAAGTAGATAAAGACGGTATCGCTGTAGTCGCTATTGGGGCAAGCTACAGAAACACCAATTCTATAATCGGTGTTTTCCGATAAACCTGTAATAGTGTAGGTGGTATCATAAGTGGTATAGTCAAGACTATAATCGTTAGCAATATCGTATAGTTGAATGTAATATTCACCAATTCCACCAACCACGTTAGTATCCCAAGTAATGGTAACATTGCTGCCATAGAGTTCAGAAATCTCTAAATTGCGAATTTCTGTACAATTTGGGGCAAAATCAATATCTATATCATCAATGTATAAGCTTGAATATGATGAGGTGTTGTTAATTCGGATTGTTATGTATTGGCCATATACTTCGCTCATATCTACTTGGTTAAAGTAGGTAATATATTGTGTATATCCTGTGTTTTCTACATCAATTTCGTTGATAGGAGTAAAGGTAGAAGCGTCAGCAGGGTCAGTCATAACACCAATGGTAAAACTATTGCTTGCGGTACTCATAGCTGCCCAAAAAGAGAACTCTAAACTGCTAATAGGGTAGGTGAGAGTATCAATTATACGAGGTAAAATAAAATAATAGTGTCCAGGATTATAGAAATATGTATATACACATTTGCTACCACTATGTGCATTGTAACTTTCTGTATACAAGTATCCAGCATTTAATTGTGCATAGCATTCGGGTATCAAATTAAGTTCTGCCGTTTCGAAATCATCGGAATAAGGTAGTTCTGTAATACCGCAAGCATCTTGGTACGTAGCAACAATGGTATGAGGTTCGTGAATATCCTCAAAAGTAAAGGTGTCTATAATTCCGTATGAAGCGTCGTCAATGGTGATGTCATAGATGTGATAACGAGCGCTTTCGTTGAATGCGTATAGAATTGTATCGCCAGCTGAAACGGTTGTAATACCATTATTGCCGTAAGGTTGTACTAATGAGTTGTTATTGAGCGGAGTGCCATCATCAAGGAGTAATGTGGTTGTGATATTATAGGTATTCGCTAGATAGATTTCTACATTAGCTAGAGTACCATTAGGATTGATGGTGAGATAGGTGGGACCTTCAGAAAATTCGTCACCATAAATCTGTACACCATTGACAAGCACTTTAGAAATATGGTAGTTATCGTCAGGTGATACGGTAAGTTGTACCAAGTCATTGCTTCCGCAATTAACGGTAGATGTTTCTGGTGTTACTAGGCCGTGAATTTGACCATCAGCGCTTGGCATAATAGTAGCTGTAATTATAGCTTGTGGGTGTACGGTTATAGTCGCACTATGAGTACTTGTAGCGCCACTAATAGAGGTTCCGGTTACTGTGTATGTAGTAGTTGTGGTAGGGGATACGGTAATTGAAGCAGTGTTTTCTCCATTGCTCCAACTATAGTATTCATAGCCTTGTGCGGTAAGGGTAACCGATTCGCCAACGCAAATTTCTGTTGCGGTAGAACTAATACCGCACATATATGATAAGATAGGATAACCATTGTTAATGCCACGATCTGTCATAAATGCAGAACCTAAATCACTGATAAAGTCGGAAGATTGCATATATGCATCGGTAAGAAGATTTCCGTCTCTTCCGTTGGGATCAGTAGAGGCAGAAGGTAGGTTGCTATATACATTAGAAATATTAAGTTCTCCAGAAGTGCAATAGCCTAAAATGCCACCCCAGTTACTATTGGTCGGTGCTAATGTTCCTGCAAAATAGGCATTGGTAGTATATGCACGAGAACCATTTCCTGCAATACCGCCAATATAATTTCCTGAAATATAACCTGTTACTCCGCAGTTAGTGATATAGGTAATTCCACTAGAACTTTGTGCACAAGGATATGTAGCTCCAATGATACCTCCGATGTTGTTGCCGCCAGTTCCATAAATACGAGCGTTGATAACGAGGCAGTTTGAAATAGCTACATTTCCGCCTGCTTTAGAAAAACCAACTAAAGCTCCCATCATACCCTTGGATTTTACAACAGGGTTGATAAGTACAACTGAATCGATAGAACTAGGATTTTGGATAGCACCGAAAAGTCCAGCGTGGAAATAGTTACTTTTTTCGCAGTACATGTTGTAAATAGAGTGTCCGCCACCATTAAATGTACCACGGAATCCATTACCTATGCTAGCACCTTCTGTGGAGGAGTTATCATCACCACCGATAGGAATCCAATTGTGGGTAGAATCTTGGTCAGCATTTAACCAAATATCACTTGTGAGAACAATGGTTTTGCCGTTGAAGGTAGTTCCTTGCTGGGTTAATTGAGCAATACCTGCCAATTGTTCAGCAGTGGAAATCTCAAAATAGGATTGTGATTCGTTGTACCAAGTAGCGTCAGCGGTTCCGTCCCATACGGATTGAGCTCTCGTTTGGATGAAAAAGTTACCTAAAAAGGTAAAAAATAAAAATACTAAAAGAAAAAATCTTTTCATAATTAATTGATTGTTAGTTGTTTATGTTTGTTGCGTGAATTTTTATTTCTACTTTAGGAAATGTTGCAAAATTATATATTTTATTTGAGTGATATTTTATATTGAAATGTTAATTGTTAATATAAAATGAGTAAGAGATAAAGTCTTATTCAGGAACCTAAATTATCCTTTAAGCACAAAAAATAAACGACAGCCTATTGATAAGAATTGTTGTTTGAAAAACGTATGTTAATGTTTGCATTCAGTGTGGAACTCCCTCACCATATTTTTTTATGCCACATTGTCAGTATTAATAATGATTTGGGCGTTCCGGCTCCACCATCGCACAGATCCCCGCCCGCCGTCAGGCTTTCCGCTCAAATTTCGCGGCGCTTGTTTTCTTTCAAATCACATTCTAAAATCACACCCTAAAAAACGAGTCAAGAATAAAGAAGTTTTTTTATAGCGCCGCTCATAACCGCTTCAATCCTTAACGCAAAGATGCGTACATTTTTTCTTTTTTTCCTCATTACTACGTTAAAAATATTGTATATATAAATATTGCAATTTAGGGGGATGAAAATCAGTAGAAAACACTGCGAGTAGCATAATATCGAATGGAGAAGCAAAAATAGTCATTCCAACGGAGAAATGTATGAGAGGAAAGTGGGGATAAAATAAACGCGATTTTGCAACAAATCTTAGAAAAACTTCCAAAAGTATGATTTTAGGAGTAAAAAAAGTGAGTAAAAAAGGCCAAAAAATGCGAAAAAAAAGGGAAAAAAAGGGGTAAAAATTGCTTCATAAATAATTTTTTCTCACTGATATACAGACATATAGTAAAAAAAGTAAAAAAAATTTTGTGATACTGACTGCGCGTATATGAAAATCGTTTATTTTTGCGCTCACGTTTGACAGGGACGGAGACAGTGAAGCGAAGAGAAAAGTCAGACGCAGTTCTTTGACAGAATGGAATGATGTAGCAAATGACTCGAAGATTAATTTGAGAGCGCAAGCGATAAGGTCGGGACAGACAAACATAATAAAGAGATTAATTAGTATGGAGAGTTTGATCCTGGCTCAGGATGAACGCTGGCGGCAGGCTTAATACATGCAAGTCGAACGGTAACAGTCAGGTAGCAATACTTGAGCTGACGAGTGGCGCACGGGTGCGTAACGCGTATGCAACCTACCTTCAATTGGAACATAACGTTGAGAAATTAGCGCTAATATTCCATGTGGTTCTGAGGAGGCATCTTTTTGGAATTAAAGATTTATTGATTGAAGATGGGCATGCGTATCATTAGCTAGTTGGTAGGGTAACGGCTTACCAAGGCGACGATGATTAGGGGTTCTGAGAGGATTACCCCCCACACTGGAACTGAGACACGGTCCAGACTCCTACGGGAGGCAGCAGTAGGGAATATTGGGCAATGGAGGCAACTCTGACCCAGCCATGCCGCGTGAAGGAAGACGGTCCTATGGATTGTAAACTTCTTTTATCATAGAGTAACCTAAGGGACGTGTCCCTTACTGCAAGTATATGATGAATAAGTATCGGCTAACTCCGTGCCAGCAGCCGCGGTAATACGGAGGATACGAGCGTTATCCGGATTTATTGGGTTTAAAGGGTGCGCAGGCGGATCAGTAAGTCAGGGGTGAAAAGCTACTGCTTAACAGTAGTCGTGCCTTTGATACTGCTGGACTAGAGTGTAATTGACGTGGTTGGAATGTGATGTGTAGCGGTGAAATGCTTAGATATGTCACAGAACGCCGATCGTGAAGACAGATCACGAAATTACTACTGACGCTCATGCACGAAAGCGTGGGGATCAAACAGGATTAGATACCCTGGTAGTCCACGCTGTAAACGATGATCACTCGTTGTTGGCCGGTGACGGTCAGTGGCTAAGCGAAAGCGATAAGTGATCCACCTGGGGAGTACGATCGCAAGGTTGAAACTCAAAGGAATTGACGGGGGCCCGCACAAGCGGAGGAGCATGTGGTTTAATTCGATGATACGCGAGGAACCTTACCCGGGCTTGAACGTAAGACGAATAATCAGGAAACTGGTTAGCCTACGGGCGTCTTGCGAGGTGCTGCATGGTTGTCGTCAGCTCGTGCCGTGAGGTGTTAGGTTAAGTCCTGCAACGAGCGCAACCCTTACCTTCAGTTACCAGCACGTCAAGGTGGGCACTCTGAAGGAACTGCCTACGCAAGTAGAGAGGAAGGTGGGGATGACGTCAAATCAGCACGGCCCTTATGTTCGGGGCTACACACGTGCTACAATGGTATGTACAGAGGGCAGCCACCCTGTGAGGGGGAGCCAATCCTCAAAGCATATCTCAGTTCGGATTGGAGTCTGTAACTCGACTCTATGAAGTTGGATTCGCTAGTAATCGCGCATCAGCCATGGCGCGGTGAATACGTTCCCGGGCCTTGTACACACCGCCCGTCAAGCCATGGAAGCCTGTGGTACCTAAAGTCCGTGCCCGCAAGGAGCGGCCTAGGGTAAAACCGGTAACTGGGGCTAAGTCGTAACAAGGTAGCCGTACCGGAAGGTGTGGCTGGAATACCTCCTTTCTGGAGCGACCTTATCACAAACTTGTCTCTTTTTGAGGCATTTGCTACATAAATCATTCTTAATATATTAAGAAGAGATGAATTTGATACTTCTACTCTTCACTCAGCAACGATAAAGTTGCAACGTTCTTTGACAATTTGGAAGGAAAAGCTTGAATAAACGAGAGTTAGTAAAAACTAACAAAAGAGAAATAAGCGAGTAAAATCGAGTAAGTTACTAAGAGCGCACGGGGGATGCCTTGGCTCTCAGAGGCGAAGAAGGACGTGATAAGCTGCGATAAGCTTCGGGGAGGTGCAAATAACCTTTGATCCGGAGATTTCCGAATGGGACAACCCAATAGTCGGCGACGGCTATTACCCTAAGGGGGGCAAACCCGGGGAACTGAAACATCTAAGTACCCGGAGGAAGAGAAAATAATAATGATTTCCCAAGTAGTGGCGAGCGAACGGGAAAGAGCCTAAACCAGAGATGTTACGGCATGTCTGGGGTTGTAGGACTTCGATATCGTAGAAATTTGAGAACTGGAATGGTTTGGGAAGGCCATCCGCAGAGGGTGAAAGACCCGTACAGGTAATCAAATGATACGTAGGAGTATCCTGAGTAGGGCGGGACCGGAGAAATCCTGTCTGAATCTGGCGGCACCATCCGCTAAGGCTAAATACTACTGAGAGACCGATAGTGAACAAGTACTGTGAAGGAAAGGTGAAAAGTACTTCGAGCAGAAGAGTGAAATAGAACCTGAAACTGTGCGCTTACAAGCGGTCGGAGCCTCTATAAGGGGTGACGGCGTGCCTTTTGCATAATGAGCCTACGAGTTACCGAACCCAGCAAGATTAATTACTTCAGGTAAGGAATCGAAGCGAAAGCGAGTCTGAATAGGGCGTTGAGTTAGGTTAGGTAGACGCGAAACTTAGTGATCTACAGATGGCCAGGTTGAAGTTGCGTTAAACCGCAATGGAGGACCGAACCGGTAAACGTTGAAAAGTTTTCGGATGAGCTGTCTGTAGGAGTGAAAGGCCAATCAAACTGAGAGATAGCTCGTACTCTCCGAAATGCCTTTAGGGGCAGCCTCGTCAAGGTATCACAGAGGTAAAGCTACTGATTGGATGCGGGGGTTTCACCGCCTACCAAATCCTGACAAACTCTGAATGCTGTGATATTAATTGGCGGGAGTGAGGCTATGGGTGCTAACGTCCGTGGCCGAGAGGGGAATAACCCAGACCATCAGTTAAGGTCCCCAAATACGCGTTAAGTTGAAGAAACGAGGTTATGTTGCATAGACAGCTAGGATGTTGGCTTGGAAGCAGCCATTCATTTAAAGAGTGCGTAACAGCTCACTAGTCGAGTGACGTAGCGTGGATAATAATCGGGCATCAAACGCGATACCGAAACTGTGGAATAGCGATATTGGTAGGAGAGCATTCCAACGACGAAGAAGGTTTGCCGTGAGACATGCTGGAGTTTTTGGAAGAGCAAATGTAGGCATAAGTAACGATAAAGGAGGTGAGAAACCTCCTCACCGAAAGACCAAGGTTTCCCGGTCAACGTTAATCGGATCGGGGTTAGTCGGGGCCTAAGGTTCAACCTGTATAATGGGGGATACCGATGGACAACCGGTTAATATTCCGGTACTAATTTTATGAGCGAAGTGTGGACGCAGGAGTGACAGGTGCGCGTGCTGACGGAATAGCACGTTAAAGGGTGTAGATAAACGGATTGGAGGCAAATCCCCAGTTTGTGTCGAACCTGAAAGTACCGCGAACCTTCGGGGGAGCGGATAGTCACCGTAATCAGACTGCCAAGAAAAAGCGCTAAGCATATTGTAAGATTACCCGTACTGTAAACCGACACAGGTGGTCGAGAAGAGAATTCTAAGGTGCTCGAGTGATTCATGGCTAAGGAACTAGGCAAAATTGTCCTGTAACTTCGGGAGAAAGGACCCCTTGAGAGAGGGCGCAGAGAATCGGCCCAGGCGACTGTTTAACAAAAACACATGGCTTTGCGAAATAGAAATATGAAGTATAAGGCCTGACACCTGCCCGGTGCCGGAAGGTTAAGAGGAGATGTCATCGCAAGAGAAGCATTGAATTGAAGCCCCGGTAAACGGCGGCCGTAACTATAACGGTCCTAAGGTAGCGAAATTCCTTGTCGGGTAAGTTCCGACCTGCACGAATGGTGTAACGATCTGGGTACTGTCTCAGCCATGAGCTCGGTGAAATTGTAGCAACGGTGAAGATGCCGTTTACCCGCAACGGGACGGAAAGACCCCGTGAACCTTCACTACAGCTTAACATTGATTTTGGATACTTGATGTGTAGGATAGGTGGGAGACTGCGAAGCAGGCACGCTAGTGTTTGTGGAGTCAACCTTGAAATACCACCCTTTAATTATTTGAAATCTAACTCGCAAAGCGAGGACCATGTTTGGTGGGTAGTTTGACTGGGGTGGTCGCCTCCAAAAGAGTAACGGAGGCTTTCAAAGGTACCCTCAGCACGCTTGGTAACCGTGCGTTGAGTGCAATAGCAGAAGGGTGCTTGACTGTGAGACAAACAAGTCGAGCAGGTAGGAAACTAGGATATAGTGATCCGGTGGTTCCGTATGGAAGGGCCATCGCTCAAAGGATAAAAGGTACTCCGGGGATAACAGGCTGATCACTCCCAAGAGCTCATATCGACGGAGTGGTTTGGCACCTCGATGTCGGCTCGTCACATCCCGGGGCTGGAGAAGGTCCCAAGGGTTCGGCTGTTCGCCGATTAAAGTGGCACGCGAGCTGGGTTCAGAACGTCGCGAGACAGTTCGGTCCCTATCTGTTGTGGGCGTAGAAGCTTGAGAGGACCTGACTCTAGTACGAGAGGACCGAGTTGGACAAACCTCTGGTGTACCTGTTGTGGCGCCAGCCGCACCGCAGGGTAGCTACGTTTGGATGAGATAAGTGCTGAAAGCATCTAAGTACGAAACTCACCTCAAGATGAGGCTTCATTAAAGGGTCGTTATAGACGATGACGTTGATAGGTCGCAGGTGTAAAGTCAGTGATGGCAAAGCCGAGCGATACTAATTACCCGATACTTGTTCGAGACTCGCGCGGAGCAATCTGCAACACATACAGGCTTTTTCTTCCGTTATTTGTCAATCCTATACGTCAACTCGACGTTAAAGAGATTGCGGTGATAATAGCGTTGGGGAGCACCTCTTCCCATTCCGAACAGAGAAGTTAAGCCCAACAGCGCCGATGGTACTGCCCTAACAGGTGGAAGAGTAGGTCGTCGCCCAATACCATAACCGCCCTCAAACGAGGGCGGTTTTTTTTTGCCTTTTTTTACCTAAAAAAATATATCTTTGCCCAAACAATCTTTACACACTTTGCGGGGATAGTATTGTTTTTGCGTTAAAATATTTTATATTTTTGCAAATGATTTGATGATAGTGATACACCAAAATACAAAAAAATCTTAAACGAAGGAAACTGACAAACTTGGTATGATTTTCTGCATTGTATATAATTTTTCAATATCTGAATCACTAAAGTAAAGTCTCTAATCCAGTTTGAGATAGTAAAGAGCAGTAATTTTATGGCAAAGAAACAACTAAAAATAAAGAGTATCGAAGAAACCTTATGGGAATCAGCGAACAAGTTGCGTGGTTCTGTTG
>Ga0233364_1000165_pt1 | contig 11463 bp, 8 predicted proteins | sample ElkDunMinimDraft_19_FD_180675 | JGI IMG/M metagenome (GOLD analysis project Ga0233364, IMG submission 180675) | Fecal eukaryotic communites from dung pellets of Tule Elk in California, USA - Elk Dung C2 | ecosystem: Host-associated > Mammals > Digestive system > Large intestine > Fecal | place...
GACGTTCGCGATTTTTCTAACTTCATCAATGCTGTAATTGATGAAAAATCGTTCGATAATATTGCTGGATATATCGAAAGAGCAAGAAATTCTAAAGATGCAGAAATCGTTTTGGGCGGAAATTGCGATAAATCTGTGGGCTATTTCGTAGAACCCACAATCATTGTGGCTAAAACCCCAGATTATGAGTCTATTTGTGAAGAGATCTTCGGACCCGTAATCACTGTTTATGTTTATGAAGATGAAAAATATGAAGAGACTTTACGTCTTTGCGATCAAACCTCTCCATACGCATTAACAGGATCTATTTTTGCACAAGATAGATATGCTATTGAAACTGCTGAACAGATGCTTCGTCATACTGCAGGAAACTTCTATATCAATGACAAACCGACAGGTGCTGTGGTAGGTTGTCAACCATTTGGCGGTGCTCGTGCATCTGGTACAAACGATAAGGCAGGTAGTGTACTAAACCTTATGCGCTGGATAAGCGTTCGCTGTATTAAGGAAACTTACGCTCCAGCAACAGATTATCGTTATCCATTTTTAGGATAAATATTTTAAAATGAATATCTTAAAGCGGCATCCGTTAAATGCCGCTTTTTTTATGCAAATCAGTTGCGAAAAACCTAAATTTGTTGTACTTTTGCCAAAGATTTTAATATAGTAACTATGAACTTATCAACGAATTATTTAGGACTTGAACTTAAAAATCCGATTGTGGTCGGAAGTTCACCATTGACAGGTACTGTCGAAGGCGTGAAGGCGTGCGAAGAGGCAGGTGCTGGTGCTGTAATCTTGAAATCTCTCTTTGAGGAACAGATTTTGAAAGATGTTAAAAAAGAGGAAAGCCACGATTTTTACGACAATGACCCAGAGATGTACGCCTATATGGTTTCCTATTTGCGTGGTAACGAAATAGAGTTATATACTGATTTGATTCGTGGAGCAAAAGCTGCTGTTCATATTCCTATTATTGCTAGTATTAACTGCACCGACGCCGGTGAATGGGTAAATATAGCTAAGATTTTTGAAGACGCTGGCGCTGATGCGTTGGAATTGAATATTGCCATTTCACCTTTCGATAGAACCATAACAGCAGATGAAATTGAAGATAAAATGATTGAAATTCTAAAATCGGTAAAAACTATTGTGAAAATTCCAGTTTCTGTTAAAATTGGAGATCACTTTACCAATATCGCACATGTTGCATTCCGTTTGGTAGAAAATGGTGCAGATGGTTTGGTGTTGTTTAACCGATTCTATAATTCCGATATTGATGTGGATGAGATGAAAGTTGTGCCTGGACACGCTTTTTCGGTTCCAGAAGAAAATGGATCAACTTTGCGCTGGGTCTCTTTGTTGGCTGCACAAAAAATTCCGTGCCATTTAGCTGCTTCAACAGGAATTCACGATGCAAAAGATGTGGTAAAACAAATTTTAGCAGGAGCAACCGTTGTGCAATTATGCTCTGTATTGTTCCACAAAGGCGTTTCTGTAATTCATACAATCCTTGACGATTTGAATGTATGGATGCAAAAACATCAATTCGATAGCGTACAACAATTTAGAGGCACTCTTTGCAATAATAGTAATGTGAAATTGATGGAAAGATTACAATATTTAAGAAGAAATAATAACGAAAATTAATTATGGATACCAAAGCACTTTTTAAAATTGGTTATGGTTTGTATGTGTTGACAACCCATTCTAAAGGGGTTGATAATGGTTGTATTATTAATACTGTTCAACAAGTTACAGATAATCCGCTCCGAATTTCAATTGTGGTGAATAAGCAGAATTATACCCATCGTCTGATTATGGAATCAGGTGTGTTTAATATTTCTGTTCTTACTACGAAAACTCCATTTTCTGTTTATGAACGTTTTGGGTTCCACTCAGGAAATGATACCGAAAAATTTGCAGATAAAGTTGGTTTTGAACGTGCTGCTAACGATGTGTTATATATGTCGCAAAATGCTAATGCTTTCTTGTCTTGCCAAACTGCACAAATAGTAGATTTGGGTACCCACACAATGTTTGTTGCAGATCTTGTTGATGCTCAAGTGATTTCAGATGATGATTCTGTAACGTATGATTATTATCAACATCACGTGAAACCATCCGCAGCTCCTAAAAAAGGGTGTTGGGTGTGTGCACTGTGCGGTTGGGTATATGAAGGTAATGACCTTCCCGATGATATTATATGTCCAATCTGCAAACACGGGAAAAGTGAGTTTGAGTATGTAGCTGAGGCGACAGAATCGGAAAACTCTATATCACAAATTAGTACAAATCAAGTAGAGAAAAATCAAAGTAGCAATCCAATGAAAAATTTACAATTTGAATTAGCGGAAAATATTTACTACGTAGGCGTAAATGACCGTCGTACAGAATTGTTCGAAAATCATATCGAAATTCCTAATGGCGTTTCTTATAACTCTTATCTTATTGTAGATGATAAGGTTGTATTGATTGATCCAGTGGAGTCTGGTTTTATGAGCCAATATTTGTCCCAAATCAAAGCAGTTTTGGGCGAACGCCAAGTAGATTACTTGGTAATCAATCACGATGAACCTGACCATAGCGGTGCTGTTGCCGCAGTAGTTTCTGCATATCCCGATGTGACTGTAATCGGAAATGATAAAACTTTTGGTCCTTTAGAAAATTTCTATGGTCCGATTGCAAACAAAAAAGTAGTTGTTGATGGCGAAGTGTTGCCAATTGGTGAACATACATTGCAATTTTTTACTGCGCCAATGTGTCACTGGCCAGAGTCGATGGTGACTTTTGAACAAACAACAGGAATTATATTTTCAAATGATGCATTCGGAGGTTTCGGAACCCTGAATGGAACGATCTTCGATGATGAGGTAAATCTTGATTTTTACGAAGATGATATGCGCCGCTATTATGCAAATATTGTTGGCAAAGTAGCTCCAATGGCATTGAAAGCAATCCAAAAGGTTGGTCCACTTCCGATTAAGATGATTGCACCATCTCACGGCCTTATTTGGCGAACTAATTTGGAATGGGTGCTATCCCGCTATACGCAGTGGAGTAAGCACGAAACGCAAAAAGGGGTGGTAATTGCGTACGCTTCAATGTATGGAAATACAGGAAGAATGGCTGATATTATTGCACGTGGAGTTTCTGCTGCAGGTGTAAAGGAAATTAAGATTTTTGATATTTCCAAAACAGATGTCTCTATTATTATGAGTGAAATTTGGAAATATAAAGGAGTTATTTTGGGCGCATCTTCACACTATGGCTCAATCTTCCCTAATATGACTCTGCTCCTTCACGAAATTGCAGAATTTAAACCCAAAAATAGATTTTATGCACTCTTTGGAGGTGCTTCCTGGAGTGGCGGTGGCTTGAAAACTTTAAAAGCACAAGCTGAATGTTGCCAATGGAATGTGGTTACAGAACCTGCTGAAGTGTTGGGCGCTCCAATTAAAGAGGAGGATATCGAAAGACTGTATAACCTCGGTCTCGATTTAGGACAAAAAGTGATGGAATAAGACGCAGTATAATTGATTTTATAAAAAAAAGGAAACGCTTGCTGATGCTGACGTTTCCTTTTCTATTATACCTGCAATCGATTGTTAATATTCAAACGGTTCTATTCAATAAATTCAATAACCGTACCTGATACAATTGCAGTTTTCTTTGTATATATTCCCAAAATAGTTTTGCTAGACACTACGCTAGTTATATTTATAATAGTTTGACTTCCAGTTAGCTGTGCGTTTTGGTACATATTTGATGTTGCACTATTGAGAAGGGATTCTTTCGATAATCCACCAATTCCTAAAATATAGGTCGCAGACCATTCTCCCTCCACTGTTTTGATAACTCTGAAATTATTCTCCTGCAGTAGAACTTGTGTGTGCGCAGGGCTTTCTTTAGGATAGATAGTACTATTAAATCCAGCACAACTAGAAAATAAAATTGCAGAAATACAAAGTACAAGTAATAATTTTAGTTTTTTCATATTCATTCCCTTGTTATGTGTCGGGCACAACCTTTTTTTAGTTTTATATCCAAATTTGTATTCAATTTCTTGATAGAAAATCCTTAATTTTGGTCAATATTTTTCCTTTCTAATGGAAGGAAATCGGTAGCGCAAAGATATATTATTTTTGTGTATGTTTAGTGGTGAATATAAATTTTTCGGGGGGGTAAAATGTTGATTTTAAGTAACTTACAAACAAGACTAATCAATAAATCTTATTTCATAAAAACTCTTTTTCGCTAAAATTGGAAATAAATAAATGGCTGCATCTCTGCTGTGACGAATTGATAAACGACAAACACAACTGCCACACAAATAAGCAGCATTACCCAAACTGGCAGATACGCAAATTGAATTCTATACCATTGTTTCCATTTGGCAGGCAACCAATGGATAATCATTCCAACAACGAAAAGTATGAAAACTGAAGCGTAAGTGGAGATGATGTCGGGAATTGCTTCTAGATTCCAAGTGCCACCAATTTGTCCTACCATCTTTTTTGCAGTGTTCCATGCCGTAGCATTAGCTTCCGCTGGGTCAAGATTAGAACCAGAGCGGAAAAATAAGCGTGTGAATGAAATGAAGATGAAAGTGAGGAATATAGACCAACCTCTTTCTAACCAAGGTATAGGTTTGAATTTAAAACAATTACGATGGATCCAATCAACAAATGTTCCGAAGAAGAAGGTGCCAGACCATACTACGCCAATCATAAAAATAGGGCGTGCGTAATAGTACTGTAGCACAATAAATACTGCAAAAATTATGGCAGAGGTAATGGCCCTTGGTAGCTTTTTAACGTTTCTCCACCATTTGTAAAGGAGAATTCCTATGCCATTTAGTCCACCCCAAATTACAAAGTTCCAACTTGCACCATGCCACAATCCACCTAAAAGCATGGTAGTCATTAAGTTGACTTGCGTGCGGAATTTCCCTTTGCGATTTCCCCCTAATGGAATATAAAGGTAATCTTTTAGCCAAGTAGAGAGCGATATGTGCCATCGTTTCCAAAATGCTCCTGGATTGGTTGCTTTATATGGTGAGTTGAAGTTTTGTGGAAGATAGAATCCCATCAGCATGGCCACACCGATAGCAATGTCTGTATAACCTGAAAAATCCGCATAAACCTGTAGTGAATAGCAGAAAAGTGCCGCTAAGTTTTCAAATGCAGTGAATAGGTCTGGGTTGTCAAAAACTCGGTCAACAAAATTTACGGCTAAATAGTCACTCATAATAATTTTTTTGAGTAAACCATTTAGAATCCAGAAAATTGCAATGCCAAATTGGCGTTTGGTAAGAAAATATTTTTTGTAAAGTTGTGGCATAAATTGGCTTGCACGAATAATCGGCCCAGCAACCAATCCCGGAAAGAAACTTACATAAAACCCAAAGTTCAAAATATTAGGAATATGTGTGATTTTCTTTCTATAAACATCAATAATGTAACTAATACTTTGGAATGTATAGAAAGAGATGCCGACAGGAAGCAGAATTTTACTTGCATCGAAAATCTCTTTACCCGAAAATTCATTTGTCCATTGTGCTAAATAATTGATAACAGGAATCTCAGTGTGCATTATGGAGTTATAAACCTCCGTAAAGAAATATGCATATTTGAAATAGAAAAGCACCAAAAGATTTAAAGTGATTCCTAAAAAGAGAAAGAATTTGCGGGAGAAATTTCGTACGGACTTATCAATAGCACGTCCTGTAGTAAAACATACTAATGTGGTAAAAATCAGCAGAATAACAAATAATCCAGAGGTTTTATAGTAGAAGAATAAACTGATAAAGAAGAGGTAGGTATTGCGGAGAAGTATCTTATTACGCAGAATGGCAAAGCCCGCAAACACTATCGCAAAAAATGCCCAAAAATAAAATTGGGTGAATAACAAAGGGTATTTGTCATCGAATGATAGAAGTGTTGTGAAAAATGTCTTGATATTTTCTAAGTTCATCTCTTCTAAAGGGTTTTATTCGATGTTAAGTGATTGATTACTATTTTGATACTTCTTCATGGCGTGAAGAAAAGCGTTGTAAAAAAGATTTCCCATCAGCACATAACCTTCGTTGGTAAAATGGACACGGTCATATTTTGCTAATTTATGGGTGTACCATTTGTACATCGAAGTCATTCCGCCCATAATTTCAAATTGGTCAAATACGGCTCCGCGCGTCTGTTTTGCTAATGAGTACATAACACGTTGAACTTCAGTAGCATTCCTATTTACTTGATATTTCCTGCGCGCAACTCTTTTGTAAGAGTCGTTATTTGTAAAGAAGATAAAGGCACAATCTGGATTATAGGCTTGAATTTTCTGAATTAACTGAAGATAGTTTTGCTCAAATGTTTCTGCATTGAAGTCAGCATCGAAAGCATCATTAATTCCAATGCCGAAAATAACTAAATCAGGACGGAAAAGGTCTAAATCACGTGCAAAGTTTTCGCAACGAAGATAGGCCGGAACGCTAGCTCCATTAACGCCTATCGAGTGAAATGTTATTCCTGGTTTCCTGTTTTCTAAAATGAGACTATGCAGTGTAAACTCTTGCAGCGAGTCGCCATTACAGTTGGGATGAAGTGTGAAACTATCTTCAAATTCAACATCATATACATAACGCCCTAAAATAGTGTCAATTGATGTTGGAAAATATTCTAAACTATCTACCCAAATTGTAGGTACAACATAACTAGGTTGTGAATGTCCTACTAAAGTGAGTTTCTTAGTTTGAAATTTCAGGATAGAATCTTTGAATTGAATGGTGATTTCTGGAAATGTATCAGATGTATATACAGCTATTCCGCTTGTATTAAGCGGTTTATTGTGGTCTTTATAAACATTTCTTACTAACGAAAATTCTCCATTTTTGCGTACTCGATAGTCGATAGGATTGTTACATTTGGGAGCAACAGAGTAAGGAAATACAAATCCACGATTCGAAATTAAGGTGGGGTAGGCGAGTAGTAGATTACGACGGATGGTGTGTGACATGGTGCCCGCCTGAATGTGAGACCCCCCAATTTGTATAATACTGATTTCTCCTTCATTATTTTCAATCAACCTCTCCATCTTTTTGAAAAAATTACCCAAAAGAGAGGTGTCTTTGTCGAAGACAAGGGTGTCGGCTTCATACTTGATGAAAGGAAATGTGTCAAGAGCTACGTATTGCACCTCTTGAGCTACTACTGAGAATTTCCACAATATAATAAGTATGCAAAAAAATAGCTTTTTCATAGTTTTTGATTAGTGTCAGAAGTTACAATTTGTGGAGCTGATTTCTTGATGCTTTTTTCTGTATATTGTTGTGTATGAACTACATCTTTAGAGATATTGTTGAGCGAATCTTGCTGCTGTACTTGCGGAAGTTTAGACCAAATCACATTAAAATCTATTTCAGGATTGGTTTTACGTAGTTTATAAAACTCATACATCGATTGGAATGATTGAGTCAGAACTTCTCCCACTTGGTGAGCTCCTTGAGTGGAAAAGTGGATGTAGTCTTTGCCTGCCCACCCCTTTTTTACCCAAGAAATCATCGAGCCTTTTCCGCCCATTACATTGTACAAATCCCAAAATGCAGCGCCATTTTCAACGACCGTTACTTTAAGTTTTTCGACCAAAAGTGGAAGCCATTTGTATGTACTCATTACTCCATTAATACGTGTACTCATATCTGATGGACCAATGAACAGAATGGGAACACCTGGACGTACTTTTCGCATAAAACGAATCTGTTTTCCAATGTTTTCTACATATTTTTCAACACTCTTTTCACTATAAAGTGATGGAACGCTGTTTCCACCAAATTGCATAATAATCATTCCAACATCTATCATTTCAAAGTAGTGAGATAGAAGAGAATCGCTCATTTGAGAAAAGAAAGTTCCGCTGGCTCCACGCATCGGCATATTGTCAACAGCAACGCCATAACCATTATCAACAGCAACACCGTAAATGTCTGCTTCGCCCGAAAATTGAAGCGTGAAATTGCTGATAGCTGTGTCTAAATTCCATGTAAGTAGTTGAGTTCCATTGCTGTCTGCCTGCTGCTCAAGCCGCAACCCTTGGGCCTTGCTAATCAATGTCGCTTTGAAATTACCATTGCGAGGTGTGCAGAATAGTTGGATTTTATTGTAACTTTTTTGTCTTTTCGATTTGACTTTTTTCGGAGATGAAGCATAAAAACTATTATTGCCATAAACTCTAAACGATTTGGCCATTACGCCATAGTTGCGCTCTGAGTTTCTCGACCCATCTCCGTAAAGTGCATATTGTGTGCTGTTTCCAGAGTATGATTGATAAATCGTGGGAGAGCCAACAGAGGCAACAAGCGGAAGAAGTCCTGGCCCACCACCCCCAAAATGGGATTGAAAGTACTCCCGAATGTTGGATGAGATGCGGTCAAGCTCAATCTGGGAGTCTCCGTAGTGCATAATCCGAATGGTACGTCCTTGACTGCGTGCACTTTCTAATGCAGCAAAGAAATGGTCGTAATAGGTGTAATCGTCATTCGGAAAGCAGAATTTTGTCGGCATCGCCATCGCTTTCTTATAGTACGCTACGGTGTCCTCCAAACTCTTATATGTAGAATCTATAATGCGAGCTTCTAATTCTAAAGCTTTTATAATTTCCTCTGGATCAACATATAATTCCTCTTCTCGAACCAAGATAGATTCAGGCTTCGGAAATTTTAAGGTTAACTTACCAACTTTCCATTCTTCCGCAGGAATGAGTAATGAGATGACGGTTAGTAAGCCAATGACTGAGATAATAAAGAGGAATACTTTCCAAGCTTTCATTCTGTTTCTTCAGATTTATCAGAGTCTTTGAGTAATGAAATTGTTTCGATAGGATTGGCAGCTTTGAAAACAGTATTGCCCGCAACAAAGGCGTCAACACCAGCTTCGCGCAACAAAGGAGCATTGTCAAGATTTACTCCACCATCAACTTCAATCAAGGCTTCAGATCCGTTGCACTCAATCATCTCCTTTAAGTCTCTAACTTTTTGATATGTGCGCTCAATGAATTTCTGCCCACCAAAACCTGGATTTACAGACATAATCAACACTAAATCAACATCATTGATGATGTCTTCTAAAAGTGAAATGGGCGTGTGGGGATTAAGTGCTACCCCCGCCAACATATCCATATCTTTAATTTGGTGAATGGTTCGGTGTAGGTGTGTGCATGCTTCATAATGAACGGTCAATAGGTCCGCACCACAGCGTTTAAACTCTTCAATATAACGCTCTGGTTGCATAATCATCAAGTGAACATCAAGCGGCTTTTCTGAAAGTTCTCTCACTTTTCGAACAATTGGCATGCCAAATGAGATATTAGGAACGAAAATTCCGTCCATAATATCAAGGTGTAACCAATCTGCTTCTGAGTTGTTAAGCATTTGAATATCAGAAGATAAATTGCCAAAATCGGCGGATAAAAGCGAGGGCGAAATAATATTACTCATCTGTTTATTTTTAGCGTGCAAAAGTATAATTTTTTTTGATTTTTTCTCTATCAAAAACAGTGTCTTAATTTGCCTTTTTGAATCCTTATTTTTATTTGGGCGTGCCGGCTATCCTACGCACAATTTTCCACCCGCGCCGTCGGGCTGTCCGCTCAAATTTCGCGCCTATAGCTCTCACTTCAAATTTTCAGAATCACCAAATTCTAAACCCTAAGTTCTAAATTCTAATCTCCAAAATCGGCGCTCATAACCGCTTCCATCCCTCACGCATTTTGCTCCGTTCCCCATTTTTTTTCTGCAAAAAAAACTCATCTTTCGCTCCAATATTTTCTTTTTTACGCTCTTTTTTGTTCCTAATTCACCACATTATTCCGAAATACACCCCAAATTCCGCTTTTTAACGGAAAATTACTCCCTTTTACCCGCAATATGATTGTTCCCCGATTTGTTATCGCCTTTTTTTATTTTTTTTGCAGCCAAAATTTTTTATTATGAGTTTGAAAATTGTAGTATTGGCGAAACAGGTGCCCGATACCCGAAATGTGGGTAAGGAGGCTATGCGTACCGATGGTACGATAAATCGTGGTGCCCTCGCTGCTGTCTTTAATCCCGAAGATTTAAATGCACTCGAAATGGCACTATCTATCAAAGATCTCTGTAATGCTGAGGTACATGTCTTGACAATGGGACCGCCTCGTGCAGCTGAAATTGTCCGTGAAGCAATATTTAGAGGTGCCGATTCGGGTGCCGTTATAAGCGATAGCCGTTTTGCAGGCTCCGATACGTTGGCAACTTCTTACGCCTTATCTATGGCTATCAAAAAGTTGGGCACTGTAGATTTGGTGTTATGTGGCCGCCAAGCCATTGATGGTGATACCGCACAAGTGGGTCCGCAAGTGGCTGAAAAACTGAATATCCCTCAAATTACCTACGCCGAAGAGGCCCTGGAAGTTACTCCAAATACTGTCGTTGTAAAACGCCGACTCGAAAATGGTATTGAAGTGGTGAAAACAACTCTTCCTGCTCTAATTACTGTACAAAGTTCTGCAAAATCTTGCCGTTTTAGAAACGCTCTTCGAGTGATGAAGTATAAGTATGCAACATCACTCCACGAAGGTAGGTTTGAAAATGTTTCAACTATTTTTAAATCAAAAGATTATCTTCAAATAGAAGAGTGGAATGCAGAAGATATTAATGCAAATCCACAACGTTTGGGCTTGTTAGGTTCGCCAACTAAAGTAAAAAATATTGAAAGTATGGTGCTCGCTCAAAAGGAATCTCAAATGTTGTCAAATTCTGAGGAGGATCTGATGACGTTAACTAAGGATTTGATGGATACACATATTTTAAGTTAATTGGTTTTTATGAATGATATTTTAGTTTATTGCGAAGTTAATGATAATCGTGAGTTTGCTGAAGTGAGCTTGGAGTTATGTTCAAAAGCTCGAAAATTGGCAGATGAGTTAAAGGTGCAAGTTGATGCCTTGGTACTTTGTGATGATTTAAATGGTGCCGAAAATCAGTTGTTTCAATATGGCGTTGATAGAGTGATTTTGGCAACTTCTAATCATCTGTTTCCTTACAGAACTTTGCCCCATTTTTCAATTTTAGTGAATGTCGTGAAACAATATAATCCTCAAATCCTGCTCTTGGGAGCAACTCACATCGGCCGCGACCTTGCTCCACGAGTGGCCTCACGTCTCTCCTGCGGATTGACTGCTGATTGTACAAATTTGGAGGTGGGAAGTTATACAGATGCTAAAAAAGGAAAGGAATATTCTCAACTTTTATACCAAATTCGTCCTGCTTTTGGTGGAAATATTGTTGCTACAATTGTGAATCCCGAAACGCGCCCACAAATGGCAACCGTACGTGAAGGTGTAATGAAAAAAGAGGTTTATAATATCGAATATAAAGGCGTAGTAGAAAAAATTGATCCTCAATTATATCTGAATGATGAAGATCTTGCTGTGGAA
>Ga0233364_1000166_pt1 | contig 11447 bp, 4 predicted proteins | sample ElkDunMinimDraft_19_FD_180675 | JGI IMG/M metagenome (GOLD analysis project Ga0233364, IMG submission 180675) | Fecal eukaryotic communites from dung pellets of Tule Elk in California, USA - Elk Dung C2 | ecosystem: Host-associated > Mammals > Digestive system > Large intestine > Fecal | place...
TTGAGCCATTCATCGCCAGCGAGCCCGCCACGGTCATGCTGCCGTTGATATCCAGTGTGGAACCGGTGAAGGTGTTGGTAACAGGCTGTTTAGCAGCATCCTTGGCCAACGTGAGCGTGATACTCTGCGCGGCCTGTGTGTTCTCCAACTTGATGTCAGAGTTGGTCAGATTCATGCTGCCGGCACTCAGTTTGCCGGTGAGCGACAGAACCGAGGCATCCAGCAGCGAGAGGTCGCCCTTCACCGTGAGTGTCTGGGCTTTTGGCTTCTGCGCTTCATCCCAATCATGCAAGGAGAGCGTGCTGTCGCTCAGTTTCAACCCACCAGCCACCGTCATGCTGCCCATGATATCCAGCGTGGAGCCGTTGGTGAGCTCGCTCGTGGCATTCTTATCCTTGAGCGTGAGCTTCTGCGGCTTGGGCTGATTCTTGGTGGTGATATCTTCCTCTGCCATGGCCAGCTTGAAGGTGGAGTCATCCATATCCAAATCCGCCGCAGTGAACGCACCGTAGAGATTGACATTGGCCTTGGCACTCAAATCTGCTAGGCCGTTGAGCGTCACCGCCATGGTTTTGGCGTTGTCCATCTCCAGCTTGCCGCCCTGCATCGTGAGCGAGTAGGAGCTGAGCTTGCCCTCCGATTCCAACGTGCCGCCGGCAATCGTGATGGCAGAGCTCTTGGCATTCATGGCGAGTCCCTTAGAGCCCACTGCCAACTTGCCGGAGATATTCAGGCCATTGGTCGTCAACTTGGCTGCATCGCCCAGTCTGACAGGTCCCGTCACATAGACAGTACCTAAGCCGGAAAGTGAGCCGTCCATCTTACCACCTGCCAAGGTAGCAGAATCCGTAATTTCCAGCACGGAGCCTTTCAACAATGCGCTATACGCATCCATCGCAAATGTTCCCGTATACTTCTTGCCACCCTTGATGGCAGCTTTACCCGTGAGCGTGATGGCATTTGCCACGGCCTTGCCCTTCAAATCAAGCGTACCGCCGGAGATGGTAACCGTGCTCTTGCCGAACGAATCCGCTCCGCCTACATTCACCGTACCGGATTCAATGATAGTGGAGCCGGTATAGGTGTTGCCATCATTCATCGTCACCTTGCCCTTGGGCCCGGCAGCGATGGTCACAGTCGTATCACCCGTGATAGCACCGGACCATTCACCCGTCTTCTTATCATACTTCGTCTTGAAGGTAAGGGTCTTGTCGGGATTGAGCGTGATAGAACCGGGTTCCACAACACCCACAATGGTGACAGCACCATCACCAATCGTGACACTATCTCCTTTGAAGAAAGAATCCCCTCCCAACCAACCGCCTTCACCTTCTTGCCAAACGGCATTCTTCACATTGGCCCATGTAAGAGATGAAGACACACCGGAAACAATCAGCGAAAGAGTGTTATCCACCACGGAAAGAGAATAACTTCGCCGCGGGTGTTCGGAAACAACTAAATTGTCGGCAAAATCGCCACTGATGCTATCCGCCGAAAGCAAGGTGTACGTTTGCCCCTCTTCGAAGACATCCGTCAGGGTAAGGTATGTTTTCTTTTCCAAGGAAAGCATACCATCGATGGTGATTCCATCGCAGCCCATCGTGAACGAGCCACCACGAAGAATCAAATTACCGGATACATCATCATCCAAGGCAAGAGTACCTCCGGCGAGCGTAACATCAACTCCGGAAGCGTCGTTTTCTGTGGCCACATTGTTGATATCGGACAGAGAAGCAGAATCCCCGGAGGTAAGCAGATAATGAGAGTAATCTGCCGTGGCCTCGTGGGTGGCCACACCGTTTGTTCCCAAGACGAGCACATCTGAACCGTAGCTTATCACCGCCCCGGCATCGCGCACACTACCGCCCTGCACCACCTGCACGGTGTAGCCGCCGCTCATCGAAAAACCACTTTCACCCACGCGCCCGGCAGTATCAATTTTCACGCCCGGGGTATTCCGGGCTTCCAAGGCAGATACGTCAAATGCACCGGACAGGGACAAGCTCCCGCTGTTGGAAATAGCAGAAGGAAGCACAAGTGTGACACCGGATTTCACAGAGATAGAACTCGTAGCCGAGCAGATAATATCCCCGCTGCCGAGAGCCGAATCATGCGCTACCGTCAGTTGAGCAGCATTCAGGTGGGTCCCGCCGGAATAGGTATTGGCGCCGGAGAGCGTGACGTTGCCGGCAAGCTGCACAGCCCCGGTACCACTCAACACGGCATCAATGGAGCCACCCTTGAACAAGGCGGTACGATTCACCCCCACCTGACCGGAGAGACGGCCTCCCAGCACCGTGAGCTGGCCTTGGTAATCAGAGGCGTTGCTCAGCGTTACGGTACCGTTTGTTGTGATATTGTTACCGAGGGATGTCCCCCCGGCATCCAAGGTAGCATTCTGCAAGGAAACAGCCCCGGTACCGAGAGCAGACTCATGAGAAATGCGGACCACACCGCCGGAAATGGTAGTACCCCCGGTGTAATCATTAGCCGTTTGGATGGATAATACACCATTGCCGGATTTGGTAAGAGAGGTATCCCCGGAAATCTTGCCGGAACCGGCAAATGAAACAGAGCCATCGGCATGGCTGATTGTCACCGCCGCAGGTTTCACCACGCCCTCGATGGTAACATCTGCTGCTGAGTTGAACACAACGGTATCGCCATCATAGAAATTACGATTTTTGACGGAGGCGCTCCAGCATTGAGCATCGTGTCCCTGCTGGGTTGCCCATATACCGGCAGTTGTATTCCAGGTCAGAGTCGTCGGGGTATCGCGAGGCCTAAGCAATCCACCTTCTGCAAGGTAGAACAAAAGAGTGTGATAGCTGATGCCATCAATCGTCTCGGTAATCCACCGAGCATCAGGAGGGGTAGAGGCCAGAGTGACAGCTTTCTCGCTGCGTAAAAGCACATAATCCCCCTCGTACATTTGCGATACATTGTACTTCACGACTATCGAAGTGAGGGAAAGTTCCCCACCCAGCGTGATGACGGCTTGGTCTTCATGGTCGGTCGTGATGTTCAAGGTCCATGTGCCACCGGTAATGGAATCTGCCACGATATGGTTGCTGCCGGAGAATTGCCCGGACGCGGAGGTCAGTGACGTAGCAGAGAGTGAGCCACCATTCATTGTGAGGGTTGAGCCGGCATTGAGCGCGCCCTCAGCAACCAATGAAGAGTGAGCCACACTTACCGAGGACGCGTTAAACGCATTTTTGACGCGAAGAGTCCCACCCTGCACATCCACCGAACCATCAAAGGCACTCATATCCCCCAAGAATGCCTGCTCACCCATCCCCTTTTTCACCAAGCTCAGCGAACCATACACAGTACCGGCAAAATGATGATTGGCATCCGATTGAATGGTAAGCGTGTGAGATTCTTTATCAATGTAGGAGGAAAACTCCTCTGAAGCACTGATTTCGCTCAAGGAAGCTTTCATCTGGCCGCTGAACAAAAACACCTGAGTGGCAGGCGTTTCCAAGGAGTCCAAGCCACCTATCGTTGCCTGTCCATCAATTCCCAAAGCCGTGATAAACATGGAATTGATCGATGCACTATCACTCGGATAAAGCGTCTGAATGGTGACAGAGCCCGGCATTTGTACATTCCCCAACTCCAATACGGTAGCCTGATAATAGCTTGAATTGTATGAACGATTGTTGTGCAGAACAGTAATGTTACCACCGTAGCCGGCACTATCAACGGACTCGATTCGGAAACGATGCAAAGTCAAGAAAGATGACCCTTGTAGCAACAAATCACCAGTTCCGGACAGAGATGCTATGTCGATATAAGAATGAAAAAATGGAGACGAACCGCCGAACTCACTGGAAACAACACCACCTTTTTCCTTCACCTCCAAGGAATCTATCTCACGATTAAAGTTCGAGTATTCATAGCCCATATTGTATTCAAACACGTCATTAAAAAGAACGTGTCCGCCATTCAGAGTCAGAGAATCCATGGATACCGTGCCGGTCATCGCATGAACGGTCAATGCGCCGGACACCTCCACATCAGATGCCAATTTACCGGAGAGAAGAGATGTCTCGCTCCCCAGGGTAGCCACGCCTTGCACGTGGAGATTCAGCGAAGGGGAAAAAGTGGTGCTGCCGTTCGTGGCACCAAATTGCACATTGGCACCTTGAGAAACAGACAAGCAGCCGCTGCCTGTAGCAGTAGCCGAAAAATTCCCGGAGCGGATTAAGCACAGCTCACCATCGGCCAAGATGTTGAACTTGCCCGTTTCTGCCTTGGGAATGGCCAAGGTCACACGGGGAGATAGGGGCGAATCCGTGCTACCAATCGTGAAATCAGCGAATGTTTGCCCGGTAGAGGTAAGTGTGTATGTCACAGCAGATGCGCCCCCGTTAGTGAACGAGACCTCACCACCGCCGAAGATAGTACCGGCGAGGGTCACATCCTGAGCATTGGCAAAGATAGCAGCCGCATGGGTATCCACCTGCAATTGGCCCAAGGCTTCCACATCCTCGAATGTCACCGTGGTGCCGTCTTTAATGTGAACGGTGGAATCAGCAGCCGCCACCAACAAGGTAATGGTGCTATGGGACGCAGAGTTCATCGTCAGCTGCGCTTCATCCTCCAAATAAATAAGATTGCCCTGCAGCGAGGCAAGCTGAGATTCCAGATTTGCCTCACCGCTCACGGTAATCGCACTTTCAACATGAAGGCTGCCGGGAGTAGCGCCGTCTTTCAACACGTACGCCCCGGCGGTTACATCCAGAGCATACACATTAGCCTCTCCTTCTACGGCCACATTGCCGGTCGTAGAACCATCCAAGTTGAGCGCCGTGTCATTCAGTGTAGAAGAAATAGCTGCAAAATCCCGGCCAAAAGTTTTCCGCACCACCGGGGCGTAGCTCAGATAAAGCGTATTGTTACTGAAGCTCAACGTACCAAAGGCAGAGTGGAACACCCCCTCCCAATTGTTCAATCCTTCGTTGAAATGAACAAGTGCATAGCGTGTGCCGGAGACCGCATTGCCCGTCATCTCAATGTAGATGGGAGAATCAGCATCCAGTATGCCATCAATATCCAGCAAAGCTCCGGCTTTTGTGAAATTGAAAATGACACCGCCGCTGCACGACAAGGTGGCGGCATCCAAATCGGCATCTGCACCGATGAGGAGCGAACTGTGAGAGCCCAATGTCAGGCTCTCAAACTGAGCGGAACCGCCGGAGAAGGCAAGCACGGCCCCCGCCGAAAGATCTGCGGATTGATACGACAGCGTGCTGCCGGAGCCCAATTCGAGGGTGTAGTAGTTCATGCGCAGGGCATCACCAGACAAGGCAACTTGCTTAAAGAGAGCATGGCCACCACCGTTTGCCCGCAACTTCTCAGCCTTGATAGCGGCGGCAGAGGAACCGGTAAAGGTATAATCCAAAGAATTATTGTTGAAGCTCATCTCGGGCGTTGCCACCGTCCCCTGTACGGCCACCTTGCCGGAGGCGGCGCGGTCATCAAAGCACACCTTGCGGGCAGAATCACCAAAGGCAGCATAAAGCTTTTCACCCACTTCAACAGCCCAACCGGAAGCCTCATCCGGCAACGCTACACCAACAGGTGGAGCAGAGGTGCTCCACGTAGCTGAGCCACCAGACCACACCAGCGGATTATCCGCGGCAGTATAATCCGCATACATCTGCTGCAACACTTTCGGTGTTGCAATGCTGGAAATGCTCTCAATCACCCATTTCTGCCGAGAATACACCCATTCATTTTTGCAGGCTGCATCCGTATACAGGTGAAAATACCCATCCTTATAGTTGACGTAGAGGGTAAAAAGCTCGTATTCTTGGTCATCAGAATTGGTGAGCTGCATCGATTCAATGAAGCCATCATCCCCCACGGTGAATCCATAGCAAGTCAACGCATGGCCATTGGCTCGAGCTCCATTCTCATAATAGCAAATGCTGACATCTGCGATTTGGCCGGGATGCACAAGCTTATAGCCGCCATCGTGCTGCTTTTCCATACCAAGGTGAGAGGCCAACTCATCCGCAAAATCCGATGGCCCGATATTGCGGGTATAAGAATACCTTGTAGATGACTCCTCTCCTGTAAAATACTGCGAGAAAAAGCCACCCTGCCCCGCGTTTTTCAAAAATCCGCCATTCAGATAAGCCTGCACGGCAGAATCGCCCTGCATATACCAGCCAATACCCGTCTGCAGATTGCCACCCTCATTCACCCAGTTGTCATAGAAATGCGTACTTATCTTTAGAGACTGGGTACCGCCCAAATCATCTGCGTACTCTTTGTTGTAATTGTAGCCATAGATGACGTCTTCGCCGAACACACCGTAATACCCCTCCCAATACTGAATGATGTTGGAGGCGACGTTATACCAGCAAGTGTTCGCATCGTCTGTCAGGTTCTTAAAAGTAGCGTTGGAAATGCCACTACTCGTTCCTACACGGTTTGCTAAATCCCCCAAGAATCCATAACCACCCGTGCTCTTATACAAAGCAGTAGCGCCTTTGTAGGGGGTATAATTCGTCCAGGTCCAGTAATACCCCTTACCATTGTCGTAGAAGCGCGTAGAACTCAGCAAATTATCCTTATCTACACCTTCAACCATATATGTTTCAGAGCTCCAGGATGTGGAGGTAAAGAAAAATGCGGCAGTTGCCATACAAGCCAACAACGCCTTACGAAGAGAAAGATTAACACACAGTTTCATAACGGCAAAGGAAAGATTTACTCCTTTCTCAGGATAGCATTCAGCCCCCCATTTTACAAGCGAAAAACCCGGCAAGACACAAACATCTCACAGCGACCGCGCCGCATGGCTGTTTTTCTTGCATAATCAGCAAAAAAAGAGTAGCATGTGGGCATGCTGAACTTCAACTACTGCAACCCAACCCGCTATGTCTATGGCTCCGGGGAATACCGCAACATAGGCCACCTGCTGCAACCGATAGCCCGCAAGATATTGCTACACTACGGTGGCGGAAGCGTGAAACGCAGCGGTCTGTATGATACTGTCGTGCAATCGTTGCAATCCGCCGGTGTGGAGTATGTAGAGCTGGGGGGCGTGAAACCCAACCCAAGCGTTGAACTGGTACGCCAAGGCATTGAACTGGCACGGGGCGCAGGCGTGGAAGCTGTGTTGGCTGTGGGGGGCGGCAGTGTCATTGATTCCGCCAAAGCCATAGCGCTGGGCACACCGCACCCCGGCGACATCTGGAAACTGTACACTCGTGAAGAACAACAGAGTGCTACCCCCCTGCCCGTAGCAGTCATCCTGACCCTCCCCGCCGCAGGAAGCGAGAACAGCCCCAACACCGTGCTCACCCACGAGCAGAGCCAACGCAAATTAGGCTACGGGCACGATAGTCTGCGCCCCGCCCTCAGCATCGTGAGCCCGGAGCTTTTCCTCACCCTGCCGCCGGAGCAAATGGCCTACGGCGCATGCGATATGCTCTGCCACATCTTTGAGCGCTACTTCACCAACACCACGGGCACCGAGCTGACGGATGCGCTGGGAGAGGCCACCATGCGCACCATCATGCAGCAAGCCGCCATCCTGCGCCGCAATCCGCAAAATGAACATGCCTGGGGGCAGCTGGCGCTGGCCGGCACCATTGCTCACAACAATCTTTTGGGCCTAGGCCGCGCCCAAAGCTGGGCTTGCCACGGGCTGGAACATGAATTGAGTGCCGCATACGATGTACCGCACGGCGCGGGGCTCGCCGTCATCGTCCCCGCTTATTTTGAGCACGTATGGAGAGCCAATCCGGGCATCTTTGCCCAATGGGCCACCAATGTGATGGGGGTCACACCCTCCCGCGATACGGAGGGCGTGGTGAAAGAAGGCATCACACGTCTGCGCGCATGGTACCGCGAACTGGGGCTACCGCAAACCATGCAGGAACTGGGCATCCCGGCAGATGCGGACTTTGGCGCCATGGCTCGTGCCGCCGTGTCGGTGTACGGCTCCCGCTTGGGTACAGACCACCTACCCGGCGTGATGCCGGTGAACACAGCCGCAGCCGAGAGCATCTACCAAGCATGTTGCCGGTAACACCTCTATAACCTTCCTCCCCGTCAACTACATGAACCTAAAATTTCGCAAATTTCTTCGCTTCGGATTGTGGAGTTTCATCACCTTGCTGGCGCTGGCGGTCATCGCCGTGGGCGTTGAATACATCAGGATTCACAGCTGGCAATGGCGCAGCAATCTGCACTTCCACGACAGTTGGACAAAGGAAGAGCGCGCGGCCCTGACACAATTTGACCACTATCTGCGCACCCAATTTGAACAGGATACCTACAAAGTATCGTCCAACGTATCAAGTTTTTTCGAACTCATCAAATTGCATTTGGGAAACAACGAGATACAACACAGTGCTCCCACTCCGGATTTATGGGAGGCCCTACAACTACGAATCGCTGCTGCATACATGGCGTATTCCCATGCCGCCCCGGCACTCAACAAACTCCGGCACATCATCCAATGCGGCAATGCCGGCAACGACGAGCACTACCATACTGAAAGCATGCAGAATCTCACGCCAACCATCTTCGCCGCTCAGATGGGCCATACCGATGCCGTAAAAGCGCTCATTGCCCATGGCAGCAACCCCAATGCAATTGCTTACATGATTAGCAATGATGAGACGCGCAAGATAGCGTGCGAAACACCCATGACCCCATTTCTCTGCGGCAATGTCTGGGGGTGGAAACAAAAGCAGATACCGTGGGAAAAGCGCCGTGAAATTTGCGAATATCTCATCAAGCACGGAGCGGATATCAACGCTCCGGAACGCATCATCGGTGTCGTTTGCTCCATCGCTCTCGTCAAAGAAGAATACGAAACGGGGCCTTGGATATGGGCTCTGAAACAAGGCAAAAAGGTAACGGGTGAGGAATTTGACATGCTGTTATCCCTATCGAACTCCTTGGAGATATTGAAGTTCATCTTGAAAGAAAACAAAGTTGACCTTCAGACCATAGAAGGAGACGAATACGCCCCCTTACAAACACTCATGGAGAAAGCCGGTCAACAAATGAACATGGAAGGCTTCTCCGACTTACAAATATCGGAAAAACTGGATTTGCTTCTGGAACACGGAGCCGACCCCAACCGTTGCCACACCCCCGCCACCACCGGCCACGCAGAAAACTCCCCCTGCCCGGATTTGCCACTGGATTTATTCCTGCGCTATATTGAATATCATTCATCTTCTGAAATGGAGACTGCTCAAAAACAAATCATCCGGAAAATGCAAGTCGCAGGAGCCCGCTCAACCCGCCCGATTCCACAACATCTATCACCGGCAAACAAAGCAGATTAACACCGGCAAAAAAGCACACTTCATGCGTTTACCTTGGAACAAACGCGATTTAACATTGACAGGTGGGGCGGCATAGTCTACACTATGCGCACCATGAAGAAGAGACTCCGCAAGAAGTACCGCGTGGGCGAGTTCCGCGAACTCTGCTTTAAGTTTACGTTTGACTACAAGGGTGATGTAGAATCCCCCGAGTGCGAACAGTTCCTGCATGACTTCATCTCCGACTGCATTGAGGCCAATGGCTTGAATTGCGAAGGTAATATGACGGATGAAGGCTGCAACATCTGCGCCTTTGCCGAAGACCCGACCCAGACCAACGAGACACAGCGCCAAGCTGTCAAGAGCTGGCTGGAAAGCCGCGAAGATGCAGAACTGAAGGCCATGGGCGAGCTTGCCGACCTTTGGTACTACGTGGATTAATCCCTCCACATCACGCACAAGGGACTATCCCACCCCAAAAACAAGGGGAGCTCCGGCTCCCCACAGCGCCGCTCCGGCGGCTCCCACACACCGGAGAAGAAAACAAGAATGAACGACCAGCAGCCCCCGAACAAACCTATTTTCACAAAAGGTCTCAAAGGCATCATCGCCAACGAGACAGGCTTGAGCGATGTGCGCGGTGAAGAAGGCCGCCTTCTTTACTGCGGATACGAGATTGAAGACTTGGTAGATTTGTGCTCTTTCTCAGAGATTATCTACCTGCTGCTCAACAAACGCCTGCCCAACCGCGAAGAATTGGAGGGGCTGAAACAGCGTCTGCGCTTTGACCGCGATTTACCCCAACCCATTCTTGATTTCTTCAAAAGCGCCACGAAGACGGCGCGCCCCATGAGCGCGCTACGCACGGCTGTCTCCATGCTGGGCATGTATGACGACCGCACCAAGGACCCCAGCCAGATGAAGGAAATCGGGCTTTCACTCATTGCCAAGATTCCGGTGATGGCCGCCTACTACTATCGTATCTGCCAAGGCTTGGATTTGCCGCCCATCCGCACGGATTTGGATGAGGCCTCGCATTTCTTGTGGTTGCTCAAGGGTAAGGAGCCGGATCCCAACGAAGCTCACATTCTGGACGTGGCCTACATTTTGCATGCAGACCATGGGATGAACGCCTCCACCTTCTCCTCCCGCGTGACGGCCTCCACCCTGTCGGACATGTACTCCTGCATCACCTCAGCCATCGGCACCCTCAAAGGCCCTCTGCACGGTGGCGCCAATGAGGCTGTGATTGAAATGCTGAAGGAAATTGGCAGCGAGGAAAATGTAGAAGCGTACATCAACGACAAGCTGGCACACAAGGAAAAGATATTCGGCATGGGGCACCGCGTATACAAGACGCTGGATCCGCGCGCACCGCAGCTGCGCCGCATTGCCATCCGCCTGTGCCAGACGATTGGCGAGCCGAAGTGGATACGCATGAGCGATATGATAGCCAAGATGGTACGCGCCCGCAAAGGGCTCAATGCCAACGTGGATTTCTACTCTGCCACGGTGTACTACAGCTTGGGCATCCCCACCCGCATGTTCACCACGATCTTTGCCATTGCCCGCGCGGCCGGTTGGGTGGCACAGATTCTGGAGCAACTGGAAGACAATACCCTCTTCCGCCCGCTTTCCAAATACACCGGGCCCGAAGAGCCGCTTCTTGTCCCCGTGCTCGACATGCGCTAATACAATTTTTCATTTCCCTGCAAGCCGGAGTTTACAAGGACTCCGGCTTCTTTTTTGGGTCATACATACGCGCATGCCCCGATTCTCACTTTCCAACGCGAGCCGACCTGTGCTAAAGTAAGCTGAACACACGCTATGGAAACTCCCAAGAATTACTACATCCCCACCGTCATCGAGAAGACCAGCCAAGGCGAGCGCGCCTATGATATCTATTCCCGCTTGTTGCTCGACCGCGTCATCTTCATTGGCACAGAGATTGATGACACCGTGGCCAATTCTGTCATTGCACAGTTACTTTTCCTGCAAATGACCGATCCTAAGAAGGATATTCACCTCTATATCAACTCCCCCGGCGGGTCTGTCACGGCCGGCCTTGCCATCTACGACACCATGCAGTTTGTGTCCTGCGATATCAACACCTACTGCATCGGTATTGCGGCTTCCATGGCC
>Ga0233364_1000168_pt1 | contig 11403 bp, 9 predicted proteins | sample ElkDunMinimDraft_19_FD_180675 | JGI IMG/M metagenome (GOLD analysis project Ga0233364, IMG submission 180675) | Fecal eukaryotic communites from dung pellets of Tule Elk in California, USA - Elk Dung C2 | ecosystem: Host-associated > Mammals > Digestive system > Large intestine > Fecal | place...
AGCTGGCCGAATAGCCCTCCGAAATACAATAGAACAGCGTCCGCATTTCGCAAGGCTGCGGGCTTGTGTAGGGAAACTGCCACGGAGCCAGCAACTCATCTGCCGCTTCATCCAGCGGGCGCCCGCGGAACTTTTCTGCATAGTGCATATTGAGCTCCAGATCCAGCTTGGCAGAGCAAAGCATGCCCATGTGCATGGAGATGGGAGCCTCTGTCCTGCTGGCAGCCAACTGTTGCGCCAGCTCAAGCGGCAGGGGCTCGCCCGTCTCATAGTGGCGCGCAAAGGTCACCAAGGCCTCGGGCACCCATATCCAGTTCTCCTGCATCTGGCTGGGAGTCTCTATAAAATCATTTTCCACCGCCATGGCAGCTTGGGCGCGCAGCTCGCCGCGCGCCAGCATCATGTGCATCAGGTGCCCAAACTCGTGAAACATCGCATACAAATCCCCATGATTGAGCAAATGCGGCTTGCCATTGGCCGGCGGCGGGGTGATATTGGCCACAATGCAAGCCAAATGTGGCTCCTGCGGCCTCTCAGCTGTCCCGGGAGAGCCAAAACGCAGCGGCATGCACCACGCCATACCACGCTTGTGCTCACGCGGGTACAAATCCAAATAAAAGTGCCCGTGCACCGCGCCGGTAGCACTCTCGCACACGCGGAAAGCACGCACCGCCGGGTGCCACACCTCCACTTTATCCTCGGGGCAAGCATCGCCCGGCTTGATGCAGGCGGTGGGCAGCTCAGCAATCGTGATACCATAGTGTTTTTCCCAGATATTGAACATACCACGCAGTACTTGCTCGGCCTGCAGGTACGGTGTTATTTTCCCGCTATCAAAGCGCGGCTTCACCACCGGATTTTGGCGGGAGTAGAAAGCCTCGTTCCACGGTTCGACAGCGCGAAGCGCCTTACCGCAGGCCTTGGAAAGCCGCTGCAGCTCCGCAGATACGTGGGCATCCCACGCCGGCTTAGAAAGCCGCAACATCTCATCCACAAACGCTAGTGCTTTCTCCCCGCTGCCCATCATGAGGGAAGATGTCTTCATATCCGCAAAATGCCGAAATCCCAGCAGCTCGGCCAACTCCTGGCGCAGCTCCATGATGCGCGCCACCACCGGTTCATTATCACCGGCGCGCGCCGTGCCCACCGTGTTGATGCCCGGCCAGCATGCCTTGCGCGTAGCTTCCACCGAGCAATGGGTCATCACCTCCGGGGCGCGAGGCGCGGTCACCAGCCACCCCGCCGCATGCCCGCGCCGGCGAGCTGCCTCTGCGGCACGCTGTTTCCACCCGTCGCTCAGGCCGGCCAGCGCCGTTTCATCCGTGATGAGCAGCTCCCACCTGCTGCGCACGGAGAGATTTTTGTTGAATTGTATACTCAGCTGCTGCAGCTCCGCATCAATCGCCGCCTTGCGAGCACGCTGCTCGGGATGCAGGTGCGCCCCCGATGCCCGGAATTGATGCAGCGTGCGGCGGATAAAATACTGCTTGGCCGGAGAAAGCTGTGCCACCCATGGTGCACGCGAGGCGGCCTCCAGCACCGCCCACACTGCGGCATGATGCGGATTGGATGCCGCATGGACCGCGTATTCGCGGATAAGCTGCTCCTCAGCCCGGTGCAATTCCTGGGTACCCAAAGTATGCACCAAATGATAAAGGTAGCTTTGCACCTGTTTCAGATTTTCACCACTCTCCACATAAGCTTGAAAGGTATTTTCAAAGGTGGCCTCCTCGGGCGTGATAGCGGCAATTGCAGCCATGCGCTCCCGCTCCTGCGCCATGGCAGCCCGCGCATCTACCAACACTTGCTCTGCCCCCATGCGCGACCACGCCGGCAGTGGCGCAGTGCGGAAAAACGGATGCTCACTTGCCACCACAACCGCGGGCTCCGCCCACACCACGCTCCCCGACACAGCGGCCAGCACCCCCATGCAAATTGTCGCTAAATACCTCTTCATCGTCTTCCTTGCCCCTCAATCTACCATGTACCCTCGCCCCCTTGCAACTCTGAATTGAGATACAAACACACATTGGGCACATGTGTCCCAACGTTTGGGACTTTATGGGGCACATGCACCTTCGCCACCCGAAAACCAAATTCTTATACTGCCACGATGCAGGCTTGACCTGCTGCACAAAGCTGGCAGAATAGGGCGGTTAAACTCACGCAAGACATGCCACAATTCCTTATCACTCTTACTTCCTCGCCCTTCTTTTACTTCTGCATGGGCATTTTGCTCATTGTGCTGTTTTTCTGGTATCTGGCAGCAGAGCTGGACAAAGCCAAGCGCAATGCGGGCACGTTTTTCATTGTCGGTCTGTCCGGCTTCTGCCTGCTTTCGCTCTTCGTGAACGGCATGCAGTACGGTATTGATATCAAGGGCGGCACGGAGCTCACCCTTGAGGTGCAGCCCAAACTGAACGACCACGGCAACCTGGTGCCCCCCAGTGAAGAAGACATGCAGCAAGCCTGCAACATCCTGGAGGAACGTCTGAACTCCACCGGTACGAGCGAAGTGCAAATCCTGCACTCCAACAACAAGATTCTCATCCAGATTCCCCAGCAGGATGCCCAAGACGAGGAGCGCAACAAGGAAAAAATTGAAGCGCTGGTGAAAATGCTCACCAAAATGGCCAAACTGGAGCTTTTGGCGGTGTACCCCGAAAGCGAACGCGTGATTGCCGATGCCGAAACGCAGGCCAATATCGCCACCTACGAGCAACGACTGGCCGAATACAAAAAGGCGGTGGCCGCTGAGGTCAAGGGCGTGCGCGCTCCGGCTATGCCCCGCATCCCCTCCCGCCTGGGGCTCAATGATTTCATGATTCTCCCCTATCCCCGCACGGACAACGACACCGGCGCCCCCGTGTTGTATGAAGAAGGCGAGCGCAAGGGCGAACAGATTATCGACTACATGGTGCTGCAAAAGCCCTATGCCGCCATGCAGAAGGACGTGTACATCACCGGTAAGGAAGTGGCCAACGCCCAGCCCAGCTATGTGCACAAGGGGCATGTGGACGTGGTGCTCAACCGCACCGGCGCCAACCGCATGGGCCGTCTCACCGGCTCCATGACCATCGGCCGCGACCGCCTGGCCGTGGTGCTCAACAACCAAATCAAATGCGCCCCGGTGGTGCAAGCTGTGCTGCACAAGGAGTTCAACATCTCCGGCCTGAATGCCAAGGGCGAACCGGAAGACATTTCCAAAGCCCTGGCCAACCCCCTCTCCAGTGACCTGAAGGTGGAAGGCCGCAAGAACGTATCAGCCCAGCTGGGGCAAAGCGCCCTGGAACAAGGCACCGTGGCCGGCCTTATCGGCATGCTGGGCATTTTTGCCTTCTGCTACTGGTACTACCGCTCCGCCGGTGTGGTGGCCATGTTTGGTTTGGCCTTCAATGCCTTGGCATTGCTGGGGCTCATGAGCTTGTTCGGCTTCGTGCTGACCCTGCCGGGTATCGCCGGTATCGTGCTCACCATGGGTATGGCTGTGGATGCCAACGTGCTCATCTACGAACGCATGCGCGAAGAAAAAGCGCTGGGGCGTCCCTTCATCATCTGCCTGCGCAATGCCTATGAAAAAGCCTTCTCCGCTATTTGGGACTCCAACATCACCTCGCTGATTACGGCAGTGATTCTCTTCTGGCTGGCTAGTGGCTCCATCAAAGGCTTCGCCGTAACCACCAGCGTGGGTATCATCACCTCCCTCATCGGCGCCATTGTGGTGACCCGCGTGCTGTTCTTCTGGGTAGAGAAGTTCGGTATTCTCAATGGATTCACCTTTGCCAAGGCACCCTTCGCCGGTAAGATTTTCGACTTCATGAAATACCGCAAGGCCGCAGCAATCGCCTCCATCGTGCTCATTGTGGGGTGCGCCGTGTATGGCTTCTTCGTGCGCGGAGAAAAAGCCTTGGGTATTGACTTCACGGGCGGTACCACCATCACCTACGTGGTGCCCGGTGATTCTACACTTGAATACCACAAGGTGGAAAACACCGTGATGGGGATGACCCTCACCAAGGCTCCCACCGTGCAGGAGTTCTCCAATGCCACCGACCGCAACATCAAGATTCGCTGCGCCAACAAAGAAGACGCTGCTAAGATTAATACACTCCTGCGCGATACTGTGCCCGGCATGAAAGAACTCCCCTCCGAATCCGTGGAAGACATCAGCGCAGCCCTTGGCTCTACCTTCTTCAAAACTGCTTGCTGGGCCTTGCTTGCCGGCCTGTTGGGCATCACCCTCTATCTGGCACTCCGCTTCGAATGGAGCTTCGCCATGGGTGCACTCATCTCTACTGCACACGACGTGGTCGGTATCATCGGCTTGGTAGTACTCATGGGCACTGAGCTCAATATCATCCACATCGGCGCATTCCTCACCGTGGCGGGTTACTCCATCAACGATACCATCGTGATTTACGACCGTATCCGCGAACAACTGCGCCTCGCAGGCCCCAATGAAGATTTGAAGGACATCATGAACGAGGCTATCAACACCACGCTCTCGCGTACCCTGCTCACTTCCGGGTCCACCATCGCGGTGCTCATCTCCCTCATTGCCTTGGGGGGCCCCGCCATGCGAGACTTCTCCATCACCATGCTGCTGGGTATCTTCATCGGCACCTACTCCTCCATCTTCATTGCCTCTCCCTGCGTGCTTGCCTTCGACAAGAAACACAGCCTGCGCCGCGAGCTTGAAGAGGCCGATCAAGGAGCCAACTCCCCCGCATAATTCAAGGATTATTCTGTGCAAAACCGCCGTTTTATCACCTGGCTCCTGATTCTGTGCGCCGCAGCATTTGTGGCAGCAGTATGGGGCTCGGTGAATTGCGGTACCAGGCTCTCGGAGCCGAATTTGGCGGCAGAAGATGCAATGCGTCTTCGCCGCCTCATTTATTTTCATTTTGCGCTTGCCCAGCTCTCCGTTGTGGGTTGCATGCTGCTCATCTACATACGGCACCGCCGCTGGCGGCGCCATTATCTCTTGGTAAGCTACAACGACAAAGGGCTACACCTAGATCCGCCCGGCATTCGCATGCCCTCTGCGCGCGTATACCGCAGCAGCTTGGCTGGCTTGGCCCAAGCCAAATTACCCCCGGCCAACGGGGTGCCCACACTGGTATACCCCCTCTTCATGCTCAGTGGCTACTCCAGCGGCACCAAGCTGGAGCAAGCCTTGCAAGCCGCTTACCACACCCAAGGCCTGCCTGAGCCCGAGTTCATCTACCAGCCGGTGCTGGGCGCTTCCCCCTGGCTGGCACGCGCAGCCGCCAAGCTCATCCACGAGCATTTTGCCGCGCACCCCGGTGCCGGGGTACTCGTCGTGGCACATGGCTCCAATCTCCCCGAGCCCCCGCCGGAACCGGCCCTCTTCTGCCGCCGCCTACGCAACCAGCTCCCCGGCACAGAAGTAGCCTTGGGGTATTTCAACCAAGAACCCGCCGCGCTTGAGGTGCTGCAACACATGCACTCCGCGCACGTGCTGCTGCTCCCCTTCCTGCTGACAGAAGGCCTGCACACCATGCGAGATTTGCCCACTCCCCAACAGGCTGCGGATTGCGGCAAAACCCTCACCCGCCTCCCCGTCGTGGCCAATTTGCTTCAAAAACGCGCATGAAATTAGCTCTCAAAGTAACCCCGGGTGCCAAGAAAAATGAAATCTTAGGCTGGGAAGATGATTACCCCCAAGTAGGGCGCGTGCTCAAAATTAAAACCTCTGCCCCACCGATTGATGGCAAGGCCAACAAAGAAATCGCAGCGTTCTTGGCCAAAACCTTGGGCCTCTCTAAAAGTGACGTGGAAATCACCCATGGCTCCTCCGGCCGCATCAAACTCATCTCCCTGCCCGACGATACGGATTTAACTCCACTAGACAGATAAAAATACACCCTGACAAAGTTCCGCTCGCCAGAGATTTTTATTTGGCGAGCGGAATTGTTTGCTAGGTGAATAAACGGTGCCGGATGATTCCTGACCACTCGTTTGATATTTCTTGAGCCTTTGCTTCTGCTGCGGCTTGCGCGATTGTCGGGTCCGCATCCTCTTCGTACTTCGAGAGTAAGGCCATGACCCATGGATAATCGTGCATCCCTTTGAGGGTGTTGATGAGACGCACGCGCTGGTTGTACGCTACATCCAAATCCGCAAGCTCTTTCTTGAGGGCCTCCAACTCGGGCCCTTCGCCTACGTAATCGCAAGAGTCTTCATCTGTCATGTACACCAATTCACGGCGCTTGGTACACGGTTGCACCAAAGGGGCAATCCGGCAGAATGAGTTTTTGCGTCAAATCACACTTTATCAAACCAATACGTTGAGATCCTCCCGTCACGGAACGCAGTGCCGACACGCCGCTAGCCTGAGTCTCACTCCCGGCCTTGCGGCGTATGACCTCTCCCCATGTACCTTGAGCACACACCGAAACCGATACACATACCCAAACAAGACACATCCTTCCTACACTATGCAGAGGTGAGGAGTTGCCATATCGTGAAATCCGGGAAAAAGTTGAGAAGCAAACAGAAAAATTGGCTTGTCATGCAGGGGAGAATGTGCTAGAAGAGAAATTGATTATGAAAAAGTGTCTTTCCATCATCACTCTGTTAGGCGCCCTTGCAGGGACTGCCTCCGCCGCACCGTATGTACTGCCCTCTCCGCAGCCCGGCGCTCTGACTCCTTATGACATGCAGCCCGTGTATGCCATTGAGGGGCTCTATGCCATCGGCGATGACGGCGATGATCCCGATACCTGGGGTGTGCGCGGCAGCTTCAACCTGTACAGCAGTGCCGATAGCACCGTGCGCCATCAGTTCAACATCAATGTTGGTTACGAAACAGGCGATGAGTCTGAGCGTGTCCACGATATCTACACCGAGGTGGATATGTACAAGATTCCTGTCACCCTCGGCTATGATTTGAACCTGGCTCTGACGGATAGCTTCATGATTTACCTGGGCGGCAAAGCCGGTTATGCCTTCGGCGATATCGACCTCACCGTGGAAGACCAGACTTGGGGCGACAACGCAGGCGGCTTCACCTTCTCCGTAGGCGGCGGCCTGAAGATTCAGTGCTCCGACTCCGTATACGTGAAAGCCGGCTATGAGTTCACCCGCACGTACTTCGGTGATTGCAACTTTGGGGGTGCCACCCAAAATGTCATCACCGGTCAGCACGTGATTTCCGTGGGTCTTGGTTGCCAGTTCTAATCAAGGGGACCTCAACATTCTCCATCAGGCGCTCTGTTCGCACACGCGAGCAGAGCGCCTTTGCATCTGCGCGCAGATTCCGGCTTGACTCTATGCCCTGCCCTATGGTACAAAAGCGCGGAGATTTCATTCCCGGCTTCTCACGCAACATGAAAGACACCTTTGCCCAAATCGTGCGTCTTGGCATCATCATCCTCCTGTTGGCGGGGGTGCTGTATTGGGCAGATGCCGCATGGTTTGCCCCCCGGCGTTTGCCGCCCTGTGTGCAAGCGAATCTGCCGGAAGGGCGCATCTGCTTGGATACCGTGCGCGGACAGTGGAGCAACCGCGCCGTATGGATAGATGCCCGAAGCGCAAGTGATTTCGAGCTCAATCACCTCATGTTCAGCGATAATAGAATGTTCCCCATCCGCTCCGGCCCTGAGCGCCAACAGCAGGTGGATGCCGCCATCGGCCGCTTGCTGGAGGCCGAAGAACGCGGCGAATGCATCGTTGTGTTCTGCACGGGAGATTGCACCGCCTCCACCGAAATCGCTGCGCACCTGCGCGAGCTGGGCATCATCTCCGCCCCCATCTATGTGCTCGAAGGTGGCTGGGATGCCCTCAAAGCCGCCGGCATGGTGCGGCTCTAAATACACCGCACCCGTACCCAACAAAAAAATTGCACTTTTTGCACGATTAGACTTGCAAAATGAAGCAGAGTATTATAGTCTCCGCTATGGAAGAAATTCAGCTTGGACTTACATTTGACGACGTGCTCCTGCTTCCCTGCCTGAGCACCATCCTTCCGGGCGAGGCCGACCCCGCCTCTCAGCTCTGCGCCAATTTCCCCCTGCGCTTGCCGATTCTCTCTGCCCCCATGGACACCGTGACCGAGGTTGACATGGCCATCGCCATGGCTCGCGAAGGCGGCATGGGTGTGATTCACCGCAACAACCGTATTGATGACCAAGCCGCCATGGTGGCCAAGGTGAAGCGTTTTGAAAACGCCGTCATCACCAAGCCGCTCACCGTTTCCAGCGGCATGCGCCTCAGCCAGGTCAAGAGCATCATGCTTGAGCACGGCTTCTCCGGTCTGCCCGTAGTAGATGCCAACAACAAGCTGGAGGGTATCATCACCGGCCGCGATATGCGCGTGTCCGACGGCCACGACCTGGATACCCTCTGCGTAGCAGACGTGATGACCCCCCTCGCCCGCCTCATCACCGGCAACCCCGGTACCACGCAGGACGAGGCTCGCAAGATTCTTTACTCCAACCGCATCGAAAAGCTCCCGCTCGTAGATGAAAACGGCTGCCTCGCCGGCCTGATTACAGATACAGACATCCGCAAACGCGAAGCCTTCCAAGAATCCACCAAAGATGACATGGGCCGCTTGCGCTGCGGTGCAGCCGTAGGCCCGGGCCCGGAATTCATGGCCCGCGCTCAGGCTGTGGTTGATGCCGGGGCCGATGCCCTCTTCATCGATGCCGCCACCGGCCACACCAGCCGCGTGCTGCACGTTATCGAGAAACTGCGAGAGCTGGGCAAACCGGTGGTTGCCGGCAACGTAGTAACCCAAGACGGTGCCCGCGACCTCATCTCTGCCGGTGCCAGCGCCATCAAGGTCGGTGTGGGCCCCGGCTCCATCTGCACCACCCGCATCATCTCCGGCGTGGGTATGCCCCAATTCTCCGCCATCCAAGAAGTAGCCAAGGTGGCTCGCCCGGCCGGTGTTACCGTGATTGCCGATGGCGGTATCCGCTACTCCGGCGATGCGGTGAAAGCTCTTGCAGCCGGGGCAGACCTCATCATGATGGGCGGCATGCTTGCCGGCTGCGAGGAAAGCCCCGGTGCCGTGGTGCACTACCAAGGCCGCAACTTCAAAACCTACCGCGGCATGGGCTCCTTGGGCGCCATGCGCGCCGGCTCCGGCGACCGCTACGGCCAAAATGGCAGCGGCAAGCTGGTGGCAGAAGGTGTGGAAGCACGCGTGCCCTACAAAGGCATGCTGGCAGATGTCATCTTCCAACTCGTGGGCGGCCTGCGCTCCGGCATGGGCTACCTGGGTGCCAAGAGCCTGCAGGAGCTGCGCGACCACGCACGCTTCGTACGCATCACCGCCGGCGGCTTGCAGGAAAGCCACCCGCACGATGTCACCATCACCCAGGACCCCGGCAACTACAGCCGCTAATCCTGATGCCAACCTTTCTTCCCCGCCTGCTGCACCACCGTGCAGCAGGCTTTTTTGCCCCCTTATACCGCGTAGAAAAAAGAAACTTACACAAGATAATGATATTTTGCTTGCAAAAGGCGCAAAAGTATGTTTAACTCTGCGCGCACAACGTGCTGCCGCTGTAGCTCAGGGGTAGAGCAACGCATTCGTAATGCGTGGGTCGTCAGTTCAAATCTGACCAGCGGCTCTCGGCTGCGGGAAACGCAGCTAAGCCCGGCACAGCGTGCTACACAAAGCCTCCTTAGCTCAGTTGGTAGAGCAGCTGACTCTTAATCAGTTTGTCCGCGGTTCGAGCCCGCGAGGGGGTACTGAAAAGCGGTGCTGCATGCACCGCTTTTTTGTTGGGCCACATGGCGGCTTTTTTGCTCGCGGCACGCCCCAAAATCATGTATGATGTCAGGCATGGGCATCATGAAACACATCTGCATGGTAGTGCTGGCACTCCCGCTGGTATGGGCAACTGAAAAACAGACAGCCAACAAGGAAAATACCTTCCCGCGCGAGCTGCCGGGTGGGTGGGTCTACGCCTGGGGCGATGAGTTCAATGGCAAAAAACTCAACGAAAAAAAATGGAAATATGAACAAGGAGTCATCCGCAACCGCGGCGCCTCCCAAACCTACACCAAAAGCTGTGTGCGCCTCAAGGGCGGCAAGCTGCAACTCATCTCCCGTGCCAAAGAAACCCGCAACAGCAACTACAAACACAACTCCAAACAGTGGCACGAACAAATCCGCACCCAACCCTACGCCAGCGGCTCCGTCACCACGCGTGATGTAAAACACTTCGAACTCCCCGGCCGCCTGGAATTCCGCGCCAAAGTCCCCAAAGCCAAAGGCGCTTGGCCCGCCATCTGGACCATGCATGTGAACAAATACGGCTGGCCGGCCAACGGAGAAATTGATATTTTGGAGCACATCTCACAAGAACCAAGCACCTGCTACTCCATCTTCCGCTGGGGAGCCAACGGCACCAACCGAGAACACAAGGTAGTGCGCACCACCCACCTGCCGGATTACAGCAAAGACTTCCACACCTACGTGCTGGAGTGGGACGAGGAATGCATGCGCATCCTCATTGATGACAAAGAGGTAGGCCGCGTCAACATGGCCGATGCCGACTACCCCAACGGCGACAACCCGCTCAAAACCCCATGCTACATCATCATGAACACCGCCATCGGTGGCCCCGGCACCTGGCCGGAGCAGCCCAACGCCGCCGACTACCCCGTGGTGTTTGAAATAGACTATGTGCGCTACTACACAAAAAAGGCACCCTGAGCAAGCACAAAAAGACTTGAAAAAAAGCAGTTGAGAAGGTAGACTCAACCAAGCGATTTTTCCCATGGCAAGCGGCAGCACCATAAGCCCGATGATGGATCAGTACCTGCGCATGAAGCAGTCACTGCCGGAGGATGTGTGGCTCTTCTTCCGCTTGGGAGACTTCTATGAAATGTTCTTCGATGATGCTGTAGAATGCTCTGCAGCTCTGGGGCTTACACTCACCAAGCGCCAAACCATCCCCATGTGCGGTGTACCCTACCACGCCGCAGAGGGCTACATTGGCCAAATTGTCAAAATGGGTAAGCGCGTAGCCATTGCAGAGCAAATGAGCACACCCATCCCCGGCAAATTGGTGGAGCGAGAAATCACCCGCATCGTCTCCGCCGGCACCCTGGCCGATTTAGCCCTGCTGGATGAAGGAGAGCACAACTACATCGTAGCTTGCTACCGCGATAAGAAAACCTGGGGCCTAGCCTGCGCAGACCACACCACAGGCGAATTCACCGTAGCAGATTATGACAACTACGAAGCCCTGCTCGAAGAGGTGAGCCGCATTCACCCACGCGAACTATTAGTGAGCGATGAGCAGCGGGCGGATTTTCCCGCCCCCATGCCGGTGACACAATACTACGATGGCTACACCTTCCTCCCCGGGGTGGCGCACCCCTTTTTGGAATGCCACTTCCGCGTACACTCGCTAGAAG
>Ga0233364_1000171_pt1 | contig 11315 bp, 7 predicted proteins | sample ElkDunMinimDraft_19_FD_180675 | JGI IMG/M metagenome (GOLD analysis project Ga0233364, IMG submission 180675) | Fecal eukaryotic communites from dung pellets of Tule Elk in California, USA - Elk Dung C2 | ecosystem: Host-associated > Mammals > Digestive system > Large intestine > Fecal | place...
GTGCGGATACTTTACACTTAACTGTTAAGTATAGTACACACAATGTAGCGACCGAAACCTCTTGCGACCGCTACGAATGGAACGGACAAGTTTACACACAAACGGGAACTTATACCTATAATTATGTAAATGAAGAAGGTTGTGAAAGCGTTGATACTTTACACTTAACAATCAATAATACTGTAACAAAATCTATCGAAGTTACCGCTTGCGAAGAGTACATTTGGAATGATGAAGTTTATACTGAATCTGGTGATTTCGTTCAAACTTTCACCGCTGCTAATGGTTGCGATTCTGTAGTTACTTTACATTTGACTGTAAACTACGGAACTCACAATGTGGAAACTGAAACGGCTTGCGACAGTTACGAATGGAACGGACAAGTTTACACGCAAACAGGAACTTACGTTTACGAATATGAAAACGCAAACGGTTGTCCAAGTGCGGATACTTTACACTTAACTGTTAAGTATAGTACACACAATGTAGCGACCGAAACTGCTTGCGACCGCTACGAGTGGAATGGACAAGTTTACACACAAACGGGAACTTATACCTATAATTATGTAAATGAAGAAGGTTGTGAAAGCGTTGATACCTTACACTTAACAATCAACAATACTGTAACAAAATCTATTGAAGTTACCGCTTGCGAAGAGTATGTTTGGAACGAACAAGTTTATACTGAATCTGGTGATTTCGTTCAAACTTTCACCGCTGCTAATGGTTGCGATTCTGTAGTTACTTTACATTTGACTGTAAACTATACTGAAGAATCTGAATTCAGTGAAGTTGTTTGTGATAGCTACGAATGGAACGGAGAAGTTTACACACAATCAGGCGATTACACCCGAATCTTCATCAATAGAAATGGTTGTGATTCTATTGTAACATTACATTTGACTGTTAATCAAACAGAATACTATACATTTGAAGCAACAGCTTGTGATTATTTTGAATGGAATGGACGAATCTATACTGAGTCTGGTGACTATACACAAGAGCTTCCATCCGTTAACGGCTGCGGACACTTTGCTACCGTACATTTAACGGTTGTTCCATCATCTCACGAAGCAGAAACCGTTGTGGCTTGTGATCGCTATGTATGGCATGGACAAGTTTATACCACTTCTGGAACTTATACTTACGACTATACTAATGAAAATGGCTGTGTAAGCACCGATACTCTTCACCTTACTCTTAGAAATTCGGTAACATCAACAACAGCAGCTACTGCTTGTGATAGTTATGAATGGAACGGACAAATTTACACAGAAACGGGTGTTTACACTCAAACACTTGCTGCTGCAAATGGTTGTGATTCAATCGTTACTTTACATTTGACTGTTAATTACGGAACGCACAACGTAGTTACAGAAAATAGTTGCGATAGTTACGAATGGAACGGAGAAGTTTACACAGAATCTGGAACTTACGTTTATGATTATATTAATGCAAATGGTTGCCCAAGTGCGGATACTTTACACTTAACAATTAGTGAAAGTGTTTACAATACATTTACAGTTTCTGCTTGTAATTCATATTTCTGGCACAATAATCTTTACACTGAGTCTGGTACATACACCTACAGCTATTTCAACGAAACTGGATGCTTGAATTACGAAACCTTACATCTAACAATCCACGGAAATACTCAAACGGAATTTACAGCAACAGCTTGTGATCGTTATGAATGGAATGGTGTTACCTATATGCAATCAGGAAACTATACGCAGCGTCTAACTTCGGTTTCTGGTTGCGATAGTATAGTAACCTTGCATTTAACAATCCTTAACAGTGTTGAAACATTTATAACTGAAACAGCTTGCGAAACTTACGAGTGGAACGGACAAGTTTACAATGAATCAGGCGTTTACACTTATACTTACGATGCTGCAAATGGTTGTGATAGTATTGTTACTCTTCAGTTGATTATTTACCACGGAACAGAAAATGAAGTAAACGTAACAGCTTGTGGAAGTTATATTTGGCATGGTCAAGAGTACACTGCATCAGGAACTTATACTTACAACTATCTCAATGCTAATGGTTGTGAAAGTAGCGATATTCTTCACTTGACAATTACCGAAATCCAAACTGCTGAGATTTCAGAAACCGCTTGTGATGTCTATGTATGGAATGGAAGAGCTTACACACAATCAGGAGATTATACTCAAACCTTGACCACCGTAAATGGGTGTGATAGTATCGTTACATTACACTTGACAATTAACAACTCCGTAGAAATTCACCATACAGATACCGTTGTAATGGGAGAAACTTACGAATTTGAGGGTCAAGAAATTATTATTAACGAAGAAGAGTTCTCATACGGAACCCATACTTATGAATACCATCTACTTACCGAAGAGGGTTGCGATTTAGATATCTACTTAACATTGACCGTATTGGAAGCTGTTTCAATCACAGAAAATCTTGATGCACAAATCAATGTTTATCCAGTTCCAGCAACAACAAATATGACTGTTACATTTAATGGAAACGGAATGATTGAATCGTTACAACTTTTCACCGACCATGGCGCAATGGTTTATTATGCTGATGATATTCAGAATAACAGATATGAATTAGATGTTACAAGTTTCAGTACTGGCACTTACTTCATAAAAGTTAAAACTTCTCAAGGAATAACCACCAAAAAGGTTATCATACTCAAAAAATAGTTATTGTGTTATTGGATCCCGCTCAAATTTGAGCGGGATTTTTTTTTATATTGGATTATTTTGAATTGCAGGAAGGAGCGAAGGAGAAAAGGTTGTGTTCATTGGGTAGGTAAAAGTTGCCGTAAAAGGGAGTTTTGTGCGTTTGGTGGTAAGATTTCGCAGTGCGCTGCGCAAGGGATTGCAGCGGTTATGAGCGCCGGTTTGCGCGTTTAGAAGTTTAAACTTGGATTGGAAAATCTGGATTTTAAGAGGAGATTAAAGCGAGAGTAAAAGGCGCGAAATTTGAGCGGAAAGCCCGACGGCGAGCGGGTAGGAAAGTGCGGCAGAAAAGAGCCGATGCGCCCAAATAAAAGAAAAAGAAAGTCGCTGCAACCTAACGATTTACAGCGACTTTGAATATTCAGTAACAAAAATAATTTCAGAACTTTAGAAGTAGAGGTCGCGCTCGCCTGCTTTGATGCGTTCGATACGTTTCAGAACTTCGTCGCGGAACTTTTCGTCCACGTTTACCATATTGTTCTCGATTACTTTCCAGCCCTTTGCGGCCACCTCTTCGGAGGCGTAATCGACGATATATTCGCTCAGCGTGAGGATTGCGTTCGGCGTGCAGTAGCGCTTAATGAAGCCAGGAACGCTAAATTCCATAAAATGCTCGCCCGTTCTGCCCAAGCGGTAGCAGGCGGTGCAGAAACTCGGAATGTAGTTGTTTTCAAGAAGTTCGTCGATAATTTCTGCTAGAGTGCGGTCGTCGCCAATCTTAAACTGCTCGCGGTGAAGGTCTTGGTTTTCCACTTTGTCGGAGTTCTTTTCGGTCTCCTCGTGGTGATATTTGTAGTCGCCGATCTGCAAGTTGGTACCGCCATCAATTTGGGAGATTCCATATTGTATGGCTTTGGCGCGGAATTCTGGGGTTTCGCGGGCGGTGAGAATCATACCAGTGTATGGAACTGCCAAACGGAAAATGGCGATAATCTTCTCAAATGTCTCATCGTCAACCATATACTTGTCGTCCATGTTCAAGCCAGAGGCATCTTTAATACGAGGGAAAGAGATTGTGTGCGGTCCCACGTTGAAGCAAGCTTCCAGATGGTTGGTGTGACGAATCATCGCCAGCACCTCGAAGCGCCAATCGTATAAGCCAAATAGGATTCCCAGACCGTTATCGTCGATGCCAGCCACTTGGGCGCGGTCCATAGCTGTAAGTCGCCATTCGTAGTTTCCTTTTTGTGTATTTGCTGGGTGATACCAGCCGTAAGCCTCTGGGTGATAGGTTTCTTGGAAAATCTGATAAGTTCCGATGCCTGCTTCCTTCACCACTTTAAAGCCTTCCACATCAAGCGGAGCTGCGTTGATGTTGACGCGGCGTATGGAGCCGTTGCCCTTCTTCACAGAGTAAGCCAAGCGAGTAGTGTGTGCGATGAACTCCGGAGAATACTTCGGCGACTCGCCATACACTAAAATCAGACGCTTTTGGCCGTCCTCCTCCAGAGCTTCCACGTTGCGGACGAACTCGTCATCGGTCAGTGTGGTGCGAATTTGCTCGTGGTTAGAGGCACGGAAACCGCAATATTTGCAGTTGTTAATGCAGTGATTGCCAACGTATAACGGTGCGAAAAGAACGATGCGGTTGCCGTAGATGCGGCGTTTTAGCTCGCGGGCGCCCTCTTTGATCTCCTCTACTAAAGTCGGGTCGGTCGTGTTGATAAGCACGGCAGTCTCCTCCATCGTCAGGCGGTTTTTATCTAACGACTTTTGGATAATTGCGCGCACTCTTTCGGGTGTGCTTTCTGTATGATTGATATAATCCCAAATCTCCTCTGTAGAGATAAAAGGTTTACCGATTTCGTCGGGGATACGGCATTTTTCTGGATTGAATTTCATTATTTTATCGGTTTTAGTTAATATTCAAATTTGATGGATTGGGTTGATGGCCACTTTTTGCCACCATAGACTTCGCCTCCACATTAGGCAAGCGGCCTAGTTTGCCGGTCAGCGCGCTGATTTCAGCATTTGTTCCTTCGATGATTAAAGATATGAAATGGAGTCCATGCTCACGCAAAGGCAGTCCTTGGCGCGCCATAATAAGTGCGGAGTACTCCGAAAGAATCTGGTTAACTTGGGGGACAATCTCTCGATTAGAGACCAGGATGCTAATGCTTCCAATTCGCTTTTCCATCAGAACAACTTTTGGATTAGGTTAATAATTAAAATGTTACGTCATCTCTTGCTTTGAGGAAACGAAGGTTGCCTCTCAGGAAAAAACAACGTGCAAAGATAAAAGTTTTTTCGATAGTAAAACTTAATGGGAAGAATTTTAACGTTTTTTTGGGGAGAGGGGAGAAGGGCAATCCAGCCGGGAGGTAGAAGGAGAAATTCGGTAGTATCCCAAAAAGTGTGTAATTTTCAGCAAATATTAGGTATATTTGCAAAACAAAAAATAAAAAGATGGGAATTACACAAGCGCAAAAGTACGAATTTTTAGAACACGAATTGCTCAACGGAGCAGGATTGGAAGAGATTTTGAAGAAATGTCTCGAAATATTAATGAAATAGGCACACGAAATCCACAATGAGAACTGGACGCGCAATTCTCTTGAGGAGATCCTCCCAAGAGAATATAAATTGAATTATGTAAAAAAATATGTACTTTTGCAAGTCCGGTTTAAAACTGGGCTGAAAAGGGAATTTTTATATAAAAATATCTCGTTTTTTGCGTAATAAACGGGACATTTTTCTATCTTTGCAGCGTGATAATGAAACGATTATGAATGTAACAAAAGAAATAAGAAGGAGAATCGCTGGGTTTTCTGAAGATTACGTCTTTACAGCTTCTGACTTTGAGATTGAAACACAGAATCAGTCTGCTGTTGTAAAAGCATTAAATCGTATGGTTAAGTCTGGAGAGATCTCTAAACTGGCAAACTACCAGAAAAAGATTTATTTGGCAATATTCCTGAAATTCCAGTTAAAGCCAAAAATCTAAAAGATAAAGGCCAAAGAAAAATCTGCGGTTGTATGGAGAGTAAAGATATTGGCATGTATAACACCTGCAGCCACTTCTGCGTTTATTGTTACGCTAATACCAGCAAAGAGTTGGTCATAAAGAATCGCTCCAAACATTCTGATAATAGCGAAAGTATTATAAATTGAGTACTTCCTAGCCCAATTTTTTAGGAATATTGCACTTCTGTAAAGGATAAATAGTTGAAAGTGGCTTAATGGTTTGTAAACTACTGTTGAGCGCTTTTATTATCTCTCCCACACATAATCAAAACCCTACTATTGCAAGATGAATTCCAAGTTCTAAGGCATCTTTTTCTTGATGTTATTTTCTTTGTATGAAATTAATAATATCTAACAATATGTAAAAATTCAATAAAAAGTAATTTATATCAAAATAAAATATATTTTTGCAGATTGAAATTCATAGGTTTGTTTGCGTGGATGGTGGAGCGAGAAGAAACCTTGTAAAATGATTTGCATTAATGTTTTATGGCGTATGAAAGAGATTAGCTCTATTGACAAAGATTATAGAGATTGGGTTAGCGAACTCAAAGGACGCTTCCGCCAAAGCCAAATTAAGGCGGCAGTAAGGGTGAATTCTGAGATGTTGCGGTTCTATTGGTCGCTCGGGCAAGATATTGTAGAACGACAAATGGAGAATATTTATGGTAGTGGTTTCTTCTCCCGTCTTAGTAAAGATTTACAACAAGAACTTCCTGATACAAAAGGTTTTTCGCCTACTAATATTAAATATTTCAAGTATTTTTACGAGTTGTATTCAACCCTGTTTGAAAATCGTCCGCAAGTTGCGGACGATTTGTTCCATATTCCTTGGGACCACCATCGCCGTATCATTGACAGGTGCAAAGGAGATCCGCAGAAAGCGTTATTCTATGTTAGGAAAACAAGGGAAAATAGTTGGAGTAGAGCAGTTCTGCGCAACTTTCTTGACTCCGATATCTACGACCGAGAAGGGAAAGCAATGACAAATTTTAAGACGGCATTGCCCGTTTTGAATGGCGACTTGGCTCAGCAAATGACCAAAGATCCATATTGTTTCGATTTTCTTGCGCTCTCGCAACAATATTCCGAAAAAGAACTCAAGGATGCGCTTATGGATAATATTCAGAGGTTTTTGCTTGAATTGGGTAACGGATTTGCTTTTGTGGGTAGAGAGGTTCGTATTATGGTCGGTGATACGGAGAAATTTATAGATATGCTGTTTTATAATATTAGACTCCATTGCTATGTGGTATTGGAGGTGAAAGTTGATAAATTTGACTTTTCTAATGTTGGACAACTTGGCGGCTACATCGTTGCGGTAAATCACCAATTGAAGGGCGTAGAAGATAATCCTACTGTCGGACTATTAGTGTGCAAATATAAAGATAGTGTAGAGGCGCAATATGCTTTAGAATCCTCCTCCCAGCCTATCGGCGTTTCAGCCTACCAACTTTCCAAATTGATACCTGAACAATTCAAATCGTCACTGCCTTCCATTGAAGAACTTGAAACTATTCTGGAGAATGACCATTTAATGGCAGATAAGTAGGAAAGGTGTATTTCTGTTAAGTTGCAGTTTTACTCCTTTCTTTCCTCTTCATTCCCGAAATTTTTCCTATTTTTGCACTTTGTCTATCGCTAAAACTAATTTACTATGTATAAAGTACTTTTTGTTTGCTTAGGGAATATCTGCCGCAGTCCGATGGCGGAGTTTGTTATGAAGGATCTGGTGAAGAAAGCCGGAGTGGCGCACCTATTCGAGATTGCGTCAGCGGCAACTTCCCGCGAGGAACTCGGTAATCCTGTCTATCCGCCCGCCCGTCAAGAACTCGCAAAACACGGCATCGGCTGCTCCGGAAAAACTGCCCGCCAAATTACGAAGGAGGATTACGAATACTACGATTATATTGTGGCTATGGATTATAGTAATGTGAGAAATCTGGAGCGTATGCTGGGTCCCGATACAGAGCACAAAATCTCAATGCTATTGGATTATACAAATCATCCTGGTCAAGTGGCAGACCCTTGGTACACAGGAGATTTCAGGGCAACCTGGAACGATGTTCTTGATGGTTGCCAAGGTTTGCTGAAACTGATTCTCGAGAAAAGGTAATCGCACTACCAAATTCCGATTTCGTCAATCATTATCCACGCTGGTGAGCCTGGGTTGCTATGCCATTTCGGCATTTGCATAATCGGTTTGGCGGTGATTTTAATCCATTTTGCACGCTTGTTCGCCATTTTATGGCGCAAAATGTAGGTTTGCGCACGATTGTTGCGTTCGTCAATAGGGTCAATCGGCAAGTGGACAGTTTCTGCTTTGCCGAATTTTTTTCCGTTGGCAGAGTAGGAGATTGTTACCTCTTGCGGAAGGAAAACCCATTGCCAAGGAATGTGTGAGAAGCTGAACGTCAGTGTGATAGAGTCTGAAGTGTGGTTCGTGTTCTCTATGATAACTTCCATGTTATTTTCGTAAAATCCTAACCAACCATCGCGGTAGTTTGCAGGGTTGCCAATCTGTTGGTCTCTCAAAACCTGCTCCGCATTTTGGTCGTATGGACTTTTGGGTGTTGTAAGAAGTTGGTAGGGAAGTGTTTTGCGAACACTCGCTGCGTCGAGGGAGATTTCGGGTAGTGCAGAGTAGGGAAGAATAGCGGATTTCTGAAGGAATAATTTTTCAAAATTCTCATTCTCACCGAATTGCAAGTGTAATGTAAAAGTGGTCGGCTCTGGTTTTACAAGGTAGGGCGCGCGCACGCCAGGACCGCAGGTGGCAGTGCCAATGCCCGATTGTGCCAAGTCGATATTCAAGGTGTAATATTCCATTCGCTCCAATTCGCAGGTGTGTTGCGCCTTCTCAATGTTCAAATCGTTGTAGGGATAGATGCTGAATTGGCAGGGTATTCCGATAAGTTGTGCCGAAAGCATGCGTCTTTCGCCCGATTGCAAGGAGAAAAAGCGCGTCTCCATACGATTCCCTCCAGCCTGTGGACGTACATAGTGATGGTACATTGCGTCGGTCGGTAAAATATAGTGCCCAATTATACCGCAGGATTTTCGGTCAGAGTAAGTTTCTTCACCGTAGCCAACCCATTCTGTAGAAGTGAGTTCCGGAGATACTTGCATCTGTAAGCCGATTTTGGGTAAACTGCGTACCCACGGCTCTGGAGTAAGTTGCGTTTCTAAATATAAATCGTTAGTGGGGAAGAGTGTGTAGCGTTGCGCAATCTCAAATAATTTCTCTCCATTCTGATTGAAAGCTTCCTGTTTTGTAGTTATAATAAATTGATTATCATTCTCTTCAGTATATATTCCTTTGATAGAATAGGTGAGATTGTCGGTGCCAAGACGACGCCAAAGAAGTTCTCCGTTGCTATCTTTTTCATCGTTGTCCGTCGGTGGACGCCAGAAGTTGAGTTCCGGACCTTTGCCAACAACTGTTTTTCCCGCTTCTGTTACGGAGATGAGGTTGCCTTTTTTTGTATCAAAAGTGAAGGTGAAATTGTTGTTTGTCAGTATGATGTAATTTTCATCTTTTGCAACTTGCATCTTCGGCCCCGTTGCTGTCAAGGTTTGCACAGCACTTTTCTTTACAGGAAGTATAAATTGTTCGTATGCAACAATTTCTCCATTTTTATGCAGGATAAAGTCAAGTAAAATCTCGCTTTCTGGTGCAACTTCGTGCGGAATTTGTGATTGCCAATCAAGAGAAAAGGTTTTATGCTGATGTGCTGCTAATTCTATCGGAATGGTGCCGTTGGTGAGTGTGTTCTGAGGAAAGTTCTTATAGAAATCTTCCGGCGCACATGCTTCTTCTTGGGTAATATTGATAATTCTGTAGTTGAGTTGATATTCGTTTAAATTATTGAAATCAAATCTATTATATATTTTAAATTGGTAAAAATTGCTGTCAATAACTTCAATTTTCATGGGTTGATATACTTTCTTCACTTCTGCTAAGTGCGGATGCGCTTTTCTGTCGGCGGAAATGAGTCCGTTGATGCAGAAGTTGTGGTCGGAGGGCATGTTTTCGCCAAAGTCACCGCCAAAAGCGAAGAATTTGTTTCCGTTTTTGTCATTTTTGTAAATTCCTTGGTCCACCCAATCCCAAATGCAACCTCCCTGCAACTGCGGATATTTGTAAATGGTGTCCCAATAATCTTGCAATCCGCCAACGCTATTTCCCATTGCGTGTGCGTATTCGCAAAGAATGAAAGGTCGCGTTTGCTTTTTCTGCGCATATTCAGCTATATATTCTACAGGGGAATACATCAGCGTTACAATGTCTGTATTTGCATCATAAATTGCTCTTTCATACTGAATTGGACGTGTAGTATCTTGCTGTTTGAGCCATTGGTAGGAGGTTTCGTAGCAGATGCCGTTGCCCGATTCGTTTCCCAACGACCAAGAGATAATGCTGGGGTGGTTCTTGTCGCGCTCATACATGTTGCGAACGCGCGCTACGGTGGCATCAACAAAGTCGTGACGTTTGGCCATCGAGCGCTCTTCGTAGCCTTGTCCGTGCGATTCGGCATTGGCTTCGTCAATGACGTATAAACCGTAATAATCGCATAAGTCATAGAAATAGGGGTCGTTAGGATAGTGACTGGTGCGCACTGTGTTGATATTGTTCGTCTTCATCAGAAGAATGTCCTGCAACATCAGTTCGCGCGAGATTACATGACCGGTTTTGGGGTCGTGCTCGTGACGGTTGACACCGCGGATGGTGACAGGAACGCCATTTACCTGCAACATTCCGTGTCTGATTTCGGAGGTTCGGAATCCAGTGTGCGCTCTAATCTCATCAAGTGTGTTTCCCTTAGCATCAAGTAGGGTAAGCTGATAGCGGTAAAGATTGGGCTTTTCCGCCGTCCAAGTTCTGATATTGGGAATCTCTTTCTGGAATGTTATTGTTTGGTGAGATGCTGGATAGGTGGAAAGAGTTATCGTCGTGTCGAAAAGAGTGGAAGAAGTGTCGAAAAGAGAAAATCGGATTTGTAGTTTTTCCTTTTCTTTGGAGAGAACTCTTGTGTCGATGTCGGTTTGTAAATTAAAGATTCCGTTTTTATATTCCTTATTGTCTAACAATGCGTTAACGGTAATGTCGCTGAAGTAACTTTGAGATTTGCAGTAAAGGAAGATGTCGCGCTCGATGCCACTGATACGCCAAAAATCTTGGCATTCGAAGTAGGAGCCGTCGCTCCATTTCATCACCTGAAGTGCGATAAGATTGGGTTGGTCAAAGTGGATAAAATCTGTCAATTCAAATTCGACGTTGGTTTTGGAGTCTTCGCTGTAACCTACAAATTTTCCATTAACCCAAAGGTAGAAAGCTGATTTAACCGCTCCTAAGTTGATAAAAATTCGTTTCCCTTGCCATTGTGGAGAAATAGTGACCGTTTTATGGTAACTTCCGATGGCGTTTCCTTCAGTAGGAACTTTGGGTAACTCTTTGTCAGAAAATTCGTTATAGGTATTTACGTAAACTGGAACTCCGTAGCCATTCAGTTCCCAATTGGCAGGAACAGGAATCGTGTTCCATTGTGAATCGTCGAAGTTGGGAAGGTAAAAATCGCTGATTCTTTGTGTGGCGTGCTCCACATAGTGAAATTTCCAATCTCCATT